>Ga0182030_10022922_pt1 | contig 11587 bp, 7 predicted proteins | sample 812S3MmetaG_FD_121299 | JGI IMG/M metagenome (GOLD analysis project Ga0182030, IMG submission 121299) | Permafrost microbial communities from Stordalen Mire, Sweden - 812S3M metaG (Illumina Assembly) | ecosystem: Environmental > Terrestrial > Soil > Wetlands > Permafrost | place: Sweden... | reverse complement strand
GTTTCCAATCCCGCCAAGCCCGTGTTCCTCTCCCGCTGGCAAGCCCCGATTTCCGATCCGGTGGATGGGGAGTACCCGGAAGACGCGGACGGCATCCACCACTTCAACTTCCGCAACCAGGGTGAGCCGGGATTTCTGAACAACAACGATAATCGCTATCTCTTCCTCGGCGCGAATTACAAAGGGTACGTCGGGATGATCCTGGTGATCCTCGACGCGCGCGATCCGCGTCATCCGGTCGAGGCCGCGACCTGGCATATCCCCGGACAGAAGACGCCGGAAGAAGATGCCCAGCGAGACTGGGTGCAACAACGGAACTTTAGCGCCCCGATTCGCAAGGACCCCAAGACAGGAAAGCTGACCAAGCACGTGGCCATGCACTATGCGACGGTCTACGGAAACACCGCCTACCTCTCCTACCGGCAGGCCGGATTGGTCACGCTGGATGTCTCCGACATCAAGAACCCCAAGCTCCTTTCCCGGCTCGATTATCTGGTGCCCGGCTTTGTCGACCCGACGATGCCCGATTCCATGAAGAAGTTTCCGCTCGATACGACGGCGTTCGGCAACGCCCACTCCGCCAAACTCGTTCCCGGTCGGCGTGACCTGCTGTGGCTGACTGACGAGTACTTCAGTTGTCCCTATGGGCACCTGCGCATGGTGGACGTGGCCGATCCAACGAAGCCGAAGATCATTTCGCATTTCCTCTATCCCGAGAACACAGCCTGCGATCCGGCGAATCCCGCAAGGAGCGCGACTCCGGCGCGATTCCCAAGGCGCGGCCCCTCGACCCACATCGGCAACGTCCGCGATGGCGTGCTCTTCCTCGCCTGGTACGGCATGTGCGCGCGAGCCATCGATATCCACGATCCACTGCACCCTTTCGAGGCGGGCCACTTCATTTATCAAATCGATCCCAGCAAGAAGAAATACGCGGGGTGTGACACCTACGACATCATCTTGGGGCAGAACGGATTGCTCTATGTGTCGGACGGCACTTCCGGGCTCCGCGTCCTCAAATATACCGGAGCAACTCAGCGGCCCGCGGGCACGCAATAAAACTTAAGCCCGACGCTGCAGCGTCACGTTTTTATGGGCAATGTTGTGGGCAATGCTACGGGCGGGCCGCGGGGGCCGGGCGGCCTCCTGGGTAGAACTCGACGCCATCGTCCCTGACGGCTTTCACGAACAGCGCGCCGGGCCGGCCGTCTTTCATCGGGCGTCCGGTAATGGTGAGCTTGGTTCCGGGCTTTAAGTCGGCGGGACGAATTCCATTGCGGATCAGCGTGCTGGGGCCTTCGGCCTCAAAACCCCACGCGGTCACGGAGCCGTCTTTGTTGGTGACGTTCACCACCAACCAGGAGTGAGGATTGGTGAACTGAAACTCCTTCACTACGCCTTCGAAGGTGACTTCCTTTTTATCCTCGAACATGACGGAGGAGTGATGCGCTTGGGCGCTAGTAGCGGCCAGCAGGATCGCTGTTGCGAAAACAGCGGCGGTCATTCGATTTCCGTTCATCGCTTTGGCTCCTTGGCATTGTCTTTGTTTGAAAACGTCAAATCCTTGTAATTGGTGCTGCCGTCCGGCGTCTTATAAACTTCGTTATTCGGATTTTCGGTGCAGTTCCAGTATTGAACCCGGACGCTCTTTTCGGGGTTGGGCACCTGATTGTAAATCCGCTTCATGTACCAGGGCTCGGAGTAAAGAGCGGGGTCGTAAATCCAGACGTCGGCTTCCATCACGCCTGCGCGGACCTTTTGCCAGATCTCCACAGTTTCCATTTGATCGCTTTGGTCCGGCTGTTGCCGGCCCATGGAGCGCGTCATCAACTGGTTCGTGTGAATCACCAGCTTCGGCCCGTCCCAGAAGCCGATGGAATCGCCGTAGTAGAGCGGATAGCGTTCCTCGGGGGCCGGGTGGGAGCGGCCGTCGGTGTAGATGCGCCGTACGTTATTGACCGTTTCCGACGTCAACCACGTCTCTTCGGGCCGCACGATGAACTCCCGCAGGAATGGAATGACAAGCCATCGTGGAAAACCCGGAGGACCGCATTGGCTCAGGTTCTCGTCGTACTCGATGCCTTTTGCGGCGAGCTCCTCGCCTTTTTTCACGGCGGCGGCGGCGGCCGGCCTGAGTTTCGGCGCGATGCCGCCTGGTCCCGCGTCGAAAAACGTGTTACCGCCCGCCGCGGTCCACAACCCGGACCAGTCCGGCAACTGATCGAAGGGAGGCGACTGCTTGCCGCCGTGCGCTTCGGTCTTCAGCGCCTGGTAAAGTTCGGCCGCTGTGCGGTACTTAATTCCCCTGTCCAGCATGCGCCGGAACTCATCCGGCGACTGGCGGGCGTTCTGCGCGAAAACACTGGCCGATACGATCAACAAGACCATCGGTACGGCGAACTTCTTGAAAGATGTCATTGCTTTCCTCGCTCTGTTCGGTCGGCCTGCAAAACACTTCCGGAACTACGGTGATAACCCGCACGAAATCTCACACCGGGAAGATGACGGTCTGGTGCATCAGCTGACAAGATCTTATCTTAAGGCCTCCTGCGCCGCAACCAAACGTCCATTGCTTGAGAACGGCGAAGGCGTTACGATACGAAGACAAGTGGTGCACATCGCAGAGCCTGCTTCCTAGGTCTGTCTTTCCACGGCAGGAGGAGATCCCATGAGACCCGCTCATTTGTCCGGCTCGCTCGTCGTTCTTCTGGTGCCGTTCCTCGCGCTTATCTTTCCGCCGATTTCCGCTTCCGCTCAAACTCTGACGCCGCAACAGCAGCTCGCCTTCGACATCTATAAGGAGTTGGTCGAGATCAACACGGTAACTCCCACCGGTGACACGGGCCGGGCTGCGGATGCCATGGCCGCGCGCCTCCGCGCAGCCGGTTTCCCCGAGTCGGACATTCACGTTTTCAAGCCTGCTCCGCGCAAAGGGAATCTAGTTGCCCGGCTGCACGGAACGGGCGCCCGCAAGCCGATGCTGCTGGTCGCTCATCTGGATGTCGTGGAAGCTCTGCGGGAGGACTGGTCGTTCGATCCCTTCAAGCTGATTGAAAAGGACGGCTATTACTACGGACGTGGCAGCGGCGACGACAAGTTCATGGCCGCAACCTTCGTTGCCACGCTGATTCGCTACAAGCAGGAAGGCTTCCGGCCGGATCGTGACATTATTCTGGCGCTCGAAACCGACGAAGAGATTCTCGACCGCAACGGTGTGGGCATGCAGTGGCTCATCAAGAACCATCGTGACTTGATCGATGCGGAGTTCGCCCTCAACGAAGGAGGAGGCGTGGGCTCAAAAGATGGCAAGGCCATCCGCAACAACGTCCAAACCAGCGAGAAAGTGCCGGTGGACTATACCTTTACCGTGAGAAATCCCGGCGGCCATAGTTCGGTCCCGTCCAAAAATAACGCCATCTATCATTTGGCCGGAGGCCTCAGCCGTCTTGCTCAATTCGATTTTCCGGTCAAGCTCAACCCCACCACCAGCGCCTGGCTGGAAGAAGCTTCCAGCTTCGAAGACAAGCAGATCGGCCGCGACATGCTGTCCGTCGCCTCCGGGAGCCCGGACCCCGCTGCCGTAGCGCGGCTGTCCGCCTTGCCGGCGTACAATGCGCAGATTCGCACCACGTGTGTCGCGACGCTGCTGGAAGCGGGAGACGCCGACAACGCCTTGCCGCAAAAAGCGCAGGCCACCATCAATTGCCGCGTCCTGCCGGGAGAATCCATCGCCGAAGTTGAGAAAACTTTAAACCGGGTGGTGAGCGACGATCAAATTTCGATCACTCCTGTGTGGACTCACGTGACGAGCTCCCCCTCGCCTCTCACACCTGAAATCCTGGGCGCGATCAAGAAAGTGACATCCGAGTTCTGGCCGGGCGTTCCGGTCATTCCCTCGATGAGCACGGGGGCAACCGACGGCAGCTTTCTGCGCAACATATGGATCCCGGTTTATGGCACGTCGGGCCTTGCCAACGATATCGGCGAGGCTCGCGCGCACGGCAAGGACGAACGCGTGCTCGTCAAATCGTTCTATCAAGGCCAAGAGTATCTGTACCGCCTTGTGAAGTTGTTGGCCTCCACAAAGTAGTCGCTCCGCTCCGGGCGAGGCAGAATCACGCCTCCTGCTGTGTCTCGCAAGCAGACCCCAAATGTCCCTTGACTTCCGGAATCAGCGAGAGTAATCTCAGTCGCTGCTTTTGTGTAAGAGAGAACTCGAAGCTGCAACTCAAGCGACGGTTTTAGAGGGAGCGAAGATGAAATCCTTTGCGAAATTGCTCTTGATTAGCCTGCTCAGCTGCGCGTGCGCGTGGGCGCAAGGGACGGCTCAGTTGCACGGAACCGTGAAAGACGCCACTGGCGCCGCGGTTCCCGGGGCCAACGTAAAGGCCACGCAAACCGAAACTGGAATCTCGCGAACCGCCAACAGCGGGGCCGACGGCGAATTTGTTTTAACGAATCTTCCGCTCGGTCCCTATCAGGTGGAAGTCAGCAAGGAAGGATTCACAAAGTACCTTCAGTCGGGCATCGTTCTCCAAGTCAATAGCGATCCCTCTGTGGACGCGGCGCTGAAGGTCGGCGCGATCACGGAACAAGTCTCGGTGGAGGCGAACGCGGCCCAGGTAGAGACGCGCAACTCCGGTATCGGCGAGGTGGTGCAGACGCAGCGCATCGTGGACCTGCCGCTCAACGGCCGCAATGTGACCGACCTGGTTGCGCTGACCGGCGCCACAGTGACTTATCCCAACGGACGCTACCCCAACATGATTTCGATCGCCGGCCAACCCTCCAGCGGCGAGCCTTTCGGCACGGATTACTTCCTGGACGGCGCGAACCATATCAATTACCAAGTCTCCACCACCATGCCGCTCGCATTTCCGGATGCCGTCCAGGAGTTCAAAGTGGAATCCAGCGGTCAACTCGCGTCGCACGGGGCGTCGGCCGCCGTCACCGTGGTGACCCGTTCGGGAACCAACAATTTCCACGGCAATCTGTTCGAATTTATTCGCAACAGCGCGATCGGCAGCGCCCGCGAGTACTTCTCGCCCAAGCCCGTCGACTATAAGCGCAATCAGTACGGCGGAACGTTTGGCGGGCCCATCAAGAAAAACAAGCTATTCTTCTTCTTCGGATTCCAAGGTACGGATACGCATCAGAATCCCGACAACTCCATCACCAACGTTCCGACCGCGGCGGTGCTGGCCGGTAACTGGACCGCCTACACTTCGGTGCCGCTGAAGGCGCCCTTCGTCGGTAACATGATCAACCCGGCGCTTTATTCCGCGCCCTCCGTGTACATTGCCAATAAGCTTTTGCAGAGTCTCGCTGCGAGTGGCGTCACGCCCAGTCCAACCGGTTTGATTACCTACAACACGCCCGCTTACGAAAACGATCTCCAGTTTACCGCCAAGTTCGATTATCAATTGAACGACAAGCAATCGATTTTCTTTCGCGGGCTGGATACGCATACCAGCATTCCGGCCGACTTATCCCTCACGCCCAACATATTGAACGCGGGCGCCAGGGGTTCGGACGTATTGAACGAGTCGTACGCCATCGGACATACGTACATTGTGAACAGCAGTATGGTTCAGTCCTTCCGCGCGGGGTTTGAGCGGAGCGCGACCAACACCATCCAAAATTTTTATTTCGACTTTTGTCAGGCCGGCGTACAGATGTGGTGCGGCGCCCAACAGAACCAACTGGGCGGTCTCATTATCACCGGCGGATTTACCGGCGGCGGCGGGGCCTCAGGCGGACAGGGCCCGTCTTCCACTTACGTAACTTCCGAATCCGCCAACGACGACGTAAATTGGGTCAAGGGAAGCCATCAGATTGCCTTCGGCGGAGGTCTCTTAATAGGGAAATACGACGTTCTCAATGATTTTGCGGGCGCCGGACAATTCACGTTCAACGGCACGGTCACCGGATTGGGCATGGCCGACTTCATGACGGGCCAGGTCGGCAGCTTCATTCAGGGGCTTCCCAATATTGGCGCCAGCGGGCAGAATTTCATGAACCTCTATGCCACCGATAGTTGGAGAATCAATCCCCGTTTGACGTTCAATTTCGGACTCCGTTGGGAACCCTACTTGCCGATGTCGGTGAAAAACGGCACTCTCTCGAATTTCAATATGAGCCGGTTTCTGGCCGGCTCTGCCTGCCAAGCGGCAGGGACCCCGATTAGCAACTCTTCGTGCCAGCACAGCACGGTGTTCGTGAACGCTCCCTACGGGTTCTATTTTCCTGGCGACCCCGGTTTTCCCGGAACCTCAGGGGCCTATAACCAGTGGACTCATTTCGATCCGCGCGGCGGTCTGGCGTGGGATCCCAGAGGGGATGGAAAGATGTCCATTCGCGCCGGCTTTGCGTACGGCTACGCTTACATTCCGGGCGTCTCGCGCCTGGATCAAGCCGGCTTCAACCCGTGGGGCGGACGCAGTACATATACCGGGCCGTTCAACTTCGCCACTCCGTACGCCACCATTCCAGGCGGAAATCCGTTGCCCTACACCGTCAACCCGAACGTGATTTTCACGCAAGCGGCCAATTTCATGTCCGCTCCTTATAACCTGCCTTCGCCCACCACTTACTCGTGGAATTTTTCGGTGCAGCGGCAGATGGGAGCCACCTGGATCGTTTCGAGCACCTACCTCGGAAGTCGCGTACAGCACTTGGACATCAACCAGCCGATTAACTACGCCGAGGTGATCGGAACGCCTGAGGCCAGCGGCTGCGCTGCCACGGCGCTCACGTGCAGTTCCACGGCCAACACGCAAGTTCGCCGCGTTCTCAGTTTGTTGAATCCTTCCCAGGGACAGTATGTCGGGCAGATGGATCAATGGCAGCCCGCGGGCACGCAAATCTATCACGGTTTGCTGACTTCCGTGCAGAAGCGCTTCAGCCATGGCGTCAGCGCCAGCGGCAACTGGACCTGGTCGCACTGCATCGGTCTTTTCCAGGGGTACGATTCGAAAGCCGATCAAACATCGACCATGTACGGCAATCTGAACTTCGACCGCGGCAACTGCGATGCCGATCGTAGGCACATCGTCAATATAACGGTCGTGGAGTTGACGCCGAAATTTTCCAACCGCATGCTGCGGACGCTGGCGAGCGACTGGCAGATCTCGGGAATCTATAAATTCATTTCCGGCATGCCGATCGCCATCCAGGACGGAACCGGAGTGGACCGGGAGTTGAGCGGCATTTCACACCAGCGGCCGAATGAGATTCTCTCCGACCCGTATACCGGACTGACCGGCCCGAATCAGCCCTACTTCAATGCCAGCGCTTTCGCCCTGCCGGCTTTGGGAAACTTTGGCGATCTGGGCTGGAACAGCGTCGTGGGCCCGACGTTCTGGGAAATGGACATGGCTCTTTCGCGGATCTTCCACATTCGCGAGCGGCATTCGCTGGAGATCCGCGCCGACGCGTTCAACCTGACGAACAGCTTTGTTTCGAACCCGGCCAGTTCGGCCCAACCGGGCAGCTCCGTCACGAACCCTTTTGAAGGACTCAGCAGCAATCTGTTCGGCATCAATAACGCCGCTCAAGCGACGCGCAAAATCCAGTTCGCGCTGAAATACGCGTTCTAGAGGACAACGGGGCGGCACTGCGTGCCGCTGACACGCACCGCAGGTTTGACCATACCTATCACCCAGGCGAAAAGGCGCTAGCATCGAAGCGAGTCCCTTGTTCGCGCTTCCAGTCCGGAATGGTGGAGAACAACATGAATTTTCAAAAAGAATTGAAAGGCTCGAAACAGATCGTACGCGCGTGGGTTCGCGCCAACTTCGACGATCAGCGCTTGGCCAGTGTGGCGGCGTTCAATGCCGATGGGAATATGACGTTCCGCAATCCGTGCGGCTGCCTGCTGGGCGTCACCTATAGCGACCCTCTGCACGCCGGTCACGGCTGCGACCGCGAGCACTATTGGACCGCGCGTCGGCAGGACCTTGCTCGCAAGGGGCCGCTGGCTCCTTTCTTTCCGGCATCGCGCATCGGCAAAGCGGAAAAGGCTTACAATTTCCTGGGCTTTTCCCGGGAGTTTAGCAGCTGCTTTGGCGACGATGAAATCCGGCGGCGCCGTTTTTCGGCCCTGCTGCGTGCGGAGATGCGTCTGCGCGAGCGAGCGAATGCATCATCCGAGCAAAACGCATCGGCGCACAAGCTTGGCGCGCCCGACAAACCCACGGAGGATTCCGCGCCACCACCCTCCCTCACGCGCGTCTAACGCCCGCGGGTTCTAAAAACCTGACTCCCGGTTCCGGGTCCCTTCCTCGGCGCTGCGATCCTATATCATAGGTTTCTTCGTGTAATAGCAATCGAGGAGGACGCCATGGAGCGTGTCACAAGTCGGGAGCTCTCCGCCATGTTCGGCGGTTTGCTGTATCGCCGCGGGATCTCATGGGCTGTTGCCGCGGCATTTTGTTTGGTAGCGCCCGCGCTCGACGCGCAATGGGTGAACTATCGCGCTCCCGGAGTTCCTCGCACGGCCGACGGCAAAGTGAATCTTACGGCCCCGGTGCCGAAATCGTTCGACGGCAAGCCCGATCTCTCCGGCACCTGGGTATCGGAGTATGGTTACTTCGGCGATCTGGGCAAAGACCTGAAACCCGGTGAGATCGTCATGACGCCGTGGGCCAAGGAATTGCAGACGCAGCGTGAAGCGAACGACCACACGAGCGATAAGATGACGCAATGCATGCCCCCGGGAGTCCCGCGCATCAATATGACCGCCGGCGCGGAGATGGTGCATCCCTTTAAGATCGTGCAGGCCCCGTCGCTCGTATTGCTGCTCTACGAAACCTCCGCGAATTCCACGTTCCGGCAAGTGTATCTGGACGGGCGCACTTTGCCGAAAGATCCCAATCCCAGCTGGCTCGGCTATTCCGTGGGACGTTGGGAAGCGAACACGCTGGTGGTCGAAACCGTTGGCTTCAACGGGCAGGCGTGGCTCGATACGAACAAGGGACATCCGCAAAGCGAAGAGGGCAAGGTCACCGAACGCTTCACGCGGCGCGATTTCGGGCACCTCGACATCGGCATCACCATTGAGGATCCGAAAGCCTACGTGAAGCCGTGGAACGTGAAGGTCCCGGCGCATCTGCTTCCCGATAGCGACTTGATCGAGACCTTTTGCGAGAACGAAAAAGACTCGCCGCACATGCGCTAGCGCGAGCGAGTTTCCTTTTAATCCTGATTCCGCCGCATCTCGCACTGGCAGCAATCGCTGCAGCGCTCGCACCTTTCGCACCGGTGATTGGGGCAGCAATCCTTGGTGCAGTACACGCAAATATCCTTGGATGGTTCGTTGCAGATGCTGCACACGAAGGTGGCGATCTCGCTCATGGTGGTCAACGCGATCCTTTCGGCTGATTCGCTCCCGGCACCACGGAGGGCGCGGCGGCGGGGACAGTGGGGGGCGCAGTGAGGGGCGCAGTGAGGGGTGCCGGCGCCGCGGCTGGAGATTTTGCAGTCGGCCGGGCGGCGGGCGCAGCAACCGCTGGTTGCCGCAGCAGCATCCCTCGGCAGCGCTGCGCTTCACTATCGGCGATCTTGAATTCCTGCTCGCGGGTTTGCGATAAATCCGAAATGTACTGGCGCAGTTGATCGCGATTGCTTCCGTTGGCCGCCATCACGCTGATCATCAAGTCGCCCACCGCCGGATTCTGATAGCGGCGCACGCCATCGGCCAGAGACTCCACCTGATTCTCCACCGACTGTAATCGAAAATACGTCTCAAACGCGACCGATAATTTTTCCGGCTGCTTGCCGAGCGTCTGCGCCGCGCCCACCAGATAGCGCACTTCATCCCGCGTGCTTTGCAATTGTCGGATATAGGTGCCTGTAGCGGGTCCCGCCTGCCAGTCCAGCGGCGTGACCTGATCGAGCAGCGGCTCTAAGCGCGCCGCCTGCAGCGCCATCTTCTGCGCGGCAATCGTGACGTCCCACGGTTCCGCGATGCCTTGCGCCACGGAAACGGCCGGCGTAACGATTCCCAGCGTGATCCACAGAGTCAGGACGTGACGGCAAGCAAGGCCGCACAGACGAGGGTGATTGATGGTGCGCATACGGCTACCGCTAGTTTCTCATGTACGCCGCACGTGTGGACCACGTTCGAGGGCGTCGCTGGTGTGAACAAAGTTACGGATGGAACGCCAGCAGGAATCCGTTGAGCACTCCCGCATTCGGATCGAGGGCTTGTCCGGCCGGGAAAATATCCGCGCTGGCGGCTCCGACCACGTATACGATTCCGTTGCTGTCCACGTCCACGGCTGCGGCGAGCTGGTTCCCGGGTCCCGTAATGTAGCTGGAATAGATCAGTCCGTTGATGCCCTTCGTGATGTCGATCTGCGCGACGAATCCGTCAATGCCGCCGCCCGCCGACGTCGCGTTGATGGCGGCATCGGAACCCATGGGCAGATTCGGCGAAAGCGAGTAGCCGCAAATGTAGAACAGTCCGTTCTTATCGACGGCCACTCCGTAAGCCGCCTCCGCGAAGTTGCCGCCGAAATAGGTGGAGTAAACCGGCCCCGCTCCGGCCTGTGCCGCGGGATCCACGACCGCCAGAAATGCCGCCTCGTATCCGTTGAGCGACGTCTGGAACCCGCTCTGCGTGATCGGGAAATCGACCGATTCCGTGAAGCCCGACACGCCGATGCGTCCCTTCGCATCCACCGTCACGCCGCGGATTTCATCGTAGCCGGAGCCTCCCAGGTACGTGCCGTACAGCACTTGCATGGTTTGCAAATTCAGCTTGACGATGAACCCGTCCCCCGCTTGGTCGTACGCGCCTTGCACGGCGTTGGCCGTGACCTGGAAATCCGGCGATCCCGTTTCTCCCGCAATGTACACGTTCCCCGCGCTGTCCACCGCGATGGCGCGCGCGTAGTCGTCTCCCGATCCTGGCAGATAAGTGCTGGCGACCAACTGCGACGTCCCGCTCTTTGTCGGATCCAGTTCGCTCACGAAAACTTCCGTGCCGCCGCGCGGCGTCGTCTCAATCGCTCCTCCCGTCGTCGGATAATTGGTCGACGTCGAATATCCCGTTACGTAAACTTTTCCATTCAACAACGCAATTCCTTGATCGTAGTCGACCAGCGCCCCTCCCAGATACGTCCCGTAGGTTTGCGTCGCGCCCACCGTGTCGAACGCCGCGATGAACGTGTTCTGCTGGCCGGGTAGCGTGCTGGCATACGGACTCACTGTCGGCATGTCGGTCGATTGCGTCACGCCTGCAATGTAAGCGACACCGTTGTTATCCACTGCGATGCCTTCGACAATTTCGTTGCCTGTCCCACCGAACAACGTCGTGAACGGAACGTAGTTTCCATCGGGAGCCAGAGGGTTGATCTTCATGATCCACGCGTCTTGCCCGCCCGCATTTCCCAGAATCGCGAAAACACCCTGCACGTAGAAATCGGTCGCTTGCGTGTTGCCGGTCACGTAGACATATCCCTGGGCGTCGTGCGTCACGGCCACGGCCGGGCTCGCCTGCGATCCGAAAAAGTATTGCGTGTAGTAAATGGTCGGATCGATCACCAATTTGGCCGAGTGGTCGTACTTGCCCAGCGCAACGGTC
>Ga0182030_10022921_pt1 | contig 11587 bp, 10 predicted proteins | sample 812S3MmetaG_FD_121299 | JGI IMG/M metagenome (GOLD analysis project Ga0182030, IMG submission 121299) | Permafrost microbial communities from Stordalen Mire, Sweden - 812S3M metaG (Illumina Assembly) | ecosystem: Environmental > Terrestrial > Soil > Wetlands > Permafrost | place: Sweden... | reverse complement strand
GAGAATAGGCAAATGGCAACTAAGAAAGCAGCCAAGAAGGCACCCGCGAAGAAGGCCGCGAAGAAAGCCGCGAAGAAGAAGTAACGGGTCAACCAACCAAAGGCAAACACCGAGGGGGACGCACAAAGCGTCCCCCTCGGTGTTTCTGGTCAAAAGAGAACAGATGCTGAAAGGTGCATGAATACAGGCGATGACGCGCAGACGATGGATTGCCGAAAATTGGGATGAAGCAACGGCGACGCTCACAGGCGCGACAGCAGAACATCTGATTCGCGTTTTGCGTGCGCAAGTCGGCATGGCAGCGGACGTGATTGCGGGCGGCCGCGTCTTTCACGCGGAGGTCGCTGCGATTGAAAACCGGCCCGACGACAAGAGCGAGGTGCGCTTCAATCTGATCGCGGAAATGAGTGCCGAGCCCGCTTTGCCCATTACGCTGGTAATGTGCGTCTACAAGTTCGATCGGATGGAGTGGGCGATTGAAAAATTGACGGAGCTTGGTGTCGCAGCGATCGTGCCGGTGATCGCCCGGCGAAGCGAGAAGCACCTGGCACACGCCGCAACGAAGCGCGCGGAACGATGGAGACGTATCGCCCATGAAGCCTCGCAGCAGGCCCGGCGCTCCGACGTGCCGCTGATTCACGATCCGATGGCGCTGGCTGAGCGCGTCCGCATGGAATCGAGCGCAACGCGCATCGTGCTGGCGGAGCAGGAGCGCTCGACAACGCTGCGAAGCGCGCTCGAAGAGACGATTGCGGCGGCGGGAACAGAGATGCCTTCACTGGAGATTGCGATCGGACCGGAGGGTGGGTGGGCTCCGGACGAAGAGGCGCTCTTCGACGCGAGTGGGTGGAAAACGGTTTCTCTGGGGCCGCGCATTTTGCGGGCGGAGACGGCGGCGATCACGGCGCTGGCAGTGGCCGCGTCGATGTTGGAGTGAGGCGGACGGTCTCAGACGAGAGCCCCTAATGACGACTCTGCTTTTTTTCTATAGTGAGACGCCGCGCTTCCAAGGGATGAAGTCGTTCTGGCCGAGCAACTCGGCTTTGGTGAAGCGCTCGCCGCTGGCTACCTCGATGCAAAGATCCAGCAGCTTCTCCGCACAGGCCGGGATTGTGGTCTCACCGCCGACGATGCCGCCGGCGTCGAAGTCGATGATGTCGGCCATGCGCTCGGCGAGTGCGGAGTTGGTTGAGATCTTGATCACCGGCGCGACGGGGTTGCCGGTGGGCGTGCCGAGGCCGGTGGTGAAGAGGACAAGGTTCGCGCCTGCCCCGGCCTGGGCCGTCACGCACTCCACATCGTTGCCCGGCGTGCAAAGCAGACTGAGACCCGGCGTGGTTGCGTATTCGGGGAAGTCGAGGACGTCACGTACCGGCGCTACACCGCCTTTGCGTGCAGCACCCGCGGACTTGATTGCATCGGTGGTGAGTCCATCTTCAATGTTGCCCGGCGAGGGATTCATCTCAAATCCCGAGTGCACAGCCCTGGCGCGAGCTTGATAGGCGTGCATGAGGTCATAGAAGCGCTGGGCGAGCGCGTCGGTGGCGCAGCGATTGATGAGTTCCTGCTCCACGCCGTGCAACTCGGGGAATTCGGAAAGCAGCGTCTTGCCGCCGAGGCATCCAAGCAGGTCAGAGAGGTAGCCGAGGGTGGGATTGGCGGAGATGCCGCTGAATCCATCGGAGCCGCCGCACTTGAGGCCGATGGTGAGCGCAGAGAGTGGTGCCGCGGTGCGCGTGACCTGATTGGCCTTTACGAGAGCCTCAAAGGTCGTATCGAGTGCGCGGGTCATGAGTGCGGACTCGCGTCCTGATTTCTGCTGATCGAAGACGAGCACCGGCTTGGTCATCTCCGGATCGCGCGTGCGCAGTTCGTCGAGCAGCATGCTGGCCTGCGCATTCTGACAGCCCAGGCTGAGCACCGTGGCTCCGGCGACGTTGGGATGATGAATGTAGCCGGCCAGCAAACCGCAGAGGGCTTGCGCATCCTGGCGCGTTCCGCCGCAGCCGCCCTCGTGGGTAAGGAAGCGGATTCCATCGATGTTGGGGAAGACGCGATCGGCGCTGACATGCGCCGGATCTTCTGCGCGTTGACCGTTGCCGCTGGCCTGATGTTGGACGAGCTGACGGACGTGGCTGCGATAGCTGTTGTGAGAGCCGCCGTAGCCCAGCTCCTCCTCTAGTGCTTCGCGCATGCGATCCACATTGCGGTTCTCGCAGAAGACGAGCGGCAGCACGATCCAGTAATTGCGCGTGCCCACCTGGCCGTCGGCGCGGTGATAGCCCGTGAAGGTGCGTGTGGACCACGGTGCAGGGTCAGGCAAAGGAAATGAGACCGGCAGGCGCGTCGCCGTATACTCGCTAGCGCGATGGCGGATAGTGCGTGTGGAGATGAGGCCGCCGCGGGGGATGGCTACCATCGCCTCGCCGACGACCATGCCATAGAGAAAGACGAAGTCGCACGGCGCGAGGTCGGCGATGGCAAGCTTATGTTTGGCGGGAATGTCTTCTGTGACTGTGCACGAATGATCGCCGTAGCGCACTACAGTTCCGGCCTTCAGAGGCTGGAGAGCGACGACGACGTTATCGCAGGGATCGAGTTGCAGGACGGATTCGGCCATATCTTCCTTCGATGCGGTGGCTGGAGGCGGAGGAATATTTCGCCTCAGCCTCAGGATACAGCGGGCATGTTGGACGCGGATAGACTGGGGTTGGTCTATCATCGAAGCTTCGTGAAGGGTTGCATTGGAATGAAAGCCGTGGTGTTGGAAGGGCCGGGCAAGGCGGGGATTAAGACCGTGCATACGCCGCAAATGCCGGGCGATGGCGAGGTTCTGCTCCAGGTGCGGATGGTTGGCCTCTGTGGGAGCGATTTGAATTCGTACCGCGGGCGCAATCCCATGGTGAGTTATCCGCGGATTCCGGGTCATGAAGTGGCGGCGACGGTTGTCGAGGCCGGTGCTGGCGCTTCGCAGTGGCAGGCCGGAACCGCCGTGACGCTGTCGCCCTATTCCAGTTGCGGACTATGCGCTGCATGCTTGCGCGGCCGTTCGAATGCATGCCAATTCAATCAGACGCTCGGTGTGCAGCGCGATGGCGCGCTTACCGAGTTGATCGCGGTGCCTGCCGCGAGACTCTTTCGGGCCGACCTCACGCTGAAGGAATTGTGCCTGGTTGAGCCGCTGACGGTTGGCTTTCATGCGGCTGCGCGTGGACGTGTTGCTGCGTGTGACACGGTTGCCGTGTTCGGATGCGGCGGCGTGGGGCTGGGGGCGGTGGCTGGCGCGGCGTTTCGTGGAGCGATAGTGATTGGAGTGGACGTGGACGACGCTAAACTTGCGATTGCGCATAAGGCTGGCGCCGCTGACTCGATCAACTCGGCGCGCGAGGATCCGCACGCGCGTCTTGCCGAATTGACCGGCGGACGCGGGCCGGATGTTGTGATTGAAGCTGTCGGGCTGCCGGAAACGTTTCGCGCGGCAGTGGAAGAGGTGGCATTCACTGGGCGCGTCGTCTATATCGGTTACGCGAAGGAGCAAGTGGCCTACGAAACGCGACTGTTTGTGCAAAAGGAACTGGACATTCTGGGGTCGCGCAATGCGCAGCGCGAGGATTTTTGCGATGTGATCCGGATGTTGGAGGCGCATCGGTTTCCAGTAGACGACGCGGTGACGCACACTGTGCTGATAGACGAAACGCCTGCGATTCTTGAGGCATGGAGCCGCGAGCCTGCGCGGTTTACGAAGATCATGGTTGAAGTTGCATAGTGAGTCAGCGGAGGTGAGCCATGGCAGATAGTGGTGCGGCGAAGACTGGTGGGGAAAAGACGTCGGATCCGCCGTTGAAGCGGTATGCGTTCATGCTGCGGCTGCGGCCTGGCGCGGCGGATGCTTATGAAGAGGCGCACCGCGCGGTGTGGCCGGAGATGCTGGCGCTGCTGAAGCGCGCCGGGATCAGCGAGTATTCGATCTATCGGCGGGATGAATTGCTGATTCTTGCGCTGCGCGCGGCGGACTTCGAGTCGACGTGGAAGGAAATCGAGAGCGACCCGATCAATACGCGATGGCAGCAGGCGATGGCGCCACTCTCTGCTCCTATCGAGGGACTTCGTCCGGGCGAGCGATTTCCAATGATGGAAGAGGTCTTTTATCTGCCTTGATGATCGGGCGTGCCCGTCATAGGTGCGCGTAGTGCAGCAACAGGCCCGCAAGCGCGCCGCCGACGAGATCGCCGATGATCGGAATGGGCGCGTAGCTCCAGTTGGAACTGCCTTTGCCCGGAATCGGAAGCAGAAAATGAACGAGACGAGGACCGAGATCGCGCGCTGGGTTGATGGCGTAGCCCGTTGTACCACCGAGTGAAAGGCCGATGCCCCAGACGAGGCTGGCGACGAGCCACTGTCCGATTCCGGCTGCAGGGCCGGTTTCAGAAACGCCATGAGACGAGATGGCCCCGACAACCACAACCAGAACCATGGTTCCGATCACTTCGCTGGCGATGTTGGCGAGCGGACTCTTGATTGCCGGACCGGTGCAGAAGATGCCGAGTTTGGCCGCGGGATCGGGTGTGGGTCTCCAATGCGGTGCAAAGTGGAGGACCATGAGCGCGGAGCCTGACATGGCTCCGAGCAATTGAGCAGACCAGAAATAGAGCAGGTGCGAGTAATCTCCGGTAATAACGGCGCTGGCAAGCGAGATGGCGGGGTTCAAGTGCGCGGCGGAACTGCCGAAACCTTGCGCGACGAGCACGCCGCAGAGCACGGCGATGGCCCACCCAGCGGCAACAACCCCCCATCCCGCGTCGGCTGCGTACGATTTGCGCAGCGTGACGTTGGCATTGACGCCATTGCCGAGCAGAATGAGAACCAAGGTCCCCAGATACTCGCCGAGCCAGACAGAATGCATTGAATCTTCCTTGCAGTCCATTGGCGCAGGCGAATAGCGCTGTTAGCGTGCGATCAATGGGTCATTTTGCGGAACTCAAGCATTGTGCATGTTGGGGGTTGTCTTCGCCAAGTCGGCGGTCGCGCGGCTTGCTTCTGCGTGGCGGGCGTTTGCTCTACGGCTAAGATAGCCGAGTCATTTTTGTGACGATTGCGCTCCTTCAGCACTGACGGCTGCGTTCGTGTATTTGGGCCGGTTGGTGAGCAGTTCATGCACGACGGTGTGTCCCACGGTGTAGGCCGCTTCGAGTGAGGGCAGATAGGCGCTGTATGCACCGATGCGCTGGCGCGCGAGGCTGTCAGCGGCGCTCATGCCACGGGGCTGTTGGTCGTAGTTACTGACGGTGCGCAGCACGAGGATGCGCTGCCAATCGATGCGGCCGGCGTTGGCGAGGTTTTTCAGCGAGAGCAAGGTCCCCGTGTCTTCCATCGCCGTGGTGGCGAACTGGCCCTGGCCGCCGGTGAAGTAGGGAACCCACTCGGCGGCCCACGCGTCGGAGAGCTTGCCGTGCCAGTAGGTCGATGAGGAGATTTCATCGCCGAGCATGACGAAGGGCGGACGCTGCGCGGCTGCGCCATCGTAGTCCGCGCGGATCTGCTTGAGCTTATCGGGATCGGGGAGGGGAATGGAACGCGTGAGGTTGAAGGCCCATTGGGTGAGGGCGGGATTGAGCGCGAAAACCTGGCCTTCGAGTGGTGCGGCGGGCGCCTCATACGGGCGCGTTTTGCGTAGTGGGATGTAACCCGTGGACCAGCCGGGAGGAATTTCGCGTGCATCGATCTCGTAGCCGAGGTCACCATCGACGACCCAGCGTGCCCATGCTGCGGAGCCAAGCGAGATGCGTTCGGGGCTGCCGCCGGCGATGCCTGCAATGAGCCAATAGGCATGCGTAAGATCGAAGCGCGGATCGAGGCCGAGCGCCATGATGGTTGCGGCGGCGTGTGCGGTGCCCTGGCCGGTGAGGACGGCCATCTCGCCGTCGGCGTTCATGCGCACGGAGTGGTACGCGGCGGGCAGCGGATAGACACGGTCGAGATGGTCACGCTCGACCCAGTACTGTAGCTCGCCGGGTTGATCGCCGGTGTCTTCGCCAACTTCAAACATAGCGACCACGACGACTTTGACGGGAATGGGGTTTGACTTCGCGGCACATAGAGCGGCGAAGGCGGCGAACAGGGCGAAACTGAAGAAGATTCGGGAGCGGGTCATTTCTGATTGTGATCGTATCCGAAGAGCAGGGAACGGAAAACAGACAACTGCGAATTGTTGCGATATACAGAAGGAGAGGGGCGATGCACATGCGGGGGATGGCGAGATGGCTGGTAGCGATCGCTATGGGGGCGACAGCGATGACTGCGGCGGCGCAACAGACAAATGTGACGGCTGATCGCCATTGGGCGATTGTGGTGCATGGCGGTGCAGGTGTGATCGAGCGCGCGAAGCTCGGGCCGGATGGCGACATCGGCTATCGGGCAGGGCTCAAGGCGGCAATTGAAGCCGGAGCGAAGGTGCTGGATCAGGGCGGATCTTCGCTCGATGCAGTAGAAGCTGCGATTCATGTTCTGGAAGACGATCCTCTGTTCAATGCAGGGCGGGGCGCGGTCTTCACTTCCGAAGGGAAAAATGAAATGGACTCGGCCATCATGGACGGGGCCACGCTGAAGGCTGGCGCTGTTGCTGGCGTTACACGGACGCGCCATCCCATCAGTCTGGCACGCGCAGTGATGGAGAAGTCTCCCTACGTGATGATGATCGGACATGGCGCCGATGATTTCGGCGCAAGTAACGGCCTTGAGCAGGAGCCTCCCAGCTTCTTCTTTACCGAGAGCCGCTGGCAGTCGCTTGTGAAGCAACTCACGAAGGAAGGGAAGCCGATTCCTCCGCGGCCGGCCGGTGTGCCTGCGGAAGGCAAGGTCGTGCCGGTGGCGCAACTGGAAGAGTCAGTTGACTCTCACTTGTACGGCACGACCGGTGTTGTTGCGCTCGACCGCAATGGCAATATCGCCGCGGGTACTTCCACTGGCGGCTTGCAGGGCAAGATGCCGGGGCGCGTAGGCGATTCGCCGATTATCGGCGCGGGGACGTATGCGTCCAATCAATCGTGCGCAGTGTCGGCTACGGGCACGGGCGAGTATTTTATTCGGCTCGGTGTGGCGCGTGAGGTTTGCAATCTGGTGCTCTTCAAAGGGATGACTGTGCAGCAGGCCGCCGATCAAGTCATCCACAAGGAATTGGACGCGTTGCACGGCGATGGCGGTGTCATTGCAATTACGCCTGACGGTCAGCTCGCGTGGAGCTTTAATACGCCGGGGATGTTTCGCGCACGGTTTACCGAGGGCGGCAAGGTTGAGGTGGGAGTGTATGCGGACGAGCCGTAGGCTGTCGAACGACGCGAACCTCGACTACACTGTCCGCATGGCGCTTCAATTCACCACGTCGTATATCGAGGATTCGCTGGGGGTGTTTCGTTACTACAAGAAGCTGGCCGAGCGTGCGATGGAGCAAGTGACCGATGAACAGCTTTTCGAGGTGCTCGACTGCGAGGCCAACTCGATTGCGATCGTCGTGAAGCATTTGGCGGGCAACATGCGGTCGCGCTGGACCGATTTCCTGACCACGGATGGCGAAAAGCCGAACCGCAACCGCGATAGCGAGTTTGCCGATCCGCCGACGACGCGTGCTGCGCTGCTGGCGGAGTGGGAGGATGGTTGGAGCCGCTTGTTTGGCGCGATTGAACCGCTCACGGACGCCGATCTTGGGCGTAAGATCACGATCCGCGGTGAAGCGCATTCGGTGATGCAGGCGATCAATCGGCAGATGGCGCATTACCCACATCACGTTGGACAGATTGTGCTGCTGGCGAAACATTTTGCCTGCGAGCACTGGCAATCGTTGAGCGTGCCCCGCAACAAGTCGGCGGAGTTCAATCGTAAAGTTGCTGCGGGAGAAGCGAGCCAGCGGTAAAGGCGTGGATGCTGATAAAGCACATCGTCATTGCGGTCGATTCAGGTCTGTGCTTTCCCAGGTCTGAGAATCCAGACCTCCACCCCGCGGACGAAGACCCATCCGCGGGGACCCCGGCTGGGGCACCCATTTTCGTGCTGAGCGACAGTCCCGCTGAATCACAGGTTTATTGTGCGGCGAACTTAGGCCCAAACGTTCTAGCGGAACACTTCGAACTTATCCCAGGACAAATTGCATGCCGGGCATCGTTCGTGTTCTTCCGGAGATTCCGACGTGTATCCACATGCAGCGCAGACATAGAAATCGCGCGGGGCGCTTGCCCATGCGTCTTTCTTCCCGGCATCGATCAAAGCGATGGCTTCGGTGTAGAGCCGGGCATGAGTTTTCTCGGCTTCCCTAGCCCATGTGAAGGTCCGGATCGCGGCGGTGTTCTCGTGTCCGTCGGCCTCTTTGATGAATTCGGGATACATGGAGTCAATTTCAAATTGCTCGCCGGCCAGTGCCGTCTTGAGATTCTCAAGCGTTATTTTCACGTCGACTTGATCGATCTCGCAGCAGGCCTCGCCGCCTAACTGGCGAATGACGCGCGAGTGATTCGCGGCGTGGATTTGTTCGGCCTGGGCAGCGGCCCGAAAGAGGCTGGCGGCGCCGTGCCACCCATCGACATCGGCTTTAGCGGCGAAGGCGACGTATTTGGCGTTGGCGTTTGATTCTCCTTCAAAAGCAGCAAGTAGATTCGAGATGGTTGTGGCGTTTTCAGCTGGAATTGTCGGCAACGTTTTCCTCCCAGACACCGATTTCATCGTAGGGTCGTTGGCAGGAATCGCGATGTGATCGTGAGTACAAGCAGGAAAGGCACCCGTCGCCGGATGCCTTCTGTTCTTAACGATTTCTAACAATTGCGGGATGGGGAGTTACGGCTGAGCGGCCGCCGAACCCTGGCCGGATGCGTTGCGAGCTTCGGCCTTTTGCGCCAGAACTTTGTGCGCGTTGTCTTCGAGGGCTTGCGCTTCCGGCAGGAAGGACAAGGCTTTCTGGATCATCGGGTCCCAGTCGGCCATGGTACGCAGCCCTTGCAACTGACCGAACTGGCTGGTGACGATGTACTGCCGGATGCTGACCTTCAACCAGTCGGAGACGCCGTTGATGTCGTTGTCGGTCCAATTGATGTTCTGCGCGGTGAGGAACTGCTTGAAGTCAGCGAGAACTGCGTCGTCTACCTGGAAGTTCTTGTCGACGGAGCGATTGGCCAGATAATGTGCGGCGAAGTGGAAGAACGCTGCTTTGTAGATGAGCTCGTCCTGGAAGTCGTTGCTCTTCGGCGCTTCCACTTTTTCGTCGGGCGTGATGCCGCCGCCGCCGTAGACCGTGCGGCCCGAATCAGTCATCTTCACTTCGCGATTGGTCGAGTCTGCAGCCGACGCGCCGGCGTGGTTGTAGTAGTAGTCGTACAGCGAGACACCGGTGTAGTTGCGCTGGATGAGGCGGCCGGAGGGCGTGTAGTAGTGATAGGTGGTGAGGGCGAGGCCGGTGTTCTCGCTGAGGTTGTAGACGGTCTGCACGAGCCCTTTGCCAAAGGTCGTTTCGCCGACGATCAACGCGCGGTCGTGATCCTGCAAGGCGCCAGAGACGATTTCAGCAGCCGAGGCGGTATTGCGGTTTACCAGGACAACGATGGGGAAGGTCTTGCCGTCGTTGCCATGACTGGCGGTGTAGACCTGGTCGGGATAGGCGCGTCCGCGCTGCGAGACAATGGTTTGTCCTTTGGTCAGCAGATGATCACAGACCTCGACAGCCTGGCTGAGCAAGCCACCGGGGTTATTGCGCAGATCGAAGACAAGGCCATGCAGGTTGCTGAAGCCGTCGACGGCATCCACGACTTCCTGCGCGGTGGTCTCCTGGAATTGCGTGAGGTGAATGTAGCCGACGCCCGGCTTGATCTCGTATGCGAGATCGACGGATGGGTGCGGAATCTCATCGCGCACCAGGTCGAAGACGAGCGGCTTGGGCTGGCCTTCGCGAATCATCGTGACCTGAACGTGTGTGCCTTTGGGACCTTTGAGGGCCTTAGCCACCAAATCGGAACTCATGCCGTCGGCCGACTTACCGTCGATGGCCGAGATCACGTCGCCGGGGCGAATGCCGGCGCGGAAGGAGGGCTTGTTCTCATACGGCGTGATGACGAAGACTTTGGCGCCCTGCTGCTGGATAACCATACCCACACCGTAGTAGTGGCCGCGCTGATCTTCGCGCATTTTGGCGTAGGACTTAGGGTCGTAGAAATTCGAGTGGGGATCAAGAACACGTAGCATGCCGGGGATGGCGCCGTCGTAGATGGCGGTGTCAGCCTTGTCGCCGTTGATGGGCTCGGCGTAATTCTGCTCCACCAGCGCGTAGACATCGGTAAAAGTCTTCAGGCTGTCGCGGATCTGGCTTTCGTCCTGCGATGACTGAGCGCCAACTTTGCGCTGCATGACGCTGCCCACAACGGCACAGACGACGAAGAAGAGAACAAGGGTAAAAAGGGCCCTGCGGGTGCGTGGGGTCATATGCGGAAGGTACCTCCGGACGGCTGGTGCGATAGGCGTCTAGACAGGGCCGCGCAAGGCAGTCTTTGGCTAAAGTATACCACTCACTTATTTGACGGAACTGGGGTCATCCGGGATAGCGGAAAACCAAAGGTAAGCGGTTTAGGCCGGAATTTTGCCGGCTTCCTCGTTGGTTTTTCGCGGCCGCTGAGTTTCACGAACGAAGAGAGAATCGCGCTGTTGCTATCCGGGCATTTACAATGACGTCTATGGTTCAGGGGACAATCGATTACCGCCCGTCCAGATCCGGCCTATGACTCTAAGTATCCTTCGCATCCCCGCGGCTTTCGTGTTGTTTACGGCGCTGCCCGCAGGTCCCCTCTTCGCGCAAACTCACACCTCTGTTCCCGCCAGCCCCTACGGCGGCACCACGGTTGAGGAGATTATTGCCCGAATCAACGACCAGGTCATCACGACTGCGGACTTCCAGCGGGCGATGGAGGAGTCGGACCAGGAAGAGCGCCAGCATGGCGCCACGATGCAGCAGATTTCGGATTCGCACAAGGATCTGCTACGCAACCTGATCGACCAGCAGCTTTGGCTTTCCAAGGGGAAAGAGCTTGGAATTACCGGCGAGACCGAGTTGGTGAACAAGCTCAACGACATTCGCAAGCAATATAACCTTTCTACCTTGGAGGACCTGGAGAAGGCGGCCAAGGAGCAAGGGTTTTCGTATGAGGATTTCAAAGCCAACCTAAGGAATCAGATCATCACCCAGGAAGTGATGCGCGATCAGGTGGGGCGCAAGATCAACGTGACTCCCGGCGAAGTGCAGCGTTATTTTGAAGAGCACAAGCAGGAATATGCGCAGCAGGAAAACGTCAAGCTGGCTGAAATACTCGTCTCCACCGGAACTCCGGGAGCGGCGGGGTTACCTGACGATCCACAAAAGGTGGCGGACGCACAGGCCAAGGCCAACGATATCGAAGCGAAGCTTCGCGCGGGAGCGGACTTCGGCCAACTTGCGCGGAGTTCGAGCGAGGGCACCACGGCTTCAGAGGGCGGCGACCTGGGCACGTACAAGCGCGGGCAATTGAACAAGGTGTTTGAAGACGATACGTTTCCGCTGAAGACCGGCGACTTCACTCAGCCG
>Ga0182030_10022920_pt1 | contig 11587 bp, 4 predicted proteins | sample 812S3MmetaG_FD_121299 | JGI IMG/M metagenome (GOLD analysis project Ga0182030, IMG submission 121299) | Permafrost microbial communities from Stordalen Mire, Sweden - 812S3M metaG (Illumina Assembly) | ecosystem: Environmental > Terrestrial > Soil > Wetlands > Permafrost | place: Sweden... | reverse complement strand
GGACCCATCTCAGTTTGGAACCCTTCCAGCGCTTTGGTTCAAAACCTTGTCATCTACTATAAAGAGACGGCCGTAAGATTTCCCGCTGATACTTGGGTTTTTATGGATGAAAATCCATACAGCATGAACGACGGCAGCTTTCTCTCCTTGCCAGGCGGTCCAAACTGGATTGATTGTCCGGCAACCTATCACAATGGCTGCAACGGGATTGCTTTTGTGGATGGCCACGCGGAAATTCACAAATGGCATGATAGCGCGGTGTTGAACGGTTACGCTCCACCAGCAATCCCATACGGCAATCCCAGTTACGTGCAGGTTCCGCCGGGGCAAAACCCGCCCACCGATTTGCTTTGGCTGCAAAGCAAAACCACCCAAACCAAGAATTAAGCTGGTACTCCTTCGCGTCCTTCGGGCGACTGGACCTGGCATTCCATGGCCTGGCATGGCAATTAAATAAGCCAGGCAACACTTGACCGGTGGGTTGGAACGATGAGTTCCGAACCACCGGTTTTGGTTTTTATTGGCGGGGAGGCGGAGGGGGTCGGGCGCATCTTTCGACTGTTCTTACTCATGGCATAAAAGATGACAAAACGGGTGCCTCACCTTGAGCCTCAAAGCAATGTTGGTATGAAGAAGCTCGCCCTCATCCCGGCCTTCTCCCCCGAGGAGAAGGAGAAACGGTTTCCGCGTCTCGACGATGGTGCGACTTTGGATTTGCGAGTGGTTCACGGGTTCAATGCGCGAAATTGTTCGGGAAAATCTCTCCCCGTTTTGCTCCGCCGACTCCGCATAACGTGGAGAGGGGGAAACGTTCCCAGCGCATCGGTGGAACTTTCCCCCCCGTTTTTATTGGCGGGATAGAACCATGCCGGGAGGCGCCGGGAAGGGGCGGAGACGCAAAGGCAGTTGCCTGACACCGGCTGGTGGCCTAATTTGGCGGGCATGAAGCCATTTGTCACCCGCGCGACGCGTCCCCGAGTGGCCTTGCTGGTGGAATCGTCCCGGGCGTATGGGCGGGGGATCCTGGCCGGCGTGGCGAGATATATTCGCGAGCACGAGCCGTGGTCCATTTTCTATCAGGAGCTGAGCCTGTGCGACGAGACTCCGGACTGGTTCAAGAAATGGAAGGGCGAGGGGGTGATCACGCGGCTGGAGAACAACAACGTCGTGGGGCTGGTGCAGCGGCTGGGGGTGCCGGTGATTTACCTGCGCAAGGTGAAGGACACGGCGGGCATGCCGACGCTGCTCACGGACAACGGGGCGGCGGGCCAGATGTGTTGCGAGCATTTCAAGGAGCGGGGGTTCCGTCATTTCGGCTATTGCGGGTTCAACGGGGCGGATTATTCGGACGAGCGGCGCGCGGGCTTTGTGGAGAGCGTGGAGAAGCTGGGGTTGCGCTGTCATATCTTCAAGGAGGAGCGCCTGGTGGGCCGGGCCAAGACGGCGGGGTATGAGAACGAGGGGCTCAAGGATGCCCTCCCGGTGGCGAACTGGATCCGGGAACTGCCGAAGCCGGTGGGCGTGATGGCGTGCAATGACATGCGCGGCCAGCAGGTGTTGAACGCTTGCCGCGCGCTGGGCGTGGCCGTGCCGGACGAGGTGGCGGTGATCGGCGTGGACAATGACGAGGTGCTGTGCACGCTGTCGGACCCGCCGCTGTCCAGCGTGGTGCCGGATACGGAGCGGATCGGCTATGAAACGGCGGCGCTGCTGGCCCGGATGATGCGGGGGGAAAAGGCTCCGGCCGAGCACATTTTTATCCGGCCCAAAGCGGTGATCACGCGGAAGTCCACGGAGGTGCTGGCGGTGGAGGACCGGCAGATTGCGGCGGTGACGCGGTTCATCCGGGAGCATGCGTGCGAAGGGATTGACGTGAGCGACGTGCTGCGGGCGGTGCCGATGTCGCGGAGCACGCTGGACCGGCGGTTCATCGCGCTGATGAACTGTTCGCCCAAGGACGAGATATTGCGGGTGCGGCTGAACCGGGCGAAGCAACTGCTGGCGGAGACGGATTTTCCGCTGCCGGTGATTGCCGAGAAAGTGGGGCTGGAGCACGCGGAATATCTCAGCCGGATTTTCAAGAAACGCGTGGGCCAGACGCCGTCGGAGTTTCGGGCGCGCGCGCTGTTGCAGACTTTGCGGGACCGGCTGCCCAACGGACTATCATTCATCCCGCCGGCGATAATTTAAGGCTCGCGACTTGGTATTTCAAAGAAGTTCCCCAGAGCGTCATTCCCCGCGGGAGGGCCGGATTGTTTTGGCCGGCCAGGCCGGCTGGCTTTTTTGCCGGTTGACCAAAAAAGTCATTACATTTCCCAAAAAGTGCATTGGAAAGGCTTTAATTCGTGGTAATGTATGAGCAAATTACACATGAAACACAGCACCAGCTGCCCTTTGGCACGGCTTGCCGGGAAACCGGGACGACAGGCAGCCCCGGGGCGATCAGCCCGGGACGGGCGGCGGTGAACTGGCGATTTGCGGGCGAACAGTCCATTATCCATACGAGAAGCGGCGATTTATCCATTCCCAAGATGAGAGCATTGTGTGAGTCCAAAACCAGGAGCAAGAATTTCCCCGCCGCGGCGCCGTGCCGTGGTTTCACATTGATCGAGCTGCTGGTGGTCATCGCGATCATCGCGATTCTGGCGGCCATGCTGCTTCCCGTGCTGGCCCGGGCCAAACTGAAGGCGACGGAAGCGACGTGTCTGAGCAACCAAAAGCAAATGGGCATGGCGCTCTCAATGTATGTGAACGATAACAACCAAAGGTTGATCAATTTCAATCCGCCGGGCAACGACGCCGACGGTTATTGGGGATTGGAGAGCCAGGCCCCCGGGGATTGGACCTCCGCAGCGGTGGCCTTGCAGGATGTTCAGAACTGTCTGACGACGAACAATGTGCTCTTTCAATATGCTCCGAGCGTCGGAGTGTATCACTGTCCCGGTGATCTGCGCTTCAATCTACCCATCGGCACCGGTTCCGCAGTCGGCTGGGCCTATGACAGTTATGCCGTCACGGAAAATGTCGAGGCTTTTGCAGGCTGGGGAGAAAGTTTTTCAAAACTGACGGATATAAAGAGGGCTTCCGACTGCATCGCGTTCGCGGAGCAATCCGACACCCGGGGATATAATCAGGCAACCTTTGCGATGAGTGTCAATGGCCCGCTGCCGCCCATCTCGTTTGAGTTTACAGACATCTTTGCCACTTATCATGGCAATATCGGCACTTTTGCATTTGCCGACGGGCATGCCGAACCGAAAAAATGGACGGATCCACATATCAACGCCTGCGGACAAGCCACGCTGCGGGCTGGTTCCACCCTGTACGATTATCAGCAAGCGGCGGCCAACGGAGTCACGGCTCCCAACGGGATAACCAGCTCTGACGCGCCCTGGCTGATCCAGCACTGCGTCGCGCCAAACAATCAATAGCCGGTGGCGAATCTTCAGTCTCAACCCCCAACCCACAACAAGGAACCATCAGTCATGAGAAAAAGCATACTGTGTACGATCATGGTCAGTCTGTTCGGCGCCATCGCGCAGGCGCAGAATGAAAATGTAACCTGGCAGACACCCCAGAACATCTCCGGAGCGGCCGACGTGAGCTCGCTCGGAACCTATTTTGGTTCGTGGGCGCCTTATGATGGGAACGCCAATAACGAGCCGGTCGATGGTGTGAAATTTGAGGGAGGCTCGGACCTGCCGGGCATGAGCGTCAACTTTCCCAGCGGTGACCAAAACGGATATAACGGCTTCCATAATCCGGGCACTCCCAATGGCAACTACAATAACCTTTTGCAAACGGCAACCTACTGCGGCACCGGTAATGGAACGATAGTGATCACGTGGGGCGACGTGCCGGGGCACACCTACCTGATCCAGCTTTGGGGGAATGACGGACGCGGAATATTCCCCGGACGGAGCGAAACCGTCACCGGTGGGGCCAACACATCCGCCGGTTTGGATATTGGCGATGCGCCCGGCCAATACGTCATCGGCACCTATGTGGCGGACAGTTCCGGCTCGGAAACGATTACGGTGGCCGGGTCGGCTGGCGGTGACTCGCCGATGGTCAATCTCTTGATGATTCGCGACATTACCGTTACCAACAGCGCGATAACCTGGCAAACGCCCGTCAATGTCTCGGGAGCGTCCGACGTCAATACGCAAGGGGCCTATTTCGGTTCCTGGGCGCCCAATGATGGCAACGCCAACACCCTGCCGGTTAACGGCGTGACCTTTCAAGGGAACTCGGACCTGCCGGGCCTGAACGTGATTTTCCCCGATAATGACCAAAGCGGATATAATGGCTTCCATAATCCAGGCACCGCAAACGCCAACTATAACGGCCTCTTGCAGTCGGCCACTTATTGCGGCAACGGCAATGGAACGATCGAAATCAAGTGGAGCAATATACCGGGGCACAGCTATCTGGTCCAGGTTTGGGCGAATGACGGACGCGGGATATTTCCCGGCCGCAGTGAAACCTTCACGGGTGGTGGCAACACGTCCGCCGGAGTGGATGATGGCGATGCTCCCGGCCAATACATCATCGGCACCTATGTGGCGAGTTCCGGCACGGAATCGATTACGGTGGCCGGGTCGGCTAATGGAGACTCGCCCATCATCAATCTCTTGCAGGTTCGCGATCTCACGGCGGCGGCGGCGGCCACCAGTTACAAGAGCGCAGTGCTGGCCGATGCCCCCCTGGGCTATTGGCCGCTGGATTTGACCGATGCCAATGCCGCCAACGGCATCGCCACCGATCTATCCGGCAACGGCAACAATGGAGACTACTACGGTATTAGTGCGCCCGGCAACTTGGTTGCCGGCCCAACGCGATATATTGCGAATGCGGCGAGTTTTAATTCCGCCGAGGTAGATTTAAGCGCCGGGACTAATCCATTATTGCTGGATTTCGGCGGCCCGATTACGATGGAAGCCTGGGTGCAACCAGCCAGTCCAACGGAGGGACCCTTGGATGACATCCTGGCCAAAGGTTATGACGCGAATAATAATTACGATGAACTCTCATTAAGGGCAAACGCCGGAAACTATTACGGAGGCACATACAACGGCAGCGATAATGGGGCAAACGCCTCGGGCGGTCAACAGATTACCAATTGGGCGTATGTCGTTTCGACCTATGATGGAGCCAATTGGAATACGTACGTGAATGGCCAATTGGTGGCACAGGCTGCGGACACTGTGGGCGCCATCGAATGGCAGGCCCCGTGGGCGATTGGGAATGGCACGCTCAATGGCGATGGCAGAACGTTTCAAGGAAACCTTTGCCAGGTGGCGCTTTACGATTACGCCCTGACGCCCGCGCAGGTCTTGAACCATTTCTTCGAGGCGGAAGTAAGTGTGTCTTCGGCCAAATCCGTCCCGATCATTGTGACCCAACCGCAATCGCAACCAAGTTTCGTCGGTGGCTCGGTCACTTTCACGGTGAGTGCCCTCAGTGCCCTGGCGACGACCAATCAATGGTACGAGGGTGTTTTGCCTCTCGCCGGACAGACCAACGTTTCTCTCGTCTTGAGCAATTTGCAATTGAGCAGCGCCGGCAATTATAGCGTGGTGGTGGGCAACGCCAACGGAACCACCAACAGTGCCGTGGCGGCTCTCACGGTCGCCAGCGGGAGAAGTATCCGCTGGAATGACGGCGGCAGCAGTGGCGTGTGGGACACTGGTATTACCGCCAACTGGCTCAATCTGACCAACAGCCAGCAAACGGTTTTCAGTACCGGCGATGCCGTGTTGTTTGACGATACACCGGGTAATTCGACGTCCCTCAGCCTCAACACGAGTGTCACCCCCAGCTTGGTGACTGTGAATTCAAGCGTGAACAATTATACCTTCGGCGGTGCGAGCAGCTTGACCGGATCTGGCGGCTTGATCAAGGAAGGCGCGAGCACGTTGACCATCGTCAGCCCGGGAAATTTCACCGGTCCGGTTACGATCGGCGGCGGGGTGGTTTATGCGGGAAATTCGGCATTCCAAAGTGTGGCCTCGATGCGGATTACGAATAATGCCACGCTGGATTTCGGCGGCAGCTCGTATGACACCGGTCAGCCCGTCACCGTTTCCGGCACGGGTGTGACCAATGAAGGCGCGCTTTACAACACCGTCGCCGATTATCCCAACGAGGTGTTGAATATCAGCCTGATTGGCAATACGACGTTCGGGGGAGCGCAGCGGTGGGATTTGGTTGCCGGCTCGTCGATCAGCGGTCCGTATAAGCTGACCGTCAACTGGGCCAGCGGCGGTTATGGCGAATGGAATACGGCAACACTGGGCGCAAACGTGGGTAACATTGAACTGGCCTCCGGCAGCCTCGGTGTCAAGAACATGGGGGCGACCTTTGGCAACCCGGCCAATACGTTCACGATTGATTCCGGGTGTGTGTTGGATTTCTGGACTGGCGATTCGGGGTATGCAAAGAACTTCCATATCCTGAGTGGCGGTCAGATTCAGCTGCTCGCCGGCTTCACCAGCTTCAGCGGCAATCTCATCTTTGAGAATGGCGCGCAGTTCAACTCCTACTACGGCAGCGGCGGCAATGAGATCATGGGTGGGACCGTCACGTTGAATGGCAACACGCACTTTGTTTTGGCGGATGCCAACTTCATCTTCACCAATGTCATCAGTGGCGCCGGTGGCTTTGTTTGGGACGGCGATAATCATGAGATGATCCTCGAGGCGGCAAATACCTACTCTGGACCAACGGTCATCGGCGGCGGCTTGACCGTGGCGTTGAGCGGCAACGGTTCCATTGCTGACAGCACTCCGATCTTCTTGGGTGGCAACACCCCTGGCAATGTATCATTGGATGTGAGCGGCCGCACGGATGCCACCTTGACCTTGGCCAGCGGCCAGACACTCGGCGGCAACGGTACCATCAACGGCAAACTAATCGTGTCAGCGGGCGCCACCATTGCTCCGGGCGGCACCAACATCATCTTGAACCTGACTGAAGGCACGAACATCACGGGCATCTTGGAGGCCAGCGGTAACATCACGCTCGGCGGCAACACGGTCATGAAGTTGGATGGCTCGGGGGTGAGCGACGAAATCATCAGCGCGACCCGGATCAACTATGGCGGCACCCTCATCGTGGCCAATGTCAGCGGATCGCCACTGGCGGCGGGCAATAGTTTCCAACTGTTCAGTGCCCCCACACTGAGCGGCACGTTCACCATCAGCCCGAGCATCCCGGGACCGGGACTGGTTTGGGACACCTCGCAACTTGCCGTAAATGGTTCGTTGAACATCATTGCTGGATCGAGCCCGGTCATCAAGAATGTCCAGTACACTTCCGGCAATTTGATCTTCAGCGGCACGGGCGGTTTGGCCAATGCCAATTATGTGGTGTATGCCAGCACCAATTTGGCCACGACGAATTGGATTCCGGTGGAGACGAATGCCTTTGGCGCCTCGGGCAACTTCAATGTGACCAATGCCGTCAATGTCAGGACACCGCAGACATTCTATCGCATCAAGTGATGAGAATGGCGTGACCGAATAAAATCAACGAGCGTTCGAAGAAAACGAAACGGGCCGCTGGCTTGTTTTAACGAGCCGGCGGCCTGTTGATAACCATTCATGAACAAAAAGGGAAAGCACATCGCGTGGGGGGCGGCGGCCCTCTGGCTGGCATGCCTGGCGTCGCTTGCGGCGGACGCTTCGCCCGCTTTCCAGCAGACCGGCAGCACCCTGGTGATGTCCAACGGCAATGTGCGGGTGGAATATCATTTGAATGCCGGCAATGCGAATTTTTACTGGGACAATTCTCTTAAGCTGTCGAACTTCTATAGTGGAGTTACCCTGAACACCGGGTATATCAAGGCCACCAGCTACCGTAGTTGGAGTTATTCAGTGGTCAGCAGCAACCAGGTGGTGGTCACCGGGACTGGGGCGGGCTTGCCGGTCATGAACGAGTATTTCACCTTCGACCAGACCGACAGCTTTCTGGTGCAGATGACCGTCTCGGGCACGAATCTGCAGGCCAATTGGATGGGGCCGGTGGTCGTGGATACCACCGGTGGCGTGAACCTCGGCATCACCAATGACAATCGCGCGCTGGTGGTTCCCTTCGATAACGATGGCTTTGTCAGCTACAATGCCATGCCCATGAACAGTTCGGCCGGGGGATATGAAGTGGGGGCATTCTATGACAACACAAGCCGCAACGGGCTGGTGGTGGGTTCAGTGACCCATGACACTTGGAAGACCGGCATATTTTTCGAGGGCGTGAACAACGGATTGGCGCTTTTGAATGTGTTTGGGGGAGCGACTTCGCCCTGGGATGTGGATCCGCACGGCTATGTGGGCGGGAACACCGTGACTTCGCCCGTGGTCTTCGTTGGCTTCGGCCCGGACTGGCGGGTGACGATGCGAAATTACGCCGCGGAGAACACGAATTATGTCCCCCGGTTGGCCTGGACAAACGGTGTGCCTTTCGGTTGGAACAGTTGGGGTGTGATTCAGCAAAACATTTCGTACTCCGATGCGGTCGCGGTGTCGGATTATTTTGCGATCAACCTGATGAATCAGCATTTTGCGGATGACAACACCGTTTATATCAATCTCGATTCCTTTTGGAATAACTTGAGCAACCAGCAGCTCCAGAATTTTGTGAATCACTGCCATGCCCACGGCCAGAAAGCCGGCATCTATTTCGGCCCCTTTGTGTGGTTTGGTTCAGCCGCCAATGCCACCAATTCGATCATACCCGGATCCACCTGGCCTTACAGCGCCGCCTTGTTGCGCGACCATAACGGCAATTTTGAGACGCTGGATGGCGGATTGGCCATGGATCCCACGCATCCGGGAACGCGTGACCAGATCAATTATTACCTCAACGAATTCACCAACTGGGGGTTCGACTATGTGAAATTGGACTTCCTGTCGCATGGCACACTGGAGGGCGTTCATTACGATCCCACGGTCACGACCGGCATCCAGGCCTACAATCAAGGGATGCAATATGTGCTGAGCGCCATTGCCGGACGCATGTTCATCAGCGAATCGATCGCGCCATTGTTCCCCTATCAATACGGCCACAGCCGGCGCATTTCCTGTGACGCGCAGACTTCGCTGATCGCCAATACGGCCTATGTGATGAACTCCGTGTCGTACGGCTGGTGGCTGGACGGGCTGTATCAGTTCAACGACCCGGATATCATGGTGTTTGGCAATGGTGCGGACACCAATGAAATGCAAAGCCGGCTGATCAGCGGCGCCGTTACCGGCATCTTTCTCGACGGGGACGATTTGACTTCCACCAACGGCCAGCAATCAGCCCAAATGTGTTTGACGAACGCGGCCATTGACGCGGTGGCGCGGGCCGGCCAAACCTTTACTCCCACGGAGGGCAACACCGGAACCGGTCCCGCCAATATTTTTGTCCGGCAGAACGGTGCGCTCTGGTCCATCGCGGTTTTCAACTATACCGCTGGAGCCACGAACGTAACGGTGACTTTAGGCCGCGCTGGCCTGCCTGCGGGAACTTACAACCTGGTGAATTTATGGAATGGAACCACGGCCACGGTCACTGGCTCTTTTAATGTAAGTTTGAATGCCAAACAGGCCAGGTTGTTTCAATTGGCCGCCGAAAATATAACCTGGCAGGCGCCCCGGGCCATTTCTGGAGCCTTCGACGTGAGCACGCAGGGAATGTATTTCGGTTCTTGGGCACCGTATGATGGCGGCGCAAACACCCTGCCGGTTAACGGAGTGGCCTTTCAGGGATACTCCGATCTGCCGGATATGAGCCAGACTGGATTTAACGCCGGCTATGAGTCCTTCCCCAATCCGGGCACGGCGAACGCCAACTACAACACGCTTATGGGTTGCGGAGCGTACGAATACCCCGGTCCCGTGTGCACGATCAACTGGGGTGGCATGACCCCGGGGCATACCTACTTGGTTGAATTCTGGGTGAATGGGAATGACGCGAGCCGGACGGAAACCTTCACCGTAGGCACCAACACGTCGGGCACGATAAATTATGAGCCTGGGCAGTATATCATTGGCACCTTGGTGGCGGCCATTTCCGGCGCGGTGACGGTTACCTTGAACGGAGCGCCTGCCGATAACCTGCCCCAAGTCAATCTTTTGCAGGTTCGCGATATCACCGGAGCGGCGTCCGCGCCGGTGATTGACAGCACGCTCACCGCGGGCGGCAACCTGATCTTCAGCGGCAGCAGCGGGACCGCCGGTGGCACTTATGAGGTGTTGATGGGCACGAACTTGACCACGCCGATCGCCAACTGGACCCCCATTGCCAGCAACCTCTATGACGCCAGTGGCAATTTTCAGGTCACGAATGCGATGTCGCCCGGTGTGAACCAGCGTTTTTACACCCTACAGCCCCAGTGATGAATATTTTATGTGCCCGACCAAAATGGTAATCTCTTTTGCAGGTTCATTTCCACGATCGGGAATCGCCTGGCAGGCGGCGCCGGTGGCCGATAAAATCAGCGCGGCGCTGAAACGGCAGGGTTGGGAAGCAGATTTATTATCATGAAATTCGCATATATGACATCGGCGGCACTGATGATCGCCGGCGGACTGGCCACCACCTTACGGGCTGCGCCTGAGCCGGTGATGCTGGCGCCACACGAAACGATTGTGCTTGCCACGCGGAGCCTGGCGGTGACGTTGCAGGTGGGCGAAGACGGGCGGATTTACCAGCAGCCGGTGAGCCGGGCTGCCGCGCCGGCCAAGCTCGCGCGCGATGACGAGTTTTATCCGCAGTCCGGGGACGGTTATGTCTGGGAACCCGCCTTGCAGGTGGTGCACGCCGATGGCAACACGTCCACGAAACTGGTGTTCAGCGGCGTGACGCAAACCAACGAGACGGCCGACATCACGATGACGCGAATTGGCCTGCACGACCCGGCTTATCCCTTCAACGTGGCGCTGTGTTTCCGAACGCACCGCGACGAGGACGTGATCGAGCAATGGACGGAGATCCGCCACGCGGAACCCGGCCCGGTGACGCTGCAACGAGTGGAGTCGTCGTCGCTGCTGCTGGCGGGGGACGTGTACCTGACGCACTTTTTCGGCGACTGGGCCAAGGAGATGCTGTCGCCGATCACGGAGCTGGTGACGCCGGGCACGAAGGTGCTGGATTCGAAACTGGGAGTGCGGGCATCGCAGTTTAACAATCCGTCGTTCATCCTGTCGCTGGGTGGGAAGCCCTGCGAAACCAACGGGACAGTGCTGGCGGGTTCGCTGGCGTGGTCGGGCAGCTTCGAGTGTGAATTTGACGACAACGGCGAGGGGGTGCGCGCCTTGTGCGGCATCAATCCGTTTGCGTCAGCGCAGACGTTGCCGGCGGGGGCGGATTTCGTGACGCCGACGATGCTGTGGGCCTGGAGCACGAACGGGCTGGGCGACCTGAGCCGGAAATTTCACCGGTGGGCGCGGGACTTTGGTGTGCGCGACGGGCACACGCCGCGGCAGGTGCTGCTGAACAATTGGGAGGCGACCGGGTTTGATTTCGATTTCGACCGCATCGCGGGCCTGTACCAGCCGGCCAAGGAAATCGGCACGGAATTGTTCCTGCTCGACGACGGATG
>Ga0182030_10022919_pt1 | contig 11587 bp, 4 predicted proteins | sample 812S3MmetaG_FD_121299 | JGI IMG/M metagenome (GOLD analysis project Ga0182030, IMG submission 121299) | Permafrost microbial communities from Stordalen Mire, Sweden - 812S3M metaG (Illumina Assembly) | ecosystem: Environmental > Terrestrial > Soil > Wetlands > Permafrost | place: Sweden... | reverse complement strand
TGTAGAGATCGAGTGCTGCGCGCGCTGCGGCGGGGAGCTGAAGATCATCGCCAGCATCGAGGAGCCGCAGCTCATTGCGAAGATCCTCTCGCACCTGGAGCGTGCTGCGCCGGAGCAGTCCCAGAGCGAGCTGGCGCTTGGGGCGCGGGGGCCGCCTGGGCAGTCCAGCCCGCTGTGAACTTAAGGATAAGTCCCGATTTAATTGACCGGTGAGCGAGCCGGTAGGGGCCCGCTTGTCCTAAGCTGCAGTGAAGGCCGGCGTGGGCGCCATGCGGGCGGTGCGGCTCGCTGGCTTGGTGGCCCGGCAACGGCCAAAGGCTCTGCGCCGAAGCCTGCTGGTGGCCCAAATAGCGCAAGCAAGCCACGCGGCCCCTAAGCTTGGAGGCAACATAAGGCCGGTTACGCGCAACAAGGTTGTGGGCAGCCTTGGACCGGACGGGCGTTTGAAATTCCTATCCGCCCCCCGTGCATGTGGGCCGGACCACGCAGGTGTGGGATGCGGTGGTGACACACCGGGAGAGCGGCAAGACCCGCGCGATGTTCCGCTGCACCCAGCTGGTCCTGTACCGGAAGTAGCGAGGCCGGCGCCAAAGCAGGCGCTTGGTGCGCAGAGCGGGGGTTTCGAGCGGAGGGCAGGGGTTTCGGGTCGGGCGGCTTGCCCCTTTCCATGGCCCCCGAGTACTATCGCGGCCCGGTTCAAGCGCCCGTAGCTCAGCTGGATAGAGTACTGCCCTCCGAAGGCAGGGGTCACTGGTTCGAATCCAGTCGGGCGCACCATTGCAATAAAATCAAGGACTTGCGTGCGCCTCATCGGGATCATTTTGCCCCAAACGACTTTCCTTTTTGGTCACTCCTGGTCACTCCGGGCGCACGTGCAGCTCGGCGCGACCCGATCCGTGCTGGCAGAGCGCTGAAATGGCGAGCCTTGAAGACATCAAGGCCGGCGCGTCGATTCGAGGAGTCTTGCCGAACGGCCTGGTAATGGTCGTCAATGTTAAGTGGTTCGGATCGGACGCGATCGAACTTACCTATAAAGACTCCGCGGGCAAGGTCGGAAACGAGCTGCTCTATCGTGATCGTGAAGCTGATCTCGAAGTCGTCGAAGAGGGGCGCCCCTGGAGTTTCGATGGTGATGGCGCCCTCTTTCGGCTCGTATCCGAGGCGCAGCGCATTCACCTGGCGCATCTGTTTGACCCTGTCCTCGCGGTTCACACATCCGTCGTCGAGCCGCTGCCGCATCAGATCACGGCAGTCTATGAAAGCATGCTGCCGCGACAGCCGCTCCGTTTCCTCCTTGCGGATGATCCGGGCGCGGGCAAGACCATCATGGCGGGGCTCTTGATTAAGGAGCTCATCGCCCGCGGCGATTTGCAGCGCTGTCTCGTTGTTTGCCCGGGCAGCCTCGCCGAGCAGTGGCAGGATGAGCTTTACAGGCGTTTCAACCTGCCATTCGACATCCTGACGAACGATAAGCTTGAGTCGGCTCGGGGCGGCAATTGGTTCCTCGAAACCAATCTCGTCATCGCTCGACTCGACAAGCTCGCCCGCAACGAAGATGTGCAACTCAAGCTTCAGGCTCCCGATTGCCGATGGGACCTCGTCGTCTGCGACGAGGCACACAAGCTCTCGGCGACCTTCTTCGGCGGCGAAGTGAAATACACCAAGCGTTACAGGCTCGGACAGCTCCTTTCACAGCTTACGCGCCATTTCCTCCTGATGACGGCGACGCCGCACAACGGCAAGGAAGAGGATTTCCAGCTCTTCATGGCGCTGCTCGACGGTGATCGTTTCGAGGGGAAGTTCCGCGACGGCGTCCACACCGCTGACGTGTCGGACCTGATGCGCCGAATGGTCAAAGAGAACCTGCTGAAATTTGACGCGACGCCGCTATTCCCCGAGCGCGTCGCCTACACGGTACCTTACAAGCTTTCTGACGCCGAGGCCGCACTCTACAAGGCCGTCACCGATTACGTCCGCGAGGAGTTCAACCGCGCCGAGGCGTTGCAAAACGACAAGCGCGCGGGGACGGTAGGCTTCGCACTCACGATCCTTCAGCGGCGTCTCGCATCGTCGCCCGAGGCGATCTATCAGTCGCTGCGACGCCGGCGCGAGCGACTTGAGAGCCGCTTGCGCGAGCTTGAGGTCCTGCATCGCGGCGGCCAGGTCGGCACCGTGGTCGATGCGCAGGCGCCTCTTTTGGACCCAGAAGATGTCGAGGATCTGGACGACGCGCCCGATGCCGAGCTGGAAGAAGCAGAGGAACAGGTTCTTGACCAGGCGACGGCCGCGCGCACGATCGAGGAGCTACGGATCGAAATCGAGACCCTCAAGCGTCTTGAGGGCCTCGCGCTCGCGATCCGCCGCAGCGGCGAGGATAAGAAATGGCGCGAGCTTGCGACCTTGCTCGGCGAGATATTCACTCGGGCGTCGATCGCGAATGGAGTCGCGGAGGAACAGACACCCTACGACGCCGGCCTACCGACCGCACCGAAGCCCGCCCCTTCGCCCCATCAGAAGCTGGTCATCTTCACCGAGCATCGCGATACCCTTAACTACTTGCAAACGCGCATCGCGACGCTGCTGGGACGGCAGCAGGCCGTCGTCACCATCCACGGCGGCATGGGCCGCGAAGAGCGCATGAAGGCCCAGGAATCCTTCAGGCACGATCCCCAAGTGCAGGTGCTGCTCGCAACGGACGCCGCTGGCGAGGGCATCAATCTCCAGCGCGCTCACCTAATGGTGAACTATGACCTTCCGTGGAACCCGAACCGCCTGGAACAACGCTTTGGACGCATTCACCGCATCGGCCAGACGGAGGTGTGTCACCTCTGGAATCTGGTGGCCCAGGAAACCCGCGAGGGCGACGTCTTTCACAAGCTGCTCGATAAGCTGGCGCAGGCGCGCACCTCGCTTGGCGGGCAGGTGTTTGATGTGCTGGGCAAGGTTCAGTTCGAGGGCCGATCGCTGCGCGAGCTTTTGATCGAAGCCATTCGCTACGGCGATCAGCCGGACGTGCGAGCACGGCTGACCACAGTGGTCGAAAACGCTTTCGACAAGACCGCCCTGCGCGAACTGCTCGAGGAGCGCGCCCTGGCGCACGATTCGATGGACGCTTCGCGCGTCTATCGAATCCGGGAAGAGATGGAGCGGGCCGATGCGCGCCGGCTTCAGCCCCACTACATCGAATCCTTCTTTATGGAAGCGTTCAAGCGCCTCGGCGGCTCGGTGAAGCAGCGCGAGCCGAGACGCTATGAGATAACGCATGTGCCGGCGCCGGTGCGCAACCGAGATCGGCTGATCGGTTTCGGCGAGCCAGTGATGCCGCGCTACGAGCGTATTGCGTTCGAGAAGACGCTTGTGGCTCCACAAGGCCAGCCTCTGGCAGCCTTCGTCTGCCCGGGTCACCCCCTGCTCAACGCGGTCATCGACATCAGCCTCGAACGCTACCGCGACCTCTTGCGGCGCGGCGCTGTGCTTGTCGACGAACGCGATTCCAGCACGAGCCCACGCGTGTTGTTCTTTCTGGAGCATGCGATTCAGGACGCAAGCCTGACGAAGACCGGCGAGCGCCGCGTCGTCTCGAAGCGGATGCTGTTCGTAGAAATCGATGACCAGGGGACCGTCCGGCACCTCAATTACGCCCCGTATCTCGACTACCGACCTCTCGCGGAGAGCGAACCTGCCGCCGACGCCATCCTTGGCCGTCCCGAGGCGTCATGGATAAGCCGCGATCTCGAAGGCAAGGCCCAAGGGTACGCGATTGCCAAGGTCGTGCCGGAGCACCTCGCCGAGGTGCGGGATCGCAAGCTCGCACTGCTCGACAAGACCGAGGCAGCAGTGAAGGACCGCCTCACGAAGGAAATCAACTACTGGGACTTCCGGGCCGAGCAGCTCAAGGAGCAGGAGCGTGCCGGCAAAGCCAACGCGCGACTGAATTCCGGCGAGGCCCGCAAGCGCGCAGACGAACTTCAGGCGCGTCTGCAGAGGCGCATGGAGGAAATCAAACGCGAGCGTCAGTTGGCGCCATTGCCGCCCGTTGTACTCGGCGGCGTGCTGGTCATGCCGATCGGATTAATTTGTGCGATCGGCGGGCAGGGGCAAGCGAAGGCGGAAACGACGATCGATACCCAAGCCGCCGCGGCGCGGGCGCGCGAAATCGTAATGGAAGTCGAGCGCGGCCTCGGTTTCGCGCCGACCGACCGGGAATTCGAAAAGCTCGGCTACGACATCGAAAGCGCGGTCCCCGGCACCGGGCGCCTGCGCTTTATCGAGGTCAAGGGTCGCGTCGCCAGCGCAGACACGGTCACTGTAACTAAGAACGAGATTCTCTATTCGCTCAACAAGCCCGATGATTTCATCCTGGCCCTAGTCGCTTTCGGCACCAACGGATCGCACGAGGTTCGTTACCTGCGTCGGCCGTTTCATGAGAAAGGCGTCACAATCGACTTCGCAGGTGCCACGGTGAATTTCCCCTTCGCGCAACTGCTGGCCGAAGCAGCTATTCCATCATGAGACTTGGATGACTTTTGACGCACCAAAGAAATTAGTCGAAGTTGCTCTGCCACTCCCAGAAATCAACGACGCGTCTGCCTACGACAAAATGCCGGGCATTGGCCCACACCCGAAAGGAATCCATCATTGGTGGGCACGGCTACCTCTTCCAGCTGCTCGCGCAATTCTCTTTGCATCAGTAGTGGATGATCCAGAGGCTCATCCAGAAAGATGGCCAACGGAAGGAGAGCGGAGCGCCGAACGGGAGCGGCTATTCGGAATCTTGCGTCGCATGATGAGCAAGAAGCTGCATGAGCTACCCGACGTCTACGTCGAGGCGCGAAGTGAGATGCTAAAGCATTGCGATGGGCAACTCCCCGCGGTCTTCGATCCTTTCTCCGGCGGTGGGTCAATTCCTCTTGAGGCTAATCGATTAGGCTTCGAAGCGCATGCGGGCGACCTCAATCCAGTCGCGGTGCTGCTCAACAAATGTAATCTCGAACTAGCGCCGCGCTGGTGCGATCGTCCCCCGACTAATCCAGCTGATCGCACGACAATCGGCGGTGCTGACCCTTGGAAGGGAAATGACGGACTAAGTGCCGATGTCAGATATTACGGCTCGTTAGTTCGGGAAAAAGCCCTAGAAAAAATTGGGCAGCTGTATCCGAAAGTTGAGCTTCCGGCCCAGCACGGAGGGGGCCGCGCGGACGTCATAGCTTGGATCTGGTCCCGGACAGTAGCGAGTCCGAACCCCGCTGCCAGGCGAGCCCATATTCCTTTGTCATCTACATTCGTATTGTCTTCTAAGAAGAATAGTGAGGTCATTACCGAGGTAGTTTCTAATCGCGACAACCCCTCCGCTTGGCGCTTCCGCGTGCTTCCGCGACGACCAAATACGGATGAACTGAAGATCGCAAAGTCTGGAACAAAGGCGGGAAAGGCCCAAGATTTCATTTGCAGTATCACCAAGACACCGATCCAGCGGAGCTACGTTCAAGCTGAAGGTAAGGCCGGAAGGCTATCGGCTCAACTCCAGGCCATTGTGGCGCAAGGACCGCGCGGGCGAATCTATGTCGATCCAACTCGAGACCACTTAGAAGCAGCGCAATGCACGCCCTGGGCAGAAGATGTTCAGGACGCCAGGGAGACTTTCCTTTCCGGACCTCTACCTACTCGGGCGGAGATAACTGGCGGCGTCTGCACTGCCTATGGCCTGAGCACTTGGGGGCATCTGTATACCAACCGACAGATTGCTGCCCTGCTTACGCTCGGCGACATAGTCCGTAACCTAGGGACTCAGATTGAGATTGATGCTCAGAAGGCAGGTATGGGTTTGGAGCAATCCAAGGAATACGCAGGTACCATCAAGACATTCCTCTCACTTGCGATAGATCGTTGTGCAGACTTCAACAATACGCTTTGTCGGTGGAGTCCTTCTAACCAAAAAGTAATGAACCTCTTTGGCAAGCAGGCGTTGCCCATGGTTTTCGATTATGCGGAGGCAAATATCGCGGGCGAATCCGTCGGCGCTTGGAAGACCTGCGTTGACTATGTGGCTGATTGCATTCGTACCATCGCAACGCATCCCCAGCCGCTTGATTCAGCCAAGCAGATAGACGCCGCTACAGAAACTAATGGCATCAAGAACATTCTGATTAGCACCGACCCCCCGTATTACAACAACATAAGCTATGCCACGCTGTCCGATTTCTTTTACGTTTGGCTGAGACGCAACATCGGCGATCAATATCCCGAGATTTTTGGTACCGTGCTGGCTCCAAAATTCCCAGAACTAATCGCCGCTGCCAATAGGTTTGGTGGCGACGCGGTCAAGGCAAAGGAACATTTCGAAGAGGGCTTCAAGCGGTCGTTCATCTCGCTTCGACAAAGAATGGATCACCGCTTCCCGCTCACCGTGTATTACGCGTTTAAACAGGATGATGAGTCCGTAAGCGGCGAAGCAGACGAGGACAATGACTCTTCCGTCGTCGACTTGACGACCGGCTGGGAGACACTATTGGAAGCGCTCTTTGCCAGCGGTTTTCAGATTACTGGGACATGGCCAGTCCGCGCTTCCCAGAAGTGGCGAATGGTATCCATGGGGGCCAACGCCTTAGCATCATACATTGTCCTGGCCTGTCGACCTCGGCCCGACGACGCACCTCGCATTTCTAGAGCGCAATTCCGGAACGAGCTGAGGCAGTCGCTACCCGCCGCTCTAAAGCATCTTCAGCAGGGGAACATAGCTCCAGTGGACTTGGCACAGGCTGCTCTCGGGCCAGGGATGAGCGTCTACACCCGCTATGCGCAGGTTCTCGACGTAAAGGGGAAGCCAGTCTCGGTTCGAGAGGCGTTGACATTAATCAATCAAACGCTCGACGAGACACTTGCGGAGCAGGAGGGTGACTTCGAATCGGAGACACGCTGGGCGCTATCTTGGTTCGAACAAAATGGTTTCAGCGAGGGTGAATTCGGCGTGGCTGAGACCCTATCGAAGGCTAAGAACACGAGTGTCAGTGGACTTGCTGAGGCTCGCATTCTGGAGGCCAGAAGGGGCAAGGTCCGCCTGTTCAAACCGGAGGATCTCCCAGTCGACTGGAGTCCGACTGCGGAAACGAAATTGACTACGTGGGAAGTTGTGCATCACCTGATCCGTGTGCTCGGTTCGGGCGGTGAATCTGCGGCAGCAGATCTCGTCATCAAGATCGGTGCTCGCGCAGAAACCGCACGCGAGTTGGCATACCGCCTTTACACCGTCTGCGAGCGTAAGAAGCGCCCGACTGAAGCGCTTGCCTACAACAGCCTAGTTCAAAGTTGGCCCGAAATTGCGCGCCTAGCCCAAGATGGGGCCAATCGCGCGCCAGTCGAGCCTGATATGTTTGAAGTGTAGGAGCCCGGATCCATGGCTATAACTAACCAAGAACGTATCGGCAAGGCGATGGATCTCCTACGGGCTGGGCTCGCACAGTACGTCGAGCGCGAAGTACAGTCCGCCGTCAAGACAGGGGCCGTGCGGATGGAGGCCGTGCGCCGCTTTGCCGAAGACCCAATGTTGGGTAACAAGCCTGTCGCACAGTGGGATGCCGCCGGTCTCCTAAAGCTGATGTGGGAGACGTGGAACGACGTGTTTGGCCGAACGCTCGGCCGCGCGGACCGATCGCTGGTTTCGGAGCTGCGCGAGGTGCGCAACAAGTGGGCGCACCAGGCGCCCTTTTCCAGCGACGACGCCGACCGGGCGCTCGACTCTATGGGGCGATTGCTCGCATCCGTATCGGCGCCCCAGGCCGACGAGGTCGGAAAGATGAAGATGGAGCTGAGACGGCTCATCTTCGACGAGCAGGTGCGCGGGGAAAGGCGCAAGGCCGGCGGCTCGCTGATTGAGCCGGCGGCGGCCGGCAATCTTAAGCCTTGGCGTGACGTGGTTACACCGCATGCGGACGTTGCCAGCGGCCGCTATCAGCAAGCCGAATTTGCCGCTGACCTGTGGCAGGTGCATCTGGGAGAAGGAACAGACGAATACCGCAAGCCGGCCGAATTCTTCCGCCGCACCTTCCTGACCGAAAGCCTCAAGCGGCTCCTAGTCGGGGGCGCGCAGCGCCTCGCCGGCAAGGGGGGCGATCCGGTCGTGCAGCTTCAGACCAACTTCGGGGGCGGCAAGACCCACTCGATGCTTGCCCTCTATCATCTGTTCGGTGGTACCGCGGCCGGCCAGCTTGCGGGCGTCGATGCCGTACTGGCCGAAGCCGGCCTCAAGACCCTGCCTACGGCAAAGCGGGTGGTGCTCGTCGGCAATAAGATTTCTCCGGGCAATCCAGTCACCAAGGCTGACGGAACGGTCGTGCGGACGTTCTGGGGCGAGCTGGCCTACCAGCTCGGCGGCAAGAAGGCCTTTGGGCGCATCGCAAAGGACGACGAGAAGGCAACCAGCCCCGGCGACGTGCTACGCGAGCTGTTCGTCGAATACGGCCCCTGCCTGGTGCTCGTAGACGAATGGGTCGCTTATGCGCGCCAACTCCACGATCAGAGCGATCTTCCGGGCGGCACATTCGACACACAATTCACCTTTGCCCAGGCACTCACCGAATCGGCGAAGCTGGCGAAGAACTGCCTCCTGGTGGTTTCGCTACCGGCGTCTGACACGGCGGGATCGCCTCATACTCAGCCTGACGATGTAGAAGTCGGAGGGATACGCGGCCGGGAAGCGCTCGATCGCCTCCGCAACGTCATCGGTCGGGTCGAGTCGTCATGGCGGCCGGCAACGGCGGAAGAAGGGTTCGAGATCGTGCGTCGGCGTCTTTTCGAGCCGATGGCGGGCGAGATGTTCAAACAGCGCGACGTGACGGCGCGTGCGTTCGCCGATCTCTACCAGGCGCAGGCGGCCGAGTTCCCCCCGGAGTGCCGTGGCGTCGATTACGAAAGGCGCATCCAGGCGGCCTTCCCGATCCACCCGGAAATCTTCGACCGGCTCTACACCGATTGGTCGACGCTGGTGAAATTCCAGCGCACGCGCGGCGTACTGCGCCTGATGGCGGCCGTGATCCACAGCCTTTGGGAGAAAGGCGATCGGAGTCCGCTGATCCTACCCTCCACGATCCCAATCGACGACCCACGCGTGCAATTCGAGCTGACGCGATACCTGTCGGATAACTGGGTGCCGATCCTCGAAAAGGACGTGGACGGGCCAAATTCCCTTCCGTTGCGAATCGACGCCGAAGTGCCGAACCTGGGCAAGCTGTCGGCGACGCGGCGCGTCGCACGCACGATCTATCTTGGCTCGGCGCCGACGGCAGCGGCAGCTCATCGCGGGCTCGAAGATCGGCGCGTAAAACTTGGTTGCGTAATGCCGGGTGAGACTCCCGCTGTTTTTAGCGATGCCCTGCGCCGGCTCGCGGCGGCGGCCACCTACCTCTACCAGGACGGCCCGCGCGCTTGGTACGCAACTCAGCCGACGGTGACGAAATTGGCAGAGGACCGCGCCGAGCAACTCAAGCGAGATCCGGACAAAGTGGTCGCGGAGCTGGAAGCGCGGGTGAAAGCCGACATCAAGAAGGCCGGCGATTTCCCACGCATCCATGCGCTGCCCCGCGCAGCCGCGGACGTGCCGGACGACTACGAAGCGCGGCTCGTGGTACTGCCGTCCGATCATCCCTACACCAAGGAGAATAACGCCGCGGAAGCCGCGGCGAAAACTATCCTGGAATCGCGCGGGAATGCTCCGCGCCTCTACCGCAACACACTGGTCTTCCTTGCCGCCGATAAGGCACGGTTTCAAGACCTCGATGAAGCCCTGCGGAAATATCTAGCCTGGAAGTCGATTGTCGAGGAGACGAAGGCGCTAAACCTCGATCCGCATCAGGCCGGTCAGGCGGAAACACAGAAGAAAGCTGCCGACGGCGTCGTGACCGCGCGGCTGCCGGAGACATATCATTGGCTGCTCGTACCGGAGCAATCGACGCCGCAAGCCCCCGTTGTCTGGCAAGCATCCAGGCTGACTGGAAACGATGCGCTCGCGGTGCGGGCTAGCAAGAAGCTGCGTAGCGACGAATTGCTCATCGGCAACTTAGGGTCAACGATTCTCCGGCAGCACATGGACCGCGTTCCGCTTTGGCGGGGCGATCATGTCGCGGTGAAACAGCTCATCGACGATTGTGCGCGGTATCTCTATCTGCCGCGCCTGACGGGCCCGTCGGTTCTTGTGCACGCCATAGAGGACGGCCTTGGTCTCCTGACGTGGCGCGTGGACACGTTCGGCTACGCCGAGAGCTATGATGAGGCGGCCTCGCGGTATCGTGGCTTGCGTGGTGGGCAGCACGTTAACGTCTCCGCGGACGGCGCCGGCCTCGTAGTCAAACCCGAGATAGCCGCGAAGCAACTTGATGCCGAGACACAAGCATCATCGGCGCCGTCCCCCTCTTCTGGCGCTACCGGCGGAAAGCCGGATGCGGGCGAGCTGCCGCCAATTACGCCGCCGGCGAAGCAGCTTCGCCGCTTCCACGGCACCGTGCGCGTCGATTCCTCTCGCGTCGGCCGCGACGCGGGGCGCATCGCCGAGGAAGTGATCTCACATTTGGCCGGGCAAATGGGCGCCGAGGTGACCGTTACTATAGAAATCGAGGCAAAGCTCCCTAACGGCGTCAGCGATCAGCTCATACGTACCATCACAGAGAACAGCCGCACGCTGAAGTTCGACAGCCAGGGGTTCGAGACGGAATAGGCGCGAGAGAACATCATGCCGCTGCATACGCCTCCCCGGTCAGAAGGAGAGCTGAAATCTCTGGTCGTGATGATTGCAATGCGTTGACCGATGCGACGTATCGGGTTGGCACTGCATAGGGTATTCCCAGTGCGTAATCGTCCCGTCCAGGTGGAGGCCTCATTTCGAAGCAGGCGAGCCCGCATGCGACCGTCATGAGTTTGCTAGCCAATGGGGTCACTAGAAGTCGGCTGCCGCCCAGCGGCTCTAGGCTGCGCTGATAGTGTCCAATCGTGTTCCGCAACTGCCGGTAAGCTTCAAATGGGTTGGATTCGTGGGCATACACGATGTTACTGGTCGGTATCTTCTGCACATCGAATAACTGTCGGCGGTATTCGAGGAGCAGCATATCGCCGCGGCGCGGGTTTCGCGAGGGGTGTGGTAGAACCGGACAGATCTCGGCGTCATTCGGAATCGGTGCGTGCGTTCTTACCATCTCGAATTGATGCGTGCGGCCCTCGCCAAGCATTGGGAACCAAACGACCGGCCAATCATTCATGCTCTCGACATTAAAGCCACCACCAAATCCAGGGATCGTCACCAAATTCTCGCTCGGATCTTCGGACTGAATGCTGGCATCGAGTGTTGCATCCTCAGCCACGAGCACCTGGAGATTTACCCCACCTCCGACGAGTGCCGTCGGGGCGGCAATATCCGGAACGAGCTGCCCTAATAGGCTCGTCATCAATGCGAGATACACCACACGTGGTAGGGAGCTCACGTCAAGCAATATATCGGTGCGGCCGACGATGTGTGTGTTGAGCGCATGGGCCGCCTCACGAAGCGCCCGTGCGGCGCGATGCTCCTCGTCTCCCGTGAGCTGCATGGGCATTGTAACGACCC
>Ga0182030_10022918_pt1 | contig 11588 bp, 12 predicted proteins | sample 812S3MmetaG_FD_121299 | JGI IMG/M metagenome (GOLD analysis project Ga0182030, IMG submission 121299) | Permafrost microbial communities from Stordalen Mire, Sweden - 812S3M metaG (Illumina Assembly) | ecosystem: Environmental > Terrestrial > Soil > Wetlands > Permafrost | place: Sweden... | reverse complement strand
TCTGGTCCCCATCCTACTGCGTCGCGTCATGCGCAGGGGCTCCCCTGTCGACACTCGCCCAATACGTCAAATCCCAGCGGGAACCACCCTATGGCCCCTCTCGCTTACCTCCCCGGCCTCAACCCCGGGGTTTCTCGCGAGGGACCTGATGATTGACCCCGTCGTGCACCGGAACCTCGTCGAAGTCGAAGGAGCTGATTCCCTCCAGACAGGCGACGTTGACGCCATATTGGTTGGGGTTGGATCGGCGCTGGTGGTGGGTATAGATGCCGCAGTTCGAGCAGAAACAATGCCTCGCCGACATGGTGTTGAATTGATAGAGGCTGAGCACGTCCGCGCCGGCGGTGATGGTGATCCCGTCCAATTCCGCCGAGACGGCGATGGCGCCCCGCATCCGGCAAAAGGAACAGGTGCATCGGCGCGCCGTGTGAAGGCCGTTTGTCAGTCTGACATGAAAACGGGCCCTCCCGCAGTGGCAAGCGCCGTCGATTTGTTCGTTATCCCGGTCCATCCGCGCACCCTTCTTTCGTCTCATCGGTCTCCTGTTTTTACATGGGTTCGGGGGCACTAAATCAGCAGCTATTATAGCGATCCTGGGGGATGGTATTCTGTCCGCTGAGTTTACGCACCCAACGACCTGCGCCTGTTCCCTGAACTCTTCCGGAGCATTCGATGACGACGCCTACCGCTCACCTGCCGAACGACGCCGACGTCCTCGTTTCGATGCTGCTTGATCCGCCCTTCACGCACGATCCTTACCCGGTTGCGTCCCGCCTGCGCGATGTCGCGCCTGTGCACCGAACCGATAGAGGCTTCTGGCTGGTTAGCGACGCGGCCTCGGTCGAGCAGGTTTACCGCTCGCCCACGATGCGCATCGGCTTCGGCGCCGCGCGGCAAGATCAGGACCCCCAGTTTGCAGACAGCCCCTCGCTGCAGCTTTTCAAGCGGATGCTGCCCTTCATGGACCCGCCGGATCACACCAGGGTGCGCCGCGTTCTCGCCCCCTATTTCACGCCGCGGGTGATGGCGGGCTTACGCCACTATGCCGAGGATCTGGTCGACCGGCTGCTCGACCGGTTGGCGGCCAATGGCGGCGGCGACCTTGTCTTTGATTTCGCCAACGACATTCCCGTCGCCGTCGTGTGCCATTTGCTGGGGGGCGTGGGTGAGGAAGATCAGATTCTATGCCGCGATTGGGCGGAAGGTCTGGTCGAAGGCGTGCATCCGGAATGCACTGCCGACATGCTGCGCAAGGCGGATGCCGCGGCGGTCGCGTTCGGCGCCTATGCCGAGCGTCTGATTGCAGGCAAGGACGGCTCGACCGACGATCTGGTCAGCTGCCTGGTGCGTGAGCACGCGGCCGGCACTCTCGACATGCAGGAGTTGGTGGGCACGGTCACCACGCTCATCGGGGCGGCGTTCCACAACACGCGCAATCATATCGCCTCGGGGATTTATGAATTGCTGCGCCATCCGGATCAGCTTGCCGTGCTGCAGGGCAACCCAGATCTTGCGCCCCAGGCAGCGGAGGAATTGCTGCGCTTCGATCCGCCCGTGCAGATGACGATTCCCAGGATCACGACGACCGATATCGTCATGGGCGATGTGAAGATCGGCCCCGGTGAACTCGTCGCCGGGTTGATCAGCGGCGCCAATCGCGACCCTGCGCGTTACGCCGAGCCGGATCGGCTCGATATCCAGCGCGACGACGGCGGGTCGATCTCCTTCGCCTCGGGCATTCATTCCTGCCTCGGCATCCTCATGGCCCGGATGGAAGCGCAGATCGCCATCGGCCGGTTCGTTCAGCGGTTTCCTACCGCACGCCTGATCGACGAAACCCCCGAAATCGAACCCAGCGCCCAGCCGCTGACCCGGGGCTATAAGCAGGTGCGGGTTGCGCTTCCTCGTCAGATAGGATGAGAGGCCATTATGGCGCAGGCTGACAATCAGGGCCGGCTGGAGAAATCGATTGCCCTTTGGCGGGGTTTTCTCGGGCGTTGTCCGGCCTGCGGCAAGGGCAAGCTTTTCAAATCCTACCTGGCGCAGAACGATTTCTGTCCCGTCTGCGGCGAGGATCTCTCAAAGTTCCACGCCGATGACGGCCCGGCATGGTTTGTCATGGTACTGACCGGGGCCATCGTCGTATCGGCGACGATCTATCTTGCGTTGCACGACGTGATGCCTGGCTGGGCGGTGATCGCCTTCTTGCTTGTCCTGGCCGTCGGGGTGACGCTTCTAATGTTGCCGCGGGCAAAGGGAATCTTCATTGCCATCTTATGGCGCCTTGCAAGGGAGCAAGCTCCTTCTCCCTAGTCACTTACTCTTAGGCCAGCTGTTTCAACCTGACCCGTGCGGCGTCGGACAGGAACCGGGAGCGGTTCTTAGACACGCGGTCTATCTGCTCCAGCAGGTCGGCCGGGATGGTGACATTGACGCGGACGACACGCGTCTGCTCGGTCGGAACATCGACCATGAATGCGACCGCATCATGAGAGGCCGGGTCCGAATGGATATCGTCGAGCGTGGATGGCGCAGGCAGAGGCTTTCCATCCTCGGCCATGCCTTCGACGTGTAGGCGCAAGGCTTCCTCGGCGAACCGACCCGCTTCTTCCAGTGTCGATCCGGCGGTGACACAACCGGGAAAGTCGGGGAACTCCACCCCGAAATCGCTGTCGGCGTCCTTGCGCAGCAGGGCGATGTATCTGGTCATGTCTGCCTCAGCTCGATCCCGGCCTGGCGCTCGATACTTTTGATCTTGCCGACCGGGAAATCCTTACGCGGGTGCGGAACAGTCACAAGGCCTGACTTAACGGGATGCTTGAACTGTGCGTGGCTTCCCTTGCGAGCCACTTCGGTCCAACCGTCCTGCTCCAAGGCGCGAATGATTTCGCGGCTATACGTGTGTATATAAATACACACTCATTGGAGTCAATTCTACCCCGCCGCATTGATCCCGCATTGCCGCCCGAAGAACGTCGATTCCCCAATACAGGTCCCCGTGGAATAGCCCATTGAGTCATAGGCGAGGTTTGAGGCACAGGCGCCCGCCGCGAACAAGCCGGAGATCGGCTTGCCACTTCCGCTCAGGACCTGGCCCTTCTCGTTCGTCTTCAATCCGCCCAGCGTAAAGCCCATGATGGGAGAGGTACCGAAGGTGCAGTCGATCGCGGCGAACGGCCCCTGAGTCAGGGGCTGAATCCATTTGCCATATTTGTGGAATTCCGGGTCCTGCCCCGCGGCTGCATGTTTGTTGTAATCGGCCAGCGTCTTCTGCAGCGACCCGGCCGGCAGCTTCAGCCCGGCCTCCATCTCCGCCACAGTTTCCCAGGCATCGATCAGCTCATGGGGAAATTCGCAGCGTTGAAAGATGGCGCTGTCGCAGATCAGATAGGCGATCTTGTCCGGCTGCTTCAGGCAGGCCGCGGTCGAGCGGCTGTGATAGCTGTCTTCGGCGATGAAGCGCTTGCCATCCTTGTTGACCAGAATCGCCTTCAGAAGGCTTTCCGGCGGATAGAAGGGCGAGGTTACGAAATAGCCGTCCATATGTTCAAGCGCGCCGCCCGCGCTGGCGCCCAGCTCATGCCCGACGCCCTGGATAAAGCCTGTGCCCAGCTTGCCGATCGTCTCGCTGGCGAACTCGGGGCAATATTCCTGAACCATCTCCTGGTTCATGCCGAAGCCGCCGGTGGCGACGACCACGCCCTTGTTGGCCCGCACGAAACGGTCTTCCTGGAACACGGTATAGCGCAGGCCGACGACGCGGCCCGATGGGTCGACGATCAGCTGCCGGGCATTGGCGTCATAGACGATGTGCGCACCGAGTTTGCCGGCCGTTGCGATCAGCCCCTCCATCAGAACCTGGCCGCCGCCGCCGGTCTCGCCCACGCCAACATGCTTGTCGTCCTTGCCCGGCATCTTATGGCCGCGCGGCGCCGGCTTGGCCTGGTCGCGGAAGGGCCAGACCAGCTCGTTGCCCGTCCAGGCCAGCGATTCTGCGCTGGAGTGCTCGTAATGCTTGTGCGGGTAATAACGGTCGTCGAAGGACGTTGCGTTGGCCTCGATCCAGTTGAAATGCTCGACCGAATTGTCGGCATAAAGCCGCACCTTCTTCGGGTCGGCCTCAGGACTCATCGCCTGGAGGTACTTGGCCATGTCCTCGGCCGTGTCTTCGATGCCGTTCAGCTTTTGCACGCGCGTGCCGCCGCCCAGATAGATGAAGCCACCCGACAGAGCAGTCGAGCCGCCGCCCGCCGATGCGCGTTCCAGCACCAGAACATCCGCCCCTGCCTTGCGCGCCTCGATCGCCGCGCCCGCCCCGGCCGCGCCCAGCCCGATGATCAGCACGTCCGTCGTCTCGTCGAACTTCTTCACATCGGCCAGCGCGATGGTCTTCGTAGACATGTCTTACTTCCCTCTTAACTCTGATCGCTCTCGATTAACCGCCAAGGCGCCAAGACGCCAAGGCATGAATCATTCGTTACACCCGCTCGACGAACGGCAGTATCTCCCGCTCGAACCGGCGCAGCTGTTCCCAGCCCTTTTCCGACGGTTGGCCTGAGATCAGCGGATGAAGGCTCAGATCCCCGTTCGGCCCGCGGCCGTTCACATAGGCCAGCCCCTCGTCGCGCCGCATGATCGGATAGGCGCCCGAGGCGCGCAACGCGGCCAGGTCGGGTGCGGCAAAGGCCTGGTTGGCGTCGCCGGCGCCGGCAATCCACGCCGCATAAGACCCGACCTCATGTTCGATATAGGGCGCCATCGCCGCCCATTCCCGGTCCGGGTCGTCGGTCACCACGAAGAACCCCGTGCCGATATCGCGGAACGGGCCTGGATCGCGGCCCAGCTTGATCGCCTCGTCGCGATAGAACGCATAATGACCTGCGTCGCCAGAATAAAAATGGTCGGCGATTCGCGCCGCGCGCCTTGCGGCGGCTTCCGACGATCCGCCCAGCCAGATCGGCGGATGCGGCTGCTGCAGCGGCGTCGGCCGCACCCGCACGCGCCGGCCGCGATAGGTAAATTCCTCGCCGGTCCAGGCTTGCTTGATCGCCGCGATGCCTTCTTCGACCAGCTTCACCCGCTCGCGCGGATCGACCCCGAACATCTCGAACTCGTGGCGCGCATAGCCCGCGCCGAATACCACCGTCACCCGCCCGCCGCTGACGATGTCCAGCACCGCCAGATCCTCGGCCAGCTTGATCGGGTCATACAGCGGCAGAATGATGAGACCAAAGCGCAGCTTGATCCGCTTCGTCCGCGCGGCGATGGCCGACGCCAACACGATCGGCGAGGGCAGATAACCGTCGTCGCTGCCGTGATGCTCGGAAAACTGGATGACGTCGAATCCCACGTCGTCGGCCCAGACGGCCATGTCGATTGCGGCCTTATAGAGCTCTGCCCTGGGCGTGCCCGGCTGCGGATTGCGCATGTCGAAGCGCAGGACAAGATTGGGCATGCTCGCGGAAATCCCCTGAAATATGCGCTATCGGCGCTTGGACCATAGTTTAAGTTGGAAACATTTAAAGTAAATGGTTTTATGGTCTCGCTCTGAATGAAACCTGCGGGGAAAACCCTGCAAATACAATGGGCGGGGAAGATGAACAAGATAGCTGCGGAAGCCGAACTGCTGGCGATCGAACAGATCAAACAGCTGAAGGCGCGCTATTTCCGCTGCATGGACGCGAAGGACTGGTCGGGATTTCTGGCCGTGTTCACGCCGGACGCGACGATCGACTCCAGCGAGGCCTATACGCCGACCGACCTCAACGGAAACCCCGTTCCCGTCGACGGCATGCCGTCGCCTCCGCCGAACCCGGCATGGCGCTCGAGCGATATCGCGGAATTCGTAGCCGACCTCGCCAACACGCTGACCGGTGTCGTCACGGTCCATCACGGCCATATGCCGGAAATCGCGCTTACCTCCGCCGCCACCGCGTCCGGCATCTGGTCGATGGAAGATATGCTGCGCTGGCCGATAGGTTCCCCGATCCGGGAGATGCACGGCTATGGTCATTATCGCGAAACCTATGAGCGTCTGGCCGACGGCTGGCGCATCAAATCCCTGAAACTGACGCGGCTGAGAGTGGACACAACGCCATGACGACACCAACAGACATCGCCGGCCTTCTCGACCTCACCGGTAAAGTCGCGATCGTCACCGGCGCGGCGAGCGGCATGGGCCGGGCGACAGCAGGGTATTTCGCGGCTGCCGGCGCCGGCGTCGTCGTCGCCGACATGAATGAAGCCGGTGCAGAGGCGGTCGCGGCCGACATCCGCGCGACCGGTGCCAAGGCGCTCGCAGTCACCGTGGACATCTCCGACGAGGCAGCCATCGTCCGCATGATGGAAAAGACCGTCGCCGAATTCGGCGGCATCGACATATTGGTCAACAACGCCGCCACTTAGCATCGCGCGCTGCTTGAGGATACGACTGTCGAATACTGGGATCGCGTTCAGGCAATCAACCTGCGCGGCCCGTTCCTGTGCCTGCGCGAGGCCGCCAAGGCTATGCGCGCCCAGGGACGTGGCGGCGTCATCGTCAATGTGGCCTCGACCAGCGCGGTCCATCCGGTCATGCGCGGCCTCACCGCCTATGCTTCCAGCAAGGCCGGGGTCACGGCCCTGACCCGCAATGCGGCGCTTGAGTTGGCCGACGCCGGTATCCGGGTCAATGCGGTTCTGCCAGGAGGTGTGATGACCGAAGGCGGCATGAGTTCTCGCGGCACCGTACCGGAAGGCCGCGCGATCCAGATGCCACCGCTGGGCCGCATCGGCGTGCCTGAGGATATCGCCGCGCTCATCCTGTTCTTGGCGGGGACGGGGGCCAGCTACATCACCGGTCAGACTTTCGTCGCCGATGGCGGCTTCCTGATCGGTTGAGTCTCTCCCCCGGCTCAAGGCATATAGGCGCCGCCGCTGACGCTGATCAGCTGGCCGGTTAGATATCCGGCGCGGTCAGAGGCCAGAAACAGCGCCAGATAGGCGATGTCCTCTGGCCGCCCGACGCGCGGAATCGGGATATCGCCCTTCTGCTCCAGCTCGCCGGTTGCCAGCCGGTCGTCATAATCCTCGGGCCTGCCCAGTTCCTTCAGCGCCGGCTTGTTCCACCAGCTGCCGGGGCCTTGGACATGCTCGCTGCTGTGCGGAACGATCCAGCCTGGCGAGATCGTGTTGACGCGCACACCCCGGCCGCCCCATTCCCAGGCAACGCCTCGGCCCAAGCTATTCACGAAGCCTTTCGCCGCGCCGTAATGGACATTGCCTTGGGCCGCCTGCCCCGATACGGAGGCGTTGGACGAAATATTGACGATGCTGCCCCGGCGTCGCGCCAGCATGCCCTTGCCGACCGCCAGGGTGCAATTCAGCACGCCGTCCATATTGACTGCGGCATTCCAGTCCCGCGTCGCATCGTCCAGATCCTCGATGGGCGCCAGCCGCGCGCCGCCGCCGGCACAATTCACCAGCACATCGATCGGCCCCAACGCGCGCTCGACCGCGGCCACCATCTCATCGACGCTGGCGCGGCTCGTCACATCGGCCTTCAGCGGAAAGATCTTGCCCGGCAGGCCCTGGGCCCGCGCCGCTTCGACAAGATGATCGCCAGAATCCTGGTCGACCGAGGCCACATTGGCGCCTTCGCGGGCGAATTCCAGCACCAGCCCGCGTCCGATGCCACCGCTGCCCCCGGTGATCACCACCGTCTTGCCCGATAATCCTAGGTCCATGATTTTCCCCTATGCCGCATCAGACCGCGAAGACATTGCCGGTGACGACCGGCCCGATGGTCCAATCGCCGTTCGGTGTGCGCTGGAACCCGCCCGCCGCCAACCCGCCGCCATCGACATGCACGGTGGTGCCTGTCACCCAGGCCGAAAGGTCCGTGGCAAGAAACACCGCGGCGCCCGCGCTGTCGCTCGGAAATCCGTAACGGCCAAGCGGAATGCAACGCGCTGAAATATCCCTGATTTCAGGCCGGATCATCGCCTGTACCGGCACCTGCTCGCTCTCGGTCGTCTCCGGCGCGATGGTGTTGACGCGAATCCCGTCGCCCGACAGCTCTATCGCCATAGCCTTGGTAAAGCCGGTGACACCATGCTTGAAGGTCGTATAGGCGATGTTATAGGGGCAGCCGCGGAAGCCTTCGATCGACGAAACATTGATGATGCTGCCGCCTTGTTTGCCCCGCTTGATCAGCGGGATGGCGGCTTTCGTGACAACGAAGAGATGTCTCAGGTTGATGTTATAGAGCGCATCCCACTCTTCTTCCTCCATCGTCTCCAATGTCTTGATGCAACCCAGATGGTGGCCGACGTTATTGACCAATATGTCGAGGCGCCCGAACCTCTCGTCGATCTGCCTGATCACCTCTGCAACATCCAACTTTTTTTGAACGTCGGCCTGAACGACAAGCGCATCGATTCCGCTCGCCTTGAACGCCGCTCGAAGCGGCGCGATCTTGTCGGGATCTATTTCCGCTATTGCGACCCGGGCGCCAAGCTCTCCGAAACTTTCGGCAATCGCACGGCCGATGCCGGCCCCGCCGCCCGTCACAAGCGCGACTTTTCCCTCAAGCGTAATCTTCATGACAATTTTCCCCGGCATGTCGTTTATCGATTATTGATCTGGCAGCAATGCTGCATACCGACAGCGAGTATCATCGAGACCGGCTGTCGGGTCCATGCAGTTTCAGCGGATTAGAAATAGGCGGGCACGTTGGTAAAGCCCCTCACATTCGGGCTGTGTGCCATCTTCAGGCCCGCTTCCTCGATCTCATAGTGTGGGATGCGCCTGAGCAGTTCCTCGAAAACGACCCTGATCTCCATACGCGCCAGCGCGGCCCCCAAACAGGAATGTAGCCCGAAGCCGAACGCCATATGGTCGCGTGACCCGCGCGCGATATCGAATTTGTCGGGGTTCGGAAATTTATCCTCGTCTCGATTGGCCGAGATGATGCACAGGCCGACACGCGATCCGGCCTTTATCGTTTTGCCGCGGATTTCGATGTCCTTTGCCACCATGCGACCGATGATCTGCGACGAGCCGTCCAGCCTCAGAACCTCTTCGATGGCCTTTTCCAGCAAGTCGGGTTTGTCCAGAAGCAGTTGCCGCTGATCGGGATTTTTCCAAAGATGATAGGCCATATTACCGATCAGCTTGGTCGTCGTTTCGTTCCCGGCAATCGCGAGCAAAATGCAGGTGCCGATGGCTTCGCTATGGCTCATCACGGCCTGTTGTTCGGCATTGATCAGCGCGCGCAATAGGCCACGGTCCTCATAGCCGCCCGCCGCCCGATGATGGTTGATGTGGGCGTCGAAATACTTTGCCAGCTCCATATAACCGGTCACATTCCGGTTCGAGACCTGGCTTTGCTTATCCTCCCGGAAAATCAGGTCATCCGCCCAGCCTCGCACTTTGTCCTGATCCGACGGCGGCACGCCGACCAGGGTGGAGACCACATCCATCGGCAGAAAGGCGCCCAGATCGGCCACGAAGTCCAACCGTCCTGTCTTCAGCGACGGCGCGATCAGGGAAACGGCCCGTTCCCGCGTGTAACCCTCAAGCCCAGCTACTTTTTCAGGTGTCATCAGCGGGGCGAAAATCTGACGCTGGCGCGTGTGATCCGGCGGATCGCTGGTAATGAACATCGGGAACGGAAAGGCTCCGCCCGAACTGTCATCGAGCGCCACACCGCCCTCACTTCGAAATGTTTTGAAGTCGCGGAAAGCCATCCGGACATCGTCCCACTTCGTCAGCAGCCAAAGGCGGCGCTCTTCATTGTAATAAACCGGGTCATGATCGCGCAGAGCCTTGTAATAAGGATAGGGATTCTCATGGAAAGCATGGTCGTACGGATCAAGGTGGACATTCGTCATGCGGGCTTCCTTGAGGTCTGTCCTGGCGGCTCGGTTCAGGTCTGAACATATGCCCACCCAGGCGTAGAACTTGCCTTTGCGGCTTTGTCTTGGCCGAAGCTTTTACGTCAATCGACCGTGCTGTAAAACAAACTGGATACCCGAAAATCGGCCCTACCCATTGAAAATGGACATAAAAAATTAAGTTGCAACGCAATTCTGTTGAGCGTTAGCTTCGTGTCTCGTATCGCTTGGCGGCTGTCTCATTCAGTCGAATGGATGACTGGGCGCGAGAATGGACGCGACGAATTTAGGGCGGCGGCATGGGGAAGCTCGGACGATCGATCGAGGATACTTCGACAATCGAAGCGGAGCTGTCTGTACCGGGAATGACCGTTCAGGTCGGAACTTACGACTGGGATCCGTCGACCGAAACCACTCAATGCCTGAGCGACCATACACTGGCTCTATTGCTCTCTCCGCGTCACCGCTATTCCCAGGGCAATTTCGCCACAACCGACAGCCGGGCAAGTTTCGGCGATATCGGCGATATGTTGTTTGTGCCTGCAGATACCCCGTTTCATTCCCGCTCATCGGGCGGACCAATCCGATTTGTACGCTGCTGTTATCAGCCCGCTTGGTTCGAGAACCTCACGGGTCTGGGCCATGAATGGTCTGCCGAAACTCTACGCAACTGCATCGATATAAGGGACGCACGCCTGCATGAAGCGATGATGCGCTTGGCACATGAAGTATTGGCCCCCGGATTCGGCGTCGAGGCCCTCGCGGTCGGGATCGGCATGATGACAGCGATCGATCTGGCGCGCCATATTCGCAGCCTCGGCCCCCAACCGGAAACCATCGCCGGCGGGCTGGCGCCTTGGCAATTGCGCAGAATAGTGAGCTACATCGATGGGCATCCCGGGGTCACCGGCAATGTTCAGGAGCTGGCCGCCCTCTGCGGCATAAGCTGCCGTCACTTGCGTCGGCTCTTCAAACACACGACGAAACAAACCCTCCATGCCTACGGCCGCGACGCCTGGGTGGCGAAAGCGAAATCTCTGCTGTGCGATACCGAACAGCCGCTCAAGGAAATCGCCTCGCTTATGGGTTTCAACGATCCGGGCAGCTTCTCGGCTGCGTTCAGGCGCGCGACAGGGGATGCGCCGAGGACATTCCGCCAGCAATTCGCCAAAGGCGGGTTTGTCGCCCGCGTCGCGCTGAAACCCGGTTTGCATCGCAAAGGCTGGCCTGAAAAGAATGTCTCCGGTGAAGCGAACACGCCGCGTTGAAGCCTCTGATTTGTCGAAGCTTTGACCCTGATACAGGCGGCAAATCCAGACTTTCGGACAGCCGGTTTTCACAATAAGAAACATTGCATTCAAAACGCAATTTCGTTGACTCCCCAATAGCGAGCTTCTGTAATCCCATCCCTATACAAGGCCGTGAAAAACACAGGCCGCAACAAGAACGTGGTTCCCAGCCGGCCATCGGGTGGGACGTCTGCAAAGTCGGACGTTAAGCCTTAAGGGAGGGTCAAAATGAACGCACGCAACCTCGCTATACTTCTGGGTTCGACAAGCTTTCTGGTGCTGGGCACCGGCGCCACGGCAGCTGCGCAAGACCAAAAAACATCCGCGCAGGCAGCAAATTCGGGCGGGCTCGAGGAGATCGTGGTAACCGCGCAGAAGCGAGAGCAAAAGCTGCAATCGGTTCCGATCTCCATCACTGCTCTGA
>Ga0182030_10022916_pt1 | contig 11589 bp, 10 predicted proteins | sample 812S3MmetaG_FD_121299 | JGI IMG/M metagenome (GOLD analysis project Ga0182030, IMG submission 121299) | Permafrost microbial communities from Stordalen Mire, Sweden - 812S3M metaG (Illumina Assembly) | ecosystem: Environmental > Terrestrial > Soil > Wetlands > Permafrost | place: Sweden... | reverse complement strand
GCCCTGGCCCATTGCTTATGACTCGCCTGCAGCCGCACCCAACAACAATAAGGTTCTTTATGAGGACGATCACGTTCGGCTGGTCGAGGTGACCATCCGTCCCGGCGAGACCGAGCCGATGGAAGGCGTGCCGTATCCGTCGGTGCAGGCTTACGATACGTTTCCCGGCGCGGGCGTCGAAGAAAGGCCGCTTGATCCGAAGACGCCATCGGCTGAGACAACCGCTGGCCACGCCGGCCCGCCCTCCGGCTTTGATCTGCCCACCTGCGAAGCCATGGCTCCCCAGCCCCCGCACCAGGTACGCAATACGGGCAAGTCGCCGATCCACTACTACCGCATCGAGTACAAGCGCATCGATGGGGACGGGTTAAAGATCCATTGGCGCGAATGGTATCCGTGGATGGCAACTCTGACCGATGTCTACCGCGACCATCCCTACGCCAGCAACTTCCACTAACCACCACCTGCCACCTGCGGTGGTGCCAAACGCTCGCTATTCGCTCGCAGAAGGTCCGTGGTTTCATACCGATCGGAGTCCGGGTTGACTCGGCTGCATGGGCTCTGCGAAACTCCGGCCATGCAGTACACAGGAAAGCTTGATTTTGCCCAGGAGCGCAAAATCCGGGAACACAACACGATCCTCTACCGGATTTGCCACTGGCCGCTTTGGATATGGGTCTTTTTCCTTTCGCCGGGTCCGCTGACGTTCAGCCTATTTGCTCACGGTTTCAGCCGCTGGAACTTTATCTGGCTTTGCGTGGTTCTGGTCGGAACCGGAATCGCGGGTGTCTATGCCCAGTTGCCCGGTACCGAGCCGCAGCCGTATATTCTGCGCTTCGATGAAGACAAGCCCAACCCCATGTACCGCAAGGTCTGCTACACCTTTGCCTGGAACGCGGCGCTCAGCTTTGCGCTGCTCAACTTCACCGGGCTGATCTTCGCCGCCGTGACCGGCGTTTGGAAGCTGAAGCAGATTTACGAGTATGGCTACTCGCCGCTGTGCGCGGTGATCCTGCTGCTGGGCCTGATGGGCAAGCTGCCGCGGGTCGGACCCTCCACCAAAGGCGAGGGAATAGAGCGCCGCTATTTCTACGGCACGGTATGGGCGGTGACGATCTCCCAGACCGCGCTGCTGATCGTGTGGAAGATCGCTCCCGGCACGCAGGCAGGCAACATCTTCAAGCTCGCGGTGTTTGTGGTGGTACTCTGCGCTACGGGCTTTGCAGCCTACCGCGGCTTGTTGCCCCGCACGCGGCCCATTGTGGCTGGGGAGTTGATGGAAGGCTAGGTCTCTGACCGCGTGCAGTTGTTCTTTTGGGTTTTGAGGTCTCACACCCTTTCGCCAGAAAAAATGCGAAAGGATGGGGCACGGAGATGGTGCAAGAATTTGCGGTCAGATGGCTGGTTGATGGAAGGCTAATGATGGAAGCCCGCCCTTGCAGGGGCGGGTTTTTTGTGAAGCATCCCCCGATTGCGTCGTTTCGCTCCAAATCTAAGTACCTTCGTGACAGTAAATTTCTGATCATTAGAAAATTCTTGCAGAATCAAACTCACTTTAGGCCGAGAATTAGAAGTATCTAAGACCGAGATGCCCGAGCCTCTTCCGCTCCGAGGTTCCGGTCTTGAAAGGCAGAACACAACAGTGATTCGATTCGGCTATCTAGCCGGAGCGCTTGCGCTCGCGGCATCGGCAACGTGCGCCTTCTCGCAGGGTTACGGCAGGGTGGCTCTGGTCCCTGGGCAAGCGGGTCCACTGACGAGCCCTGTGCCGGCTGCTTCCAAAGAGATCACGCTTACCGGCAATACGCATCCGCTTTTACAATTCGCGACGGATGAAGGCGCGGTGAGCGCCGAGACAAAGCTCGATCATATGGTGCTGGTGCTCTCGACGTCGGCTGGCCAGCAGGCGGCGCTCGATTCTCTGGTTTCTGCGCAGCAGGATCCGAGTTCGCCGCTTTATCACCAGTGGCTTACGCCTTCTGAATTTGGTTCGCAGTTCGGCGTCGGCCCGGCGCAGATTGCGCAGGTCAGCGCATGGCTTCAGCAGCAGGGCTTTTCTGTCGATGAGATTCCCGCGGGCAACCGCTCGATTGTGTTCTCAGGAACCGCGGGCCAGGTGACGGACACGTTTCACACCGAGATGCGGCGCTACACGGTGAATGGCGTCAGCCACTTGAGCAACTCTCAAGACCCGCAGATTCCCGCCGCGTTTGCCAACGTGGTCAGCGGCTTGGTCTCGCTGCATGACTTCCGCCGCACTCCGCAATTTCACCAGATTGGCTTGCCGAGTACGGAGTCAGAATCCGCACCCGAATATTCTTCCGGCGCTACGCACTATCTATTTCCCGCCGACTTTGCCACCATCTACGACCTGAACCCGGTTTACACTGCCGGCACGACCGGCACGGGCGTCTCGATAGCGATTGCCGGGCGCAGCAACATCAATTTGAGCGATGTAGCCATGTTTCAATCGGTCGCCGGCCTGGCGGCCAATGCGCCCACTGTGATACTTCCCGGCACGAACCCCGGCCTGGTCACTGGCGATCAGATGGAGTCGACGCTGGACGTGGAGTGGAGCGGGGCGATCGCTTCCAAGGCGGCGGTGAAGCTGGTTGCCGAGCCTTCCACGGCAACATCCGACGGAATCGATCTGGCCTCGCAGTACATAGTGAACCACGCCGTTGCACCCGTGGTGAGTGTGAGCTACGCCAGTTGCGAAGCCTCGATGGGATCCTCGGAACTGGCCTTCTATAACGCTCTCTGGGCGCAGGCTGCCGTCCAAGGCATGAGCGTTTTTGTGGCGTCCGGCGACTCGGGCGCTGCCGGTTGCGCGAAGGCCACTGCCACGCAGGGAACGAGCCCTGCCGTTAACGGAATGTGCAGCTCGCCCTACGCCACCTGCGTCGGCGGCACGGAGTTCAAGGATGCATCGAACGCTACCCTGTACTGGTCCTCGGCCAACAGCGCCGGTTACGGCTCCGCGCTCTCTTACATCCCGGAGACCGTGTGGAACGAGAGTTCGCTGGAAGGCGGCACTGGCCTGTGGTCCTCCGGCGGCGGGGCCAGCACGATTTATGCGCAACCCACCTGGCAGTTAGATGTGGCGGGCGCGGCCGCAGCCAACGGAATGCGCGCAGTCCCCGATGTGTCACTCAATGCGGCCGGCCACGATGGAGCCATGATTGTTGAAAACGGCGGGCTTGCCATTCTGAGTGGCACGTCGGTCAGCACGCCGGCCTTTGCCGGCATCATGGCGCTGGTTGCGCAAAAAACGGGCACAGGGCAGGGAAGCGCGAACCCCATGCTTTACAAGCTGGCTGGCGCTGCGCCGGGGTCATTCCACTCGATCGCAGCGGGTAACAACACGGTTCCCGGCGTCGAGGGCTTTACCGCCAGTGGCACAACCTACAACCTGGCCACAGGGCTTGGCTCCGTGGACGGATCGCAATTGCTGACCAATTGGGTAACGTCGACGGCACCCAAACCCTCGCTCACTCTCGCCGCTTCCTCCGATTCCCTGCAATTAGCCGCAGGCGGCACGGCATCTCTCAGTGTGTCCGCGGCAACTGCAGGATCGTTTCAGGGAAGCGTCAGCTATTCAGTGACTGGCCTGCCCGCAGGCGTAACGGACACGTTTTCCTCCAGCCAACTGGCTTCGGCCTCAGGCGGAAGTGAACTGCTTACGTTGTCGGCTTCCAATGTTGCTGCCGCAGGAAGTTACACCATCACTGTCACGGCATCAGGCGACGGGCTCGTCTCCACGCAATCGATCGCGCTGACGGTTACAACGGCCTGCCCGCGCTTCGGCCTGGTTCGCATGCGTTGCGCACTTATACCGCGCGTGTTCGGCTTCGTGCCCGCATGGCTGAGTGCAGCCTCAGCCCGCGACTTGGCCCGTTAGAGCTTGTTTCATATAGGACAGCCCCATTGCGATTCATTTCCCGCAGGGGTTAAAGCCCCTCGGGCTGTGCACCCTTTCGGCACAAATAAACTCATGCCCTGACACATACTATTGGAGTGGAAGTAAGAGCACCGTCTCTACAGAACTCCGGATCAATCATTGGTTTCTGCAACTCCGCGCTGAAGCACGGGGCTTACATTCACTGCGCCTACGGTGCGGGCGACGGGCTGCCCATTGGTTGAGGGCAGCCCGTCACTGCGCGAGTTGATTTAGCTCTATCGGAAGCCGTTGGGGCCTGCGTTGAGGCCGTTGGGGAAAAAGACGCCGGTTGCGGGGCTCACTACTGCGTTGGCGGTTACCGCTCCGCCGCCAGTGACAATGTTGAGCACCTGCGTGGTGCTGCGCGCGAAGGCGACGACGTTGGTTGCATTGGCATCCGTCAGCCTGGTTGCGGTTGCGTTGGTGCCGGAGCCGAGCGTGACCGAAAATGTGGCCAGGCCAAAGTCGTCCGGCGCGGTGTCGTATGTTCCCGGCGTTGCGCCGAGCAGTGCGGCCTGCGAGAGGGTTGCCCGCAGGCTCGATATCAGATTCGTGTAGCTGCCGATGCCGGTGCCGGTAGGGTCGATGTAGTTGATGGTCGTGCGAATCAGCCCGGCGTGGTAGGCCTCAACGGCCATGATGCCGGCGGCGGTCGACAGGTTTGCTGACGATGTGAGCAGCGGAGCAGCGCCGTGATAGGCCGTTACGCCGACGTCTTCAAAGACATACGCGCCAACGAGGAATGTCTGATCGTTTACGTAGGGGCTGAAGGCTGCGCCGCCGGGAATCTTTGCGGCGCTGGCCAATGTTTGAAACGACGTGCCGAGATTGAGAGCCGGCGGCGCAACGGCGGAGCTGCCCAGCGCACCCAGAAGCAGTTGCACGTGCTTGCCTTCTTCGACGGCGGTTTCAATAGCGTAGGAGGCGACCGGGATGGTGGTAAAGGGAACCTGGCTGCCGCCGGAAACCGTGCCTGCGGTGCCGACTTTGCCGGACAACGTGATGGCCGGCGCTCCGGCGGACATGGACGCGTTGTTGGGCTTGTCAATGGTTGTGCCGAACGCCGCGAGGTAGTAGAAGTTGGCTTCGAGGTACTCGAGGTTGAGGGCGAAGTTGAGGATGTCGGCGTCGGTGTACGCATTCGCGGCTGCGGCCGAGGGCGCGGCTTCCATGGCCACCATGCCGGCCAGCGAGGACAGGCCGAAGCTCAGCATCTTGCGCCTGCTGGTGGTGACGATCTCGTCGAGCAACTGTGTCTCTTGATTTGCCATGTTGGGTCTCCAATCCTGTTTTTGATCTGTTGGGTTGCCGAATTCGATCTCGGTGAGCGTGGCCTACGCCGTGGTGACGGAGAAGATGCTGTTCATGCCTGCCGGGAAGAATCCGCCCTTGCTGACGCCGACTGTGGGCGAGCCGTAGACGATGTGCAGCACCTGGTTCACCGTTCGTGCAAAGCCAACCGCCGAGGAAGGGCTGGCGGCCACGATGGAGCTGGGCGTGGTCAGGTTGCCGGGTATCGTCAGATAGGTTTCGAGCGAGTCGGGGCTGGAGGGGTCTGCGCTGTTGCCCACGGTGAGCGAGGCGCGTAAATCTTCGACGAGATTTGCGGCGTAGAGGTAGGGGTAGTTCGCTGCCGAGCCGGCAGAGACGGCGCGGCCGGTGAGCGAGGTGCGCACATATCCGGCGTGATAGGCTTCGACGGCCAGAATGCCGGCGGCTGCGGCAAGGTAGCCGGCCGCCACGCCCGCCGGACTGATGAGCGGAGCCGCGCCGGAGTAGGCGGTTACGCCCACATCTTCAAAGATGAAGGAGCCGACGAGGAAGTAGTCGAAGCTGGAGAAGGGATTGAAGGCGCCGGAGCCGGTGGCCGATGTGGTGATGTTCGCGGCGACGGCCAGGGGACCGAAGAAGGAGAGATCGATGTTGGGCATGGGGACGGCGGCTGCGCCGAGCGCCGAGCGCAGGAAGCGCACATGCGCCTGCTCTTCATAGGCGATTTCGTTCAGTATCTGCTGCTGCGCGGTGCTGAGGCCGGGCACGACCGCGGCGCTGCCCACCGTCACCGAGCCAACCGTCGAATATCCAGAGGACGAGCCGGGCGTGGTGTCCGACGTGGCCAGGCCGTTGCCTGTTGCCGCGTAGAGATAGAACTGAGCTTCGAGGTATTCCAGGTTGAGCGCGAAGTTGAGGATGTCGGCATCGGTGTACGTGGTAGTGGTTGTGGTGCCGCTGCCGGAAGATTGCGTGGGTAGCGGGCCGGCGCAGGCGGCCAGGTTCACTGCTGCTGCCGCGCCGGCGGTTGCTCCCACTCCTGCCAGGAACTTTCTCCGCGAGACGCCGCGCTTTTCTGCAATTCGAATGAGCTGGTTTACTGTCTCCACGATCGTACCTCCAGGAGAGCGCGCTTTTGGGAAATGCGAATTCGCTCTCGTGAGGGGTACGCGCGATGGGGGAGGGTGGATTTCAGTCAGAGAAGATTTTTTTGGGTGGTCGGTGGAATGGGGTTGGTGGTCTCCCCGGTCCCCAAAGGCGAGGACCCTTCGACTCCGCTCCGGGCAGGCTCGGGGGCACCGTCGATTTGATGAGATTGTTCTGAGAGCAGGGCGCTGGGACCGGGGTCGCAGCCCTACTGGCTGGAGCCGTTTTTGAGGATGGATTCGGCGAGGTAGTTCTGCACTTTGGCGTCGTCCTGGAGCATCTCGAAGTAGGCGTTTTGCAGCAACTGCTTCTGGCTCTCGTGCAGGAGTTGGTGGATGGTCTGCTGGACGCGCGGGTCGTTCAATTCGCGCTGGCCGGCGGGCTCGCGGGCGATGAGTTTGTAGATGGCGTAACCGACAGCCTTGCGCGTTCCGCCGCCATTCTCGTAGATAGGCATGACGTCGGTATATTGGTCGGGCTTGAGCTTGCTGAGCGCGTCGTAGACCTGGGGGTCGCTGTGCAGTGCGGACTCGGCGACGAAGCCCATGTCGCCGCCGTTGGACGCGGTGTTGGCGTCTTCGGAGAAGTTCATGGCCAGGGAGCCGAAGTCGTCGCCGCTGTCGAGGCGGGCGCGCAGGGCCTGAATCTTCTTTCTGGCATCGGCGTCGCCGGAGGCCTTGTTGTTTTGCAGATTGCCGGCCTGTTGCGAGGGGCCGCTGGTGACGACGATCTGCGCAACGTGATATTGCGGCTCGATGAGGTTGAACTCGGCCTTGTGCGCGGTGTAGTAGGCGGTGATCTGCGCGTCGGTGATGTTAATTTTTGACTCGATTTCCTTATTCAGAAGCTTCGTCGAGGTGAGCGAACGGCGCAGGTCGCGCTTGAAGTCCTCGAGGGTGAGGTTGCGCTGCTTGAGCTGATTGTTGAACTCGTCCTGGGTGTAAGGGGCCTTGATCTCGGTGAGCCGGGCGTTCACGTCGTCATCGGTGGCGGCCAGGTTGAGCTTGGCGGCGCGCTGCTGGAGGATCTCGTCCTGGATCATCTGGTGCAGCACTTGCAGGCGGCGGATGTCGGCCTCGACCGCGGAGGGTTTCTGCGGCGTGTCACCCAGGCTGGCCAGGTAGTTTCTTTCCAGATCGGCGCGCAGAAGCTGCTTGCCATTTACGGTGGCTACCACTTCAGCGGAGGGAGCGCGATGGCAGCCGGCCGCGGCGGCCAGCAATGCGGCAGAGAGGAGGATGGGAATGGCGTAACGCGTACGCGTCCGAAGTTCAGCTTGCAACGTGGTTGCTCCTGTGGGGCGATGAGGCCCCGGACAACAAAGTCCCGGTAGATAAGGATAAATCCTTATGGCGGGGTGGGGATACGGGCGGGGTCACCCTAATCCGATTATGTCCTTTGAGCAGAGGTGCCTTTAATTGCTGCCGCCGGGCGCAGCGGCGGCGGGCTTGTCGGCCTGGGGTGCGGGTGGTGCGGGCACGGGTGGAGGTTCGATGCCCTGGGCGCGGAGGGCGCGGTCGATGGCCTGCCACAGCGACTCCTGCGCTACGGCGCCGTTGACGCGTTCGCCGTTGATGTACAACTCGGGTGTGCCGGTAAGGCCAAGGTCTTCGGCCTCTTTCACCGATGCGTTGACCTGGGTTTCGTCCTGCTTGGCGAGGCATGCGTTGAGTTTGGTCTCGTCCAGTTTGCCGAGGATTGCCTCCTGGCGGGCGACGCGATCGAGGGTCTCAAAGCTCTTCGCCGGGTCCCTGTCCGCGCCCGTGATTTCGTCGCCATGGGTGTGCAGGTAGTCGACGTAGGTCCAGTAGACCTCGTGGCTCTGGGCGGCGAGGCAATTGGAATCGACGGCGGCGTGCATGGCCCAGGGATGGATGGCAACCAGCGGATTGTCTTTGTAGATGAAGCGGACCGTGTCCTTGTAACGCGCGGCGGTTCCGGGAAAGATCTCCTGATGCATGCGGGCGCAGTAGGGGCACTCGAGGTCGTCGAAGTTGACCACGGTGACTTTGGCCGCGGGATTGCCGCGGATGGGGCGGCCGGCGATGTTGAGATTCTCGGCAGGGTCTTTTTTCAGGTCGTAGAGATCCTGATGAATCAGTTTGGAGTTGTCGGCCGAGAGAAGAAACTTGATCGTCTGCGATTTCCCGGCGGAGTTGGAGAGCATGACAGAGAGGGAATCGTAACCGGGGAAGTCGCTCTTCTCTCTCGCTCCGAGTGTGACGTTGATCTCAGGTGAGAGGTCGAATTGCGAGCGCACATTGTTTTCAATGCGGCGGGCGAGCACGGCGTCGATGCTCTTGGGCGGTGTTTGCGCACGGCAACCTACGGCAAGTGCGAGAGCGAACAGTGCGACGAATAAACGATGTCTGGGCAAAGCAGATTCCTCTTGGAACCGGGGCAGGTTCCACTAGAAAAGGATAAACCAGTGGGGTTGGGGCAGTTGCAATGCGCGTAGCAATTTTCGGCGTTCACTCCCAGCAAATCATGAACAGGCTGCAAATCTCTCGGAACATAAATGTTAGTCTTATCTCGTGAAAAAGTCCGATCGGAGTGAATCCGGAATCTATGTTGAGATCCTCATTCGCGGAAGTGTAGACCGGATCTGGCAATTGACTCAAGAACCGGCTCTGCATCAGCGTTGGGATCTTCGCTTTCATGAGATCACCTACCTGCCGCGCGAAGACGCTGAAGGGCCACAAAAGTTCCTATACGAAACTCGGATTGGATTTGGTTTATCCGTCAAGGGAACCGGCGAAACGCGTGGACAGAAATCGCCTGGACTTGGCGATACAACTTCCGCACTGAAGTTTTCCTCCGAGGATAAGAAGTCGTTGATTCGCGAGGGCTCCGGCTACTGGCGCTACATCCCAACCGAAGGCGGGGTCCGATTTCTCACTTGGTATGACTATGAGGTTCGCTTCGGCCAATTGGGTCGACTCATTGATCGGACTGCCTTCCGCCCCCTGATGGGCTGGGCAACTGCCTGGAGCTTTGACCGTCTTCGCCTGTGGATTGAGGAGGACCAATCTCCGCAATCATCAATGAGGCTCTCGATCATTCATGGACTGGCTCGAATCAGCGTTGCTCTCGTTTGGATCTGGCACGGACTGGTACCGAAACTCATCTACCATCACGCGGACGAACTAACGATGCTTCACCAGGCCAATGTCTCGTCCAGCTTGCTCCCCGTTCTGGGTGTGTTGGAAATTGTAATGGGAGTCCTCGTCCTGCTCACCTGGAGGAGACGCGTTACGCTTTTTGCCAGTGCGTTGCTCATGGTGCTGGCTACCATCGGCGTAGCGATTCGCTCTCCTCAATTTCTTTCTGCGGCGTTCAATCCCGTTTCTCTGAACTTCTCGGTTTTTGCGCTATGCGTAGTGGGTCTGCTTGCCGAACGCTCTCTGCCCACTTCTCGCCAGTGTTTGCGCAAAGACCCAAAGGAGCACTAATGACGTCCATCTACCAGCGAGCGCTGGGGAGCGATTTCGCCAAGCTTCATCCGCAAATTCAACGGCGCTTTTCCTTGCAATCCGCAGAAGGTGTGGCGTCGATCGGCACGGGTGTGATGGAGAAGGTCTGGCACGGAGCGGCCTATACGCTTCCCTTCCTGTACATCGGAACGTGGAGAAGCATCATGTTTCCGGAGTACGGCAGAGATGTTCCTTTCACAATTCAGAACTACGCACATACCGATCCATTCGGTCGTGAAACGGTAACCTGGGTCCGCACCTTTGCTACTGGCAAGGTTCGCAGATTCGATGCGTACATGATTTATAGCGAACAACGCGGCTGCATTGTCGATTACCTTGGAACGCACCAGCATCTTGCGGTAGACCTGGCCCTGAGCGTCGCAGAGAACGGAGGCCTTCTTTTTCGCTCCGGTGAGCAGCGATTCTACGAGGGATCGATCGCATTTCGGTTTCCGCTTCTGTTCTCCGGAGTAGCGGATGTTTGTGAGTGGTATGACGATGAACTCGGGTGTTTCCGGATCAACGTTACTGTCTCGAACAAGGCGTGGGGAAAATTATTCGGATATTCCGGGCGTTTCAAAGTGGATTGGCTCACGGTATCACCAAACTACGCTCCGCCGGAAATCCTGCCGCGAAGAATTGAATCGCGCGAGTGACAGTGATTGGCAATTTCCAGGTGAGAGAGAAGCTTCCTGCGAACTCGCGGGCAGCCGATGATCCCATGGTCAACTGGTCGTCATCGGTCTCAAAAGGCTGAAGGATTTTGTCGAGAAACAAAAAACGAGGGGCTTACTCGAACGGAATTTTCACCTCGGTGAAGCTGCCGGGTGAGGTTGCATTCACGGCAGCGACAATTGCATCCAGATGCTGACGCACAAGCGCCCACGGGGATTGCCCAAGAACTACGATTGAGATTTTCCTGTCGGCAAGGTTCTGCTGATAGCGCAAGTTCTTGTCGGTAGTCAGCAGGAGATGGAAGCCCGCATCTTCAGCCAGCTTAAGCAGTGTTCCGTTTGAGATTCTTTCCCAATTGAGCCTTCTCGCCTCGGTTACTTCGTGAGCGCGAAGCGACGCGGCAAGCCCGCGGGGAACGCCTTGATCAAACAGTATGCGCATAAGTCGAGCCGGCTACAGCAGCAACCGCCGACGAAGGAGCATCGAGACTGCGAGCCGCAAATTCGAGCACTGCTTGAACCTGTTCCCGCGTTACGTCGTACTGTTCGATGATCTCCTCGATGTTCGCGCCTACTTCGAGGTTTTCAAAGACCGTGGCCACGGGCATCCGCGTGTCTTTAAATACCCACGCGCCGCTGCGTCTGTCCGCCACGCTCTCCACGGCTGGGCATTGCGACCAATCCAAGGCTGCCATGATCCGCGCTCCTTGTTTAAGAATACCGCTTTCGGCAGTTGATCGCCACAATTGTGCAGCGAGTGGGAAGCACGCGGTTGAGCCCTCAAAAATTAGTACAACGGCGGCAGGGCTGGGTCGCGGAAGATGGATTTGGATCGTTTGATGTCGCCTATGTTGCCGAAGTTGGCGAGTGTAAAACTGTACAGCCATTGCGACTCGGTGCGGCCCACGCCGCCGATCGTGCCCAACTGAAAGTGCCGGTAGCCGAGCGAGAGGCCGCAGCAGCCCCAATTGTAGACGGCCTCCGCTCCGGCAAATTGCAACACGCTTGAATCGAACTCGTATCCGGCGTTGGCGGCCAGGTTGAGGCCAGCGTGGCTTGGCTTGCCGAACTCGACGAAGGGCTG
>Ga0182030_10022914_pt1 | contig 11589 bp, 13 predicted proteins | sample 812S3MmetaG_FD_121299 | JGI IMG/M metagenome (GOLD analysis project Ga0182030, IMG submission 121299) | Permafrost microbial communities from Stordalen Mire, Sweden - 812S3M metaG (Illumina Assembly) | ecosystem: Environmental > Terrestrial > Soil > Wetlands > Permafrost | place: Sweden... | reverse complement strand
TGCGGAAAGGCGCTGGCGCCCATCGAGAACACGTTCGGCACGTCCCAAACCTGCATGTAGGTGTTGACCGCACTCTGCGATGGATCGGTACCCATGATCGCGCCGCCGGTGTTGTGCGTCGACTGATACGGCACGACGCTGTAGTGTTCGCTCAACGCCGAGGTCACGTAACTCTGCGGGTTCATAGACTTTGCGATCGCATCAAACTTGCCGATTAGCCAGTCGGAGTACTTACGCTCGTGCTTACCCCAGTCGAAGGTCATGCGCATCAGCGGTTGACCCTGTTGGTTCTTATAGGTCGGATCGAGGTCGAGATAGTTACCGCGGTAGGCTTGCACGCTGCCTTGCGCGCCGATACCGAACGACGAGTTGTAGTATTTTGCCACCGCCGACTTCCACGCCGCACCCCAGCGCGGCGTACCCTTCGGCACCGGATGATACTGGATCGGCCGGCCGCCGGGGCTGCTTTGCAATACGACGCCGCCGCCGATGGAATCGAGCCCGGTGTGGTCGAAGTTATCGCCGTTGAAGTCGTCGATGCCCATGCCCAGCGAACCCGCACCCATGAACGGATTGAAGTTCTTGCCTTCGTAGAACAGCGTTGCTTGCGTCCCGGCCTGATAGGTGTAGTTCTTGCCGATAACGCCGGTGCCGGTCGCCGGATCGTAGGGCTTACCGATCTGCGAGAGCAGCAACAGATGCACGTTGTTGAGCGAGAAGGCGGTGAGGAACACCATGTCGGCCGGTTGGATCACTTCGTTGCCGGTCGCATCGAGGTACGTCACGCCGGTGGCTTTTTTCCCGGTCGAATCGAGATTGATCTTGAGCACGTGTGAGTTCGTGCGCAACTCGAACTTCGGTTCTTTCATGAGCACCGGCAGCAGCGTCGTTTGCAGCGAACCTTTCGCCGACATCTCGCACGAGAAGCGCTCGCAGAATCCGCAGTACGCGCACGCGCCCATCTGGACGCCTTCGGTATTCTTGTAGGCCTGCGAATTATTGGCCGACGGCCCGACAAACGGATGATAGCCCGTCTCGACCATCGTTTTGCGGAACATTTCTTGCGAATAGGAATGCTTGAGCGGCGGATTCGGATACTCGCGCTTGCGCGATCCCTCGAAGACGTTACCGCCCGCGATCTTCTTGCCGTTGAGATGACCGGCTTTGCCCGAGATACCGCACAGGTACTCGAAGCGATCGTAGTGCGCTTCGAGATCCTGATAGCTTACACCCCAGTCCGCGGTCGTACAATCATCGCCGAGGATGGCTTTCCCATATTTTGCGATGCTGTTGCTGCGCAGTTTGAATTCGTTCTCGAGAAAGCGCCAGGTCAGGCCGTTCCAGTGAACGCCCGCTCCGCCGAGCCCGTCGCCGGGAAGAAACGAGCCGAACTGCCGGATCGGCAATGCCGTTTCGCGCACGTTGTTGCGGAAGCTCAACGCGTCGCGCGCGGGATCCTGAAAGAGCTTGTTGCGCACCGCGTAGGCGAGTTCGTCGTGCACGCCCGGCGTGAGGAAATCGGGATTGGTGTTGCGGAACTCGCCGCGTTCCAAGCCGACGACGTTGAGTCCGGCTTTGGTGAGTTCGCGTGCCAGGATTCCGCCCGTCCAGCCAACGCCGATCAGGACCGCATCAACGGATTTCATCGTTTTCGGCATTATTGGTTCACCTTATCGAGGCGCTTGGCGTTTTCCATCGCCATGTGATGCATCAGTTGATGGCCTTCCGCGACGGGACGCCCTTGCTGAACGTCCGCGATTGAAACGGGCGGCGGATTGTAGGGCTTGTTGTAATCGGTGATCTTGTCGGCGTAGAACGCAGCCACGCCGGGAAAGCCGACGAGCTTCCAGCCGACCTTGTCGCGATTGCCGCCGTAAAGCGGATCGCCGAACCAGCCCTCGACCGTGTTTTGCAAGAGCATCTCGAAGAACGCTTTCGCCGGAACGACATCGAACTTGATCGTGCCGCCGTCGAGGCCTTTGAGCACGTCGTCCTGTTGCGCGGCGGTGAGTTGATTGAAGCTCAGCTGATAGGTCTTGTTGCAGTATGCCTCCGTCGCCGCAATGCCTTGACGATAGACTTCCGCCGGCGTTTGGCGCAGTTGATAGCCCTGCATCGGCGTACTCGGACCCCACGGCCCGCTGCGATACATCTTTGCGGCCGTACCGAACGCGCCGACGAGTTGCTGATCGATGAAGAACGCGACGCCGGCGGATCGTGCGCCCGGTCCCTGTGCATCGGTCGGAATCAGCCGTTCGACGGCCGCTTCGATGAACGTAGCCTCGGGCTCGGTGAAGTAAATATACGCTTCGGGCTCGTTGCCCAGCGGTGCCATGCCGCCCGGTTGCGGCGTGTTGGCCGCCATTTCCATCGGCGCCGCCGGCCCCAGTGCCGGTTGCGGTAGCGCGGCGGCGTTAGCGGCCGTCGGGACGGCGGCGGCCGCCGTTGCGGTACCGATGATCGCAACAAAATCTTTGCGCGAAACGTGATCGCTCACTGCTCGACCTTTCTCTGGCGGAAGGTTCCTCCGCCCTCGTAGGTCGGCAATTGCTCGTTGCATCCACCGTCCCTGTCGGCTCGCGGGTACGCAAAAGGCCCGGCGTTTCCGCCGAGCCTGAATGATGGTGGGCACGGTTGGGATCGAACCAACGACCCCCACAGTGTCAATGTGGTGCTCTCCCACTGAGCTACGCGCCCGAACCGATTTGGGTGGAAATTTCCGACCGACGATAATTCTAACACCCGCGGTCTAAACCTCTTCATCGAGGACTTGCTACCATTGGGTCTCGCCGGGCGGCCGGAGGAATTCTGGTGGCGTTTTGCGGCGCCTAGTCAATCCCTCAACCATGACGCGACATTGGACGGCGTCGGCAATGACCGTCGTGTCGATGCGACGCCCTTCGCCGACGTAGCCCCTCGATTCTGTTCGCCGGGATGAGGTAACGGGACGGAGAATTCTCGCTCGTGCAACGAAAAATCGCAATCGCCATCACGATCGCTTTCGCGCTTACCGCACCTCAAGCCCGAGCCGATCAAAGTCTCGCCGGAGCCTGGAATGGGGCTTTGAACTACCCGGGCGGACCGTGCCTGCCGCTCGTTCTTCATATCACCGGTGCGAGTCCAAATCTCGCGGCTACGGTCGATGAACCGGGCGTCGTCGCCAGTCCGGTCAGCAGCATCGTCGTGAATGGTAATGCCGTGCTCATTTCCATCGATAATCCTCAAATTTCAAACGTACAATTCAAGGGCACGCTTTCAACTGGAGCGATAACGGGCACGTGGATCCAAGGGAGAGGAGGTCTGCCGCTGACGTTTCGGCCGGCCACGTCGAGCTCCAATGGCGGGAATCCCTGCTCCGTCAATGATTTAGCCGGGACATGGAACGGCGTACTGTATCCTCCCGGCGGCCGTCCGGTTTCCGTCGTTCTTCATATCAACGGTGCCGGTTCTAACCTCTCTGCGACGGTCGATACGAATTCGGGTCTCTTCGGCGTTGCTGTCAACGGCATCGTCGCGAACGGGACGTCGTTCTCATTTTTTATTAATAGCTTCCAGATTTCCGACGGCCAATACACCGGAACGCTAGGCGACGGAACGATAATCGGCACCTGGACCCAAGGAGGAAACAGCCTACCGCTAACGTTCAGAAAAGCAGGGTAGAGAGCGAGCGCTTTTTCGTTGCTCGTCTGCAAGAAGTGGGTATAGTTGTCGCGGAGAGCCCGAAAGGAGCGAGATGCCGTGAAAGCTGCACAAAATGCTGCCAAAGCCGGTTGCGCACTCATCGCGATGAGCGTCGCCTTCTCCGTAGCGGTCGCGGCCGCACCCGTCGACAAGACGCCGCAGCTGACGCTCGTCAGCACGGATACAAGCGAGCCGTACCCGTTCGCAGCGATCGTTCTTGACCACAAGACGTACCACGTTACCGAAGGCGACATCCTCGACGGCCTCTACATCCGGCACATTAGCCCGGGCCGGGTCACGCTCTCGGATGACCAGGTGCTAACCGCGGCCCAGTAGCGGCGCGGTCCCGTTTACCCGTGCGTGTTTTGCGGAAACACGTACCGATGCAGTCTGCAGTGCTCGTAGCCAATAGCGGGGCCAGCCAGACCGCCGAAGCGTTTGCGAAGGCGCGATTGATGCTGGTGGAGCGCGGCGTCCGGCTGACGATGACGCACGTCGTCGACAACCACAAAGATCTCTGCCGCTACGTTCGACGGGCGGTGAAGAGCGGGTGCGAGCTCATCATCGTTGCCGGCGGTGACGGCACGATGACCGCCGCGGCCGGTCAGCTCGCGAAAACCAAGACCGTGCTGGGCGTTCTGCCGCTCGGAACCGGTAACAGTTTCGCGTTGAGCCTGGGCATTACGGACTTGGACGTTGCGGTCGAAGCGATCGTTGCCGGACGCGTCGCCGCCATCGACCTCGGCAACGTCAACGGAACGTACTTCGCGAATTTTGCGACGATCGGTTTGTCGTCCACGATCGCCCGCGACACGCCGAACCGGTTGAAGAAGATCGTCGGCGCCGCCGCCTATGTGCTGGCGGGGCTGCTGCCTGCGTTGCGCTCGCAGCCGTTCCGTTGCAAAGTCCGCATCGGGAAGCAGAAGATCGCGTTTCAGACCTATCAGGTGATCGTTGCCAATGGCCGCTACTTTGGGCATACGCCGTTGACCCCGGAGGCTTCGCTCAACAGCGGCAACCTGACGTTCTACTCGACGACCGACGCGACGATCGTCGACGCGGCGAAGACCTATACGGCGCTATTGCTCGATCGTCAAGCGTTGCTGCCGAACGCCCACATCATCGAAGCGACGGAACTACGCGTGCGTACCCTGCCGGCGCAACCACTTGCCATTGATGGCGAACAATGCGGCAGGACGCCGGCGCGTTTCACGGTCGTGCCCGGCGCGTTACGGGTGATGGTTCCGCTAGTCACTTCGCCTGCGGTTCCATGAACGACGATGTCCGGCTTGCCGTAACGGCTGTGTGTTGCCTTGTGGCGACCCTGGCGTTGGGGGCATACGTCGCGCATCGGCCGTTGACGCAGCTCGATGTCGAGTCGATCGCTCTGCGTGGGCTCGGACTGCCATTCGCCGTGATGTTCACGCGATCGGGATATTGGCCGGCGCTGACCGGTATCGGCATCGTGGTCGCGGTCATCGAACTCATCCTACGCGGCGGGATCGTGTTTGCGATCGTTCTAGCGGGAATACAACTGTTCTCGCAAGGAGCGTCGGATTTCACCAAAGAGATCTTCAAACGGATCCGGCCCGATGATTGGCTCTATCACAAAGAGCTCGGCTTCTCGTTTCCGAGCGGACACGCTACCACCGCCGTGGTTTTCTACGGTGGTTTGCTGCTCTTCATTTGGAATGTACCGCTGCCGGCGTTACTGCGACTCGCGTTGAGCATCGCGTTAGTGGTCTGGATCGCGGGGATCCCATGGTCGCGGGTGGCCATGGCCGCGCACTACGGTACGGACGTGATCGGCGGGCTGCTCTTCGGGGCTACCTGGCTATGCCTGATGCTGCTGTTGCTGCGGCATTTGCCGAGCGCCCACATTTCCACCTAAACCAGTCATCCAGCGGGCACCCCGGCGGCGTACGAGGGGTATGAAACTGCGCATCATTTCTTTTCTGGCCGCAGCGGCCCTACTCATAGGGCTGCCGATGGCCGCACCGGCGGATCCGGCCGGTGCCGCCGCTACCGTTCACATCAAAAACTTCATGTTCGTCCCGGCCACGCTCACCGTTGCGCCGGGAACCGTCGTCACGTTCATCAACGACGACCAAGAGCCGCACACGGTGACGGCCACCAACAAGGCTTTCGACTCCGAAGGCCTCGACACGAATCAAAAGTGGCCGCACACGTTCGCCAAAGCCGGCACGTATACGTTCTTCTGCGAGGTGCATCCGTATATGCACGGCACCGTCATCGTAAAGGCACCCGAATGAAGCGCGCGTCATTTCTGGAGCACGTCGGCTGGACCGGCGGCGGCATCGCTTTCGCAATGACGGCGACGGGCACGTTTGCCGCAGCAGCGCCCGGCAGCGATTTCACCTTCGTCCAAATCAGCGATAGCCACATCGGCTTCTCACTTCCGGCCAACCCCGATGTGCTGGGCACGCTCAACGCCACGGTCGACGCGATCAACGCTCTCCCGCAGCAACCGGCGTTCGTCATGCACACCGGCGACGTCACGCACCTCTCCAAACTCGAACAGTTCGACACGGCCAAGAGCGTTCTGAGCCGCCTTAAGGCACCGCTCTTCGTGATCCCGGGCGAACACGACGCGATCGGCGCCGAAGGCGCGAAGCGATTTGCGGAAGCGTTCCCCAACGCCGCCGCGCCCGACGGCTGGTGGTCGTTCGACCGCAACGGCGTGCACTTCGTGGCGCTGGTGAACGTCTTCAATTACGAAACGATGGGCGTGCTGGGAACGAAGCAGCTCGATTGGCTGGCCAAGGATCTCGCGGCCCAGAAAGCCGACACGCCGATCGTCGTGTTTGGGCACGTCCCGCTCTACGCGCTATATCCGGCGTGGGGGTGGACGACCGAAGATGGCGCGAAGGCCATTGCGATGCTCAAGCGCTTCTCCGCGGTGACCGTGTTGAACGGCCACATCCACCAGATCATCACGCAACGCGAAGGCAACATCTCGTTCGCGACGGCGGCGGCAACGGCATATCCGCAGCCCGCGCCGGGAACCGCCGCGGCGCCTGGACCGCTACTGGTTCCGGCACCGGAACTACTGGGCCGGCTCGGCTACCGTAACGTATCCTTCACGGGCAAACACGCCACGGTCAGCGATCGGTCGTTGCAAAACGGGTGAACGACGACCGGGAACTCGACGCGGCGTTTGCCGCGCATGCCGACGGTGCGCTTGAAGAAGCGTACCGCCGGTACGCGCCGGCCTTGCAAGCCGCGGCACGCCACGTCCTCGGAACGGCCGGGGACGCACGCGACTGCGTGCACGACGCGCTGGTCCGCGTATGGGCAAAAGAGGGCGCGTACCGGCCCGAACGCGGCGCGCTGCGCTCGTTTCTGATGGTATGCGTCCGTAACGAAGCGATTTCGCGCAAGCGCAGCGACGTTCGGCACGTCGCCACCGAGCGGCGGGCCGCCGCGTCGACGCCGGCCTTCGGCGTCGACGTTGCGGAGCGGGTAGCGATCCGCTCGGCGCTCGGCACGCTTCCGCGCGAACAACGCGACGTCATCGAACTCGCCTATTGGGGTGACTACACCCAAGCAGAAATCTCAACGCGGCTCGGCATTCCGTTGGGCACGATCAAGAGCCGCGCCGCACTCGGATTACGCAAACTCGCTCGCAGCTTGAACAAACAGGACTTCGTATGAACCATATCGATCAAGAGGCCGAACTCTACGCCCTGGGGATGCTCGAAGACGAAGAGCGCGCGCGCGTCGACGAGCATCTGCTCACGTGCGAACCGTGCACGGTGCTCGTCGGACAAGCGGAAGCTGCGGTCGCGGCCCTCATCGATTCGACGCAGCAACGGCGGACGGAACGGCGCACAGCGTGGTGGCCGGTGGCGATCGCGGCGGCGTTCGCCATCGCATCGGCAGGATTGCTCGGGCAGAACCTCATCTTACACGGCGCGCTCGCGAGCGACGGCAGCATTCTCGCCACGATGGTTAACAGCCACTTCGATCACACTCAGTTTCAAGCGCCCGGCGGAGTGGAAATTTCGGCCAAAGCGATCTACGAGCGTCACGGCAAATGGTATGAGATTCTCGCCGACGGCACGCCGGCGTGGCACGTCGTGTTCGTTCGTCCCGACGGCACGCGCGATCCGGCGGGGACTGAGTTCGCCCGTCGAGGCACCGCTTCGATCGTCTATCTCGCTCCGTCGACGCCGGTCAAATCGATCGATCTCGAAGATGCGGCCGGCCACGTCGTCGGCAGCGTACGTCCGGTGGTGCAAGCAGAGCAGGAATAGCGTGGCAGCCGCGCCATGCAGCCTGCATGCAGGTCGGTTTAGCCTTCGGTCGCGGCACGCTGCCGGTGAACGTTCCTGACACGTCCGACGTTACGGTGATTCGCAAGGCGCCGCGCCCGAAGCTCGGCGCCGATGCGATTGCTCGAGCACTGGCCGAACCGGTCGGCTCCCCGCCGTTCGCGGAACTCGTGCGCGGCCGATCGAGCGCCTGCATCTTAATCTGCGACATCACCCGGCCGGTGCCGAATCATCTCTTCTTGCCCCAGATGGTGCAGACGATGCTCGCGGCCGGCATCCCGCGTGAGAAGATCACGATCCTCGTGGCCACCGGGCTGCATCGGCCCAATGTCGGCGACGAACTCGCTGAGGTAATCGGCGATCCGTGGGTGTTGGAACATATCCGGATCGAGAATCACTTCGCCCGCAACGATGCCGATCACGTCGACTTCGGCGTTACGGAGACGCGGGGCACGCCGATCAAGGTCGACCGCCGGTTTGTCGAGGCCGACCTGCGCATCGCTACGGGCTTGGTCGAGCCGCACTTTATGGCCGGCTATTCCGGCGGCCGCAAAGTCATTGCGCCCGGGATCATGCACGCCGATACGATCCGCACGTTTCACAGCGCACGCTTCATGGAAGACCCGCTAGCGACGTCGGGCGTACTCGACGGCAATCCGCTTCACGAAGAGCAGTTGCTGATCGTGCGCCGGCTCGGCGAGCACTACGCGCTGAACACGGTCATCGACGAAGAGCGCGACCTCGTCTACGCCAGTTTTGGCGAAACGATCGCGAGCCATCTCGCTGCGGTCCGGTTCGCGCAGGACTGGACGTCGGTCACCCTGCCGCGGCGCTTCAAGACGGTCGTCACATCGGCCGCCGGTTTTCCGTTGGACAAGACATACTATCAAACCGTCAAAGGTATGGTCACGCCACTCGACATCGTGGAGCCCGGCGGAACGTTGATCGTCGCATCGGAGTGTTCCGGGGGAATCGGCTCGGCGGAGTTTCGCGCGTCGCAAGCGCGCCTCGTGGAGCTCGGTCCAGATGCGTTCCTGCAAACGTTGCTGGCTAAACGCCTCGCCGACGTGGACGAGTGGCAGACGGAGATGCAGCTCAAGTCGATGCGCGTCGCCGGCGTGCAGTTATACGCGCCGGGACTGAGCGACGCGGATCGGGCGCTTACGGGCGTCGCAGCGATCGATTCCGTCGACGACGCCATCCGCGCGAGCATCGCGCGCCACGGTGACGGCGCCGTAGCCGTCATCCCGGAAGGACCGTACGTTATTCCACACGCCCACCATTGAAAAGTCGACGCGGGTGTGATCCGAAACCAGTCGCGGCAGCGTATCCCCTACATGAACATCAAACAAGCCGCGGCGTCGATCGTCGCGCTCACCATCCTCGCCGGCGGCCCGATGATCGCGCTTGCCGCCACGAACTTCGCAAATGACCCGATCGTTGTGAGCAACGTCAACGTACAGCCCAACGACGAAACCGATGGAGCCGGCCCGGGCTTTGTCAGCATGGACTTCCAGAACACCAGCGATATGAATGCGACCGAGGTCGTTTTCGAACTCGACGTCGACGGAGCACGGGTCAGCCGCTTCAAAGATTTCGGCTCGTTCGCGCCCGGCGTCACCATCAGGCACTCGTTCCGCAATAGCTCGAGCTCGTCGGATGCGCAGCTGAGCGTCGTTAAGGTCATATTCGCCGACGGCAGCGAATGGGCTCCTGCGTTCGTAGCTTCGACCGAGGACGAATAACTGCTCGCCGGCGTAACGAGCTAGGCGGCCTTAGCTCGTTGCGCCTTTTTGGTGCGAATCGATTTCTTCATCAGGCTTGTAATGTGGGCGCCCTCGTCGCGCGCGACCACGCGTTCGATGAACGCGATGATATGGGATTCACGGTCGATTTTCTCTAGCGCGCCGTTGGCGAGAAATTCATCGATGATCGCGGGGAAAATGTACGCCTTCTTGCACACGGCCGGCGTGTTGCCGAGGCGTTTCGCAACGTTGCGAATTGCCTCGAGCACGGCCGCCTTGGCATCTTTTTGCGTCTCGGCCCGGACGGCGGCGAGCTCGAGCGCGCAGGCAACCGTCCCTTCCCACGTGCGGAAGTCTTTGGCGGTGAAGTCATCTTCGCCGATGTCCTTGATGTAGGCATTGACATCTTGCGAATCGATCGTCGCCGGTTCGCCGTTTTCGTCGAGGTAGTTGAAGAGTTCGTGGCCCGGGATATCCTGGCAGCTGCGCACGATCTTGGCCAGACGCTTGTCGTGCACGGTCACGCTGTGTTCGATGCCGCTTTTCCCGCGGAATCGAAAACGGATCGCATCACCGCGGACCTTGACGTGCTCCTCGAGCATCGTGGTGAGACCGTAAGAGTCGTTGTCGCGCGCGTACTCCTCGTTGCCGACACGGATCATCGTCGCTTCGAGCAGCGACACGACGGTGGCCAATATTTTTTCGCGCGGCAAGCCGGACTTGGTCAGATCGCGTTTAACGGCCGCCCGGATCTTGGGCAACGCTTTGGCGAATGCGAGCATCCGGTCGAACTTGTTCTCGTCGCGCACTTCGCGCCAGCGCACATGGTAGCGATATTGCTTGCGCCCGCGGGCATCGCGCCCGGTCGCCTGCACGTGCGCGTTCGGGATCGGAGCGATCCACACGTCGGTGTAGGCCGGCGGGATCGCAAGCGACTTTATCCGCGCGATCGCGGCGCGATCGGTGAGGGGCTTGCCGTCGAGCCCGACGTAGCGAAAGCTGCCGCGAACCTTCAGACGACGGATCCCGGGGCGGTCGTCGGTCATATAACGCAGGCCCGCCTTGCGGGCCGATTCCAGGGGTTCGCTTGCCGTCACACGGCGTTCGTACCCAACAGGGGGTTGGGATAGACCAAAATATCGCCTTCGCGCCGGACACCCGGCGTCGGAACGTGGGTTGCGCGCGTGTGCGGGGTCAGGTGGACGACCTCGAACCCGGCCAGCAGGACGGCTGCATCGGCCACCAGGCGGCGGTGGCACTGCCACCACAGCGTCTCGGCGCAGAAGATCGCCGTCGTGCGCTCGTTGGCGAGGGCCAGCAGCGCGTTGAAGCCCATCCGGAAGTCCAGGCTGGCCATGTAGTCGGCATAGCCCCGAAAGGCGCTGTTGCGCAGCCCGATGTTCTGGGAGTCCGGCAGCGGAACGCGGCGGCCGCCAAGTTCGGGGAGCGGCCGATACTCGATCTTGCCCTCGCCCAGCCACCCGCGCATCGCGTCCGCGCCGAACTGTGGATGCTTGCGGCTACCCGCGAAACGTCGCACGTCGGCGGCCACGACGATGTCTTCCGCGCGCAAAGTTGTCCGGAAGACGTCAGCCTGGAGAGTACCGTGACCCATGGTATAGAAGCGATTCACTAGGGATTCGACTTCGTCGAATCTGTTGCGTTCGGCCTACGGCCGAGCCGCTCGTCGTCGGTGTCTGACGACACCTCCTAGACAGGCGTCTCCTGAAGTATGTATAATCCGTCGGTTCGCCAAACGGGCGCGTAGCTCAGTGGGAGAGCATCCGCTTCACACGCGGGGGGTCGTTGGTTCAATCCCAACCGTGCCCACCATCTGGGTGAAGTTCGTGCAGAACTTCACCCCTATC
>Ga0182030_10022913_pt1 | contig 11590 bp, 9 predicted proteins | sample 812S3MmetaG_FD_121299 | JGI IMG/M metagenome (GOLD analysis project Ga0182030, IMG submission 121299) | Permafrost microbial communities from Stordalen Mire, Sweden - 812S3M metaG (Illumina Assembly) | ecosystem: Environmental > Terrestrial > Soil > Wetlands > Permafrost | place: Sweden... | reverse complement strand
CGAGCGCCTGCGCCACGCTTTCTCCTCGGAGATCCCCGAGAACGTGATGGACCGTCCGGCCGCGCGCCCGGTGATGGACGACTACTCGCGCGAGCATCCCGCGAGCGCTCCGATCGGCACCACGGGAACGGTCGGTCAGCCCGTGATCCGCGTCGTCGGCGTCGGCGGCGCCGGCGTGAACGCGGTCAACCGGATGGTCGAGGCGGAGGTCGAGGGCGTCGAGTTCCTCGCCGTCAACACCGACCTGCAGTCGTTGCAGCAGTCCACGGCGGACGTCACCCTGCACATCGGCGCCGAGCTCACCCGCGGCCTCGGCTCGGGTTCGGACGCGGAAGTCGGCCGCGCGGCGGCGATGGAGGACTACGACCGCGTGAAGGCTTTGCTGAAGGGCTCGGACATGATCTTCATCACGGCCGGAGCCGGCGGCGGCACGGGCACCGGTGCGGCGCCGATCGTCGCGCGGATCTCCCGCGAACTCGGCGCGCTGACGGTCGCGATCGTGACCAAGCCGTTCGGCTTCGAGGGTTCGCGCCGCGGCGAGCAGGCCGAGCGCGGCGTTGCAGCTCTGGCGGAGGAGGTCGACACGCTGATCGTCGTCCCGAACAACCGGCTTTTGGCCGTGCTCGACAAGCAGACCGCGATGGTCGAGGCCTTCCGCGTCGCCGACGACGTCCTGCGCCAGGGCGTGCAGGGCATCTCCGACCTAGTCACCTTGCCCGGCCTGATCAACCTGGACTTCGCCGACGTGCGCACGATCATGTCCTCCGCCGGCAATGCGCTACTGGGGATCGGGATGGGCGCCGGCGGCGAGCAGCGCGCGGTCGACGCCGCGATGCAGGCGGTCGCCTCGCCGCTGCTCGAAACCTCGATGGAGGGCGCGCGCTCGATTCTGTTGTCGATCACGGGCGGTCGCGACCTGTCTTTGTGGGAGGTCAACGAGGCCGCCAAGGCCGTCTCCGAGGCCGCGCACCCCGACGCGAACATCATCTTCGGCGCGATGGTCGACGAGAAGCTCGACGACCAGGTCTGGGTCACGGTCGTCGCCACCGGTTACGGCGAGCAGGGCCGGCGCAACAGCGTCAACCGCCTGAACGAGCCCGCGGGCGAGCCGCGCGTGCGGCGCACCGGTTCCCGTCCTGCGGCTCCCCGGCGCGCCGGGTTGGACGAGCTCGAAGTGCCCGAGTTCATCCCGAATTTGTAGTCCTGACGCGCGTCAGCGCTTCGCCATCCTGCGTCCTCGATCGCTCGTGTGCGCAGCACACTTCGCTCACTGCGTCCTTGACTGGCTCGACTGACACACGCCAGGATGCGTCGCTGTGCTATCGCTACGGGATGAGCGCGGCTGAGAAGGGAGTTGTCGCGGCCGGCCATCCGCTGACGGCGCAGGCCGGGGCGCGGGTGTTGCGCGAAGGCGGCAATGCCGTCGACGCGGCGGTCGCGGCGATGCTCGCCTCGTTCGCGGCCGAGCAGCTGCTCACCGGCCTCGGCGCCGGTGGGTACATGCTCGTGGCGGGGGCCGGCGAGGAGCCGGTGCTGCTCGACTTCTTCGTCGAGGCACCTTCCGATCGCAGGGCGTTGGAGGCTGATGAGGTCAAGGACGTGGACGCGTCCGACGATGCCGAGGGGGAAGCGGCGACTGGGCCGCCGCCGGCCGAGCTGCGGGCCGTCGACGTGTCGTTTGGCGACGCCGCGCAGGTGTTCCACATCGGGCCGGCCTCCTGCGGCGTCTACGGGACGCCAGCGGGCGTCTGTGCGGCGATCGAACGCTGGGGCACGATGCCGCTGGCCGAGCTCGTGGCGCCGGCGGCGGCGCTCGCGCGCGACGGCGTACAGCTGAACGCCGGCCAGGCCTACATCGCGAAGATCCTCGCCGACCTGCTCACCTCGACGCCGGAGTGCGCGGCGCTGTGGGCGCCCTCCGGCCACGTGCTCCAGGAGGGCGAGCTGCTGCGCAACCCCGAGCTCGGCGATGCGCTTTTGCTGCTCGGGCAGGAGGGAGCTGAGCCGTTCTATCGCGGCGAGATCGCGGCGACCGTATGCGACTGGATGGCCGCGCGCGGCGCCGCGCTCTCAAGCGTTAACCTCGCCGGCTACCGCGCCGTGGCGCGCGAGCCCGTGCGCGTGCGTTACCGCGACCGTGAGGTGCTGACCAACCCGCCGCCCTCGGCCGGGGGCACGCTGCTGGCCTACGCGCTCGCGCTGCTCGACCGGGGGTCCGCGCCGCCGGGTCTGGAGGATGTGGTGGCGGCGATGGGCGCCGCCCAGGTGCAGCGCACGCCAGAGTTCGTCGAAGGGCTCGGCGATGAAGGTTTCCTCGAGCGCTTCCTCGCGCGCAACCTCGGTTCGACGACGCACATCGCGGTGCTCGACTCGGCGGGCCGTGCGTGCTCGGTAACCTGCAGCAACGGCGAGGGCTCGGGCGTCGTCGTCCCCGGCACCGGCATCCACCTGAACAACGTGATGGGTGAGCAGGACCTCAACCCGCTCGGTTTCCACCGCCACCCCGCCGGGCGGCGGATGCCGAGCATGATGGCCCCCTCGGTCGTCCTGCGCGACGGGGAGGTCGAGCTCGTGCTCGGCAGCGCCGGCTCCAACCGCATCCGCTCGGCGCTACTCCAGACGATCGTCGGCGTCGTCGATCACGGCCTCACCGCGCGCGTGGCGGTGGAGGCTCCGCGTGTGCACTTCGAGGACGGCACGCTCTACGCCGAGCCGGGGATCGATCTCGAGCGCCTTACGGGTCCGCTCGTCGAGTTCGGAGACCTCAACCTGTTCTTCGGCGGCGTCCAAGCGGTGCTCCGCCGCGATGGCTCGATCGAGGGGGCGGGGGATCCCCGCCGTGGGGGCGTCGCCGTGCGGGCTTGAGGGGAGCGCGAAGGCGATGCGCGCGTGGCGCGGGGTTGTCCTATGCCGCCGGCTTGCGCGCGGCGATCAGCAGGTTGTAGAAGATCGCCGGGGGGAGACGCGACTCGAGTAGGCGGCGGTCGAGCTCCTGGAAGAGCAGGTAGCCGCGGTAGGCGTACTGGCGCCAGGCCCAGGGAACGTCGAACGGGTCGGCCGTGGCCTCGAGCGTGCGGTTGGTCCAACCGAACCAGTTCGCGAGCAGCTCCTCGCCGGTGACGCGCGCGTCGATGAAGCCGGCGCCCTTGGCAAAGCCCGCAAGTTCGCCCGGCGCGAAGGCGTGGACGTCGACGACGCCCTCCAACGCCGAGTCGGGCGCGCCGCCATCGGCCGGTGGGGCGGGGCGCGCGCGAATCGCGCGGCGCCACAGAGGTGCGAGGATACCCGCGGCGCGCTTGGGCACGTTCGCGAGGCGGTCGCCGTAGCGGGAGGGCTCGCCGGCGAACAGCAGCGTGCCGCCGGGCGCGAGCACGCGCTCGAACTCTCTGAACGCCTGCGGCAGGTCCGGGATGTGGTGCAGGATCGCGTGGCCGAGCACCAGGTCGAAGCTCTCGTCGGCGAACGGCAGCGCCTCCGCGTCGGCGGGTACGGTCTGGACCTGCAGGCCCAGCCGCTCGGCGTTTGCGGCAAGGCTCGCGAGCATGCCCGGCGAGATGTCGCTGCAGGTGGCCTGCCCGATCAGGCCGGCGCGCATCATGTTCAGCGTGAAATAGCCCGTTCCGGAGCCGATCTCCAGCGATCGGGGGTAGATCGGAAGCCCGCCCGCCCGCACGTGCAAGGCCTTGCGGACCTTGGCGAGCACCTGGTCGTGGCCGAGCTCGCCGAAGTCGATTCCCCACTTGTGGTCGTAGTGGCCGGCCGCCACGTCGTGGTAGCGGGTGTTGACTTCGCGGATTTCATCTGCATTGAGAGTCGGTGGCACGGGGCGGCACCATATACTCGCGCGCCGTATCCGTGCCTTGCTGCATGCGCGATTCCTCTCTCCTGACCATCCCGTGACAAGCACCCTCTACGAGCAGCGCAACCAGCCCGACGGCGTTCCCCCGCTCGCGCTGACGGGCGAGCGCACGCTGCCCGACGTGCCCGAGGAGAACTACTGGTTCCGCCGCCACCAGGCCGTCTACGAATGGATCGCCGCGCGCGTCGTGAGCGAGCGCGTGATCGACATGGCCTGCGGCGAGGGCTACGGCTCGGATGTGCTCGCCGCGAGCGCCGCGAGCGTCGTCGGCGTCGACGCCAACCCCGAGGCGCACGAGCACGCGCGGCTGCGCTACCGCCGTCCCAACCTCCGCTTCGAGCGCGACCTGGTCGAGAGCTTCGCCGAGCCGGCCGACGCGGTCGTGTTCCTGCAGACGATCGAGCACCTGCAGGATCCCGACGCGGTGCTCGAGCACTACCGCTCGCTCGTCTCGGGTCTCGAGGGGCCCAACTTCGGGGAGGTGGGTCGTGGAGGGGAGGGTCGCGGCACCGTGTACGTGTCCACCCCGAACGTGCGCACGCTCGCGCCGAAGGGAGCGGAGCGCTCGGACAATCCCTGGCATGTCCACGAGTACCGCGCCGATGAGTTCGAGCGCCTGTGCCGCTCCCACTTCAACTCGGTGGCGCTGTTCGGCCTGTTCCACACGCGCAAGCTGCGCGCCCACGAGCTCGCGCTGCGGGCCGGCTGGGACGGGGTGCATGCACGTCTGGGGCTGACCAAGCGCTTCTACGACTGGTTCACGCCGGCGATCGCCGCCTCGGACTTCGTCCTGCGTCCCCGCGGGCAGGCGGACCTTAGCCGGGCGCTGGACTTCATCGCGGTGTGCCGGTAGAGAGATTGGCAGCCCGCCCACCCGATCGATCGGCCAGCGAGCGCGGCGCGCTCGCGATCGTGCTGCACACGCACATGCCCTATGTCGAGGGCTTCGGTACGTGGCCGTTCGGCGAGGAGTGGCTGTGGGAGGCGATGGCCGGCTGCTACCTGCCGCTGCTCGATCTGCTCGACTCCGGCGCGCCGCTGACGCTGTCGCTGACGCCGGTGCTCTGCGACCAGCTCGAAGCTCCCGGGATCGCCGAGCGCTTTCGTACGTTCGTCGGGGAGGTGCGTCGCTACACGCACGCGGAGGACGCGCGGGGGCTGCGCGCCGGCGGACATGAGGGCCTCGCGCGCGAGGTCGAACGCTCGTGGGGCGACTACGAGCGCGCGCTCGAGCGCTTCGACCGCTGCGGCGGGGACCTGCTGGGGGCGCTCGCGCCATACGCGCAGTGGACCTCCTCGGCCACGCACGCGGTGCTGCCGCTGCTCGCCACCGACGCCGGCGTGCGCGCCCAGGTCCAGACCGGCGTGCAGGCCCACCGCGCGCGCTTCGCGGGCGAGAGCTGGCGGGGTGGCTTCTGGCTGCCCGAGTGCGCCTACGCCCCCTGGCTGACACCGGCGCTCGCCGACGCGGGGGTGCATGCCACCTGCGTGGAGCTGACCAACCGCCTCGGGCTCGGCGCGCGCGAGCACCTGCGCCCGCTCGTGGGCGAGGAGGGCGTGACGCTCGTGCCGGTCGACCGCGCGACGATGGCGCTCGTCTGGAGCGACGACGGTTACCCGGCGGCCGGCGTCTACCGCGACTACCACCACCACACCGTCCACCACCACACCCCCTGGGGCAACGATGGCGAGCCCTACGACCATGGGCGGGCGCTCGTGCTCGCCCGCGAGCATGCCGCCGACTTCGTCGCCCGCACGCGCGAGCGCCTGCGCCGCGACGGCGCCGGTCTGCCGGGGGGCGGGCTCGCGGTCTGCGCGCTCGACACCGAGCTGCTCGGGCACTGGTGGTACGAGGGGATCGCGTGGCTGGAGGCGGTCGTGCAGGAGTGCTCGCGGCAGGGGCTCGAGCTCGTGCGCCTTGACGACGCGTTGGAGCGCCTCGAGCCCGCTTCGCTGGATGAGGCGGTGGCGCCGGAGAGCGATCTCCTGCCCGGGGGCGACCTTCCAATGGTGGGCGACGGAGGGGGAGAGGCGAGCAGTTGGGGCAGGGACGGCGACCTCTCGACCTGGTCGGGGCCGCGGGTCGCCGAGCTGGCCTTCGCCACGCGCGCGGCCGAGCTTCAGGTGGTGGCCGCGGGTGCGGCGGCAGGCCCGGCGGCGGTACGCGAGCTGCTGGCGCTGCAGGCGAGCGACTGGCCGTTCATGCTCTCTCGCGGGCTCTCCGTGCCCTACGCGCGTGAGCGGTTCGAGGGGCATCGCGGGGCGCTGGAGCGTGCGCTCACCGAGGGGCCGGAGGCCAGCGACGAGGGGGTTCGCAACCTGGCGGTTCACGCCGATTCCGCCGCGTTGCTCGCCCCGTGATCAGAGCGCAATTGAACGATCACAGCCCTGTTAGGATCGGTCGATGAGCGCACGACCAAAAGGCAACGGTCGCTGGGCGCTGGCGCTATTGCTCGGCTGTCTAGCCCTGTTCCTGACTGCACCGATTGCTCAGGCGACAACGACGGAAGTCCGAGGCAAGGTGACCAGCGCCGCCTCCGGTGAACCGATCGACGAAGTCGAAGTCCGCTACTACACGAGCGAAAATGCATTTGGTCGCTTCGTGACAAACGCAAAAGGTGAATACGGCGAAGATATCAATGCGTCGTCCGGCGAATTCAAGGTTGAGTTCGTCCCTCCGGCGGGGTCTAAATATGCATTTCAGTACTACAAAGAAAAGACCTCATATCAAACCGCTACCCCTGTCACTGTAGAAGCAAATAAGCTCAATGCGGCGATCCACGCGGCGCTTTCCGAAGGCGGCGCAATCTCGGGTGTTGTCACTGACGCCGTGACGCATCAGCCGGTCGCCGGCATTGCCATCGAGGCCTTCTCGAACGGAGATGACGCACCTGTATCCATGGGCTACAGCAACAGCAATGGCGCCTACACATTGTCTGGGATTCCGAGCGGCAGTGTAGACATAGCGTTTTTTTCGAACTATCAACCGGGAGAAGTTCTTTACAGCCCACAGGTCTATGACGATCAACCCTTTGAGGGCTTCTCGGAACTGTTTCTCGATGGGTATCCCGTGCAGGTGGTTGCTCCCCACACGACATCCGGAATCGATGCATCGATGATCCGCGAAGAACCGGTCGACACGGTGGCGCCGATTCTTTCGGGGACGCCCGCGGTGGGATACCCGCTCACGTGCAAAACCGGGACCTGGACGGGTTTCGAACCGCTCACGTACACCTACGCCTGGCTGCGCGACGGAACTCCGATCGCCGGCGCGAGCGCGAGCCTCTATGTCGCGCAGGCGGCCGACCAGGGACAGGTCCTGCTCTGCGAGGTGACCGCGACCAACAGAATCGGGAGCGCGACCGCCGTCAGCAACACGTTGACCGTGCCGGCCCCCATGGCAGTCGGTGTCACCCCCTCGCCGGCTGTAGTGGCGGTGGTGCCGGTAATCACGCTTTCAGCCTCCAAGCTCGTCGTGTCGGGGAGTACCGCGAAGGTGCCGATCGCCTGCGCGAAAGCGAACTGCGCCGGCTCGATCGAGCTCACCGAGCAGGTCCCCGCGAAGGCCAAGAAGAGCAAGCAGGCGAGCGCCAAGCAGCAGACGGTCGTGCTCGCGAAGGGCTCCTATTCGCTGGCCGCGGGAAAGAGCGCGACGATCGTCGTCCGTCTGACGGCGGCGGGCAAGAGTGCGCTCGCGGCGGCGAAGAAACACCTACTGTCCGCCAGAGTCGTAGCGACCGTGGCCGGTGGCACGACCGTGCAGAAGCCGGTCGTGCTCAGCGAGAAGCGCAAGTAGCGCGGGGCGGCGCAAACGGGTCGCAGATCTCGCGGACGCGCCTAACGGATCACTCCCAGCGCATCGAGCGAGGCTCGTCGCGCATACGGATCAGCCGCGCGGGGGAGCCGCCGACGACGGCGTTGGCGGGGACTTCCTTCGTGACGACCGCGGAGGTCCCGACGATCGCGTTGTCGCCCACGAGGACCCCGCGCAGGATGCAGGCGCCGTAGCCGAGCCAGACGTTGTGGCCGACGCGGACGTCGCGCTTGTAGATGCCCTGCAATCGGATCGGGCGCTCGACCTCGACGACGCCGTGGTCGAAGTCGATCAGCATCACGCGATCCGCGACGATGCACTCGCGACCGATCGAGACGTGCTGGAAAGCCGAGATCGTGCACTCCTGACCGATCACCGTCTTCGCGCCGATCGAGACTTCGCCCTCGTGCACGCGGATCTTCGTGCCGTGCCCGAGCCACGCCCAGCGACCGATGCGCAATGTCGCCTCGCGACCGATCTCCAGCTGCACGCCCGGGCAGATGAAGCAGATGCCGTCGGTCTGCAGGCGCTTGCCGTGGCGCAGCTTCAAGAACACGAAGCGCGCGAGCAGGTGCAGGTAGGCGCGGCTGAACATGTGGTTGGCGCGCATGAACCGCAGCAGCGCGAGCGGGCCGCCATGCAGCGGCTCGGGCGCGCGGCGCACCGTCTCGAGGATCCGTGCGGGGGCGGTCGGAGTGGGAGGATCGGCGATCGTGGGCTCCATCGCCGCCGAATCGTATTGCCCTGCGATGATTGCGCCGCGATGAGCGAGAAGACCCTGGCACAGAGACTGCTCGACGGCGACCGCCGCGCGCTCGCGCGCGCGATCACGCTCGTCGAGGACGACCGGCCCGAGGGCTGGGAGCTCGTCAAAGAGGTCTATCCGCATACGGGGAAAGCCGCGGTCGTCGGCTTCACCGGGCCGCCCGGGGTGGGCAAGTCGACTCTGATCGGCGCCTTGACAAAGGCCAAGCGCGAGGCCGGGCGCACGGTCGGCGTGCTGTCGGTCGATCCCTCCTCGCCCTTCACCAAGGGCGCGCTGCTCGGCGACCGGATCCGCCTCACTGAGCACTTCCTCGACCAGGGGGTGTTCATCCGCTCGATGGCCAACCGCGGCGCGCTGGGCGGTCTCTCGGAGGCCGCGCTGCAGGCGGCGCTGCTGCTGGACGCGGCCGGGCGCGAGGACGTGTTCGTCGAGACGGTGGGCGTCGGTCAGGCCGAGATCGACATCATCGACCACGCCGACACGATCGTGCTGGTGCTGATGCCCGGCTCGGGCGACTCGATCCAGGCGCTGAAGGCGGGCGTGATGGAGATCCCGGACGTGATCGTGATCAACAAGGCCGACCACCCCCTGACCGACACGATGGTGCGCGAGATCCGCGGCGTGCTTTCGCTGGCGAACCTCGACGACCGCGGCGAGGAGGAAGCCGCCAAGCGCTGGCGGGTGCCGATCGTGAAGACCGAGGCCAACCGCGGCGTCGGCCTCGACGAGCTCGTCACGCGCCTGGATGAGCACCGCGAGCACATCCTCGCCGCCGGGGAATTGGAGGAGCGCCGCCGGCGCAACCTGCACAACGAGGTACTCGCGATCGCCACCGCCCGCATGCGCCGGCACCTGGAGGAGGAGTTGAGCGAGGACGTGGAGTTCAAGCGCCTCCTGGAGGAAGTCGTGGAGCGCCGGCTGGACCCGGCGAGCGCGGCGACGACGCTGCTGGCGCGCGGGGTCGATTTGTAGCTGGGCTCAGCGCTCGGCGCGCAGCGAGCGTGCGGTGGGAGAGCGCTCGACCGAGCGCTGGTCGGGGAGCGTGCCGATCACGCGGTCGCCGACGGTCGAGGTGACGCCGAACCAGTAGCGCTCGTTCTTGAAGTGGTGCAGGCGGTGGTTGCGCCAGATCGCCTTGAAGTAGCGTCGTCTCGCGCGGTAGGGGGTGTGGATCAGGAAGTGCGTCCACTCGTAGGAGGCGAGGATCGCGAAGCTCACCAGCACGCCGGTCGTCGCGTAGGCCAGGCGCGGCCCGCCGAGCACGAACGCGATCGGGAACGACAGCACCCAGTTGACGAGCGCGATCATCGGCAGGAACACGAGCACCCCGTATACGGGCAGCAGCACGCCGCCGAGCACGGCCGGAGCCTCGTGGTGAGCGCGGTGCTCGCGCGCGCTCGGGATCTCGATCCGACGGCCGCGCAGCCGCAGCGCGGGGGAGTGCAGCACGTAGACGTGGATCGCCCACTCGACGAAGGGGGTCACGGCGATCAGGCCGGCGAGCATCACCGCGTCGCGCCAGCTCCAGGCACCCTGGGCGATGCGCAGGCCGAGCAGCAGCACGACCGCGCCGAACAGGTAGGGAGGCGAGGGCTGGCGCCAGAACGCCCGAAAGCAGTCCCTCAACGAGACCATTCCGCCACGGCTGGGCACGTCCTGCGCGGGGGCGGTGTAGCGATCGATCCCGACCGCCTGCTCGGGATCGTCCTCGCCCGCCTGCTCGATTGCCGCGTTGGTCATCGTGCTCTCAGCTTACGCCCGTCCCGCGACGCCGTTGCATCCAGGTGCTCGCCCTACGCCCCCAGCGCCCGCGCGATCACCATCTGCTGGACCTCGTCGGTGCCCTCGCCGATCGTGAGGATCTTCGCGTCGCGGTAGAAGCGGCAGACGGGGTACTCCTCGATGAAGCCGTAGCCGCCGTGGATCTGGACGGCCTCCTCGGCGCAGCGCACGGCCAGACGTCCGGTCTTCAGCTTCGCTTGGGCGGCCGTGAGGGTGAAGTTGCGGCCGGCGTCCTTCTCGAGCGCGGCCTTGTACACGAGTAGGCGGCCGGCCTCGATCTCCGTGGACATGTCCGCGAGCTTCGACTGGATCGCCTGGAACTTGGAGATCGACTTGCCGAAGGCCTTGCGCTGTTTTGCGTAGGACAGCGCCTCGTCGAGCGCGCCCTGAGCGAGCCCGACGCCCATCGCGGCGACGCCGATCCGGCCGATGTCGAGGATGTGGAGGAACTGCTTGAAGCCCTGCCCACGCGGACCGAGCAGGTTCTCCTCGGGGACGCGGCAGTCGCTGAACGTCAGCGGGCGCGTATCCGACGCGTTCCAGCCCATCTTCCGATACGGCTCGCCCTGCTCGTAGCCGGGCGTGCCGTTGGGGACGATCAGGTTCGAGATCTCTTTACCGCCGCCTGGCTCCTCGCCTGTTACGGCCGTGATACAGACCACACCGGAGATGTCCGTGCCGGCGTTGGTGATGAATTGCTTCGCGCCGTTGATCGTCCACTCGCCGTCTGACGGGACAGCGCGCGTCTTCACGTTCCCGGCGTCGGAGCCGGCCTCGGGCTCGGTCAGGCCGAACGCCCCGAGCCGCTCACCGGAGCACAGCTGGGGGAGCCACTCGCGCTTCTGGGCCTCGGTGCCGAACAGGTAGATCGGCTGTGTCCCCAAAGAGGTGTGCGCGCAGAGGGTGATCGCGACCGAGGAGTCCACGCGCGTGAGCTCCTCGACCGCGAGCGCGTAGGCGAGCGTGTCCCCGCCGCCACCGCCGTACTCCTCGGGGAAGGGGATCCCCATCAGGTTCAGCGCGCCGAGCTGGCGCACGATCTCGTACGGGAAGGACTTGGTGCGGTCGAGCTCCTCGGCGACCGGCGCGACCTCACCCTCGGCGAACTCGCGGACGGTGCGGCGGATCAGCTCATGATCGGGTGAGAGGTCGAAGTCCACGGGCGGGCATTCTCACAGATGGCCCGCCGCGGCTCTCGCCGCCGCGGGGACGGGCGCCGTTGGATCGTCCAGGCGCGCGACGACCGCCGCCCAGGCCGCGCCGCGCGGGTCGAGGTGTGCGCGGTGGCGACCGGCGGGGCCCTCGATCTCCACGAGCTCGACCTCGCCGCCGGCCGCCTGTGCGGCCTCGGCGTAGCTGCGGCTGAGCT
>Ga0182030_10022912_pt1 | contig 11591 bp, 16 predicted proteins | sample 812S3MmetaG_FD_121299 | JGI IMG/M metagenome (GOLD analysis project Ga0182030, IMG submission 121299) | Permafrost microbial communities from Stordalen Mire, Sweden - 812S3M metaG (Illumina Assembly) | ecosystem: Environmental > Terrestrial > Soil > Wetlands > Permafrost | place: Sweden... | reverse complement strand
CGGCCCTCATCGTGATCGGCTTAGCCTTAATCGCACTCGCGCCAGCAAAACGAATTGCCGCACCCACGCCTAAGTAGTATTTACCAACCACATTGCCGGTTTGCCGACGCTGACCTTTGTGGACGCCCTACCGAAAGTGCTTCAGATGGCGAGATGGGCGTTATACGTCCAAGTGGGGCCCAGCGCCAATGATTCGGTGCGTTTTTCCTGCAACCTCCCGGGCCAGCCGTATAATGTGCGAAGGGAAAACTGTCCGATGCGCAAAACTCGATCGGCTCTTGGGACGGGTCGGTTGTTCGCCTGTTCGGCCGCCGTGCTGCTCTGGTCGCTGGCGACACTGCGCGCCGCTCCGCTGGAGGCGCAGCCGGCGCAGAGCAGAGCTTTCGTCGAATGCGATCGGGAAGAACTCATCCGCGCAGTTCCTGAACTGGCCAGCATGCAATTCGACTCTACGCAAGATCGGCTGCCTGGGCTCCTGGCGCCGGCTGCCGAAAACCTGGAGGGCATCAGGGATATTTTCGGGGATGGGGTGGGTGGGAGAACTAGAAGGCGGGTGATCTTTAGCCGCCGCATTTACAAAGAGAACGGCGCGAGCTACCAGCAGGTCTGGACCTGGAATCCGGCAGACGGCGTTCTCAAAGCGCTGACGCACTCCCCGCGGGACCACTACAATCCCACCTGTGACGGCCAGATAATCAAGTTCACATCGCCTTCGCCCGACGTAACCGACGATGTGAGGCTGTGGAGCTTGAATCCCGCCACGGGTAAGGAAAGCGTCATCGGCCCCCCCCGGAGCCGAAGGAAGAACCGGGTTCGCTGACGCGGGGTTGCGATCAGTTCGCGAAGCTGGGAGAGCTCGAAGCCTGCGGCAACGAGGAGGCTCTGGTGGTGTCGCGGTCGGGCAAGCAGATCGGCCATTTCCAGATCCAAGTCAACACTTGCCCGATCGACAATCACGGCACCATCGGCAAGTGCGAAACTCCGATCCGCTCTCTCGACTGGACCGAAGACGGCAAATGGCTGCTGATCGGGGAGGAAGGCCTTAATGACGGCAGCGGCCAGCGGCAGGATGACTATTACCTGGTCAAGCTCGCCACCATGAAGCTCAGCACGGTCGCGAGCGCCTACACCGCGTTCTGGCTGCCCCGCCGCGATCAAATCGTATACGTTACCCCGCAGGACCTCGCGCCTCTTCCAGGCGGACACCGGAAACGCAACGTTTGGGTGCAGCAGCTCATGTTTTTCGATCCGGTCAAAGGGACGCCCACCGCCATCACCTCCGGCCTCACGAACAACGTGGACCCTTCCTGGTGCGAAGGCGCCCGGTAAACCCATATGTCCTATGTGAAGGCTCTCGACCGGCTGCTACGTGACCTCAAAGCAGAACCTGGCGCAGCAGAACACCTCGCCTGAGCCGAGCGAGGTGGTTGCTAGAACATACTTATCGTCGAGCAAATCCTCTGGGTATGCAGAAAGTGCCGCCGGATTGCCATTCATCCCCAAAGCGTTATGAGTGAATATCGCTAGCTATTCGAGTGGTAGTCCGGCTGCCCCGCAAATGCCTTCATCGGGTCGGCCCCAGGGGTGCTTTGGGGGGAAAGTCGACGTACTGCACAACCACGACCATCGTGTTCTCATCGATGCCGGCTTCCGGTTCCTCCGGCTCATCCCAATCGCACCCTTCGTATCGAACCACGAGTCGCAAGGGCTTGGGCGGTGCACTGCGTGCTTCGAGTTTCTTGAGCCGCCTCTGAAGATTGGTCATGACATGCTCCATCTCGGCTCAGCTTCGAATCGGGGCTAGATCTCCCTCTGGGGTTTCGGACTCCGCGCTCTGGTAGTTGTCCGGGGTTGCCTGCATGACGGCGCGGGCGCCTTCCAGGGTAAAGCGAACATGCTCCTGGCCGGTCTCAATGAGATGATACTGCCGCATCCAGAACTCCAGCCACGCCGGCGAGTGCAGGACCAGGCCGCTGCCGTCCACCGAGCGCGATTCGAGTTCTTCGATTCGCCGGAGGATGTTCGCTCTGCCGACCTTCCGTTTCACAGGCCCCCCTTGGATGCTTCTGCGGCTTTTTCCAAGAGCTCCACGCGCGCTTCGATATCTTCGATCTCGATGGCCTTGGCGGCGTGTGACAGCACTAAGTCCGCGGCGCGGAGCCGCGTCGACGCCGGCCCGCTCAGGTCCACGAGGATCTTCAACACCGCCGAAACCGCCGCACTCGACGCCTGCTGCAACCGGGCCGTGCATTGTCCGAATGCCGTCCTGCGTGCCTTCCTGTACGCAGCGTCGAAGTCCGGCTCCTTCAGCCATCGATAAAGCGTTCTGGGTGTGATCTTGACGGCGTGGGCGGCGTCTTCCACCGTCCGGTTCGACAGTAGCGCAATGACGGCTTCCTCTTGCTTGGGCTTCAGTTTCGTGACATTTCCTGACATTTGGTGACACCCGCGCCAGGCACATCGCCAATCCTTCGCCATCGTCGATTTAGATCGAAATTGCCTTGCTTTTCAAGCACTTCGGAGTGATCCATGTGATGGCCGCAAGAGCGCGGACCAAAAGGAGAACGATTATGACGACTTTTACGATTAACGAAGAGAACGAAATCGTGGCGTTTTCGACCCCGGAAGAGGCCGCTGCCACCACTCAGACCCCCTTTGACACCTTCACCTGCCAAAAGGAACTGGCACAACTGGCCGCCGCCTGGCCGGCCGAGCGCCTGGTAGCGATCTGGAACAGCTTGGCGGGAGGGGTGGCTGTCGAGAAGTTCAAGAGCCCCAAGGCCGCCATCAGCCGCATCTGGGCACGCATTCAGGGCCTCGGAGAGGCCGCCAAGCCCAAGGCGGAGTCCGCGAAGCCGAAGGCCGATAAGAAGGCCAAGGGTGGCGCACAGGCCGCCAAGGGCGCGCCCGCGAGAGCCAAGGCGACCAAGAAGGCCAGCCCCGCCAAGAACGCGCCCAAGGCCAACCGGGCCGCCAAGGCGGAAGCTGCCGGTCCGCGCGAGGGCAGCAAGACGGCTCAGGTGGTCGCCATGCTGCAGCGGAAGAACGGCGCCACCCTGGAAGAGATCATGGACAAGATGGGCTGGCAGCGGCACACCGTTCGCGGCTTCATGGCCGGCGCGATGAAGAAGGCCGGGTACACCGTCGAGTCCTTCAAGCCGGAGGGCGGCGAGCGTACCTACCGGATCAACGCATAGCATCACACGGCCCCCTTTCCGCCCGCCCGGCTTCGGCCGCGGCGGCCTTTTCTGCTTTCGGGGCCAATTCCCGCCCACCCCGCGGCGTCCTGGCGCAACCAGCCAACCCCGTGCCACCGGAGCGAACGTGGGCCACCTGTGGCGAAACTATGGCCAACCGTTTGGACTTTCAACCGCGATTCCATCAGGCCCTCCTCACGCTGGCGAACCGGCGCCCTCCACTGGGGCTGCTGATGACCTCTTCGATGCCGGCTCGCTGCTTCTTGCCGAAGACGAACGACGCCAGATGGTACAGGCGTCGAGCCTTGCCCTTGCCCCTGATGACAATGTGCTGGCGGTCTTCCAGTTCATGGACCGCCAGATTGACGGTCTCCACGTGCAGCCCCAGCAGTTTTGCAATCCGCCGCTGCCCGATCCTGACCGTAGTTCCCTGGTATACGTATCGCGCCAGCACCCCGTAGACGCAGCGCGCGGTCACCGACAGGCCGCCATCGAAGAGAACCGATTCCGGCATCCGCGCGTATTTCTCCGCTTCGCTCTGTTCGGATTTTCCGTACACTTCCTGTTCGGATTTTCCGTACACGTATTAGAAACTCCCTATACTGCCCGGTCCCCGCGCCGCCGACATCGTTCGCAGTCGCATCCGTTTCGCCAGCGTTTCAGCCGATGATCCCGTAACTCCGGGACACTCTCGGCCAACTCCTGAAGATGAGCGTCGGCGGCCCGCCCGCACGCGTTGCAGATGAACACGCCTGCCTCGTCCTGCTGATATGGCCCGAGCCGGTGGCAGGCGACACAGACCGGTCGCTTTCCGTGGCTGTCGATCAGAAACATGGGCGTTCGCATCCTTTGCGGGACCCTGACGGGGCGCATGGTGTTTCGCGCGAAAAACGCGCGAAGCCCCCATGCTTGATTACTTGAAAGGCGGGTGCCGTTGCTGCGCCGCCTGCAGCCGCCGCAACTCCCAAGACCAGTCCCTGAGCCCCAGGCACAGCCCCTCGATGTCCGGGTGGCCGGCCAGAAGCTGCGATTTGATGGCCGCGATCTCCTGGCGGCAGCGCACGATTCATGCCGGCTCCTGCTTACGTTCCAGGGCGATCTCTGCGAACGTCCGCCCATTGCCATCGAGCGTGGCGGTCCTGCCCGAGTATTCCTGGAATCGCTGGATGATGCAGTCGGCGTACCGGGGATCGATTTCCATCAACCGCGATGCGCGATTCTGGCGCTCGCACGCGATCAGGGTGCTGCCGGACCCGCCGAACAGGTCGGCCACGATGTCGCCCGCCTTGCTGCTGTTGCGCAGCGCGCGTTCAACCAATTCGACCGGTTTCGCGGTCGGATGGATCCGGTTCGCAGCAGGCTTGTTTTCTTCCCACAACGTCGATTGCGATTTGTCGCCGTACCAGGGATCTTTCTGGCCGGCCACGTGGCAATAGAACAGCGGTTCGTGCTGAAATTTGTATCGTCCGAAGCCCCAGGCGAACGTGTTTTTGGCCCAAATGATCTGGCAGCGGATCTCGAAGCCGGCGGCCTCGAGCGCGTTCTGGAATTGTCGCTGCCGCGAGGACGAATGGCAAACGTACAGCGAGGCGCCCGCCTTCGCCACCGCACGGCAGGAGCGAAACGCGGCTTCCAGAAACTTCGTGAAATCCGCATCGGACATGTTATCGCCCTTCATCGTCAGATGCTCTTCGGTGTACCCCTCGTAGGCCACGTTGTAGGGCGTGTCGATGAAGAGCAGATCCGCCGCTTCGCCGGCCATCAGTCTGGCAACCTGGGCTCCATCTGTTGAATCGCCCACCAGGAGTTTGTGGCTGCCCAAATTCCACAGTTCCCCAGTGGCGCACACCGGCGTTACCGGAAGCTCCGGGACGGCGTCCTCGTCGGTAAGCCCTTCGGTGGTGTCCTGCTCGGCCAGCAGCCGGGCCAGTTCCGCGTCATCGAACCCCACCAAGCTGAGGTCAAAGCTCTGCTCGCTGAGGGCCGCCAACTCCAGCCGCAAGGTTTCCTCGTCCCAGGACGCGCCGGTGATCGCAAGCTGGTTGTCAGCGATGACCAGGGCCCGCCGCTGTGCTTCCGAAAGGTGCCCAAGCTGGATGACTGGCACTTCGGTCATTCCCAGTTGGCGGGCAGCAAGCAACCTGGCATGGCCCGCGAGTACATCGTTATCGGCACCTACTAGTATCGGGTTCGTCCACCCCCATTCCCGCATGGACGCCGCCACCTGGGCGACCTGCTCGGGCGTGTGCGTGCGAGGATTGGTGATGCGCGGAATCAGCCGGCTAACGGGCCATCGTTCCACTTGGATGTTGATTCTGATTTCCATTCGTCAACTCGCTTTCTTCCGGCTCCCGTAGAACGGAGCCGGGCCGTTGTGCCGGATACGTCGCGCATCCTGCTGCTTCGGGTTTACGGCTTGGTCCATCGGAACACCACGCGATTCCGCGACCTCGGCGAACGTCTGGCCCGTCTCCTGAAGCACTGGCGCCTCCTGGGTGAGCGCCATCATGCGGCGCAGAGCCACATCGCAATACGCCGGCGAAATCTCACAGCCGTAACCCACGCGCCCGAGCACGTGCGCCGCGGCGATGCTGCTTCCGCTGCCCGTGAATGGGTCGAACACAACGTCGCTCGAGTCGGTGAACGCCAGCACGAAGAACTCGACCAGCGCGCGAGGGAACGGCGCAGAATGTGAGCCCTGGCTGGATTCGGATTTCACCTCGATCACGTTCGAGGGCCGCGCGATGCCGGTGAAGCGTCCGGCGCTGTCCTCGGTGCCCGGCTTCCCGGCCGCGGAGCCGCGTGCGCCCGTCCCAAGCAGGCCGCTGCCGGATGTGGATTTCGGATTGTTCGGGGAATAGTCAAAACAATCCTCCGAAACGTGGCCTACGGCCGTGGGGCGAAACTTGATATCGGGCTGGCGACAGAAGTGGTAGACCGGCTCCCACGCGTTCTTGAAGCGATTACCCCATCCGCCCGGCACGCCGTTGTCCGTCTTGCGCCAGCAGAATTCATCTACGAACCGCCAGCCCCATTGCCGCCTGTGGGCCAGGACCAAGTCCATCACGTAAAGATTGCGCTCGCCGTCATCGGCATGCGGTTTGATGTTCAGGAAGTAACTGCCGTCGGGCGCGAGGACCGCCGCCACGTTATCGGCGACCACCCGGAACCAGCCAACGTATTCTTCCGGCGGCACGGGGGTGAAGCCGCTCTGAGGGTCGTATTCACGCTGCGTTCCGTACGGCGGCGAGGTGATCACCAAGTTGGCGCGGGTGCCATCGAAGAGGCGATGCACCACGTCGCGGTCGCGGCAGTCTCCGCAGGCCAGGCGGTGCCTCCCGACAAGCCAGATATCGCCAGCTCGCGCGACCGGCTCCGCGGGTGCCTCCGGAATCTCCTCTTCCTGAACGTCGGCCTCGGCATCAGGAACTTCCGCCTCGGCCAGCAACACCCGCAACTCGTCGTGACTGAAGCCCAACCCGCCAAGGTCGATATCGGTGTCCCGCAGTTCGGCCAGTTCCGCCCGGAGCAGGTCATCGTCGAAGGAAGAGAGTTCGGCCAGCCGGTTATCCGCGACAATGTAGGCGCGTTTCTCGGTCTCGCTGAGGTGATCCAGCACGACCACCGGTACCGTTTCCAGGCCCAGCTTTAGGGCGGCCATGTACCTGCCATGACCTGCGATGATGTTGCCCCTGGAATCGATCAGGATCGGCGAGTTGAAGCCAAAGGCCGCAATGCTACCAGCAATTGCGGCGATCTGCGCGTCCGAATGGCGTCTGGGATTTCTGGGATATGGGGTGAGTTCAGCGAGCTTCCAATGCTCGATACGCTGCGCCATTGCCTGCGAAACCATGCCTCACCTCTCATAGCGATCTTGAGTGGAGGTGCCTTTCGGAGGGTGCGCTTTGCGCTGGCCTGTCGAACCGAGCCTCTGTAGTCATGATAATCACTTCGGCAGGATTTGTACAGCGCTCAAAGACATTCTTGGGCCGCTCTGTTCTGGGCGTGTCAGGCCACTTGCACAAGCGGCGGCGGGCAGCAAAGTGGCCGCGGTGTGCCGAAGGTCATGGATGCGCACGCGCGGCAATTCGGCTGCGAGCTCGGAGAGGGCCCGCTCAGGGTTTTCTCGGGCTCAACTGGCGTACCGATCCCCGAGGTGAACACGAACCCCTTCCGAAGTCCGAAGGCGAGCGCAGCGGAGAAGAGTGCACCGAGGCGATGGCCCTTCGCTGCTTCCAGGAACCGCTGGGCTTGCTCTGGAGTGTAAGGCTGGATTTCAGCCGTTTCGGCCGGAAAGTCCTCGAGCGCCGCCACGTTCCGCGGCGCGAGGTCAAGCTTGCAAGCCTGGTTTAGCGCCATCTTGCAGTTTGTAGACAGAGCCTTCGCTCTTACCGCGTTTTCGTTTCTTGTGCATCGTGAGCCTCCCGGTATCTGCGCTGCCGCAATCGAGCAGCGCAAGCCTCGTGCATCGTTTTAGTGCTGCGTTCGTAGACCATCCAGCGGCCGCAATCCGGCGCCGCGCATCGCCGGATCGGCTGGTCACCGGTGAACGCGCGGCACATCTGGTACCACATCGCCCCCAGGAGATTCAGCGGCCGGATATATTCCTTGAACTGGTGTGAATCGTCAAAGACCAGTTGGGGGGTGACGTTATGCTGAAGATGCGAATTGATTTCAGCGGCCAGATAGAGCCGCGCGGGACCTTCCAAGTCCCCGCGTTTCCACCCATGAAAGAAGCTCTGATACTTGAATCTTGCATCTGCGACGATAGGGCGGAATGGTGGTGGGCGCCGCTCTGCGGTTGTCGCGGGGCCGGTTACGCCATCTGAGGCAGGGCAGTACCGAACGGTGGTGTTCCCTTCCCACACAATCACCGAACGAAGATCCTTCTCCTGGATTCGGCTCCACAAATTGAGTACTGCGGCCATGATAAGCGCCTCATTCTGCCAATCGGTTATCCTCTCTCCGCGTTTTAACGGAGTAGGTCCGCGCAGAGTAGATGCCACAAAGAATTCAGTGCAGATTCCCAGGTGGCCATAAGATTCCGCAAATTGGAGAACATCATCTGAAGTCTTGACGCCGGCAAAGATCGTGAACAGGTTGCGATGATCTTCAAGGGGTGTATAGACTCGGTAGTTCAGGCCGCCCGGATCGATCAAAACAGATTCACTCTGTTTCGAGACACCTCCCCCGCGTGAAAGCCGATCAGGCCCCGCCGCGAACATCTTTCGGACCTGGTACTGACCCACTGCCCACTGGAAGCGACCCACTGGGGCAAATTCATCCGTTGCACTTTTCTTGTTTCGTAACGCCATGTGTAACGCCTAAACGCAGTTCATAACCGATAGACGTAGTGTAAGGTAAAAGATGCTCATAGTCAATAGCGTCCAGGAGGACCACATGAGGAAGGAACGAAACATCGAAACCGAGCCGATTCTGCTGAGGGGCGAGGAGGTCGCCGAGCTGCTCGGCGTCTCGCGCGCCAAAGCTTACCGCCTTATGCAAAACCGCGAGATCCCCGTCGTGACTTTCGGAAAATCTGTGAGGTGTCCGCGCGAATCCTTGCTCGGGTTCATCCGGTCCCGCACCGAGCAACCGGCCGGCGTGGTGGCGTAAGGTGAGGCCCAGCCACGCGAGGGCGCGGCCAGGCCAAGGGAAATTCTGATGGAATCGACCACGACTTTGCGCCCGCATAACCCAGGAACTCGCGGCTCGCGTTCTGGCTGGCCCCTTGCCCCAGACCGTTTTCAGACAGGGCAGGGCCGATGGATTCCTCGGTTGCGCTTCCTGCCACTCACCCGTCCATGTTGCGATCGGGCTGGACTGGGAGACTGGCTTGACTAAGTCCTCTCTGAATCCTAGTCAACGCCGGACCGTGGAGATCGTTGAAGCGTTGGGGTTTGGCGTAATCGAACGCCTCTCGATTCGCGGCGGGTTGCCCTGGTACGACCCAGAACCTCGCATCGTTCAGACGATCAAATTGGGCTCAGGGCCTGAGCGGCAGCCTGATCGTAGTGACGCTGCCCTCACGCTGAAACGGGAATTCGAAAGTCTATTCGAGCAGTTCGATCGGGTGCGCAATGGCATTGTGGATATCGAAGTCCGGCACAGCCTGCCTTCCAAACTGGTGCTGGAGCGCCACTATGAGGAACTGACGTGATAACGGCGGCGACAATCCGCGTCCCCGACAGCTTGGCAGAACTAAACCAGTGGATCGTGTGGCGCTACGAACAGCGCAACGGCAAGCAAACCAAGGTACCCTACTCCGTCGGCGGCACTGCCGCGAGTACCACCGACCCGATCACTTGGGCGAGTTACGAGCAGGCTTTGAACACGTGGCAGGCGAATTCCAAACGGTATGCGGGCGTCGGGTTCGTGTTTTCGCAGGTTGATCCGTATGCCGGTATCGACTTGGATGATTGCCTCGAACAGGGGCGGATGAAACCCTGGGCGCAGCCGATTGTTGAGAAGCTGGCGGACACTTACATGGAGGTCTCGCCTTCTGGCCGAGGCGTGAAAATCTGGGTAAAGGCCACCTTGCCCGGCTCTGGCTTGAAGCGCCCGTATGGGGACGGCGATGTCGAAATCTATGACCGCGCGCGGTACTTCACCGTGACGGGTCAGGTACTAAACGGTGCCCCTCTGGAAATAGAGGATCACCAGGCCGATGTTGACAGGTTATACGCACTACTTAATGGTGGACCCGCTTCCAAAACAAAGGCCGACATCTCCGGTGGTGCGCCCGTGATTGAGGGCGACCGGCACAATTACCTGACCTCCGTGGCGGCGCAATTTGGCGCGCGAGGTATGCGGCTGGAGGAGATCCATGCGGCTACCCAGGCGCTGAATATCAGCCGATGCAAGCCGCCGAAGCCGGGAAAGGAAGTCCGGGATATCTGCGAATGGGTGTGGCAGCGCGAGCAGGGAAAGCGGAATGGGCAGACCTCGGCGGGGCAGCCTGCTGGCGACGCTTCACCGGCAAAAACCGGCGTTGCGCCACGGTCTGGTGGGGATGAAACGAATACTGCTGAACTGGCTGGCGAGATCACTAGTCAAGCTTCCTTTGCCCGCGATGCCGGTGGCCGGCTGTACGTGTTCAAGGATGGCGTCTACATTCCGTCTGGCGAACTGTTCGTGCAGCAGCGGGTCAAGGGGATTATGAAACGCTGGGGGATTGAGACGAAATGGACCTCGCGGAGAGCCAAGGAGGTCTGCGAGTACATCCTCGTGGATTCGCCGGCACTCTGGGATGCTCCGCGCCAGGACATCGTGAACCTCCGGAATGGGTTGCTCAGCGTGCGCACCGGCGAGATCCGGGCGCATTCGCCGGAGTTTCTTTCCTCGGTGCAACTGCCCGTCACGTTCGACCCCGCGGCGGAGTGCCCCGCGTGGGACCAGTTCATCGCCGACGTTTTTCCGGGGGATTCCGAGGCCGTTGCCTGGGAGGTGGCGGCCTGGCTCATGACGCCGGACACCTCGATTCAGAAGGCCGTGCTGCTGACCGGAGAAGGCGCCAATGGGAAGTCGACCTATTTGCGGGCACTGGTCGCGTTCGTCGGCCGGCACAACACGGCGGCCGTGAGCCTCCACCGGCTGGAACAGGATAAGTTCGCGGTCGCCCGGCTCGTCGGCAAACTTGCGAACATCTGCCCGGATCTGCCCAGCGCGCACCTGGCCAGCACCTCGATGTTTAAGGCGATCACCGGCGGGGACGTGTTACACGCGGAGTACAAGTACCTGGACAGCTTCGAATTTGTGCCATTCGCCAAGCTGGTCCTTTCGGCCAACCAGCCACCGCACAGTGATGACCCGACGCACGGGTTCTTCCGGCGATGGTTGGTGGTTCCGTTCATGCGGACCTTCGAAGAGGGATCAGCGGGCACGATATCGCGCGAGAAATTGGACGCACGGCTTTCCGCTCCCAACGAACTGAGCGGCGTGCTGAACAAAGCCCTGGGAGCTTTAGCAGCCATCGGCAAGCGTGGTGGGTTCACGGAGAGCGAGTCGATGAAGCGCGCCTGGTCTGAGTTCCGGACCGCAACCGATCCCCTATCGGTGTGGCTCGACTGCAACACGGTCGATTTGCCGACTGCGATGGTGGCAAAAGCCGACCTCATGACGGCTTTCAACAAGCACTGCACCGATGCGGGCCGGCCACCGCTTACAAAATCGGCGTTCGGATTGGCGTTGAAGCGCGCGCGGCCGGGAATCGATGAGGGGCAACGGACCCTAAGCGGTAGAGTGCAGTGGGTTTACATGGGGATCGGACTTAGGACCGAGCCGATGGCGGGGCCATCCGAGTGTTAACGAGCTTCACGGACTTCACGCACTTCCTTCTATTGTTTTGTACGTGGCAGGAAAGGCTAATAGCAGGGGAGTTTAAACAAATAGAGT
>Ga0182030_10022911_pt1 | contig 11591 bp, 8 predicted proteins | sample 812S3MmetaG_FD_121299 | JGI IMG/M metagenome (GOLD analysis project Ga0182030, IMG submission 121299) | Permafrost microbial communities from Stordalen Mire, Sweden - 812S3M metaG (Illumina Assembly) | ecosystem: Environmental > Terrestrial > Soil > Wetlands > Permafrost | place: Sweden... | reverse complement strand
CAAGACTATGTCGCTGCCGTGAAGTGCGTTCGCCCTGAAAATCAGGCTGCCAAAATAGTACGAGACATAGTCAGGGAGGGCAGATAGTGGCGACTATGTCTCCGGAGACATAGGCGTCACACGTTTGCGAGCCTGATGATCAGCAACGGCGAGGACATCGTTCGGATTTCGAGGCTGATGGGCCACGCGAACGCATCAATCACGCTCAACATTTACAGCCACATGATTCCGCGCGAGCACGATCCCAGCGGCGATCGCCTGGCCACATTGGTATTTGGAAACAAAATGGAAACAAAAGAGGAATCGAACTTGACAGAGGAGACTGAAGTAGGAGATAATATTATATAAATCAATAACTTAAGTGGTGGCCAGGGAGGGAATTGAACCCCCGACACGCGGATTTTCAGTCCGCTGCTCTACCAACTGAGCTACCTGGCCATTTGGGCAGCCGCGTATTAAACAGGCGCGAGCCCCGATCGTCAATGAACATTCGAAGAATCAATCTCTTACGTCTGCACCAGGGCCCTTTCAGTCGGGTTTCGGCACGAATTCCTTGGGCTTCTCGGACCCCTCGCCGAAGAAGAATTTCTCCATCTCCTTGACCAGGAAGGCGCGGGCCTTGGGCTCGATCGGGGTGAGCCGGTTCTCGTTGATGAGCATGGTCTGATGGGCGACCCATTGTGCCCAGGCCTCTTTCGAGACGTTGGCCCAGATGCGTTTGCCGAGCTCGCCGGGGTAGGGCAAGTAATCGAGGCCGTCGGCCTCGCGCTTTAACACCACACACTGCACTCGTCGCGCCATTTCTTAATCTTACGCTAAGGGCGCTTGGGGCGTGACGAGGCGCTCGAACAGGCGGGCGATCGGCTGGGGGAGTCCGAGCTTGGGCGGATTGTGGAGCGCGTACCAGAGCCGATCGGTCGTCTCGTGCACCATCGGGTCGGGTGGGGCGCAGCGCACGCGCAGGGGATTCAAGCGCAGGTCGAAGTGCGTGAAGCCGTGCTCGATCGGCGGGAGACTTTCGGGGGAGCTCAAACCTTCGAGCTCGCGGTGGCACCAGGCGAGGGCTTCGCTCTCGCTCGCAAATTGCGGCGGGGACCAGAGGCCGCCCCAGATTCCGGGCGCGGGGCGGCGCTCGAGGAGCACGGCGCGGGCGGCGTTCTCGCCACTCTCGGCGATCAGGAGCACGGCCTCGCGCGAAGCTCGGGTGCGCCGCGCCTTCACGCCGGGCAGCTCGGCTTGCCGGCCTTCGCGCGCGGCGACGCAGACGGTGCTCATCGGGCACACGGTGCACGCGGGCCGGGCGCGCGTGCACACGGTGGCGCCGAGATCCATGATTCCTTGGGTGTAGGCGGCGGCGCGTTCTCGCGGGGTGCAGGCCTCGGCTTTTTCCCAGAGCGTCTTCTGGACGCTTGCCGAGCCAGGATCGCCATCGATCCCGAACACCCGCGCGAGCACGCGCTTGGCATTGCCGTCCAAGATCGCATGGCGCTCGCCGCGCGCGAGCGCGAGGATGGCGCCCGCGGTCGATCGCCCGATGCCGGGGAGGGTAGTCACGGTCTCGAACCCTAAGGGAAATTCACCGCCGTGCTGCTCGAGAATCGCCTGCGCGGCGGCCTTGAGGTTGCGGGCCCGTGCGTAGTACCCGAGGCCGGTCCAGAGGTGCAGCACCTCATCGAGCGGCGCCTCGGCAAGCGCCGTCAGCGTCGGAAAGCGCGCCATGAAGCGCTCGTAATAGGGAATCACGGTCTGAACTTGAGTCTGCTGCAGCATGACTTCGGACACCCAGACCCGGTAGGGCGTCGGGTCTTTCTGCCACGGCAAGGACTTGCGGCCATGACGGTCGAACCAGTCAAGGAGGCACTCTGCAAAATTCTCGGGAGGGATAGGGGTTTGACCTAACTTAGGCACTTATTTTCCCAACAAAACCTAAAGGGAATCATAGCTCAAGCCGCCTCCAAACCCGCCGATAACTCACGGTAGAGGGCTCCCCCCAACCTTATCCTTTGGATGACGCATGCGCAGTTGGCCGATCCGCCGAAAATTGCTCGGAACGCCCGTGGCCGCCGCCACCGTCATCGGTCTCGTTCCCTGGCTCGTGCTCTTGATGCCGAGCCGCCGCGTCGCCATCGGGATTTCGGCCTTTGCGCTCCTCGTGGTGATCGCGATGGTCGCACGCGCGATCGCAGACGATATCGCACAACGCATCGCCGCGATGCGCGCAGCGCTCGCCTCCGTCGCCGACCCGCACGCGAGGCTTCCGCAGGGCGATGAGCTCGAGGCGCTCGCGGCGGGGGTGCACACGGCGCTCTACCTGGGGCGCGAGCGCGAGACCGAGCTGCACCGCTCGGCGGAGTTCTTGCGCTTCGCACAGTACGCCGGCGGCTTCGGCATCTTCGACCTCGACCTCGCGAGCGGGCAGATCACCGGCACGCCGCTCTTCTTCGGCCTCATCGGCATGAAGAATCACGGGCTGCCGTTCACGCGCCACGATTGGCTCGCGACCGTGCATCCGGAGGATTTCGAGCCGCTGATACGCGCCCTCGAGGGGGCGATGGAGGGCGCGGGCCACTTCCAGGCCGAATACCGCACGCTGATCGCGGACGGCTCGGTGCGCTGGCTCTCGGCGTGCGGTGAAGTCTCGACCGACAGCGACTTCGCGAACGGGCGTCTCATTGGCACGGTGACCGAGATCACCGAGCGCAAGCGCCTCGAGGACTCGCACCGCGCCAAGAGCGAGTCGCTCGCGCGCGCCCAGGTCGCCGCCGGCATTGCGACCATGGACTTGAACTTTCATCGCCGCAATTGGATCTGCTCGGACAACTTCCACGAGTTCCTCGGGCTCCCCGAGTCGACTCCGGTGAACGACTTGAACGGTCGGCTGCTGCGCGTCCATCCGGACGATGTCGAGCGCGTGCGCCGCGCGCCGTTCGAGACGCGCCGCGACGCGCCCTCCTACCGCTGCGAGTACCGGCTGCTCTGGCCCGAGGGCGAGGAGCGCTGGATCGCCGAGAAGGCCGACGTCACGCACGGCCCGAGCGGCGAGATCTTGCGCCTCGCGGGCGCGCTCATCGACATCACCGATTTGAAGCGCACCGAGGCCGCGCTCACCTCGACCGAGAAGCGGCTCGCCCGCACCATGCTTGGCACGCGCGACGGCGTCTGGGAGCTCGACGTGAAAGCCGACCAGTTCTGGTTCGGCCCGCGGTTCGAGGAGCTGTTGGGATTCCGTACCGGGGAGCTCGAGCATTCGCGCGCGCGCGTCGAGCGGCTGCTCCACCCGGAGGACCGGGCCGCGGTGCGCGAGGCGCTCGAGAAGCACCTCTCGCTCGATGTGCCGTTCGATATCGAGGTGCGGCTCCTGCACGCGAGCGGGCACTTCGAATGGGTGCGGCTGCGCGGCCGCGCCGAGTGCGATGCGGCGCGCACGCCCATCTGGATCGCGGGCTCGATGCAGCTCGTGACCGACCGCAAGCTCGCTGAGCTGGCGGCGCTCGAGGCGAAGCTCGCCGCCGAGGCCGCGAACCGCGCGAAATCCAACTTCGTCGCCAACGTGAGCCACGAAATACGCACCCCGATGAACGGGGTGATCGGCATGTCGCAGATCCTCGCCGAGACCGAGCTCGACCACACTCAGCGCGAGTACGTCGACATCATCCGCGGCAGCGCCCAGTCGCTCATGTCCCTCATCAACGACGTGCTCGATCTCGCGAAGATCGAGGCCGGGCGCGTCGAGCTCGAGAACGTGGACTACGACCTGCGCGATGTGGTGTACGACACCGCCGCCGCCACCGCCCTGCAGGCGGCAGTCAAGGGCATCGAGCTCGTGGTCAACATCGACGCCGAGGTCCCGGTGCTCCGCCGCGGCGACCCGGTGCGACTGCGCCAGATCATCATGAACCTGATCGGGAACGCGGTGAAATTCACGCACGAAGGGCACGTGCTGCTGCATCTCTCGCACCTCCTCGCCGAGGACGGCGGCGCGCGGCTGCACGTGGTGGTCGAGGACACCGGCATCGGCATTCCCGCCGACCGCCTCGACCGGTTGTTCAAGTCCTTCTCGCAGGTCGACTCCTCGACGACACGCCATTATGGCGGCACGGGCCTCGGTCTCTCGATCGTGAAGCGCCTGGTCGAGATCATGGGCGGTCAAGTCGGCGTCGAGAGCACGCTCGGGCACGGCTCGCGCTTCTGGGTGAACTTGCCGATCACGGCGCTGCGCGACCAGACGGGCCCGAGCCGCCCCTTAGGGCGCGGCAAGCGCATTCTCGTGGTCGATGATCTCGCGGTGTGCCGCGAGGGCCTCGCGAGCAAGCTCGGCCTCTTTAGCTTCGACGCGACGGCGGTCGGGAGCGTCGATGAGGCGCTCACCCAGCTTGACGGCGGCGCGTCCTTCGACCTCGTGCTCGCCGACGAGCTCATGCCCGACAAGGGAGGCCTCGACCTCCTCGCGGCACTGCGAGCCGAGCCCCGCTACGAGCATCTACCCTTCGTGCTCCTCTCGCTCTTCGGCTCCGACCATGCGGCGGTCGCCGCCCAGGCGTATCAACCCGACGCCATCGGATTGAAGCCCATACGGGCGATCAAGCTCGCGATGCTCTTGGAGAAAGTGCTCTCCGGCGAGGCCGCGCGGCCCGCCAATGCGCCGCAGGCGCTGCGCGCGAACGCAACGCTTCGCGGCTGTCGGGTGCTCTTGGTCGAGGACAACCCGGTGAATCAGCGCGTCGCGCAGCGGCTCCTGCAGAAACTCGCGGCCGACGTGACCATCGCCAACAACGGCGCCGAAGCCTTGGAGCGCATCGCCGAAAGCGAGTTCGATGCGGTGCTGATGGATTGCCAAATGCCGGTCATGGACGGATTCACGGCGGCCGTGCGGATCCGAGAGACCGAGAAGAAGGCGGGCGCGGGCAAGCGCCTGCCGATCATCGCCTTGACCGCGAACGTGATGAGCGAGGACCGCGAACACTGCCTCGCCGCCGGCATGGACGCGCACTTGGGCAAGCCGATCGTCTCGAGTCAGCTCGCGGATTGTCTCAGCCGCTACCTCGGCGATGCGAAGGCACTGCACGATGTGGACCTCAACGCGCTGCGCGAATTGACCGGAGGCGATGCCGACTTCGAGCGCGAGCTGGTCGAGACTTTCGTTTCGAGCGGCGACAAGTGTCTCGCCGACATCGTCGAGGCGGTGCGTGCGAGCGATTTCGAAACCATCGGCAAGCGCGCGCACGCCCTCAAGGGCGCGAGCGCCAACATCCACGCGCACCGCTTGAGCGCCGCGGCCTCGAATCTCGAATCGGCCGCACGAGCGAGCTCGCTGCGCGAGATCGACGGACTGGTGCGCCAGGTGAAGGAGAACCTGCGCGCGGTCAACGCGCAGCTGCGCAAAGTAGGTTGAGGGGCCTCGCCCGTCAGCCGCTCGAGATCAACGGCACGGCCGCCGGGATCTCGACCGCGGTGGTGCGGTTGCGTCCCGCCTGCTTGCTCCGATACAGGCACTCGTCCGCGGTCTTCATCAGCGTCTCGACCTTGAAAGACAAGTCCGGTCCTTGCGACTCGGTCGAGGCGACACCGAAGCTCGCGGTGACGCGAAGGTTGCCGACGCGTGTCATGAAGGGCGACTCGACCACGATGTTGCGAATCTTCTCTGCGGCGCATACCGCGCCCTCGTAATCGGTCTCCGGAAGAACGATGAGAAACTCCTCGCCGCCGAGGCGCACGAGCCAGTCGCTTTGGTTACGGATCGACCTCTGGATGCGGGCGGCAAACTGCTGCAATACCTCATCGCCCGAGGCGTGCCCGCGCACGTCGTTGACCTCTTTGAAATGGTCGATGTCGCAGAGGATCACCGACAGCGGATTGGCGTAGCGCCGGCAGCGCTCGACCTCGCGCGGCAGCTGCTCCATGAAATAGCGCCGGTTGAAAGCGCCGGTGAGCGCATCGGTGATGGACAGGATGCGGTTGCGCTCGTTCGCGGCGCGCAGCGAATGCTCGAGCGCGAGGATGCGCCGCCCGGTGTTCAGGCGCGCGATGAGCTCGGGCTCGTGCACCGGCTTGATGAGATAGTCGTCGGCGCCCGCCTCGAGCCCGGCGATGATGTGCTCCTTGGCGTTGCGGGCGGTGAGGAGCAGCGCATAGACGTAGCCGTCGAGCTGGAGGTTGCGCACCGCTTGGCAGAGTGCGATGCCGTCCATCTCCGGCATTTCCCAGTCGGTGACCAGAATCGGATAGTAGCGCCGGCTCATGCTCTCGAGCGCTTCGGCGCCGTCCGCCACCGCATCGACCTCGTAGCCCGCCTTCTTCAAGAAGCGGGTCATGAGCATGCGCGTCACCGGGTCGTCCTCAGCCAACAGGATTGCGCTCGAGGGCTCCCCCGTGATTCCGGTCACAGTTTCTGCTTCGGGCACAGCCTCTCGCTCCAAATCCCGGAAGTCATGATCTTGGATATCGGCCCGGCGCGGCGTGACTTGATTCGCGCTCTGCGAGCCCTTCGGGCGGCACTTTTTGCCGGAGCGACTGAACGAGAGCGGCGGCTCGACGGCGTTGCCGCTCTCGCGCCTCAGGTGGCCCCGTGCGATTCCGCGGCGCCCGCCGGCGGCACTTCGGTTGCCGCTCGGGTGAGCGCCCCTTCCCGTCCGGTAAACCAGTTCACGGCATACTGCACAAGTTGCGTGCCCGTGCTCAGGTTGAGCTTGCGTTTGATGCGCTGGCGGTGCGATTCGACAGTCTTGATGCTCAAGTTCAGGGAGTGCGCGGTCTCGCGCGTGCTCATGCCTTTGCCGATCATGTGCAGAATCTGCAGCTCGCGATTGCTCAGGCGGTCGATGGGATTCGCGGAGATGTACGATCCGCCCGCCGCGAACTTCTGGATCATGTTGTTGCCGACGGCTTCGGAGACGTAGATGCCCCCGTCGAGCACGCGCCGCAGCGAGATCAGGAACTGCTCGCTCGCCGCCTGCTTCATGATGTAGCCATTGGCCCCGGCCGAGAGCATGCGCTCCGCGTAGATGGTCTCGTCGTGCATCGAGAGCACCAGGATCGGAAGCTGCGGATGGTGCGCACGCACATCGCGCACCAGCTCGATGCCGTCCCCTTGCTTCAGGCTGATGTCCGCGATGATCACGTCGGGATTCAACTCCTTGATCGCCGCACGCGCATCCCGCGCGGTTTCGGCCTCGCCGCAAACGGTGAGGTCCTCCTCGTTCTCCATGACCCGTCGCAGTCCCTGCCGGACGATCGGATGATCGTCGACGATCAACACCCGTCGGACTCTGCGCTTGCCACCGGTCATGCTGCCCTGCGATGCGGAGTTACGGATCCATGTATTGCTAGCGGCCATACTCACTTCCTCCATAGATGGCGTGACCCCATTGTGATGAACCGGGCCGCGCAGGCTGCTCGCCGGTCACGCGAACAACTGTGCCTTTCGGCATGTGAGCGCCAATCTCGATCTTGGCGCCGATCATGCCGGCCCGATATCTCATGATCTTGAGCCCCATTCCGGGCAAAGTTCCGTTAGAGCTTCCAATGCCCACGCCATTATCCGTGATGCGCAAAAGGAATGTGTTTCTGGTGGCTGTCAGACAAATTTCAACCTTGGAGGCATGGCCGTGTCGCGCGGCATTGGTGAGCGCCTCTTGTGCTATGCGATAGAGATGGCTTGCACTCGTCTCGCTCAGTGTTATCTCTGGCCAGATTTCGGCGCGAAAGTTCACTTCGAGACCGTACAGATCCCGGCTGCGGCCGGCGAGCTCGCGCAGTGCGAACGGCAGCCCGCCGGTGTCGGTACGCACCGGCAAAAGCCCGCGCGCGAGCGAGCGCGCCGTCTCGATCGATTGGTTCACGAGGCCGACGATCTCATTAAGGCTTGCGACGCCCTCGGGAAACTGACGCTGGAAACGCGTCGCGACGCTACGGAGCATCAAAGCGATCCCGGTAAGCTCCTGGCCGAGACCGTCGTGTAGATCGCGGCCGATGGTGTCTCGCTCGCGGCTCGAGACATTGAGAATCTCCTGCTCCAGCCGCTTGCGCTCGGTGATGTCGGTGACGCTGATCGAGATACCGGTGGTGAGCTGATCGTCCCGCACGAGCACCGCGCGATTCTCGTAGTAACGGGGCTCGCCGTTCTCGCGCGACTCGAATTCGTAAGTGGCAGCCTCGCCCGTGTCGAGCACTTGCTTGAGTTTCGCAATCACCATCGCGCATGCGGATTTCGGGAGCAGCGTCGAGATCTCGCGGCCGACGAGATCCTCAAGACCCAAGCCGCGGACGGCGCGGTTGATGAAGCGGATGCGCAGGTCGTTATCGACCAGCAGCAAGGTATCCACCGTGTTCGAGGTGGTGGTTCGCAGAAGCTGTTCCGAACGCCGGAGCTTCGCCTGCGACTCGCGCTGGTGGGTGACGTCTAGACTCGCGCCGACCAGCCCGTGGGGAGCGCCCGCCGCATCGAAGAGCGGCCGCGCGATCGAGACGTACGAGCGGTACTGGTCGTTCACCTTCAGGCGGAACTCGGTGTGCTGCTCGGCGCGCACGCGGAAGGCATCCTCGATGCCGCGAGTCAAAGAGAGCCGGTCCTCGGGATGAACGCTCTCCAAGAACGCATTCATGGTGGGAAACGTGGTCGGCAGATGCTTGCGCAGATCGTCGACGATTGCGAATTCGAACGCATCGCTCGCCTTGTCCCAGCGCCAGGCGTGCACGCGCGCCATGGTCATCGAGAGTTTGAGCCAGCCCGTGCTTTGCTCGAGCGCTATCTGCGCGAGCTTCTGCGCCTGGATGTTCTGCACCGAGCCGGATGCCCGCACCGGGCGTCCGTCGAGCTTCTCCACGCGCCCGATCATGCGCACCCAGATGCGGTTATTTTTGAAGGTGTGGATCTCGAGCTCTAGATCGATCTGACCGTCGCTCGACTCGGCATGCCGCCACGCCTCATGAAAGTGTTGTCGCGATTCAGGAGTGCACTGCGCGAGCACCGACTCCCACGACACCTGACACTCCCCAGGCGTCGTCTCGTAGATCCGGAACAGCTCGTCGGTCCAGGTCAGCTCGAGCGTCGAGTGGCTGTACTCCCATCCGCCGATCTGCGCGGTGCGCTCCGCCTCCCCCAGAAGGTCGGTGAGCCGTTTGATCTCGGAGACATCGACGCAGCAGCCGATTGCCCGCACCGGATCGCCGTTTGCGTTCCTCTGAATGAGACCGCGTTCGAGCATCGAGCGGTAGCGCCCGCGCGCGTCGCGGATGCGATAGGTCGTGGTCCAACCGCGCCCGTCGATGAGCGCAAGCCCGATCGTCCGAGTCGCGCCCTCGAGATCCAGCGGATGGATGCGCTCGCGCCAGGCATCCACCACGGGCGCGAGGTCCTCGGGCTCGATGCCAAGAATCTCGGACATGCCGCGCGAGCGGTGCACGAAACCGCGCGCCAGATCCCATTCGAAGATGACGCCGTTGACGGCGTCGGCGGCGAGCCGGAACACTTCTTCGCGCTGCGCCAGGTGCAGCTCTGCCTGCTTGCGCTTGGTGATATCCCGCGAGAAGATCGCCACCCCGTTGATGAGCGGATTGTCGAGCCCCGAGACGTAACTCGATTCCATCCAGCGGTAGGTTCCGTTTTGACAGCGGACACGATGCTGGCAGGTGAAGCGCTTGATCGCGCCCGAGACCAGCTGGCTGTACTCGCTACGCAGCGCGGCGGCGTCCTCGGGATCGAAGAAATCGAAAATATAGCTCGAGTCGCTGGATGCGTGATGCATCGTGTCCGCCGCGCCGCTGTTCACGTAGAGCAGCCGGCCGTCGGCGCCAGCGACGCTGATCGTGTCCTGCGCATGTTCGATCAGCGCGCGCAGGTGGCGCTCGCCGGCGGATTGCGGGGTCCGCGCAATGCGACGCTCGCCGATCTCGGAGCTGAGGACGATCAATCCGACGATGCCGGCGGGACTTCGCAGCGGCTGCACGTCGATCTCGAAGCGCCGAGAGGCCCCTCCCGATGTCCGGAGCTCGAGAGCGTCGTGGTGATAATGGCAACCCCCGATGAGGCCGCGCTCGTAGATCTCGCAGGGCAACGCGCTCGTCGGCGTCACGCTAAGTGCCGAAGAGCCGATGAGCGAGCCGGCGATACCGCTCGATCGCACGGCGCCGCCGTTGGCATAGGTGATGTTGAGAGAGTGGTCGAGAATCATGATATCGAACGGCAACTGATCAGCCGCATGTGTGAGGTCCGAGCCCAGCGGGGCGGCGGCCAGAGTCAGCATGATGAGCCGCCGGCCTGAGGCCAGATCGAGGCGCTTGAGCTCGGTCGTGACGGCCGACTCGCCATGGGGGAAACGCCACGCGAGCGAGCGGGTGAGCGATGACTCGCCGGCTTCCGGAACCGCCGCGAGCACTCCCTCGATCACCGAGGCCGAGACGGCGCCCAAAAGACCATAGAGAGAGGATTCGATCAATCTTTGGGAATCGGCTTCGGGTGTAAGGCACCGACGAGCGGCGGCATTGGCCATCACGACCGGCATATGCTTCGGCCGGGTGTCGACTATCAGCACAGCCTCACGAACGCTATCGAAGGCTGTCTCGACTACCGTCCGGCTGGCCGTCGTGGCTAGCCGCACGTAGTCCGGGGTTCTTGCCATCCTTTCGTACCCTCGTCAGTCCCTTCAGGGTAATCCTGTATCCGTCTGTATACTTTATACTTACCACGCCCAACGTAAAGACTGGCAACCGCATTATGAGGGTTTCCCTGAATCACGTTAGTGGCAAGCAACCGAACCCTAGCGCAAAGTCGGCGCGGGGGATGTAGGCGCCTGCCCTAACTTTCGTTGCCCGTCCCGGCCCGGGGGTTCGTAAGAGCTTTAAGCGAACCTGTACTTTCGAGAATTTGTCACTTTCGAAAGAGATCGTCGAGACCGACTTTTGCGCGCTCGATCTCCGCCGTGTTTTTCGCAACGTGGGCGCCGGCCTTCGGCTTGAAGAAGTCGCAGAAATTGGCTTCGTCTTTCTTGCGTACCTCCTCCGCGGTCGGCTCCTTGCAATGCTTCGCATAAGAGGTGTCGTACTCGACGCACATCTTGCAGACGTGCAACTCGGCGTTGCAGGTCTTGCACGCGTCCAGCCGCCGCAGCGGCAAGCTCAACGCCGACAGGGAGGCTCCGCAACGCCAGCAGACTAGGGTGTGGGACATCGCATACAGCCGCTAATAAAATAAGCTAGCGTGGCCGATTCCGCTTAGCGCCGCGGACCGCAAAACACGGAGCCGGTAATTCTGATTCGGAAAATCCCCGATATCAGAAGCGCGATCAGTCGCTACCCGCTTGGCCCGCGGGCTTCGACGCGATGCTCTTGTCGCTGCCGGCTTGACCAATCAGGTCGCTCCCGGCCTGGCCGATCGAATCACTACCCGCTTGACCCGCCGGTTTCGACGCGATGCTCTTGTCGCTGCCCGCTTGACCGATCAGGTCGCTCCCGGCCTGGCCGATCGAGTCACTGCCCGCTTGACCCGCCGGCTTCGACGCGATGCTCTTGTCGCTGCCCGCTTGACCGATCAGATCCCTCCCGGCCTGGCCGATCGAGTCACTGCCCGCTTGACCCGCCGGCTTCGACGCGATGCT
>Ga0182030_10022909_pt1 | contig 11592 bp, 8 predicted proteins | sample 812S3MmetaG_FD_121299 | JGI IMG/M metagenome (GOLD analysis project Ga0182030, IMG submission 121299) | Permafrost microbial communities from Stordalen Mire, Sweden - 812S3M metaG (Illumina Assembly) | ecosystem: Environmental > Terrestrial > Soil > Wetlands > Permafrost | place: Sweden... | reverse complement strand
TTCGCAAGACTAGTTGGGCGATGGAAGCGCCCAAGGCGTAAAGATCGTCCGCTTCCGGGTTGGCGGCGGTTCGGCCCGGCACGAAATAGCCGGGTGTTTCGATCCAGAGCGAATCCGGCGCATTCATACGGCAGGCGCTCTCGAAATCAACCGCCCGAAGCTCGTGGTTCGGCCGGCACAAGAAATTGGCCGGCTTGCAATCGCGCCAAACCCAGCCGGCGGAATGGAGGTCCGCCAAAACGCGCGCCATGTGCGAGCAATACCGCACCATGCGCCGGGGCGAAATCCGCTCGCGACTCGTGATGACCGCCTGCAGAGATTTGCCCGGGATATGTTCCATAACCAGGTAAAAGCCATGATTGGCGCGAAAAGTCCGGCTGACTCGCGGCACGGCCTTGACGAGCGGAGAGACCTTTTTTAAGAACTCCATTTCGCGTTTGATGCGATCAAAGCCGTCACGGCCCAGCCAGTCAGTCTCTCCGTGTCTTCTGCCTTCCTTGATGATGCAAGTTTTCGCGGGAGTGGTGGAAAAGTCCAGCGCCCGATACAGCCCGCCCCGTCCGCGCTGCACGAGGGCTTCGAAATTCCCGAAGCTCGTTTCCAACGGCGTGAGGCGGGCTGACGCCGGGGCGGGTGCTTTTGGTTGAAACGGATCCGCCAGCCAGGGTGGTACGGCGGCGCCGGGTTCCCGCCGGTCCGGAACCAATCGGCCATCCGGGCGGACAATTGTGAGCCCGGATTTGGTTTCGCCATTTTTCTGCTGATCAAACTTGAATTGACCGTAACGGTAGTAAACGCAAGATCCCGGGCGCAGCGGCTCATCGTAAGGAATGACGGGCGCCGGCTGATGCGCCGTGAGGCGATCCAGTTCTTCGGCAAGTTCGACAGCGGACCCGGTGGAAGGAGGATAAACGGTCACAAACTTGCCCACCTGATCAAAGCCATAAAACACACCGGCATTGAGCTGTTGCAGTTCCTTTAGCGACCGGGGCGCCTTGAACATAACCTGATGCCGCAACAGGCAGGGAACAATCGAACGGAAGATGGCGCACGCCGAAAGGATGGTGGCGGAGACATGGAGTTTCCAGCCTTGGCGCGGATCGGCCCGGTTTCCCTTTCGATTATACCACCACATCGAACTAGCCGGTCGGATGGGCAGGTGGGACTGGCAGAGTTGCCGCCACTCGCCTTCCAGCTTGCGGGCAATTGTTTCCGGCCGGATTTGAGATCGCGACATGTTAAATTTTTAGCGGATTGGGCGGCCTCAGCAAGCCAGATTGGATCTCAGGATGCAGTTGCAGAAGGCTCATGATCTGAGCAACCCGAGCCCGCGAAACTCCCTCCCGAACCGCGATTCAGGCCTTGTTCATCTGGGAATTGGCGGCCAACAGGTGGCGCCACGCCCGCGCGGCAGAACATTCCTTGATGCGCGCGGACGACGGGATAAAATAGATTCCGTCCAGTCGATGCGCTTGGCTTGGATGCCATTGGAGCGTCCAGCCTAGGACGCAACAATCCTGCCGGCCGGGGTTGTCGTCTGGACGCCAAATCCGATTGCAGATGAGCGCGCAAGGTGAATTCAATTTCGACGCCGGCACCACGGGCGAGGGTTACTCGCGCTGGCTGGCTGGGCGCAAGCTGGCGGCCGTCGAATTGGCCCGCCGGCTCAATCTCCCGCTCCAGCATGAAGTCGAGGTGTGGCTGGTCGGTGGCATCCGGTTGCGAGGCAAACTTCGGCTATCGGAAGAAATGCTCTTCATTGAGGAGGACCACGTTCGACACCTTGAACTCCAGGTGGATCACGTACCGTTCAAGATGCGCGAAATGGAATCGTGCGTCCGGCTGGACTGAGGGCGCTGAGGCCGGGCGCGTTCGAATTTGCGAAGCACAGGTGGGAATCGAACATTCGCCTTTGCCGGCTGCCATTAACGGATCAAGTTTGAACCAACTCAGTTCGCCATTTCATGGTGCTTGCTGTATAGCTTGTTCGTGCAGGAGAAAGAACAGGCTGTTGATGTATCTTCCAATGCCGCTGCCGCAGCGGCCGCCCCGTTGGAAAGCCCATCAAGGCCCATGGTTACAATGAACTCGCCGCCGGCCGAGAAGATAAAATTATTTCGCTCTCTTTTTCGTGGCCGGGACGACGTTTATCCACGCCGATTTGAAAACCGCCGAACCGGCAAATCCGGCTACGCGCCGGCTTGCGCCAATGAATGGGTTCGTGGAGTTTGTGAAAAGCCCAGAATTAAATGTACGGATTGCCCCAATCGGCGCTTCTTCCAAGTTACCGACGAAACCGTTGGCTGGCATCTATCGGGTCGAGACCCAGCGGGACGCGATTTTGTGATGGGCTTGTACGCCCTGCTCGGCGATGAAACTTGCTTCTTTCTGGCCGTGGATTTTGACGGCGAAGATTGGCAAAAAGATGCCGGCGCTTTTGTGGAAACGTGCCAACGGCTCGCGGTGCCGGTGGCGCTGGAACGGTCCCGGTCCGGCAATGGAGCCCATATCTGGTTCTTCTTTGATGAGGCTATACCAGCGACTTTGGCGCGAAAAATGGGATCGCACCTCTTGACCGAGACCATGGAAAACCGGCCGGAAATCGGACTCAAATCGTATGACCGGCTGTTCCCGAATCAGGACACGCTACCCAGAGGCGGCCTTGGCAACCTGATCGCGCTGCCTTTGCAAAAACAGCCGCGACAACACGGGAACGCAGTATTTCTTAACGACCAGTTTATTCCCTACCCTGATCAATGGGCATTTTTGGCGTCACTACAGCGCGTGAGCAGGGTTCAAGTCGAAAGCTTGGTGCATGACGCTGAATCCAAGGGACGTGTAATCGGTGTTCGCCTGGCTGTGCCAGATGCCGATGATGATAGCCCATGGACAGTACCGCCCTCACGGCGGCGCACCGACCCGCCGATAACGGCAGCGTTGCCGGAACGACTGGAACTCGTGCTGGCAGACCAAATCTACATCGCCAAGGAGGGCCTCGCACCGCCCCTCCGCAATCGGCTGGTTCGGTTGGCGGCCTTCCAAAATCCGGAGTTCTATCGGGCGCAAGCAATGCGTCTTCCAACCTACGACAAGCCGAGAATCATTCCCTGCGCCGAAGATCATCCGCAGCATTTCGCCCTACCGCGAGGCTGCTTGGATGACGTGCTTGCGTTGCTAAAGTCTTTGAAGGTTCAACCGGCGCTTCGGGATGAACGATTTGGCGGCGAATCCCTGGGGTTATCCTTTTGCGGCCAATTGCGTCCCGAGCAACAAAAGGCCGCAAATGCCTTGTTGCAGCATGATACCGGTGTCTTGGCGGCCACAACGGCTTTCGGCAAAACCGTGGTCGCGGCCTGGCTGATCGCCCAACGTGGAGTCAATACGATCGTCCTGGTGCACCGCCAGCAGTTGCTCGAACAATGGATCGAACGATTAACCACTTTTCTCAACCTACCCGCAAAAAACGTGGGCCGGCTTGGCGGTGGTCGCAAAAAGCTAACCGGAAAATTGGACGTCGCACTGATCCAAAGCCTGGTTCGCAAAGGCGTTGTGAATGACTGCATCGGAGACTATGGCCAGGTCATCGTTGACGAATGCCATCACCTTTCGGCCCACAGTTTTGAACTGGTCGCGCGTCGAGCCAAGGCCAAGTTTGTCACCGGGCTATCCGCCACTGTTGGACGCAAGGATGGACATCATCCGATCATTTTCATGCAGTGCGGCCCGGTTCGCCATCGAGTGAACGCGAAAAGCCAGGCGGCGCTGCGACCCTTTACTCATCACGTCTACGTTCGTCCGACCTCCTTTCGCCCGTCGCCGGAGCCAGATCCCGACCCGCGCATGGAATTTCATCATTTATATGAGGCGTTGCGCTGCGACGCCGCCAGAAATGATATGATCTGTGCGGACGTTTTGAGCGCAGTCAACGAAGGCCGCTCACCCTTAATCCTAACCGAACGAACGGAGCATTTGCAGGAATTAGCTTCCAGAATTTCGAGTGTTCCCCAGGTAATTGTATTGCGCGGCGGGCAGACCCAAAAAGAAATGGCTGCCGCCCGCGCCCTCCTGGCAAAAATTCCTGCCGATTCCAAACGAGTAATTCTTGCCACCGGGAAATTTATCGGCGAGGGCTTCGATGATTCGCGCTTGGACACCTTGTTTTTGGCGCTGCCGATTTCATGGCGCGGAACCATCGCCCAATATGTCGGGCGCCTGCATCGGCTGCACGAAGGCAAACGTGAAGTACGCGTTTATGATTACGCGGATTTAAATGTGCCAATGCTTTCCAGAATGTTCGACCGGCGATGCCAAGGATACGAGTCGCTTGGCTACACCATACTGCTTCCTGCCAGCGCTCTTCCCGGATGGCCGGTTGAAATTCCCCTGCCATTGGATCCGGAATGGAAAAAGGATTATGCTGCCAGCGTCCGCCGGCTCATTCGTGATGGTGTCGATCTCCCTCTTGCGGGACTGTTTGTTAACGCGGCAAGGATTCCGTCAACGGAAGCCGAAGGCGCCGCACGCGCGCGAAGCGCGAGCGAGGCTTTTCTGTTTCGACGGTTGGAGAGCTTGCCGGAAACAAACGGTCAATTTCGGCTGAATTCGATCTTGCCGATTCCGTTTGATGGCGCGGGACAGATGGAAGTGGACTTCCTTTGTTCCAGCAAACGCTTGGCCATCGAGTTGGACGGTGCGCAACACCTATCGGACGCCGAAGCGTATCGTCGTGACCGGCGTAAGGACGCGTTGCTGCAGCGCCATGGCTATTTGGTTTTGCGCTTCCTCGCGGAAGATGCAGGCAAACATCTTGATTTAGTGCTGGACACCATCCTGGCCATGCTGGTGCATCTTGAAAACACCCACAGGCCTGCGCGATCATCTTAGAGGGTCATCCCTCAAATTCCGGGTACTGCGCTGGTGCTTTGCCTGCGGACGCCACCACTTTCACTCGTTGCCTTCGGCAGGGTTCGGCCTCTACCTGGTCTAGCCGCACCTCAAATTGCCAGTTATCCCCGTAGTCAAAGGTGAAATGCATGGTGTCTTTGAGTGCCATCTCAGTTTTGTTCACCGCAATGTCCGTGGTAAAGGGCCCTTCGTGAGTCTCAGGATGATTATAGATCCGGAGCTTGCCGCGTTGGTCGCGATAATGGAAGTCATATAGATGGTCGCCATCAAAATCGAAGGCGGAGAGAATTGCTCCCGCAAATTCGTCCAGCGAGGTGTCCGGAGGCACGGCAAGCCGGCGCCAGATGCCGCCACCGCCCCCTTGCCACCCGGCGAGAGTCACCTTGAAAATGTGCGCGCCCTGCCTGGCTTCAGGGCGCGGGCGCGCGTAAAGGTGCTGCCATTCAGGAAAATAAGGATGAAATATTGGCTGCAGCATACCGAACTCGGGCTCCGGCTCGCAGGCAGCAGCCTCGTCCGCGGGATCCTCCTGCGCTGGGCTGCCATCCAAGCGCGCCGGGGGGTCCGATACCTTGCCGGCGTCCGCGCCGGATAGATCCAAGCTCATTTCGCAAAATCCTGGAAGTTCGGCTGCCTCGGAAGCCGCCTCGTCGTTTTCAGATTCTGTCTCGTCTTCCACTTTTTTCCGGGCGTCCAGCAAAGCCCAAGTGACCGCCGTCCCCCACGCGGAGAGTCTGGCCCCGCCGACGAGCCAGCCGCGCCCGCCCCAGAACTTCCGTTCCCGCTCGTTGAACTCCCGGGGCCGAAGCTCGATCAGCCCCAATTGCTGCTGGGCGAACAGATGCCACGGCGGGAGCTCTCCCTGCGGGCCCAAAAAACGAACGGACTCGAAGTGATCAAAATTACGCCAGCGCTCGCTCAATTGTCCTAAAAACCCGGTGGACATTGCGAATGCCTGAGTTTCCTCACGTGGGTTGAGCTTGGCTCCCAATACCGATGATTGGGCTTGGAACAGGAGCGCTTCCAGCAAGGCGAAATACTGCTCGGTAGGATTCAAGTTCCGCCAGAGATCCCAGGCGGCGAGATCAACCTCCAGGCGATTGCCTTTCATTTGCAGCAGGCCCATGACCCGGAGCAGAATAAAGATTCCCGCCAGATTCGGGTAGTCCCGCAGCAGGGCGCGCTTCAAGGACAACTGAATGGGCTGACAGGTTTTCGCGTTGAGTTCGGGCAACAGCTCGCTGGGCAGGCTGGCGTTCCGGCTCTTGGTGGCAAGGCCGCGCGGACCAACGAAATCCAATAGCGTTTTGACGTCCTTCAGAATTGAGCCCGGGGCTTCCGGGGAAATCTGCTGGTCAGTAAGCAGCCGCTGGCAGCGCTCGGCGATGCTTCCCCACCGTTTCCAAGGCCCGTAGCCGTAAAGCGAAAGCATATATTTTCATAAAGTTAATCTTTGCACCTGGTCAGCGGCAATCCTGAAGTGACGCGCGTGCAACTGGGATTTCCCGGCAGTGCTGGACTGAACTCTCAGTTCGCGTCTACCCGGCGCCATCGCGTTCGTACCGAGGGTGCGGAAGCCGTCCGCGGGGCAGGGCTGTTTTTTGACAGCTTGGCCATCGCGACGAACAGCAATACCACCACTGCCACGCCAGTTACGGCCCAAAGCCACGTCCCGCCGCCAACCATCCGCCCATTCATCCGTTGGTTTGATTCATCATGTCCGGTCGATGGCCGTGGGCTCGGGGCGGATGGTTTGAGGAGGCTTGGTCCAAATCTATTTCATTTGTTCCACCATGCCCGGGGTCGGGCCTGAGCCCTTCTTCATCAAACAACAGGAAACGTCCGCACTGCCGCAGACTTTGCAGGTGTGGACCAACACCTCTTTTGCCTGTTGCCTTGACCTTGGGTTACCAGCCGGGTATCGCAACTGGAGTAGAGATGAACCCCCACGGTTTTCAATTCATCCGGCATCGCATTATGGAAGCTCTTTTCCACGACTTGAACATAAGTGTCCTTGCATTTCGGGCAGGTCATCACGACGGTATCGCCCGGCTCAATTTGCTGGATATCCTGCGGCGTCTGGATTTTGATGAGCAGTTGGGCGCCCTTCAGCGGCGTTTGCGCTTGGGCAATGTTGGAGAGCCAAGTCAGGGCGGCGACGACGATGGTTTTACACACGGTTTTTGCGATTTTCATGTTATTTCCTTTAATTGGTTCTTTTATGATGTTTGTAACCGGAGTAAACGGATGTGTTTGCTCGAACTCGGTTCTCGAACCAGAAAAGAAGCTGCTCCAACCGAGCCGATTAAACCATGAGGTGAAACCCGAATATGAATCATTAGAGGACTCCATCCACCAAACACTTCCAACAACTGAGTGACCCCGTTGACTCGATAGACAAGCCCGGCAAGCATTATGCCGACCGGATCGAAATCGAGCTTCACACCGAAGAAATATGTGATTATTGCTCTGACCACCTGAATCGGTGCCCCCGATGCAGAGAATTCGGAGGCCTCATTCGGTGAATTTAATGTGCATTTCCAACACACCTTCATGACCGTCGCTCACAAATCCGGATTGAATGCGCGTCACGCCTTCCCTGGTCAGAACCTGGAAGGAAGTGCCGCGAATGATGGCCGGGGTGGTCAGCGCACAGCTGGCGCCGGCATCACACAGCCAGGATTTCAGCCCGCCGGCGAGCATGTTGGTCACTTCGCCCATCACGTCATTTACGTCGGCATCGCCTGGCGTTTCTTCCGCGGGCAAGCCCAGCATGGCCGCCGTGATGCGCACGGCAAATGAGGCCGGGACATGCAGATAAACCTGGCCGGTCACGGCCGCGCCCACAAAACCGACCGACCCCGTCACGCGTTCCCGTGGCGGGTCGGAGGCCGGGCCCGCCACCGGGACTGCCGGCAGCGAAAGCATGGTGGTAAATACCTCAGCCAGATGCTTGGTGAGAAATTCCTGAGCGGCGGATGCGGTGGGCAGGTTCATGAGTCAAAATGCCTGGAAGGGCAGCCAAGAGGAAAAACTGCGACCATCGCCGGTGCGTCCGCTGATGGCCTGGATGTCATGTCTTTGGCTGGCCCCATTAGGGACAGCTTTATATCGGCCAATCCAAGGAAAACTGAACCAAAATCTGAAAGTTCGAATCCATCGACCCTTCAATCAGACTAACCAGCCCGCGTCAACGCCGCCGCGGTGATCAGCCAAATCGGAGGATGGACTTAAGGACGGTTTTTGGGCCACCATGGGCGCGATGTTCAAGAATTTGACCATTCTGCTGGCGGCCGCAACTATCTGCGGGTGCAAAACCGCTTTCACCACGCGCCCCCAAACGTTCAGCCATTTCGTCGGATGTCAGAATTTTTCAGATTATAAGTGCTCACAAAGCAATCAAGGCGAGACGGTTTTATTGTCGCCGAAAATCCAGGCCGGGATGCAGTGGAATGAGCTCATTGTTTCCTGGAACGCCGACGCCCCGGCGGGCACTTATCTAAAGATCGAAGCCCGCGCGGTTTCGCCGGCTCACGTCACAAAATTCTACACCTTGGGCATCTGGTCGCCGGACAATCAAGCCCGCCTGCGCACCAGCGTTCGTAACCAGCAGGATGGCGATGGCACCGTGGACACGGATACCTTGGTGCTGGCGCAGGGGGCGGACGCAGCGCAAATCCGCGTAACGCTGGGCGGAACGAATGGCGCGCTGCCACGGCTAAAATTTCTCGGCGCCTGTTTTGCCAACACGCGCGCTCTGCCCGCCGTTGCCCCGGCCAGACCTGCGGCCTGGGGCGAAATCATTGCCACTCCGGAAAGGTCCCAGTTTGGTGAACCGTCCGCGAAAGGGTGGTGCAGCCCCAGTTCACTTTCCATGGTGCTGGCCCGCTGGTCGGAGAGCTTAAGCCGGCCGGAAATGAATCTCACCGTGGCGGAAGTGGCGGCGAAAGTTTACGACCCGGGTTTCAAGGGCACCGGCAACTGGCCGTTCAACACGGCCCTGGCCGGCAGTTTCAGCGGGATGAGAAGCTTTGTGACGCGCTTCAATGATCTTTCCGAGGTGGAAGCGTGGATGGAGGCAGGCGTTCCGGTAATCCTGTCCACGCGCTGGGACTGGTTGCAACCCGACCGCCCATTTGCCCCCGAGGGTCATCTGATTGTCTGCATCGGTTTCACCAAAACCGGGGACGTTGTCGTAAACGATCCGGCGGCGCACCTGGACCGCGGCCAGTCCGTCCGTCAGGTTTACCGCCGGGCCGATGTCATCCACGCGTGGACAAAATCCCACAACGCCGTCTATCTGGTTTATCCGGAAGCCTGGCGCCCTCCGGCGGATCGATATGGACACTGGTAAATAAGAAAACGAGTCATGGCCCGGTCCGCGCGCCGGCTGAGGCCCTCCAAGACGCGCGACCCGGCACTGGCCTGGGCTCGGGAAACGGTGGCGCCTCCACGGCAGGCGTAATCGCAACTGCATCCGCTTTATGGGTTGGCAGTTGACGGCGGGACCCGCGGGCCGGCGTCCTGCTGGCCGTTGCGCAAATGTGCGGCCCCGTGGCCGGGGAAAGACGCGAAAAAGTGCGGGTTCAGAATTTGGTTTGCCCCGCCGATGACACGATCCCAGTCCAGCGCCGGCCCGGGGTCCGTCTTGTTCGTTTGAATGTGGTAGTGGCCGAGCACGCCCGAATAATTTCTCAGCACTTCGGCGGGCAACTTATGCGGGATCAATTTGCCCGCGCCGTCCACCGGATAGCGGCACTTCAGTTTCGGGAAAATTTTGCACAGCGTCGCGGTGAGCCTGGTCAAGGCGGCGTACTGCTCGGGGGTGTAATCGAATTGCACCAAATCCTGGCCTTGAATGGTGCCGCGCACCGGCCCAGGGCGCGCCGGCCGGCCCCGAAAATTCTTCGTGCGGATGCCGCCATCGCCCAACTCCTTCGGCAAAGTGATGAAAACACTTCCATCGGCATTGGTTTGATACCACTGGGCAAAGGAATTTTCGCCGTCCACCGGAAACGAGCCGAGGTTGGCAATTTCGACGCCCACGGAGCGGTCATTGGAGGTGGTCGCATGGAAGGCGCGCTCCTTCAAATCCAGCGTCTGGTAAATGGTGCCGTCCAAATCGAGCATGAAATGCACGCTCAAATCCCTTTCGTCCTGCAGCACCATGAAGCACGTCCGGCTGAGGCCACAGGCGTCAAAGTGGTAAACCAACTGATCCACCACTTGTTGCAGCAGCGGCAAATCCCAGCCGCCCCCCCGCACGGTTTCAAGCTGTTCCGCGGTGAGGGACCCACGACGCAAGCCGTACCGATTGGGGGTTCGCAAGGTTTTGACTTCCGCGGAAGAATTGGTCCAGTCTGATTTTGCCAACGGCGCAAACCGCCGCTCCACGCGATAGCCATCGTACCCGCCCGGATCAAGCCACAAGACCACCCGCGTGCCGGTGTGGAAAAATTTTCCCGCCGCCACGATCTCGTCGCCTTGGCGCGGCTCGAGTTTTCCGACCGGCGGCAAAGTCCTGCAGCCGGCCGCAAAGATCGTCAGAATCATCAAGGTTGAAAACCGGTTTATTAGTTTCATTTTCGACGTTCAAAGGGCTCTTTGACTTGTCATACGATTTTGCCGCCCCCTTAGGCAAGCCATGGTAAGGCCAAACCTTACGCATGCCAACCCTGGGATGAGGGGGCGCGCATTGGTTATAACCCATTTTAGGGGGGCACCGCCGATTCATTTGGATTGCAATGCCCTGTAAACCTGCTTGAATTTTAGTGTGAAATTGACCGCCCGGATTTTCGAGCTGCACTTGGCAGATCCCTGGAAAATTGCGAGCTCCCAAGGCTCCGGCACCCATCGCACCGTCATCGTGGAACTGACGGATGCGAGCGGCGCGCAAGGCATTGGCGAGGCCGCCCCCTCCAGCTTGTATGGCGAATCCGCCGCGGGCGTTCTGGATTTTCTCCACCAGCTTGACGCTGGAATCATTTCCTTTGCCGATGTGCCCGGCAGCATGGCGCGGCTGGAAGGCGTGCCGGGTTTACCCATGGCCGCCAAGTGCGCCCTAAATCTGGCCTTGCTCGATGGCGCCGCCCAACAGGCGGGCCAGCCGCTATATGAATTCCTGGGTTTGGTTTTCCGCGAGCAGCACCACGTCACCTCGTTCAGCATCGGCATCGATGCCCCGGACACCATTCGCAAAAAAGTTCTGGCCGCCGCGCCCTATCCCGTGCTCAAGCTCAAAATAGGCGATCCGCGCGACCGCGAAAACCTGGCCGCCTTGCGCCGCGCCGCGCCGGACAAACCCGTGCGCGTGGATGCAAATGAAAGCTGGAAGACCAAGGAGGAAGCGCTGCGGATGATCGAATGGTTGGTGGCCGCGGACAAAAACCTCCAGTTCATCGAACAGCCGATGCCGCGGGACGCCGCTGATCAAGACCTGCTCTGGCTCAAGGAACGTTCGCCGCTGCCCATTTTCGCCGATGAAGCCTGCCACACCGTAAAGGATGTCGCCCGTTGCGCGGAATGTTTCCACGGCATCAATGTGAAGCTGGTGAAAACCGGCGGCGCCAGCATGGCCCGGGAAACTTTGCAGGCCGCGCGCAAGGCCGGGCTAAAGACGATGATTGGCTGCATGATCGAAACGAGCGTTTTGATCAGCGCCGCCGCCCACCTGGCCGAGCTGGCGGA
>Ga0182030_10022908_pt1 | contig 11592 bp, 5 predicted proteins | sample 812S3MmetaG_FD_121299 | JGI IMG/M metagenome (GOLD analysis project Ga0182030, IMG submission 121299) | Permafrost microbial communities from Stordalen Mire, Sweden - 812S3M metaG (Illumina Assembly) | ecosystem: Environmental > Terrestrial > Soil > Wetlands > Permafrost | place: Sweden... | reverse complement strand
GCAGTCATCGAAGGCCAAGGCTGAGGCTTGGAATGCCGAACTTGGGAAGATCGATCCATCTGAAGTAGATCGGCGGATCAAATCAGCGCTTGCTGGCGCACCGCTATGGGCTCTCTGCGGAGGGCCGCCTTGCCAAGCGTACTCCGTAATCGGGCGGTCGCGCAATGGTGGCATAAGTGCGGAAGATCATCGGGTCTATTTGTACCGGGAGTACCTGCGCATTCTTTCGGTCCATTGTCCGCCTCTGTTCATCTTGGAGAACGTCAAGGGACTCCTTTCATCAAAAGTCGGAAGCAATGGGATTTTCAAACAGATGATGGCTGACCTGCGCCAGCCTCAGCGTGTCGTCCATTCAGGCTCGCGAAAAACACCCCGATATCTTCTCTATTCGCTCACCGTCCCACCCAGAACGCAGACCCCCGATGGTCCCGAGTTCGACTACCGTGATTTCATCATCAAGTGCGAGGACTACGGGATTCCGCAATCGCGGCACAGGGTGATTCTACTAGGCGTACGCGAAGATATATCGCCGTCAGAAATCCCAACTCTCGTGACTCGCCGGCAACAAGTCCCGGTGGCCCAGGTGCTTCGCGGATTGCCTCGGCTGCGCAGCGGACTCTCGCGCACCAAGGACGGTCGCGAGGAGTGGCGCCAAGCGCTAGCAGGCATCGTGACGTCTGGGGTGCTCGATAGCATTCCCAACGGCAAGGGAACCGAGCTTCGATCCGACATCAGCTGGACCCTGGGCCGGATTCGCGACACTCGCGCAGATCGCGGGGGCGAGTTTGTGCCGTGCAAGCCGACCTCCGACTATCGTGCCGATTGGTACTGCGATGAACGAATTGGCGGTGCCTGCAACCACGCGTCCCGCCCGCACATAAAGGAAGATCTCTACCGGTATCTCTTTGTTGCCTGTTACGCAAGGATCTTCGGCCGGTCACCTGAATTGCGGGATTTCCCGCCAGCGTTACTGCCGAAACACAAGAACGTCCTCGACAAGGACAAAGAGAAGTACTTTGACGATAGATTCCGAGTGCAGCTGATCGACAAACCGGCAACGACCATCGTCAGCCATATCGCCAAAGATGGGCATTACTACATCCACTACGACGAAACACAGTGCCGAAGCCTCACCGTTCGGGAGGCTGCGCGCCTGCAAACGTTCCCCGACAACTACTTGTTCTGCGGTTCGCGAACCCAGCAGTACGTCCAGGTTGGAAACGCGGTTCCGCCGCTACTGGCAGTGCAGGTCGCGGAAGTCGTCGCCCGGATGCTTCTCCAGCATTTGACATCGAAGAAGCCGACAACCAACTCCGCAGAAGTGCGTCTTTCGCCCACCACCGAGCGGCCTGTGGAGGTCGGGTGCTAAGTCCGTTGTTGAAGTTAGCGGTGCTTTCGGGTGCCCAATCCGCTGTGCGGTTTCATATCCAACGGCGTGTCGACGTCAACTCGAAGGACAGCGATGGCAGATCGCCGCTAATGCTTGCCGCTTTGAAGGGAGACATTGAGATCTGCCGGTTGCTGCTTGAGGCCGGTGCCGACGCCACGTTGGTCGACAAGGACGGCAAAGACGCTGTCACTCTGGCGCTCGGGAACGGACGCTCTGGAACTGGAGCGGTGATCCGCGAATACCTGCCACGCTCCGAGGGGCACACGGAACCCGTGGGCTCTATGCCGAACACGGCCGCAGAAGAGGTCGACGAATTCGAACTGGTTTCTGCCGATGAAGAAAACCTTGAGGTCTCCAAATGGGAGGAGGAGATCGAATCTCCAGCGCCGGCAAACGATGATTCATGCCTATATGAGACGGAAGCAGTTCACCGCATCCTCACCCAGCACATCCCAATCGATACTGCGGAAGACTGGTCAGACGTCGATATCACGTTCCCCGACCTTACGCCGCGACGGTTCTGGGAGGATCTCGAAGAGGGTGCCCGAAGTCGTATCAAGCGAATCTTTCTCAATGGCCTGCGCGACGGAAGGGTCCCATCGCACCAGATCGAGTCGATCACCACCGGCAACGAGCGGGACAAGGATCGGGATCTCATAGGGCACTTGCTTCTTGTCTTGGGCGACCTCGGTGTTCAAGTCGATGACGATCCAATAGCCGCAAAGGCAGCAGACATGACCGACGCCTCCGACGACGAATACGAAAACGGTAGCCATCGGCTGCTAGTGGATGATGCCGTAACGTTTTTGGAGGACCTGAGCTCAGCCATTGGTGATCCCTTCAATGCGTACCTCAAGGACATCGGTCGCAATCAGCTTCTTTCGCGCGAGGAGGAAGCGGCGCTAAGCAAAGAGATGGAAGACGGATTGGCGGAAGCCATCAGCGTGATTAGCGAATGCGAACCTGCAATTGTGGAGATTCTTCGGGTTGCTGAGGACATCTGCCGCGGAGAAACGCTCCCTGATGTCATGATCGACCCGGATGTTTTCAATGGAAGCGGCGTACTCGACCAGAACGATGCCACAACAATTGACGATCTGGTCGTGGCCGACAGTGACGAGGACGAGGACCACGGTTTGGTCAACGGTGATGTTGCTAGTGCCTTGGCGACCCGCGTCGCTACGATTCGAGAGCTGCATCGCCGAGTATTCACGGCGGGTGCCACTGACGATCCAATTGTCTTAGCTGCGCTCCGCAACGAGGTGAAGTCCCTGCATCTGTCCTGGGGGTTCACCGAACGCTTGTGCGACATCGCAAAACAGACGGAGAACGAAGGTGGGATGTATCAGCGAATAGAGTCAGGACTTGCAAAGGCTAGCCGTGCCAGACAGGAATTCGCGGAGGCCAACCTCAGACTGGTGATCGACATTGCCAGGAAATACGGAAAGTCCGGCATCCTACTGCCGGACCTCATCCAGGAAGGCAACATCGGGCTGCTAAAAGCCGTGGGCAGATTTGACTACCGGCGAGGCTTCAAGTTCTCGACCTACGGGACATGGTGGATTCGACAGGCGATCACCCGCGCCGTCGCGAACCAGGCGCGGATCATTCGCCTCCCGGTGCATATGATCGATGCGATCAACAAATTGAGGCGGGCGCAGCTCCAACTGCGGCAGGAACTCGGGCGCGAAGCCACTTCAGAAGATCTGGCGGGACGGCTTGAGATGCCCGTAGCGAGGGTCAATAAGATGATGCAGGCGGCAGAAGAGCCAATTCCGCTTGAGACGCTGGACGACGACGAAGCACTCCCTGGGCTTTCTGAACTCCTGATCGACGAACGTCCAGTATCCTTGGATTACTTTGACAACGAGGACCTCCGACGGCTGATCGCGGAAGCATTAAAGACACTTTCGCCACGTGAAGCGAAGATTGTGCAGATGCGCTTTGGAGTCCAGGACGGGAGTGAGCACACGCTCGAAGAAATCGGCCAGCGCTTCTCTCTAACACGCGAGCGCATTCGCCAGATCGAAGTGAAGGCTCTGCGTAAACTTCGACATCCTTCCCGAAGCCGCCGCCTTCGTCTGTTCTTGCCTTGCGTTGAAAGACCAGACGACGAAGGAGAACGCAACAAATCCGAGGAACCTGATGATCCCGAGTAATTCCCGCAGCGTCCCCCCGAAAGCAAGCGCGATGATCGAAGCCCTTCGCGGGCTTGGGTACACGACAGCGGGCGCACTCGCTGATCTCATCGACAACAGCATTTCCGCCCGCGCGGGAAATGTGTCTCTTTTGTTTTTCTGGGATGGCCCGGCGAGTCGAATCGCGGTTCTCGACAATGGCGAAGGAATGGATGATGACCAGCTTGAGCGAGCCATGCGACTGGGAGAGCGCAGTCCGCTCGATGTGAGAACCGCCCATGACTTGGGGCGCTTTGGTCTCGGGCTGAAAACGGCATCATTCTCGCAGTGCCGCAGGCTAACGGTGGCGACCAGAAAGGACAGCGAAACCCACTGCCTACGTTGGGACCTTGATCTCCTTGCGGCGAGCAAAGACGGCGGATGGCATCTGCTGGAAGGGCCGGCACCAGGGTCTCAAGCAGTGCTGGAACACCTGAACGCGTTCCCGTCGGGGACGTTGGTCCTTTGGGAGGTGCTCGACCGGATTGTCGTCCAAGGCTTTACCGAGCAGGACTTTTTGGATTTGATGGACGGGATCGAAAACCACCTTGCAATGGTGTTCCACCGCTACCTGGGCGGGTCGCGCCCAAGACTGCGCCTGATGATCAATGGAAGACCTGTAGCCCCATGGGACCCATTCCTTGCCAACCACCCTGCCACTTGGTCGTCCCCGGTCGACCATCTGGCCGTGGATGCCGGCGTCATTGAAGTTCAATGCCATGTTCTACCGCACAAGGACCGCTTGAGCACACAGGAATATCAGTCAGCCGGCGGGCCCGACGGGTGGACGGCCCAGCAAGGGTTTTACGTGTATCGGAACGAGCGTCTGCTCGTGGCGGGTAGCTGGCTCGGTCTGGGTCCGGCGCGGCGTTGGACGAAAGAAGAGGCGCACCGGCTGGCGCGAATACGGCTGGATATTCCGAATACTGCTGATGCAGAGTGGAAGATCGACATTCGGAAATCAATTGCGCGTCCGCCAATAGCGTTGCGGGGAAGGCTCACACGCTTGGCCGAAGACACTCGCGAACGGGCACGGCGAGTCTTTGCCCATCGGGGACAGATAGTGCCTGTTGCTGGTGGGCAACTGACTCAGGCGTGGCGTGCGGAGTATTCCCCGGACGGGATCAGATATCGTATCGATGTGAATCACCCTGCGGTGAAGGCCGTTCTTGACGACGCCGGGAACCTCGCTCCCCAAATCACTGCGATGCTCCGCATCATTGAGGAGACGATCCCTGTTCAACGAATATGGCTGGACACGACAGAATCAAAGGAAACGCCAAGGACAGGCTTCTCTGGGTCGGCCCCAGCAGAAGTGGTTGCCGTCCTTGACGTGATGTACAGGAACCTGACAAGCAGAAAGGGTCTATCTCCGACTCTGGCGCGAGAACAACTGCTGCGCACGGAGCCTTTCCATAACTATGCCGACCTCGTGATGGCTTTACCCGACATTCCGAACCCCGAGCAGTGAGGCAAATGTGAATTCAGCCGCGAATGAAACCCAACAAAAGGTAGTCAAATTCGTTCAGGAACTCCTTCTCGACGAGGAAGACAGGTCTTCGATAACCCCTGCGCTCATTGCCGAGAAGATCGAGATGGTCATCCGGATGAATCCAAAATGGGGAGATGGTCTGGACAGGGAGGCCGTCACCGATGAACTGATCAGGCGTTTCAGCCTTTGGATTGGGCAGGACACGATGCTTCGCAGCGATGCCGGCCACGTACCGTGGTTGAACGCTGCGCGCCAGAGAGAATGGCGCTATTGGCAGCGGTATCGTGAGTGGCTCGAACGGAAGCTGTCGTTCAGGGCCGTCGAGGCGCTTGATCGTTCCACTGACACGATTCTGGGGTCGTTGGAAGATCCGACGCGGGAAGGTCCCTGGGATCGGCGGGGCCTCGTTGTTGGACATGTCCAGTCCGGGAAAACCGGCAACTATACAGGGCTCATTTGCAAAGCAGCCGATGCCGGGTACAAGATCATCATTGTCCTTGCTGGACTCCACAATAACCTCAGATCGCAAACCCAGATGCGGCTTGACGAGGGGTTCCTGGGATTCGAAACGAAACCGGTCGCGGACGAGATCAGAATCATCGGTGTTGGCGAGATCGACGGGGACCCCGCCATCCGGCCCAACTACGCCACCAACCGATCAGACAAAGGCGACTTCAACACCAACGTTGCGAAGAATCTCGGTATCACTCCCGAGCAGCGACCCTGGTTGTTTGTCGTCAAGAAGAACAAAACGGTTCTCGACCGTCTGTACAGCTGGATCAGGGATCATGTCGCAAACACGCAGGATCAGGTCACTGGCAGGAGGATCGTTACGCACCTGCCATTGATGCTGATCGATGACGAAGCCGACCACGCATCTGTCGATACCGGCGAGCAGATCTTTGATAGCGAAGGGCAGCCAGACGCAGATCACCAGCCAACGGCGATCAACAGGTGCGTTCGACGCATCCTCTATGCGTTCACCAGGTCGGCGTATGTCGGGTATACAGCAACTCCGTTCGCGAACATCTTCATCCATGAAAGGGGCGCCACGCGCAACGAAGGCCCTGACCTCTTCCCATCCGCTTTTATTGTCAATCTCGCGGCAGCTTCCAGTTATGTGGGGCCGGCGAGAGTGTTTGGGCTTAAAGCTGGTGAGGAACGCGGGCGCGGCCTTCCTCTCGTCCGGCTGATCGCCGACCACACTTCGCAAAATGGGCAAGGCGGATGGATACCGCAGAATCACAAGAATTGGCATCAGCCACTTTATAACGGGCAGGACGCTATGCCTCCTTCTCTCGCGGGGGCAATAGACGCCTTCATCCTGGCATGTGCCATTCGATGTCAACGCGGGCAGGCAAATGAGCATTCCTCCATGCTTATCCATGTGACCCGCTTCACCGCTGTGCAGCGCGCAGTGCATCATCAGGTCGAGGAATACGTCCACCACATGCGTCAGAGATTGCTCCGACGTATCGATCACGAGCCGATTCTGGACCGGCTGAGGACGCTCTGGGAAGCAGATTTCCAACCGACTGCAGCACAGATTCGCATCACGTGTCCCGACTTAGGCACTCCCGGTGATGCGACGTGGGAGGACATCGTGAGCGTCCTTCCCGACGTTCTTCCCAATGTTCAAGTGAAGATGATCAACGGTACTGCAAAAGACGCACTGGACTATGCAGACAGCCAGGGGACCGGGCTGAAAGTCATCGCGATCGGAGGGGATAAGCTCGCGCGAGGCTTGACCCTGGAGGGCCTGTGCGTCAGTTACTTTTTGCGGGCCTCCCGCATGTACGACACGCTGATGCAGATGGGGCGGTGGTTCGGCTATCGTCCCGGTTACTTGGACCTGTGCCGCCTTTACACCACGCCCGAATTGTTGGAATGGTTCGGACACATCACCGATGCGGCGGAAGAGTTACGAGAGGAGTTCGATCTGATGGCGGCGAGCGGCTCCACACCGCGGGAATATGGTCTTAAAGTACAGTCACACTCCATCCTGATGGTGACATCGCGATTGAAGATGCGTACCGCAAGAAACCTAATGCTCTCCTTCAGCGGGCAGTTGCTCGAAACCGTTGCTCTCTACCGCGCCCCGGAGGTTCTGAAGAGGAACTTCGAGGCCCTCAGTACTTTGGTGACTCGCCTTCCCACTCCGCAGGTCGACCCGGAGCGTGTGCGCAACGGCAGCCGGAGCCAGTGGCGGGGTTACCTTTGGGAGGGCGTCCCAGGCTCCGACGTCGCGGACTTCCTGGCAGCGTATCGAACCCATCCGGAGGCGTATAGAGTCAATAGCGCTCTCCTGGCTGAATTCGTCCGGTCGATGGTGGCTGTCGGAGAGCTCACGCAATGGACGATCGCCCTCATCGGAGGCGGCCAAGGTAGTGACCTCGCTATTGCGCATGACATTACTGTGACGATGCTGCAGCGGAGCTCGGAGAGTGGGAATGAGAACCGATACTCCATCGGCAGACTGATGTCGCCCCGCGACGAGACTATTGATCTAGACGAAGCGGAGTGGAACGCGGCGCTCACCGCCACCCGCGAGGCGTGGCGCGCGGACCCGGCCCGTCTCAAAACTGGTAAGGAACCGGACGCCCCAAGCGGTCCGGCTGTCCGCAAGATTCGCGGCTTCGGAGCCGAAGGTATCCCGGCACATCCCGACAGGGGTGTCCTCGCGTTGTATGCATTGGACCCGATGAAGGCCGACGCAAACTTCCCCGAGGGCACTCCACCGATCATTGCCTTTGGCGTCAGTTTTCCGGGAAGCAACTCCGGGCTCAAGGTTGAGTACAAAGTGAACAACGTTCTTTGGGAGCAGGAATATGGCCCAGCCGACTGAGCACGACGAACTTCTTTCCGCATGGCGCGCACTTGGCGGGAGCGCCGGAGGTGCCGAGGGCTGGAGCACGATCCCGCTGGCGCTGACTGGACCGCGAAGGCTTCGCGCCGGAAGGCATTTCCCCGGAAACGAGGAAGCGTTGTTGGTGGGCTTCACCTCTGTGAATGTGCCGCCGGCCGCCCAGTTGCCCCAGGGCCAAGGCTTTCTCGTATCTAAGGTCGATCTGGGAGCCGAGGGCTCGGGCGGGATCTGGCTTGCATTATCACGCCGCTCCGGGGGCAGCCTCGATATGTTCACGATGATGGCGCTCGACATCATTGCAACCCTCAACGCCGGCATCGCGACTGCCGAGGAGAGGCTCTTCCAACTGTTCCTTGCGAGGATACGCGCTTGGCAAGATTTCATGCGGCGCGGAACGGATACGACACTGGGCCCCGAAGCAGAGATCGGGTTGTTCGGGGAACTGGTTTTCCTTCGGAGCATGATTGAGGCGGGTCTGCCATCGGCGGTCGCAATTGAGGGTTGGCTCGGACCGATGAACGGCATTCAGGATTTCGTTCTCGGAGGAGGTGCGGTCGAGGTCAAAACCACCATAGCCACCGCTGGATTCCCTGCGACAATCGGATCGTTAGATCAGATGGATGACTCTACTCGACAACCGCTCTTCCTCGCGGCCGTGCGAATCTGCCTGGATGCCACGGGCATGTCCCTTCCGACAATCATCGAGGATACGCGAACGCTCTTAAGTGAAGACCCTGCCGCCCGCCACACGTTCAACATCAAGCTGATTCATGCAGGGTACCTGGATGCTGTTTCCGAGCACTACAAGCGGACCTTCGCACACGTGTCCACTAGGATCTTGCACGTCGCGGAGGGGTTCCCGCGACTTACAAGAGCCAGGGTTCCTTCACAGATCATTCAAGCCCGTTATGAACTGGACATCGATGGTATAAACACGGGTACTGTTGCCGTCCGTACGGCGCTCGATCAATTGGGGGTGATGTAACGATGGAACTCGTGGACTTTCTCAGGCAGACGCAAGCCGAGGTGCGGTCAGAAATAGGAGAGCGTCTCGGCAGCCCAGGAAACGCCTATCCGTACCCGGAAACGGTTTTTGCCGAAGTCGTGATGCAGCACATGTCGCAGATCGGCATGACTTTTGATCCACAGGTCTGCCACTATTCGGCGAAAGTCGGGAACGCAAGCTTACGCCTCAGCGGCTACGCGATGTCTGACGAGGCAGATCAACTCGACCTGTTCGTGAGCCTATATGGTGGCGTTGATGACGTGACTCCTGTCACCGACACAGAGACGAAGACCGCCGCAGAACAGTGCCTGCGATTCTTGGCAAAATGCGCGGAGGGGCGCTTGGCATCGACCATGGATGAGTCCAATGACGCCTATGCGCTCACGCTTACCATTCAGGAGTGTTACGCGAACCTCGACCAAATCAGAGTGTACGTCCTGACGGATCGGCAGGCCAAGGCAAAGAACTTCAAGCCACGAGAGGTGAGCGGGAAGACCGTCAAACTCGAGGTGATGGACATCGAGCGGCTGCATCGACACTGGTCCGAGGGCAAGCCGCGCGACGAGTTGGTCGTGAATTTCGAGGAGGTCTCAGGTGGCGCTTTGCCATGTGTCTACGTACCGGGCGACGCCGCTGATTACGACTACGCCATGACGGTCATCCCGGGCGAGGCGCTCCGGTTTGTCTACGAGAAATATGGAGCGCGCCTCCTGGAGGCTAATGTCCGGTCCTTCCTCAGTGTGACTGGCAAGGTGAACAAGGGCATCCGAGATACCCTGAGGGACGCACCTGAACGCTTCATGGCGTACAACAATGGAATCGTAATTGTCGCCGATGAAGTGCATCTAGGAAAGACGAGCGATGGTGGGCCAGGCCTCCTCTGGCTCAAGGGCATGCAAATCGTAAATGGCGGTCAAACAACCGCCTCGATTTACTTCACCAAGAAAAGGAGCCCAGAGATAGATCTCCGTCGTGTACGTGTCCCGGCCAAGATCATCGCCTTGCGCTCGCAGGATTCGATCGCTGAAGAAGTTCTCATTTCGGACATCTCCAGGTACGCGAACAGTCAAAACTCCGTCAAGTTATCCGATCTGTCCGCGAATAAGCCGTTTCACGTCCAGATCGAGAACTTGGCGTTGTCGACGTACTGCCCGGATGGAATTGGGCGTTGGTTCTACGAACGGGCGGCAGGTAGCTACAACACCATGCTTGCTCGTGACGGTACTACCCCTGCCCGCCTTCGGCAGCTTAAAGAGACCATACCGCCAAGTCGAAGGATCACCAAAACGGACTTGGCAAAGTATTTGAACGCGTGGGCTCAGAAACCGGACTCCGTAAGCTTTGGCGCCCAGAAGAACTTCGAGCGGTTCATGGCCGACTTCACAAACGACGATCCCGAGACGCCCACTCCTCTGCCGGACGTCCCTGCGTACAAACAGATGGTCGCTAAGGTCATTCTATTCAAGAAAGCGCAGGCACTGGTGCGCCCGATGTTCCCCGCCTTCCAGGCAAATGTTGCAGCGTATGTGGTAGCGCTTGTGGCCAATCGCCTCGGAGAGAAGCTCGATCTGGACAAAATCTGGCTCCGACAGGACATCTCACCGGATTTGAAAATGCAGATTCAAACGTGGGCTGGCGAGGTCAACAAGGTCCTCCATGACTCTGCCGCTGGCAGGATGATTTCTGAATGGGCGAAAAAGCCGGAATGCTGGGAGGCTGTGCGCAGGGCTGCGTATACAGAACCTGCAGAAGGCATTCTCGAGATGCGCTGAGGACCGCGGGGCGATGAGTCTGTCGGACTGCTGGCGTCGCAACCCTCAGTAGATAAAGGAACGGTCATCGCTCGTGGGCAGGGGCAGCGGCCATCCGTAGAAGCAGAGATGGTCGTAGGCCCAAAGCTTGATGGCCGGAAGCCCCAGGCGGTTGACGTTTACGAATTCCCGCAGCCACGGCCAAGTGGCGTAGTAGACGCCCATTAGATAACGGCAGTGTGCCTGATCCCAGGCCAGTTCCTTCCAGGGGTACTGCGCACAGCGGGTGGATTGGTCCAGATCGTGGTTGATCCCTGGATACTGATAGCCCTCGATGAGGAACGTATCGAAGCCCGATCCCGAGCGCGTCGTCCACTGCGAGGGCAGGTTGATGTATCGCGTTAGCCTGCAGTTGTCCGGGTCGTTCACGTCCATCGGCCACAGCAGTTCGAACACGGCAGAGGGGCACTGCGACACGACATCGCTCTGGATCGCGGCCACATAGTTGTACAAGCGCGCCTGCAGGAAGTTCGCGTCGGCGTAGCTGTTGATCGATGGATCGTCGTTCGGCGTGAGAAACGTAACTAGCGCGCGGCCGAGCGCCGCCTGTGCAGCAGCCTGCGTATCCGCGTCGCAAAACGCCATGCCTGACGAGTTCGCGAGGAACCACCAGAGGATTTCTCCAAACTGGAGCTTCGGCGTCAGTCCCGCAGCGAGCATCAGGCCCGCCACGGCGGCATAGGCTTGCCCCATGTAGTTCTGCGGCCCGGAACTGAAGGCAATCTGCGATGAGTTCGCTCTTCTAATTTGGCCCACTTTGATCGTGTAATTTGGCCCACCTGTACAGCCCCGGATGACAAACTTCCGGGATGGACAGGAGGACGAAAGTGGAACTATTCGAAGAGATCCG
>Ga0182030_10022905_pt1 | contig 11593 bp, 15 predicted proteins | sample 812S3MmetaG_FD_121299 | JGI IMG/M metagenome (GOLD analysis project Ga0182030, IMG submission 121299) | Permafrost microbial communities from Stordalen Mire, Sweden - 812S3M metaG (Illumina Assembly) | ecosystem: Environmental > Terrestrial > Soil > Wetlands > Permafrost | place: Sweden... | reverse complement strand
ATTGCTTGGCAAATCGCCAGTGTATGTGAGCACAGTTGCGACTTTTCCTCCACCCAATTGATGAACAATCTCTATGGTTGCTTTCAAGGTCTCTGGGAGCGAAACCGCATCGTACGCGCCAATAACGTCCGTCCCTGTCAGAACTGCAACAATGTCTTTGACAACGTTTGAATCTGAATGATCGTAGACATGTTTCGCACCCAGTGACTTTACATATTCGAAGTTCGTCTTAGAGGAAGTTGAGACTACTTCCAATCCAGACGCTACTGCAAGCTGAATAGTGGAACTTCCAACGGAAGAGCTACCGCCCCAAATGAGGATGGTTTTCCCGCTTGGCTTGGTATCTGTCGTTGGATATGGCAATTCCAGGTAGTCCTTCTGGTATAAACCAGCCGCTGCGGTTGAAATCGAGAGAGGTAGAACAACAGCCTGCTCATATGGAAGAGAATCTGGGATTGGAGCGGTGGTGATTTCATGAGCCACAGGAAAGAGCTGGAACGCCCCGTGGGTATGATCTGCTGTCGCGCGATCAAGAGAATGCCTGTAAGCAAAACTTCAGCATCGCATTAATTCAAAATTCATGAGAATATTGTGAGTTGGAGATTACCTACGCTATCACCCGCTGCCCAACTTTAATACGAGTGACATCTTTACCGACTTCAATGACTTCGCCGGCAAGATCCCTCCCTAAGATGTCGGGATATTTCTGATTTGGGGGACCGTATGCTTGAATTTTCCAATCCACGGGATTTATGGCCACATACGCATTCTTGACTACGACTTCATCGGGTTTCGCTTTTGGGTAAGGAGCTGAATCAACCTCCAACTTACCCTTCTCAACTTTGATCCAGGCTGCTTGATTGCTCATGGTGATAGTATTATCTAGGAGAGAATTGTGGATTGAGTACTTTGCCTTGATGGAGGGACAATGCGTGATATATACAAGGAATTGCGAGTACAGATTTATAAGCCATCGTGACGCTCGTGGTTCCACGTCGATCTGACGGCTTCAAGTCAAGATCCTATACACAGAACGGCCAATAGAACACCTTATTGGGAATATATACATACTTATGCATGCTACGCTCACTTTTGCTTGTAAAGAGCTTATGGGTAGAAGAGAAGGGGGAATGAGATGGTTGGGTGAAGTTGGCTTAGTCATCGCGCTGCTATTTCAACACAAGCGGACGCCCCAACCTTGTGTATATCATCATGAGGTTTCTCCCCTCGAGCCGCAGACCATCAGGCCCGACTGGGTTGGGAATCAGCCCTAAGAGAATGATACCCTTGTGGGGCTTGCAGCAGTTGCACACAAAGCATGCGTCGATTCGCGCCATTGCTGCAAAGCCGACGAAACGATATGGCAGAGATAGACTGTTTCTGTCGAACGAATAAAAGTGAAAGGGTCCTGGGCATTCCAGGGTTTGGTACTGCCTGCAACAATATTGAGCTCCTTCGCGCATTGAGGAGGCAGATAATTGGAACAAGGGGCTAGGGGTCTCTCTAGTGGACGAGACCACAGGGGCGAGTGTTGTTGCGCTCCAGGATGTGTGATCAATAACACTTGAAGCGCAAGGCTATGGGCTTGAACGCATCCTCTCCAACAACCCGACTTTCTCGAAGCCTGACAGCTGCAAAGCCCCCGGAAATTTTTCAATGGGGACGACTATTCCAACAAGCTACGGAAATCCGGGCTCTCCCTCATCTGGCTGTCTATGATGTCCGTCTGCTTCGTCTCTATCTGATGATTTTTCTGGGGCTCATCCCTCTGGTATTGTTGCTCTGTGTAAACCGGGTTTGAGTAAGAATGTTGTAAGTTTGAATTGGATTCGAGGCGTGATTCTTAACATATTTACCAGGAAAGTACTCATCAATATGTATTGTTCATCATGAAATCAATAAAATTGGCAAGAACAACAACATGCGTTGGATTCAATATGGAAAGGACCTATCTGAACCATGTTCTACGCTCCTTCTCACCGAGGCTTCCTACCTGTCGAGCCTTCCATGATCATGCATCATGACAAATTAAACGATTCTTGCAGAAGATTCGACCTTCATCAAAATACATCATCTCAACTCTCAGCCCATATTGCTAGCGCCGACTACAAGATATTGCTTCGGTGCCAAACCATAGTCGTCAATCATCGTCTTCCCGTAGCATATTCCTCCGCAGACACCTTCAGTGTTCAGCTTCATAATCAAACATCCATCGTCTCCCTCAGCCTGCATTTCTCCTTCCGCTCAACATGGCTAGCCCAACTGTTGAATCAACCACGCCCACGGACGAAACACCAAGCCCACCTCAGACCAGCCAATCGACACCAAACGAAGCACCGGTGACTGCGGACCCACTACCTGCACAAGTCAATCCTCCCTCAGAAACACCGAAGGGCACACAGCGACCATCCATCAATCTGGCTAGAGTTATAGCAACTCCTGAAAAAAACTCCTCAGCCAATGGTCATTGGGAGTGTTGCGGTGGTGATTGGCCAGATGAGTACGAGGATTGCCTAGTATGGAACGTCCTTGCCCGAGGTAGTTGTAAACATTGTGGGCACATAAGATGGGGGCTTGACTGCAGAGAAGGCGGCTGTCGAACAGTCAATGAGGCTACTGGATACACCATTGCCTCGACCGAACTTGTACAAGGGAACGAGTTACAAAGGTCGTGAAATAGTCAATGGGTCACTTTCAGCGGGTCTCCTTATAACGGGGAGCTTTCTTTAGATACCAGCACAATGGTAACGGTCTAAAAGCGGGTAGGAGACCATGGTTACGGCGTGCAGGATCAATTGTTTGTTTGGTTGGTGGTCATTGTTAGTCTCTGTACTGTTTAGCATGGACCTTAGCTATTGATTAGCTCTCTTAAACAATGTTTCGAGTGGGGTTTTGGCATGCATTTTGCATAGTGATTGTTATCGATGCTACTGCTTTGTATTTCGAGTAGTGGTGTTTGAATGAGACTTTTAAGAACGGCATTCATATACGAACTTCTTGTACACTCGTGTTTATATTCTATTCGCGAGTAGAGTTGCATTAAGAGGCTACCGCTGCTCATCATTTCGCTTTCAAAGTACCTATCTGGGAGTCTGTACATGATCCTGAAAGCCCAATCTACCTTAAGATTCTCCTCTTTAAAAGTTTCTCACCTACCCTCTAAAATAGGCTGATTTCTTCCCCAGAGCTCCTCTTCCTCTCCTGCTAGTCAACAACATCTCTACATTCGAACCTATCATACTCCAGCAGTCAATCAACACCGAGCCCAAGAATCCCCCATGATAATATCAAGAATTCGCCCTTTACCGGAATTCATACAGATTATTCAAAAGAGTCAACGAGGGAAGATATGGTAAGTAATGCTTGAGATATAGTCATTTCAGGTGCCGCTGTTGCACATCGGTTTGAAGGACTATATTAGGTGTTCATAAAGGGAAGATGGTGGGTTTTGGAATGTCTTGGGTGGATATAGTGCTATTGATTGGCTCTCTCATTCATTGGTTTGAATTGAGTTGGCATAGAGATTACTATTGATTCCTATTCTCGAACGTTAGTTTTAGCATGTTGTTGTATAGAGGTTGCTATTTATTGATAGTCTCAATCGAAGTTTTACATACTCTTAGCATGTCTAATGGTTAGCATGCATTTGAGACTCTTCTGTTGTTCGGGAAATGCTAAAACTTGGGAACAAGAACTTGCATTGTTTAGGGTAACGGAGAAGCGTAAGAGCGAGGCATTTTTTGGGGGAGGAGGAGGATAAAGAGGCATCCTTTGAATAAAGTGAAAAATTTCGTTTCGAGATTGTCTATGGAGTACTTAATGCACTGAATTTAGTCATTCATCCCATGAAACTTGTCCCTTCTACAGTTCTTTTAACTGTCTGCAAGGCGCTGATTCTGGCTAAAGCATGGCATATCCAACTTTTAGGCATCTCGTACTATTTTAGACACACCCATATATCTAATATCTATTATCTACACCCCAAGCTCGCATCCCATCTCCATTCCTCAATCTCTTACAAACAACGCCCACCTAATCACTCCCCGCAAAACTAATCGCCGTACTCGTCTGCCCAGCCGCGGCCTTATCCAATGCTACGTTCGTCGCCAATTTCGTCTGCTGTGCAGACAACTCACTCGCACTCCCTGTATTCCCCTGCGCGACCTCAATCTGAATCCTCAGTACATCCGTCTGCAACTTTAATACCTTATTCTTGATTTTCCCATTTTGCAGTGCTGTTCCGGCCGTAGTCCCCGTTCCTCCTGCTGCTGCTATCGCATCGTTGAAGCCGCCTGTACCGGTTTCTGCAGATTCGGAGATTTGCGCAGCGGAGGAGATAATGGCGAGGTCGGAGGCGGAAATACCGGCCAGGTTGGTTTGGTCGACAGGGAATTTGGCATTTACTTCGGCGAGTGCATTACCTGCTACGCCGGAGGAGACGGAGAAGTCATCGTAGGTTTGGACTGTCAGGACGGAGGCGGAAGAGCCCGTGGCTCGTTTGGTGGTTGGTGCTGCGAGGGAGGAGGAGAGGGTGAGAAGGAGGGTGGTTAGGGTTGAGAAACGCATTGTTTGGTTTTAAAGAGAGTGGGAATGAATTTTGCTTGATTAAGGTGTGAGGACTGTGGGATAGCAGGTAATGATCGACAGAACAGAACAGCGTAGCTGTGAAGAATCGAAGGACAAGAATCAAAACACCAGACGAATGCAACGATGTACCAAAGACGAAGATCAACGGATCTTATAAGATCGAAAAGATATGAGACAAGGAGAGTTAAAGCGCAACATCAGACGACGGACAGCCACTGGACTTTGAATGGGGTTTTGAGAGGCAACATAATTCCACCAATCTGAAGTTCGGACGAAAGAGCGCAGGGATATGGTACCAGTAGATTATGGCACAATCAATCTGTTGGGTAGGTAAAGTGAGAAGGCATTGTGAGTTTGGATGATTTGGAGACGGGAGGTGTGTTGAAGAGGTGGGGATCCGAGTTTCGACGAGGGGATGAGACGTTTTGCAGGCGAGATCACGTGGCGCTTCCCCTTAAACAGCTGGCCGAAGTGGATCATCAGTCCAATCGGAACCATTGCGATTGTATTTGATCTTCATAAGTATTAGAATGATTGTTGATTAGGCTGTAGCCCTTCCCAATCCCTCCTTGTAACGCGCCAAACACCTTTCCCTACTCTCTTTATGATCAACAATCCTCCTCGGATATCCCGCCTTCTCAGCCTCTTTCCCTGCTCCCCTATCATATGGATCATGAATAGCTTTCCCCTTTACTCCCTCCAACTCCTTAACCCATTTCCTAATATAATCTCCCCCTAAATCGAATTTCTCACTTTGCAACAACGGATTAAAAATCCGAAAGTACGGCTGAGGATCAACTCCCGTACTGGCGCTGAATCCCCATCCCCCATTGTTAGAGGCAAAATCCCCGTCAATAAGGTGTTCCATAAAATAGCGCTCGCCCATCCGCCAGTCTAGGAGAAGGTGCTTGGCGAGGAAAGATCCTACGATCATTCGGCATCGATTGTGCATGTAGCCGCAATGGTTTAGTTGGCGCATAGCGGCGTCGACGATCGGGTAGCCAGTTTGGCCTTCGCACCAGGCTTTAAAATGTTCTTGGTTGTACTCCCATTCTATGTTGGTATATTCGGGTTTGAATGGTTTGTTCATGCTGTCTAGCATTAGCACAAGATTTGATGTATGAGGGAGAACCATACCAGACATATGGCCAATGAGCCATGACATGTTTATAAAAGTCTCTCCAAGCTACCTCACTGATCCAAGTCTGTATTCCTTGATTACCACCATCTAACTTCTTCGTACTATTATGATCCCTAGCAGTTCTGATAGCCGTCCTTGCGCTCAACGTCCCACTTGCAAAATGAACACTGAGTGACGAAGTTCCATTCTGTGCTGGGAAGTTTCGTTTTTCTTGGTATTTTCCGATCCTTTCATCGGCGAATCTTGAAAGTCTCTCATGAGCTTCCTCCTCCCCAGCGGGCCACATTGACCGGAACCTTTTCTTCTCCTCATCTGTCAACTTCTTATTCTCTGGTGCATCAGGTATTTTGCTCTCAAACAATTTTGCAAACTTTCTCCTCGCGCTTTCCGGGTTCTTTCCCGGCGGATCAAAAAGATCGACCAGGTTATTATGATTGTGGATATGCGCAACCCAAGCCCTAAACCAAGGCGAATATACCGAATATTGTCTCCCCGTCCCGCTCGTTAACTCACCAGGACTGACAACACAAGTATCCGCAACCGCATCCATAGCAATGTTTTGCTCCAAACAAGCTCTCACCAACCTCGCCTCCCTCCTCAGCTCATCAACCTCATACTCTACGTTCGTATACAAATGACTCGCGGTCCACTCCCCAAGCAACTCCAATATCCTCCCCGGCACGTTCTTCCTCTTCTCCACAGTCTCCACATACAACGGAATATCCAATTTCGCCAAATCCTCCTTCAGCACCTCCAACGTCCTCAATATAAAATCCACGCGTACAGGAGACGTTAAATGCGCCTCAAAATCCTGCGGGCTAACGATATAAATCGTAATCAACGGCACACCCTTCTCTTTCGCTTTCTCACTCGCCGCATGTAATGCTTTGTTATCTTTAGTCCGTAAATCACACTTGAACCAATGGACTACGGCGTCTTTGACTTCGACTTTCTCGCGTTCGGCCTTGGTGTCTGCGAGAGCGTCGTTCAGGTCGTCGATGGGACGAGGGAGCTCATTGTTGTTGTAGGCTAGAGCTCGGGCATTGCTCATTTCGTGGGGGTAATACTTTCGAAGGACAATCCCGTTATCTTCTGCTTCTTGGGCGCTGTGGTGAGGTTTGCGGAGGGGATCTGTGGAGCCATTTGAAGTTTTGGACTTTTTGGACGTGCCATTAGAACTGGGCTCTGCTGGAGATGATGCTTTGCGTTTTCCATTTGGAGTTGCTTTCTTGGGAGGCATTTTAGGAGTTGTTGACGTGGCGAAGTTGATAATAGATATTCTCGACACCGATTTTTGAACTGTTGCTTTTCTCGTGATGATTAGGTTTGATCTTTTGTAAATATTCGCCAAAATTCGAAGCCCAAACATCAATTGAATACAATAAAATGTTCAAGAAGAACTCGATGTGATATCAAACTAATAAATCGACACGAATACGAAAAACGGGAGAGCGTGTCGAGCTCCAAATACGTCACCATGCACGCTAATGCAAGGTCGCGTCAAAGCAGATTGGCGAGAAACCCCTTGTCATATCTGGGGTATTGCTGAATGCGGAATTATCATTTTCATTTCTATGCATCGCTCTATGTATATATAGTTGCCGTAATACTCATAAATCATCGTCATGAAATCGTGCTCTGTGCTCCGTGCTCCGCCTCCAATTCTGTTCCCTACACCAAGCCAACCCATGCCTTAACCCTACGCAACAACTCCGCAGCCATGGCATTTCGGCCCTCTCTTGTCCTCTCTACCGCATCCTTGTTCTCCTGCGCTCTCCTCAACAGATATTTCATACACTCCCCCGTTGTCCCCCAAACCAAGTATTTATACGCGTGTGGTACCTCCACTTTCTTTTCATCTACCCCTTCTACCTGACCAGCCTGGACCAACTCGCACGAAACTTCGTCAGCCATGCCCTGTAACTGCGCGTAGACTAGGTCAACCTGGTCTTCACCTTCCTGAGCCTGTGAAGTCCGGATAGCCTGCACTTTCCGTACAGAATCGTGGTTGTGTCCAGCGAGAACAACATCCACCGGTGGGAAAGCGTGATCGAATTCCCCTTCTGCAGGTCTTAAAGCTGGGCTATAAGTTCTTCGAACTAAGCACTCAGAGAGACCATCATAGCAAGCATCGGTGTCTGACTTCGTATCATGGATCAGATGTCGTGGATCGGAGCCAATATAAGCACCTCTCACAAGCTTGACGCCTAGTTTGAATCCTTCTTTCCTTGCGATCGCGAGATGCGAAGCAAGGATTTGTGGACAGGCCTTAAGATAAGCCTGATAAGTTCCATAGACGACGGCCTTGAAAGGAGAGTTGTATTTGCGCATGTAATCCAGACCCCAAGCGTCGATACCAGGTTGCAAAGAAGCCTGTTCTGCATCGAATAACAACCGGACACCTCGAGCGGAAGCTAAATCGCAGATGGAGTCAATGGCCTCCTTTAACGGTGGTGGAGGATTCGCCTTATTTGCAAGAGCGTAAAGAGCTTGACTACCGGCTCCTGTGAACTTCAGCGCCACGAAGTCACCTGGAAGATCGGGGAATTAGTAATTGCTTCTTCCGGATGAATTTAGGAGTTGATACATTGTTTCATGAGTAACAGACAATTACCTAAGCATCCCTATGTCTCGGGAGCAAGTATATTGTGCTTTACTCATAAAACAATTTAGAACAGTGGATTTACTCCTCGATGTTCCTTACCCGGACTGGTCAATCGAACAGTCTCCAATGTGCCTTTCTCCCATGGCACAATCTCGTTCTGTATGCTAGCCTCCAAAGCATCTCCCTCTCCGCAGCTTGACAAATTTTGTTTTTCTTTCTCGTCTAGCACGATCTCGCGGGCATAGCAAAGTATGACGCCTTTAAATCCAATGTTCTTCAACCCGTCTACTGTCCGTTTCACCTCTGCAGCGTTCTCTCCTGCACAGAATTGGCGGTAAAAAGTGTTCTTGAGGAAGGAACGAAGGATTGGGTTAGTATCGGGGGATAAAATTGGTAATTTCGAGTGTGCGAGAGTGGACATGATAGCTAGGGAGGGACGTAGGAGAATCTGTAATGCATTTAGCGATTGTCCGATCTAGACGTTAGATGTTGAAAGCTCTTACAGGTGAGGAGGAAATTGAGGTAGTCATTAAAGATCTAATTATTGAGCTCAGGGGAAGAATTGAGAGAGGAGGCGATTTCGGCATTGCTGGAGGTGGATGCAAAAGAGCATGAGAATCTGGCAATGGAGTAGAAACATGATCGGCAGTGTAAGAAATTTGGCGTGGTAAACCTCGAGAAGAGGTGAATGCTTTCCTAGGAATGAGCATTGCTGTCTTTGTTGATCCCGCCATCTTGCCCATAAGGATGATGACTTCACCAACTATTCGAAGGATTATCAATGTGTATATGTACAAAAGACAATCGAATCTGAAATGAACAGGAAGGAGAAACAAAGGAAAGTTACCATTATATCATCCAGACAGTACAGCGACTTCGGGGTGTATCTCTCTCAATCTCAATGTCTCATGAGGGGCAAACAATGATCTTCTTATCGCATCAGAGCTTGTTGAGCCGAAGTAAACCGCGACTTTGAGCCCCGCTTTGTTTACGGGGCAATTGATCTGGACGTCTGGTTGGAGAATGCATGCAATAGAGATTATATCGTGTAATGGGATCATGCCATTCCAGACTGCTCTATATCGGTTTTCCGTCGTGTATGGCGTTGAATGAACTCCACATAACCCGGTATTCTTCCCCGCGCAGCTCCCACTGCATCTTGTGCCAATCCATATGCCAATCCGATTGCCAACCCACTCTTTGCCGTTCTCGCTGCTGTCGTTATGGGGAAACGATCTGTTGTGATCAGTTTGGGGCGCATCTTTAGGGAGGCTGGGTGTGCGTACTCCATACACTGAATGCGCCTGCCACCGACAGACTGGCGAGGAGTGTATTGAGGAAGTCTTTTGTTCCTCTATATTCATCGAACATATTCTCAATGCTGAAAAAACCCGCAGTCCATATGCTGACCTTGGTGCCCATCTTTAATCCTTCAATGACACCCCCGAAGGCCATTTGATAGTTCTTGCTCTTGTGATAAAGATACCATCCTGTAGGAGTTGTTGGTAACCTATGTGCATTCTCCGCTCTGAATCTTAATCCAGTGACTTGACTGCCATGAGAAATACCCAGGCCCATGCCAACTAGGAAGGATAACGACGTCGCGAGGGGGAGTCGGATGCCAAAGGGTAAAGAAAACCGCGAGTCGATCTTTAGCTGACGAATCTTCTCTTCCCTCTGTTGAGGTGTCAACTTCTGCGGTTTCTCGTCGACTTTAGGCATCGCGATGCGGGATCAAGTCGATGGAAGGACGTTGGATTTGCGCAAGGCTGTAAGGATATTTGTTTCACATACCTTGTCATCACCTGAGCCCGTGTCTTGATCGTGTTTTGTTCTCGCTTAGAGATGAGCAGAACTTGACTTCATAATTGTATCCATGTCGCAATCAAGATAGACAGACGTTCATATCACGGTAGCTTCTCTGCCGTTGTATTCAAGATGGTATAGATATACCCAATTTATTAATGTGCAGATATTAATAAATTGCTAGGCAAAAGACGACGTCCAACCCACATCCTGGACCCTCCGATTCAAGCAAGGCAAACACACGATCCTCCTCTGCGCCGACCCCCTCACACCATTCACAAGCATAAAAAAGGAGCTCTTGACTGTCCTTCGAGAGCGCTATCCAGAAGGTCTCCCATCCAGCTCTTCTCCTAATAGAATACCTATCCCTGAATCGATCCACGAGGTGATCCTTGGTGTGCCTGTCGATGTCTACGATTTGACCAAAGGATGGACTGAGATGGATACTAATGGAGGAGGGATTATGGAGAGCCCAAAGAGTTTAGGATTGAAGGATGGAGGTGCTATTGCCTTCGCGTTTATCGAGGGAGAGGGGGCTGAGAGCACGGTGGAATTTGCTGTTGAATTCAGTAGCTATGATGATAATTACCCGGAGGGGGAAGGAGATGCTGATGTTAAAATGGATGAATCGGATGAATGATGGAGTCTTTGTTATATGAAATGGCGTTTGGTTTGGGTGGAGTACTTGCAGGATGAACAGGTTGCTGGCTACTATCTGGAATTGATGATTTGAATGCGAACCTGTGCTCCGACTTCAGGGTTCTTATAGGGTGCCATGATTCCGGGATTTATGAGACTCAAGTGGGGTAGAAGCTACAGGTGGTGCTTCCTGCCGTTTCCATCATGCAAAGCTCAATTTTATATATATCTTACATATTGTTTCCCGTCGTACCAATCTATCCCTTCCAAATATCCTTCTGAAGTCAGGAAAGAAGAGCATGTCTTATTTGCTCAATCCCTTCTGAAACCGACTCCTACACTCCCTCGCTTGATAATACACGTATATGTTTAAAAAAGCAATTTTTAGCTAACAATTCGCAGAACCACCGGCCTGTCTAGCGCAACGGCTGTGCTTGTTTACCCATTCAATGACAATGCGAGGTTGACTAACGTCTTTTCAAATTGATCATAAAGTTTGGCGCCCCTTGAGAAGAGACTCCCGTGACTCTTCTCTATAAGGAACATGGGAGAAGTTGCCTTGAGAAGGTATGAGCCCATAGGAAGGATAAGAAATTATCTTTTTTTGCTTATTGTAGTATTGAATATCACGTCAATCATATCTTTGGTAATTTTTGCGCACGTAGAGACGGACTTTGGGTTATTTCTTGGGTATTTTAGGCGTCTGATATCTTTTTTTTTCTTTAAATAAGCGATTGTGTTATTGTGTGTAAATAGCTTGCTCAGCTTCAATAAATGGACCCATATTCAGGGGTTCAAGATCAATTTAAGTAGTT
>Ga0182030_10022902_pt1 | contig 11595 bp, 10 predicted proteins | sample 812S3MmetaG_FD_121299 | JGI IMG/M metagenome (GOLD analysis project Ga0182030, IMG submission 121299) | Permafrost microbial communities from Stordalen Mire, Sweden - 812S3M metaG (Illumina Assembly) | ecosystem: Environmental > Terrestrial > Soil > Wetlands > Permafrost | place: Sweden... | reverse complement strand
GCGCGCGCGGTGGTGTCAACTCCTCTGGGGGCGGAGGGGCTCAAGGCGCAGGACGGTGTGAATATCGCGCTGGAGGCAGATGCGGATCGGTTTGCGGACCGGATATTACGCCTTCTGGCCGACCCGGAAACGAGGCAACGCCTCGGCGCGGAAGGGCGTCGTATGTTTGAGAACAATTACACTTGGGACGTGGCGTGGGAAAGCCTCCATTTTGATGCGCAAATTACGCGCGGGGCTGGACTTAGCGGCTATACTGGGAACTTCTGATGCGCTTCGCAGTCGATGCTCACGCGATCGGACGGCATCTGACCGGCAATGAGGTCTACATCCGCTGCCTGCTGGGGGCTTTTGCGGAACTGGACCGCCGCTCAGAGTTCATTACGTACATATCGGAAGCCGGAGCCGAGCGGTGGATTCCGGCGCGGTTCGAGGTGCGACGGGTTTCAGCCAATCCTTACTCGCGGCTGGGCTGGGACTTAGGGCGGCTGATTCGGGAGGACCGCCCGGACCTGGTCCACGTTCAGTACACGGCGCCGCTGCGGGTGAGTGCTCCCACGGTGGTGACGGTGCACGATGTGAGCTTTCTGGAGCATCCGGAATACTTCACTGTGGCGCGGCGGTCACAGCTGGCGCTGACGGTGGGGCGTACGGTGAAGCGCGCGGCGCGCATCGTGACGGTGAGCGAATTTTCGCGGGCGGCGATTCTGCGTGCGTATGACATAGCGCCGGAAAAAGTGCGGGCGATCCCGAATGCGGCGAATCCGGAATTCCGTGTCATCGGGCGGGAAAAGGCGCAGCAGTCTGTGCAGGCGCGGCTGCGTTTCGAGGCGCCGTTTGTGCTGTCGGTGGGCGATCTGCAGCCGCGCAAGAACCAGATCGGGCTGATCGCGGCGTTCTCGAAGCTTCTGACGGACCACCCGCAGCTCAAACATCATCTGGTGCTGACAGGCAAGGAAACGTGGTTCACGCCCAAGGTGCGGGAGGCGGCGCGCACCAGCGGGTTTGCGTCGCGGATTCACTTCACCGGCTTTGTGAGCGACCAGGAACTGCTTGAACTGTACAACGCGTGCGAGTGTTTCGTGTTCCCGTCGTTCTATGAAGGCTTCGGATTGCCGATTCTGGAGGCTATGGCCTGTGGGCGCGCGGTGGCGTGCTCGAATACGTCGTCAATGCCGGAGGTGGCGGACGGGGCCGGGCTGCTGTTCGACCCCCATCAGACCGGCGAAATCACACGGGCGCTGAAGGATATTCTGCTCGACGCGGAACTGCGCGGCAGGTTGGAGCGGCTGGGGCTGCAGCGCGCGGCGGGCTTCACGTGGAAGAAGAGCGCGCGGGCCACGCTGGATGTTTACCGCGAAGTGGTGAGTGAGCGAGAACGCAAGGAGCCGCCGGGCGAACGGCGGCGATTGCGCGCGACCGTGGCAGGGAATCAAAGAAAAAGATGAAATACGTTATACCGGCGTTTTTGGCGTTCACCACATTGTCTTTTGTGGCAGCGTCTTTTGTGCCGGCAAAAGCGGCGGAATCGAATCCGAAACTGACAGGGTTTCCGTTCACCGATGAAGACCTGAATTATTCGATCGTGTGGCCGACGGGGGTCAGTCTGGGCGAAGCTCATCTGCATGCGAAGCATGCGGGCGAAAAATGGAATTTCACTTTCACGCTGGACGCCGGCATTCCGGGGTTTACGGTCAAAGATACTTACCATTCCGATATCGTGCCGGAGGCGGAGCCGAATTTCTGCTCGGTGGCGTTTGAGCGGTCGTCCGTGCATGGCAGTCACGTGGTGAACGAGAAGGAAACGATTGACCGTGAGCACGCCATGGCGAGCCGCGGGGCTGCGCAGATTCCGGTGCCGGCCTGCGTGAAGGATGCGCTGGCATACCTGTTCTGGGCGCGGCGCGAGATGGGCCAGGGGCGCGTGCCGGCGTCACAGGACATTCTGCTGGGCGCGCTGCATCCGATTCGCGTGGATTACGTCGGCGGGCCGGTCATCACCATGAACGGCAACCAGGTGCAGACCGACGAGGTGACGTGCACGTGGGGGATGGGGTCGTCGGCGGTCACGTTCGACGTTTACTTTGCGCGCGACGCGGCGCGGACGCCGCTGCGGGTAACGGCGCCGACGCTGATGGGAAAGTTTTCGATGGAGCTCGTTCGCTGACAGGTTTGAAGGTCGCGTTCTTTTCTCCGATGCCGCCCTCGAAGAGCGGTATCGCCGATTACTCGGAAGCACTCGCCGGCGAAATGGCGAAACGGTGTTGTCTGACAGTTCTTGCGGACATGCCGGCAGTTTACGATCCCGCGGCTTTCGACATCGCGGTCTATCACATCGGCAACAACCCGTGGCATGGGTTTGCCTATGAGACAGCCCTGAAGTATCCGGGGGTGGTGGTGATGCACGAGGCGAATCTGCATCATCTGCTCGCGGATATCACCATCCGACGGGATAACTGGGAAGGCTACATCGCCGAGTGCGAATATAACGGCGGCGCGGCCGCGCGGGAGTTCGCGCAGCGCGTGCGGGAGCTGGAAGTCGGGCCGGATTACGATGGCCTGCCCATGACGCGCCGGCTGCTGGAGCGGGCGCGGGGCCTCGTGGTGCACAGCGCGTTCGTGGCCCGGGAGATGCGGGCGCAGGGGTTCACGGGACCAATCGCCGTGATTCCGCATGGCGCGTGGATTCCGCAGACGGATCGCAACGGGACGCGCGAGCTGCTGGGGGTGGACGAGTCGGCGCCGCTGATCGGGGCTTTCGGATATCTGAAGCCGTACAAGAGAATCGCGGAGTCGCTGCGGGCGCTGCGCAGGCTGGTGAAGGTCGATCCGCGCGTGCGTATGGTTCTGGTGGGGGAGCCGCATCCGGAGTTTCACGTCGAGCAGTTGATCCGCACGCTGGGACTGACGGAGCATGTGCGCCTGCTGGGGTTCACACCGATCCAAAAATTCGTCGATTATATCGGCGCGTGCGATATCGTGCTGAACCTGCGGTATCCGACGGTGGGGGAGACGTCCGGGAGTCTGCAGAGGGCGCTGGGGCTGGGGCGCGCGGTGATTGTGAGCGATGTGGGCGCGTTCGCGGAGCTGCCGGATGATGTGTGTCTGAAAGTGCCGGTATCGCCGGACCGGAAGTATGAGGAAGAGAACTATATCTTTGAATACCTCAGCCTGCTGACGGCGCGGCCGGATCTGGCGCAGGCGATGGGCGCGCGCGCGAAGGAGTGGGTGGAGCGCGAGTGTAACTGGGGCGTGGTGGCGGAGCGGTATGTGGAGTTTCTGGGGAAGGTTTGCGAGGGTACGGCGGGGGCCGAAGAGTTCGTTGCCGCTCCCTCACGGTCGCGGTTCAGTACGGGGGCGACTGAATCCGAGGCGAAGCCCCGGTTCGTGGAGGACCTGAAGATCGAGGCTGTCGAGCAGTGGGTGGCGCCGGATGCGCGCGTGTATGCGGCGCATCACAAGTCGAGATTCGTGCAGACGCTGGAGATGACGCCGGCGGGGGATGCATCGAAATCGATTCTGGAAATGGGCGCGTATATGCAGATCACGCCCGCGCTGCGGTTTGAGCTCGGGTATGGGTATGTGCGCGGCTGTTATTACGGCAAGCTCGGCGTGGTGGATCACAAGTGTGTCGTCGGGGAGAACGGGCAGAAATTCGAGTGCGATGTGGATCATTTCGACGCGGAGCGCGATCGGTTTCCGTATGCGGACGCGTCGTTCGATACCGTGCTGTGCTGTGAGCTGATCGAGCATCTGTTCGCCGATCCGATGCATATGATGGCGGAGATCAACCGCATCCTGAAGCCGGGCGGACATCTGCTCCTGACTACGCCGAATCTGGGTTCGATGCGCGCGGTGGCGGCAATTCTGCTCGGGTATCATCCGGCGTTTTTTCCGGCGTACATTCGTCCGCGAGCGGAAGGCGAAGAGACCGAGGCGCGGCACAATCGCGAATACGTGCCGATGGAAGTGCAGCACCTGTTTACCGATGCCGGATTTGAGATCCTGCGGCTGGAGACCGGGGAGTTTCTGGAGGAACCGCATCCGGAATATGCGTGGATCGGGCATCTGATGGAACGGTATCGGCTGCACACGTATCTGCGCGGCGACGGAATCTACGCGCTGGGCCGGAAGACGGGTGCGGTGAAGGAACGCTGGCCGTCATGGCTGTACTCGTAGATGACAAAGAGCCGGCGACAAGATCGCCGGCGGTACATGGGCGAACGCTCGTTGTGCCTTATGAGGCTGTGAACCGCACAGGTGAGAACTGGCACGCGGCAGAGGGCTGGGCGGTCGGTTATCACCTGTTCGATGAGCCGACCGGCACTCTCGTGGTGGACGGGAAACGCGCGCCGATTGATCTTGCGGCAGCGGAGAGCCGCGTCGTGCCGATCGAGATCGCCCTGCCGCCGGAGCCGGGTACGTACAGCATCTACGTGTCGATCATGCGCGAGCATGTGGCCTGGTATTATGCCCAGGGCTGGCCCTTCCTGCTGATCGATGTTGTGGTGGATGACAGCGGTACGCCGAAGCTGCTGGGCTGGCGCATCACACGCAAGGGGGCGGTGGCGCGCCGGCGTCTCGTGCGCAGCCTGCAGCGGACGTTCACGCTGCCGGTCGACTCCATCTGGAGCAACCGCAGCCTGATTCGCACCATGGTGCGGCGCGATATGCTGAGCCGGTATACGGGGTCGTTCGGCGGGGCTTTCTGGACGGTGTTGAATCCGCTGCTGCTGATGCTGACCTATTTTTTTGTGTTCGGGCTGGTGCTGCAGCAGCACTTCGGCAACGACACGAGCAAAGCGGGCTTCGCGGTCTATCTGCTGGCCGGTATGTTGCCGTGGCTGGCCTTCAGCGAGGCGGTGGGGCGATCGCCCTTTGTACTGGTGGAGCACAGGGGGTTCATCAAAAAGCTGGTGTTTCCGGTGGAGACGCTGCCGGTCAACCTGGTTGTCTCGGGGCTGGTGACGGAATTCTTCGGCATGATTCTGTTTGTCATGGCTCTGCTGGCCCTGCGGGGGAGCGTGGCGCCGACGGTGGTGTTTCTGCCGGTGCTCGTGATTCCACAAATTCTGCTCACGGCGGGGCTGTGCTGGTTTCTCTCCGCGCTGGGCGTGTTCGCGCGCGATCTGAGTCAGATCATTGGGTATCTGCTGACGATCTGGTATTTCCTGACGCCGATCTGTTATCCGGAAGAGAGCCTGAAATCGCTGCCGCCGCTGGCTCTGCGCCTGATGACGAAGAATCCGATTTACGTGCTGGTTCGCGGGTACCGCGCCGTGCTGCTGGAAGGTCGTGCGCCGGACTGGCACGCACTGGCGTGGCTGACAGTAGCGTCGATTGCGGTGTTCCTGCTGGGGCACGCGTGGTTTTATAAGCTGCGAAAGTCGTTCGCGGACATTATCTGATAATTTCAAAGCAGAGGTAAGCGAGCATGTCGAACGACATCAGCGAGGTGCGCGCCACGCTGAACGATCTCATAGCAACGTGCAAGGATTCGCAGGCCGGTTTTCACGCGGCCGCGGAAAAGCTCAAAGACAAATACATTCATTCGCTGTTCCTGCAGTTCTATCTGCAGCGGTCGGAGTTCGCGGGCGAGCTGCAGGCGGAAGTCACCCGGGAGGGCGGAGAGCCGGCGGAGTCGGGAACGACCGCGGGGGTGATTCATCGCGGGTGGATCGGGCTGAAGACCGCACTCGCGGCGGACAGCGATCATGAAATTCTGGTCGAGGCCGAGCGGGGCGAAGAGGCAGCGGTGAAGAACTACATCGCGGCGCTGCGCAGGCGGCTGCCTGGCGATATCGAGGCGATCGTGTCGCGGCAGTTCCGCGAGATTCAGGAAGTTCACAAGAAGGTGAAAGAACTGCTGGAGAAGCATCCGGAGAAGACCGATCTGCCGATGGCCGGGCTGCGATAGCCGCCCGAAAAGAGCCGGCGACAAGAACGCCAGCGGTACAGTGCGTGATACGCTACTCGGCGGAGTTAACCTTTGGGAACCACTGCAATGCCTGTTGATAGTTCAGGACTTGCGCCGAAGTCGATGGCGCGCGTCCTGCCCGTCCTTCTTTTCCTGTTTGCCGGAAGCGGATGTGCCGCGCTGATCTATGAGGTCGCCTGGTATCAGGTGCTGCAACTGGCGCTGGGGTCGACAGCCGTTTCGCTCGGCATTCTGCTCGCCACATTCATGGGCGGGTTGTGCATTGGCAGCATTGTACTGCCGCGCATGAGCTTCGGAAACAACAGCCCGCTCAAGGTCTATGCGGGACTCGAGTTCGGCATCGGCGTGTTCGGCGTCGTCGTGACGCTGGCACTGCCTTATGTGAGCCATGTCTACGCGGTCGGCGCGGAGCATGGCCTAGAGAGTATGCTCCTGCGGGGCGTCGTGGCCGCGGTCTGCATGCTGCCTTCGACGATTCTGATGGGCGCTTCTCTGCCGGCGATTGTGCGCGGCATTGAATCGACGCCGCGCGGTGTCTCCTGGTGGGCGCTGCTCTATGGCGGCAATACAGCGGGCGCGGTGTTCGGATGCCTGCTGGCGGGATTCTATTTGCTGCGGATCTACAACATGGCGACAGCGGCATACGTCGCGGCAGCGATCAATCTGCTGGTGGCACTGGTGAGCTTCGCGCTGGCTGGCAGTGTGGCAGGCGAGGCGGCGCCGGCGCGCCCGGGAACGATAGCGGGCCGCTGGCCGGTGTATCTCGCCATCGCGCTGTCGGGCGCATGCGCTTTGGGCGGGGAAGTGGTGTGGACGAGGCTGATGGGCATGCTGCTGCTCGGGACGGTTTACGCGTTCTCGATCATCCTCGCGGTATTTCTGGTGGGGCTGGCCCTGGGTGGCGCGGCGGCATCGTGGGTCATTCGGCGAACGCCCCCGGCGGTTGCGCTGGGTGTGTGCCAATTGCTCCTGACGATCGGGATCGCGTGGACAGCGGCTGTGATCACAGGCATCCTGCCGTTCTGGAGCGACAATATTCTGACAACGCAGGACCCGTGGGTGATGTTCGGTCTGGATCTGAAGCGCGTGGCGTTTGCAATCCTGCCGCCAACGCTGCTGTGGGGAGCGAGTTTTCCCCTGGCCTGCGCGGCCGCGGTGAAGTCGTGGGATGAAGATCCGGGTCGCGTCGCAGGAGGCGTTTATGCGGCGAACACGCTGGGCGGCATCGTGGGCGCGCTCCTGGTGAGCCTGGTGCTGATTCCCTGGATCGGCACGCAGCAGACCACGCGGCTGATTCTGGCCCTGTCGGCGGTGAGCGGCGCGATCGTGCTGACCCCGGTCATCATAGAGCGGAGGAAGCGCATGCTGCCGGCGGTCGCGGTGCTGGCGGCGATGGCGTTTGCCGGACTGCTGGCATGGAATGTTCCGGCAGTGCCCGGCGACCTGATCGCATACGGACGGCGCATGGGGCTCTATGCGCATCAGTCGCAGATTCTTTACGTCGCCGAGGGGCGCAATTCGTCGGTGGCGATTTCGCGATGGGCCAACGGCACCACGTATGTCAACGTGAACGGACACGTCGAAGCAACAACTGAACTGTTCGACATGAAGCTGCAGAGGATGGTGGGCCATCTGCCTGGGCTGATTCATCCGAATCCGAAATCGGTGCTGGGGATTGGCTTCGGCGCGGGTGTCTCGGCGGGAACGTTCACGCGCTATCCGGGAATTCAGAAGATCACGGTATGCGAGATCGAGCCCGTGATTCCCCCCGCGTCCACGCGATACTTTGCGGAAGCGGATTACAATGTGCTCCACAATCCGCGCACGCATATCGTGTATGACGACGCGCGGCATTACCTGCTGACGACCACCGAGAAGTTCGACATCATCGCGTCCGATCCGCTCGACGTGTTTGTAAAGGGAACCGCGGCGCTGTATTCGAAAGAGTACTTCGAGGCCGTGAAGGCGCATCTGAATCCGGGCGGGATGTTCTCGCTCTACGTGCCGCTGTATGAGACCGACGAGCCGACAATCCGCAGCGAACTGGAGACTTTCTTCCAGGCGTTTCCGAACGCGAGCATCTGGAGCAACACGCGCGAGGGGCAGGGCTATGACATGGTCTTCATGGGACAGGTGGAGCCGCTGAAGATCAATCTGGATGAAGTGGATGAGCGGCTGGCGCGGCCGGATTATGCGCCGGTGAAGGAGTCTCTGAAGGGGATCGGAATCGGCTCAACGCTGGAGCTGTTTTCGACTTATGCGGGCGGGGCGAAGGATCTGGGACGCTGGACGCGCGGGGCGCAGCTCAACACAGACGGGGACCTGCGGTTGTCTTACCTCGCGGGCTGGGGAATAAATTCGGCGCTGGAAGATGTGCTGTACCGAAAGATGCTGCAGTACCGCAATCCGCGGCCGGAGGGCATATTCACCGGCTCGCCGGAGCGTCTGCGGGCCGTGTATGAAGGCATGCTGCGACAAGCCTACGGCGGACAGTTTTAAAGTACCGCCGGCGGTCTTGCCGCCGGTGCCTTTACAGAGCTAAGCCAGCCGCAGGCTGTCATTTGGAGCGACAATCGAAGTGTGACATCACCGATCATCCGCAATTGTCCATCGTGCGGGAAAGGTAATCGCATTCCTGCACGGCACCTCGCTGATACGGGGCGCTGCGGGTCGTGCCGGTCGACGTTGCCGCCGCTGAATGAGCCGCTCGAAGTGGACGACGCGGCGTTCGCGAGTGTGGTGGCAGAAGCGAAAGTTCCGGTGCTGACGGACTTCTGGGCGGCGTGGTGCGGGCCGTGCCGCATGGCTGCGCCGGAAGTGAAAGAGCTGGCGCGTGAGATGGCCGGCAAGGCGATCGTGCTGAAGGTGGATACGGAAGCGAATCCGCAGGTGGCGGCACGATTTGGAGTGCAGTCGATACCGAACTTCGTGGTGCTGCGGAACGGACAGGTCGTGTTTCAGCGCGCGGGGCTGGCGCCAAGGGCGGAGATGCGGCGGTGGATCGAATCGGCTGGTCAGATATAGCTGTTACGGATATAATGGACCCCGATGCGACGGTCTAATCTGAGCCTCGTGACAGCGGCGATCGTTCTGGCGTGCGCACTGGCATGGTTGTCGATGAACATGGCGGCCAGGGGAGTGGTGTGGGTCGCGATCGCGCTGGTCTGGCTGATAACTGCCGCGATTCAGCGCTTCAGACACGACGATGTGGAGCCATATGCGGGCCGGCGGCTGTTGCGGCGGTTCTCTCGTCTACTGTTGTTCTGGTGTTAAACGCCCCAGTTCACGACGAAGCCGGAGGGGTCCGGACGCTCGGTTGAGATTTTCTCTGCGGGCGTGCCGATCTGGATGAAGCCGATGAGTTCATCGGTGGGCTCGAGTCCGAAGTCGCGCCTGAATTCGGGGTCGTAGCAGTTGCCTCCGGTAAGCCACTTTGCACCGAACCCGAGAGCGTGCGCAGCGTTGAGGATGTTCATCGCGGCGGCTGCAGTCGACAGCGTCTGCTCGATTTCGGGAACCTTGTGGCCCGGCGTGATTTTCGCCACAACAGCGATGGTGAGCGGCGCGCGGAGAGGTTTCTCGCGTTCCTTCTCGATCGCCTTGGGCTCGCGCCGGGCCGCGCCTGCGGCGAAGAGATCGCTCAGGCGCTGACGAGCGTCGCCGCGCACCACGTAGAAACGCCACGGTCGCAGCTTGCCGTGATCGGGCGCGCGCACGGCGGCTTCGAAGATGGTGCGGAGGTCGGCGTCAGTGGGGCCGGGGTCAGTCACCGCCTTGGTGGAGGCGCGGGAGAGAAGAGTGGCGATCGATTCGGACACAGGATTATTGTAAGAGCATGACAATCGGCAGCATTGGGAAGACGCTCGCGAATCAGGCGATCGACTCCGCGAAGAACAGCGTGCTGGACGCGGTGCGGACGCCTGCGCCGGCGAAAGCCGCCGAAGCGAAGCCTGCTGCTGCGACGCCGGACACGGGCACGGTGATCGTCGCGCAGATTCAGGCCATGCAGAAACCGCTGAGAGAAGACCAGGAACTGGCAGTCGAGTTCCGCGCGGGCAACGAGACATTGCGCGTTACGGAGATCTTCGTGCCGAATCCGGAAGTGCTGGTGTTCGCGGGGTTGGATGCGGCGGGGAATATCACGCGCGTTATTTCGCCGGTGAATGCGGCACAGGTAGTCTGCAGAATTCTGAAAGTTGCGACGGGCGCCGCGCCGGTGCGGGTGAACGTGCTTACGCCGCGACCCCAACCGAAGCCGGCGTCGTAACGCGGCCCGGTATTTTCGGACCGGCGACGATCAAGACCAGTGCGGCGAGATAGAGAAGCGCGCCGATTTCCATCGTCGTGGTGAGTCCGAAATAAAGCCCGAGCACCAGAGCGCTGACGGAACCGAGAACGCTTGCCGCAGCGTTCAACGACCACGCCCAGCGCACCGAGGAGTGGCTAAGCTGTTCGAGCATGCCGAGTCCGGTGGGGAACGGGATACCCATCACGAATCCTGCGGGGGCTATGAGCAGAACCGTGGCGACGACTTTCATGGCGAGCGGGAGTCCTACGCCCGCGGTGAGTAACGGCTGGGCGATAACGGCGAGGATGGTCACGAGTGTGGCTGCAATCGCAAGAACACCGATGAGACGTCCGGTACGTTCGTCGATCAGTCTGCGGCTGAGAAAACTGCCGAGACCGCTGGACACGAGCATCGAAAAGATGACGACGGTCAGCGCGTAAGTCGGATGGCCGAGGAAGAGGACGAACTTCTGGATGAGCGCTACTTCGATCAGAATGTAACCCGCTCCGATGGCGAGAAAGTAGAGCAGAAACGACTGCACGGATTTGGCGCGCGGCAGTTTCGTGCCGAGAAGCAGCGGAGGAAGAAGCAGAATCACGGCGACTGCGATGATGCTGACAATCAGCGCGGAGAAAAGCCTCGGTATCGCCTTGTTGACCTTGGCATCCGCGGCGCGGGCGCTCGAGAGCAGGTAGTCGGCGATGTCGCGGGGCTGCACGGTGTAGAAGAAGAACGGGCGGTCATCGGTTACCGGAGTGATGTCGAAGCGGTAGGCGCGTTCGAAGGCCAGAGGGTCTTTTGCGAGCAGCAGGCTGCCGAATTCGTTGCGGGCGGGATCGCCAGGGACATAGACGGAAGTCATATGCGCGGCGGCGAAGGCTTCGCGGGCTTTGGCGGCATCAGCGTCTGAAAGAGGCTTCCGCGAAATGATGACGGTGTCCTGCGCGCCCCATCCGGCGAGGTCGGAGACGGCGCCGCTGCGTCCGGCGATTATGTGACGCGCGGCATCGTGTTCGCCGAGATCGTCGAGAGCGGCAATCGCCAGCGAGACGAGGCGCAGCGATTCGCGCGGCGGATCGAAGCCCCAGCGGGTGAAGCAGAGAAGGCCGTCGTCGGTGAGATGCGAGAGGTAGTCGCGGAAGGCTTCCCTGGTGTAGAGGTTGTTTTCGGAGAGCGCAAAGGCTCCGGCAGCGGTGGAGGCCCAGGTATCGACGAGAGTGGCCTGAATGACCTGGTACTTCTCCGTGGTGCGGCGCACGAAGCTGCGGCCGTCTTCGATGTGGATGTGCACGTCGGGACGTAGGTAGAGATTGCGGCTGAGCTGCGGATATTTCTGCCGCATGATCGTGGTGCCGATGATGGGATTGATTTC
>Ga0182030_10022900_pt1 | contig 11595 bp, 8 predicted proteins | sample 812S3MmetaG_FD_121299 | JGI IMG/M metagenome (GOLD analysis project Ga0182030, IMG submission 121299) | Permafrost microbial communities from Stordalen Mire, Sweden - 812S3M metaG (Illumina Assembly) | ecosystem: Environmental > Terrestrial > Soil > Wetlands > Permafrost | place: Sweden... | reverse complement strand
TTGTGAAACCGGGTGTCGAAAGATGCCTTTGCAGAGGCTTGAGCCGTATGGATCGAAAGACCCACGTCCGGTTCTGAGGGGGCTGAGCGCAGGCAACTGCGCTCAGCTACCCTACTTCGACTATGGTACCTTGGGGAAGGCAATTTTGATCATACTGGCAATATTACATCATGAATCCGAGCAAAGTTAATCGAGCTAGAGTTGAAAAGTTGACCGATTTTCCAAATGTTAGAAAGTCCAGCGCTGAAGATTTTCAGATTATTGGAATTCACAAACCAAGCCAACTCGTGGGCAAGTGCCCATTCGAGATGTATGACACACTTTGCAAAAAATTTCGACGATGAACATTCAAAAAATATTTAATGTATTAGTCAGCGTAAGTCTTTCTACATACATTATCGGCTGCTCGAATTCTTTAGCTTTATCCAAATCAAGTAAGAATGCTGAAGATAACCCAAACCTTCAATTGAGTCTTCATGATAGTTACTCAAATCTTGGAAAAACGGATGGTAAAACATTCGTGCTCAATCCAAAGTTGTCGATCATTAAAATCTATGCTTTTCGCGGGGGACGTGCACCTGCATTAGGACATAATCATGTTCTATCGTCACCCGATTTTACCGGGTTTGTATATCTTCCCAACAAAGGAACACTTGATGCACGTTTTGACTTAGAGTTTCGCCTGAGTCAGTTAGGGTTTGACAACCCAGAAGACAGTATAAAACCAGGTGAAGAATTTGCTTCTGAGCTAAGCATTGATGGTATTAAGCGCACGCGAGACCACATGCTTGGTGATGACAACCTTCAAGCTGATCGTTTTCCATTCGTTCGAATTCATTCGGTACATGTCGCTGGAGAATTACCAAAACTAGCCGTTGAAGTTCAGGTTGAACTACATGGACAACAACATAACATGCTGATACCGTTGAATGTGGAAGTGTTGCCAAGTCGTATTACTGCCAGCGGATCTTTTGTATTACGTCAGTCTGATTTTGGTATACAACCATACTCGGCTTTAGGAGGTTTCTTGGCCGTACAAAATGAATTGGTAATCGAATTTACGCTGGTAGGGTCTTAAAGCTATAGCATGAACTATACTGTCGATCTCATTTAGGTCGCGGCTCAGTATTTGAATTCAATCTTGCTAAGTCGAAAAGAGTTGGCAATGAAATTCAAGGTTCAAGCCAATACAGACAGAGAATACTATACGTGCAAGTGGGCAGCGGCTTAAAGCTCACATCCAAAATTCACCGTTGGCAGTTGTGTCTTGGGACTAAAGACTTTATATTATTGCTAATATACCTTGCGCCACCCTAAAGAGAAGACAATGACAAGATGCTGCCTAACTTTAACTGCCAACGCTGACCATCTGTTTATTGTAACGATTAGATGTACTTACATTGGTGGCGCTATACCATCTTTCCCAACTAATATTCGCGATGCCATCAAATTTCCGTCAGAGTTTTGCTGTGAGACGACAAATATCTGAGCCCCAGCCGTAAGCAAAGATTTATCTCCAGAACTGATGGTAATGATGGGCACTCCTTCTGGCACGATGATTTTCTGGCTACCTTCTTTATAACTTAACGTCAGTATCTTGCCATTGTTGGCAGTGACGATAGCATCCACGTTTGCGTTAGTCATACTTGAACCTGGTTCGAGATCCCAGTCATAATGCCCTTCACCTGTTCCGCGCATTGATTCTGGAAAAATATGCACTTCCCTTGCTCGCAGAGGTGTTCCTGGGCCAGCTTGGATTGCTGTCACTCCGACGAAACTTCCTTTTTTGATGTGATTCAGACTGAGCGTGGATAGAACGCTAACTTTAGTATTGTCAGCAAGACTCAGCTTCAGCACCTTGCCTTCGCGCGTTTTCACCATCAATTCATGACCTACAACGGAGACTATCATGAATAATACCCTGCAAATAGTTGTCAAAGAGATTCCTTCAATCACATAAGGAGTCAGTCATGAACACCACTCATACTCACGAGCCATGGAACAAGGGAAAACTAATTGGCCAAAAGTCTCCGCTAAAATTAAAGGACATCTGGGCCATTCGCATTCATCTTCAACTGGACAAACGCATTAGGGACCTCGCATTATTCGACCTCGCAATTGACAGCAAGCTGCGCGGCTGCGATTTAGTTGATCTACACGTGCGCGACATCGCTCATGGTAAACAAATCATGTCCAGGGCAATTGTCATGCAGCAGAAAACTAAACGACCAGTCCAGTTCGAGATAACTGAGCAAACCCGAGATGCTGTGGCTGCATGGATTGCTAAGGCGAATCTGAATTCAGAACAGTACCTTTTTCCAAGTCGGCTGAGCAAATCCCCTCATATCACAACACGGCAGTACGCACGAATCGTGCATCGGTGGGTTGGCTCAATCGGTCTGGATCCGGCGAATTATGGTACCCATACGATGCGCCGTACAAAAGCGACTCTAATATATCGGAGCACGAAGAACATTCGCGCAGTCCAATTACTGCTTGGTCATAGTCGGCTGGAAAGCACAATTCGATACTTGGGCATTGAGGTCGATGATGCCTTGGAGATTGCCGAGCAGATTGAAATTTAGCAATTGTGGTAATGCGACTGGCATCATAGTCAGTCGCATTCTGGCTAGGATAAACTATCAGTAAACAGTAAAAGTCGGCCTGTAGTAGGATGGCAATAATCCGACGTTCCCAAAAGAACATGGGTAGTTTGCTTGGATGTATGACCGGCCTGATATTTGATAAATCAACATGCACCTTATTCAAATTTAAACAAAATACTGGTGGAATATTAATTGAGTCTTGATTATGCCAGCCTTGACCAAATGCGACAGAGCCACCCGGCTTGGCGGTTGCTGCGCTCGGATCATGCACCGCTGGTGGCGAGCTTTCTGCAGCGGGTGTTCATCGTACCAAATGTGCGTGTTATATCGCAGGCGGATTTGAGCGAGGCTCTGGAAGATGAACTGTTTTCCCTGCGCGAGCAATTGGGTTCGGATGCTTTTCCAAAGTTGGCTCTTGACTATCTCAATGACTGGGCGAGCCTTGAGAAGGGCTGGTTGCGCAAGTTTTACCGACAAGATTCAGATGAACCGCATTTTGACCTCACGCCACACACCGAGAAGGTGATTGCATGGCTGGGGTCACTTACTAAGCGCAGCTTCATAGGTACTGAATCACGATTGCTTACGCTATTTGAACTGCTTAAGCAGATGAGCGAGGGCAGCGAAACTGACCCTCAATTGCGCATTGTGGAATTGCACAAGAAGCGCGATGAGATTGACGCAGAAATCGCCAGCGTGTTGGCCGGAGACATACCGCTATTGGACGACACGGCGTTAAAGGATCGCTTCCAACAATTCATTCAACTTGCACGCGAACTACTCACGGATTTTCGCGAGGTTGAGCAAAATTTTCGCGGGTTGGATCGACGTGTGCGGGAACGCATTACACTGTGGGAAGGCTCAAAAGGTGATTTGTTGGAAGAAATCATGGGTGAGCGCGATGCCATTGCCGACTCGGATCAGGGCCGAAGTTTCCGCGCTTTTTGGGATTTCTTGATGTCCAGTAGCCGACAGGAAGAATTGTCAGCCTTGCTCGAACACGTGTTGTCCCTGCCACCAGTCAGCGAGCTTAAGCCTGATGCCCGCACTCGCCGTGTTCATTACGACTGGCTGGAGGCTGGAGAGCACACTCAGCGTACCGTAGCCCAACTTTCGCAACAACTGCGTCGTTTTCTGGACGATCAGGCATGGCTGGAAAACCGTCGCATCATGGATATTCTGCATGGCATTGAAGCCAAATCGCTTGCATTGCGAGAGTCTCCGCCGGCAGGTGAGGTGATGACCATCGCGGACACGTCATCTGTCATAGAATTGCCGATGGAGCGACCGCTCTATACGGCTGCCTTCAAACCGTTAATAGCCGATATAGAATTGGAGTCCGGTGATGCTGATCTGGATGCGGCGGCGCTGTATTCACAAGTCGTGATCGACAGAGCACATCTGGTTCGGCATATCCGTCACGCCTTGCAGGATAGTTCGCAAGTTACCTTGCGCGAACTTACTGAAATGCAGCCGCTGCAGCACGGCCTAGCAGAATTGGTGGCGTACCTGCAACTGGCAGGTGATACCTTCACGACCGTGATAGAAGAGGATGCGGTCGAGACTATTGTCTGGAATCACGCCGGGCGAGATGGGCAGGAATATGCCAAACGGGCGCATTTGCCGCGTGTGATATTTGTGAGATGAAGATGACAGAGCCAGAATTAAAACCGGATAACGCCGCCATACCGAATGACTTATCGACCTTGGTCATCCTTCTCCTCAAAGGAGTGATTTATCAGGAAGGGGAGACCAATCTTTGGAGTGGCTTGATTAACCTGCAAGCGCGGGTGCGTGATTACGTGGCTGTGCTGGGGCTGGAACTGGTGCTTGACGAGGCCGAAGGATACGCCTTCTTGCGATCACGACCGGAGGTGGATGATGACGCAGCGCCAAAACTTCCACGCTTGATTGCAAGACGTCCGCTGTCGTTTCCGGTGAGTTTGCTATTGGCGCTGCTACGCAAAAAATTGGTCGAGTTCGATGCGAGCGGCAGCGACACACGGCTTGTGCTTACGCGCGATGAGATCGTAGAGCTGGTGCGGGTATTTCTGCCCGAGAGTAGCAATGAAGCAAAGCTGATCGACCAAATCGAAACTCATCTCAACAAAATCGTTGAACTGGGATTCCTGCGCAGACTTAAAACCAGTCTTTCAAATCAGGGCGGGCAGGCTGCGGTGTTTGAGGTGAGACGCATCCTGAAAGCCTTTGTGGACGCTCAATGGTTGGCAAATTTTGATACACGGCTTGCCGCAGATCTGGCACAGCGCGGTTCGGGAGTGGCTGCCGATGAGTGATACACAAACCTCTGGATTAGATTTTGTGGCTGACGATGAGCTCGCTGGTTTTCGCCTGCATCACTTGGAGGTGTTCAACTGGGGTACTTTTGACGGGCGCGTGTGGGCTTTGAATCCAGATGGCAAGAACGCCTTGCTCACCGGTGATATTGGATCAGGCAAGTCCACGCTGGTGGATGCAGTCACCACACTGCTGGTGCCGGCGAACCGTATTGCTTATAACAAGGCCGCTGGTGCCGACAGCAAGGAACGGACTTTGCGTTCGTACGTGCTTGGGCACTATAAGTCCGAGCGCAATGAAGTGAGTGGAACAGCTAAGCCAGTGGCGCTGCGCGATCACAATAACTATTCGGTGATTCTGGGAGTTTTTCGCAATGCGGGCTATGACCAGACGGTGACATTGGCTCAGGTCTTTTGGATGAAGGAAGCACAGGGGCAGCCTGCTCGATTTTTTGTTTGCGCTGAACGTGCTTTGTCGATTGCCACAGATTTCGCACACTTCGGTACAGATATCGCCGCACTGCGGAAGAAGCTGCGTGGCTTGGGGGCAGAAGTGTTCGATAGTTTTCCACCTTATGGAGCTTGGTTTCGTCGTCGCTTTGGCATCGAGAATGAACAGGCGCTAGAACTTTTCCACCAGACAGTTTCGATGAAGTCGGTGGGAAATCTGACCGATTTCGTGCGCAGCCACATGCTCGAACCCTTTGATGTTGCGCCACGTGTGACTGCGTTGATTAGTCACTTCGATGATCTGAACAGGGCGCACGAGGCCGTAGTCAAAGCTAAGCGCCAAGTGGAACAGCTATTACCATTGGTCGCTGACTGTGAGCGTCATTCGGCGCTTGATTCGCAAGTCGATGAACTGCGCAACTGCCGCGAAGCGCTTAGAACATACTTTGCAAACTTAAAACTTGGCTTGTTGGAAAAACGCATCACCAGTTATGCCGAAGAGTTGCAACGGCAAAATACTCAGATCAGGCATTTGGAAGTATTGCACGACGAGCAGCAAACTATCGAAGTCGAACTCAAGCGAAATATTGCCGAGAACGGCGGAGATCGGATTGAGCGATTGTCCGCCGATATTCGCAGCAAAAATTCCGAACGGGAAAGGCGACAGGAGAAAGCGAAAAGATACGGAAAGTTAGTACATGCCGTTAATGAAGAGCCTGCACAATCAGAGGACGAATTCCTTGTGCTGCGGAGTCGTTTTGCCAAACTTGGCAGCGGGTTGAAATCTCATGAAGCGAATCTGCAAAACGCACTTACCGAGCACGCGGTAACTTTGCGTCAAGGCAAGCAGAATCATGATGAGCTTTCTGCTGAGATCAAGAGCCTAAAATCTCGTCGCAGCAATATTTCCGCCGAACAAGTAGGAATGCGTTCAGCCTTATGTGATGCATTGGGTTTGTCCGAAGGTGAAATGCCATTTGCAGGTGAGCTCATCCAAGTGCGTGACGATGAGCGTGACTGGGAAGGTGCCGCTGAACGGTTATTGCGGAGTTTCGGTTTGTCGCTTCTGGTACCAGACGAGCATTATGCAGCGGTGGCGGATTGGGTTGATAGAACGCACCTTAAGGGGCGGTTGGTCTATTTTCGTGTGCGCCAGAGCGCTCGTGGCGAACTGCCCAACCTGCATCGGGATTCACTGGCCCGCAAATTGTCCATCAAACCAGACTCTCCCTTCTACGATTGGCTTGAACGCGAGTTGGTGCATCGTTTCGATGTGGCATGTTGCGCTACACAGGAACAGTTCCGCCGTGAAACGCGGGCTATTACTCGTGCGGGTCAGATCAAAGCAGGAGGAGAACGCCACGAAAAAGATGACCGCCATCGCCTGGATGATCGTGGGCGCTATGTACTGGGTTGGAGTAATACGGCAAAAATTGCGGCCATCGAAGCCAAGGCAAGGAAGTTAGAGTCGAGCCTCGGTGAGTTAGGCAGCGTCATTGGCAAGATTCAATCGGAGCAGAATGGGATCAAGGAACGTATCGATGCGTTGTCGAAGCTGGACGAATACGTAGATTATCGCGAGCTAGACTGGTCATCGCTGGCATTTGAGATTGCAAAGCTACAGCAGGAAAAGCAAAGTCTGGAGTCTGCTTCAGATTTGCTGAAGCAACTTTCTGATCGGTTGAAAATTGCAGCTTCTGTTTTGGATGAGACGAAAAATAAGCTGGAAGTGTTTAAGGACAAACGTTCCAAAGTTGAACAGAAAAATAGCGATGCAGAAGTCTTGCGAGAGCAAGCACAGGCGCTATTGGATGATCCGACCACTGAGACGCATGCTGTCTACTTTGAACGACTCGAGGCAGTGCGTAACGAGGCGTTGGGCGAGCATCAATTTACGGTTGAATCTTGTGACAATCGCGAGCGTGATATGCGCGAATGGTTGCAAGCAAAGATTGATTCCGAGGACGGGAAGCTCAAACGTTTGCGTGACAAGATTATTCAAGCAATGGCCGCCTACAAAGAACAGTTCAAACTTGAGACAGCCGAAGTTGATGCCAGCATCGAAGCCGCTTTCGAGTTCCGCAACATGCTAGACAAGCTACAGGCCGACGATCTTCCCCGCTTCGAGTTGCGTTTCAAAGAACTATTGAACGAAAATACCATCCGCGAAGTGGCAAACTTCCAGTCGCAGTTGGCGCGTGAAAGAGAAACGATCAAGGAACGTATTACGCGTATTAACGAGTCGCTCACACAGATCGACTACAACACTGGCCGTTATATTGTTCTGGAAGCTCAGTTGACACCGGATGTCGACATTCGAGATTTCCAAACCGAGCTGCGCGCCTGTACTGAAGGCGCACTGACCGGCTCCGACGATACACAATATTCCGAAGCCAAGTTCATGCAGGTGAAACATATTATTGAGCGCTTTCGCGGACGTGTGGGGCAAACTGAACCAGACCGTCGCTGGTCGGTCAAGGTTACCGATGTGCGCAATTGGTTCGTATTTGCAGCTAGTGAGCGTTGGCGCGAGGACGACAAAGAGCATGAGCACTATTCTGACTCCGGTGGAAAGTCGGGAGGACAAAAAGAAAAATTGGCTTACACTATTTTAGCGGCAAGCTTGGCTTATCAGTTCGGCTTGGAGTGGGGAGTAGTGCGCTCCAAAACTTTCCGTTTCGTGGTAATCGACGAAGCATTCGGGCGCGGGTCAGATGAATCGGCACAATATGGATTGAAGTTGTTTGCACAACTCAACTTGCAACTTCTGATTGTCACACCGCTACAAAAAATCCACATCATCGAACCGTTTGTATCCAGCGTTGGGTTTGTACACAACGAAGATGGCCGTGCCTCCAAACTACGCAATCTTACGATTGAGGAGTATCGCGCGGAGAAATCGAAGGTAACTGGATGAACTGGACAAGGCCGGAAGATCTGCGCACCCAGCTGAAAAAGCTGTGGGAACGGGGGGAGTTGCTGGCTTGCCTTGTAACTGATGAGACACTTTTTCCTAAACGACTAGTTCTCAAGTGCCCCACGTCAGCTGAAATGGCAGAGCGGTTTGACGAGGTACGGGTTTGGGTAGGTGAAATTCGGGTAATGCCGCACTGCCGGGTTGAGATGCGTGAGTTCAAGCACCGGGTGTTTGGTGCAAATGCGGTGCCTCAAGAGGTATGGATTGATACCATCGAGGACGCCCTGGCGCTTGTTGGAAAGTTACGGGATACAAAGCGCTTCCAATTGTTGTTAGACGTGACACGCCAGCGTCAACCACAATTGCTGGCATGGTTGGCAAAACGTCCAATACGCGCACTGGAGCTTTCTGACGAGTGGAACTTATTACTAGAAATTGTCGCTTGGATCAGTGTTCATCCCCGTCCTAACGTATACCTCAGGCAGGTGGACATTCCTAGTATACACAGCAAGTTCATTGAAGCACATCTTGGCGTATTGATGGAGTTGCTGGATATCGTTTTGCCGTCAGAAGCAATTGATCCGAGAGCATCTGGAGTAAGCCAATTCGCAAAGCGTTACGGATTTTGTGAAAAAACGATGCTTATCCGCTTTCGCATCCTCGATCCAGCACATGCCCTGTTGCCGGGTGACTTTGTCCAGGACATAACCCTTGATGCTGAGAGCTTTTCCAAACTTAATTTGAATGTCACGCGTGTTTTCATCACCGAGAATGAAATTAATTTTTTGGCTTTTCCTCTGATTAAGGACAGCATGGTTATCTTCGGAAAAGGGTACGGTTTTGAAACGTTAAGCAAGGCCGAATGGCTGTCGCATTGCCGTATACAGTATTGGGGCGATATAGATACACATGGCTTCGCAATTCTTGATCAGCTACGTAACCACTTTAGTCATGTTGAATCAATTTTAATGGATCGTGCCACCTTGCTAAAATTCGAGTCGCAATGGGGGGATGATGAGAAGCAAACATGTCGTGATTTGCCCAGACTAAGTCTAGAGGAGAAGATGCTATATGATGATTTGCGGGACAATCGAATACGCAAGAACTTAAGACTTGAGCAGGAAAGAATCGGATATCACTGGGTAGTATCAGAATTAGATAAGTTCACTTCTTAAACTATCATTGGAAGAAATCATAAAGTCAGCGTTTCTGCGATTCGCCAACACGGAAGAGAATAGCAGCTACAACTGACAAGTTGGGTCACATCCCTTGTATCAAACTGTGACAGTCTGCTTTCTGGAAATTCTTCTGAATTCAAGGCGGTGATAGAGTAAGTTTGAAAAAATAACAACCGGACACTCCAGCAGGTCAAACCGAAACAATTTCTATAAGAACGACAGAGTCCGGTAAGGCCGATTAGTGTGAATCCGAATTGCACTCTTTTAGTGGCATGGCACAAATTGAACTTAGTCCTTCGCCAGTAACCGAAAGTCAACCCGCGACCGTTCAAACGCGTTGAGCGTCTTCATCTCCTCGATCACAGTATCGAGATTTTCATAGTCGAAGCCTGCACTCCACTGCTGTAGCCATGTCATGTAACGGATAAATCCATCCGCATCACCTTGCCGGGTAAGTTTTCGCAGGCAATCCATGTACTCTTCTCTTGCGAGGGTAGGGACAATGATGCGGCACTCGCCTGCGGCAGAAAACTCAGCGTTCATTACCAGTCGAGCCAAGCGTCCATTGCCGTCGAGAAAGGGATGCACTTCGGCGACAAGGAACATCGCCAGCAATGCGCGAGGCATTCCTGGTGATACATCGGCTAGCCTTTTTGCACCTTCCACCAGTGTACCGCGCACCCGCTCAGGGGCTACGAATGATGTGTTACCTGCATAGTTCATGCGGTCCTTGAATTCGCCCGGATCGATTTCTGGGCGCGCATGCATCATCTCTTTGTGGCGCGCGCGCAGCTGTTCTATTACTTGCGGCGTGGTGGAGAGCGTCTGCGATCTCCAGCCGGGGTGCATGATTTGCTGGAATACACCGATAATGTCGTGGCTGTCCTTGGGTCTCTTTTCGGCAATCTTGCCGTGCATAACGATGTCGCGGGCTTCGCCGATTTCGAACTCAGTCCCTTCAATAAAGTTACTGAAGTATGACTCCAAGAATGCTTGGTTGGCGGTCGCATTGCCATTGCCGGTTTTATCCGGCTGCGGGGTGAAACTGCTGGTTCGTAGTTTGGTCACCAAGGTATCGAACAGTGCGATTCGAGCCGTATCGTACGGCAGACCTATGGCAGAAGCACGAGCGGATGGATCGGCAAGAACATGATCTTGACGGGTACCGAGAATTGCACCAATCAACTTGTCGAGTTTCTCGTATTCGCGCATGAGGCCAAGCGACGGCGCGAGTTGCCGAGCCTCGTCGCGAAGAACATTCAAATGACTTTCTCCGCGTGATTCGCATATCATGGCAAGTCGCTCTTCGACTTTGTCGATGGATGCGCAACGATGCAGTGGATGACGGTCTATGGTCAGGTTTTCAAGCATCACACGGGGAAGGCTGGGGAAGTAGATGCTCTTGCCGCTGATAGGCTGATCGCCAGCTTGCGGCCCGACACCCTTGATTAGTGCTACCGTCAGACCTGGATATTGGTGGCTACGATTGTAAGTGGAGTTCAAGAAAATCACCCCATCACGCCCCCCCATGCCATCGAAAGCGCTGCGGTAACCAACAACAGTATTCGGAAATTGCGCTGCCAGGAAACGCAGCTTTTCTCGTTGAAGGAGTGTTGCCCACTGGTTTTCTGCCAGTGGAGTAAAGATGCCTGGGGCAATACGGTGGAGTTCGCCTTTTTGCACACGACGCTGTACCGCGCGTCGTTCAGCGGACGAAAGCTCTTCATTCAGATAGAGGTCTTGTTGTCGCATTTAGTGTTTCTTCTATGTCTCAAACATAGCTGTATGTCGCAAATAGTATCAGAGATTGGCCACGGTGTCGCATTTTGTTTATTTGACCACTCCAGCTTAGCTTTTTCCGCCTTGTTTTGAGAGGCGACGATGACTATAAAATGGCTGTCGAGTGTGAATTCGATAGCTACTTATTACTTATATGGGGATTTTAAGTAAGGACGATGTTGGAATTGAATAAAATGATCTTCTATGAAATCGCGCAACTTCATATTGAGTTGGTGATTGGACAATTCAAAATCATCATCTAAATCATTGTCAAACATAAACAGCTCACTTTTCACCATGTTGCCTGCGGGCTGGTAATCATCGCGTCGAAGAAAATCATGCCCTTCTTTTGATGTCAACCATGCATA
>Ga0182030_10022899_pt1 | contig 11596 bp, 16 predicted proteins | sample 812S3MmetaG_FD_121299 | JGI IMG/M metagenome (GOLD analysis project Ga0182030, IMG submission 121299) | Permafrost microbial communities from Stordalen Mire, Sweden - 812S3M metaG (Illumina Assembly) | ecosystem: Environmental > Terrestrial > Soil > Wetlands > Permafrost | place: Sweden... | reverse complement strand
GCTGATGGTGGGATAGGGGATGCTGTAGTGTATCCTGTCGCCCTTGGACTCCCCAGGCTGCTCCCGCAGCGCAAGGGTCGCGGTCTTGGGCGCGAACGCCGGGAACCATGTCTGACATGACTGATATGGCTCACGGTAACTATCAGTGGTTACCGCTGTGGGGGGTTATGGGTGGGTGTGTGTTGTCGGGTTGTGTTTTATAACGTTGACTGTGGCATACATTATAGCGTGACCGATTGGAACAGGTATATTGAGGGGGGCGAATGGGCACGGCGGCGTCCCGACTTGCCCCCGCTGGTATCACCTATTCCGGTGCTGCCGGCGTCCTGTCCCGCTCTGTTCGATCAGGCTGTTCTGGCCACTAAGACCAGACCTAGCCCGGTGGTGTTGACGTTGCTGGGTGGTGTGGTGCTGCCGGACCGGCGGGGTCGGATGTGCCCTCCTCGGCGGGAGGGCAGTCAGTTCGCTCTGTCGGCGCGGCGGGGCGGTCGGGTGGCTACCGCGATGGATGAGCGGCAAGGCTGCTGACAAGCGCGGCACACCGGTGCAGGTGGCCACACAGCGCAACCGGGGCGGGTCCGGCTCTAATCAGTACGCCAGTCTGGGCGTGGCGTTGCCGGTGGCGGTGCCTGTTGTTCCGCTGCTGGCCCAGGCTGAGCCGGCTGAGTGGTACCGATGCGGCGAGGTCTGGGGCGGCGACTGTCCGGTTATGGTAGGACCACCTGACTGGAGCCACGGTTCGTGTCCCGGTATAGCCCGCAAAATGGAGGCCACCCGCAACCCGGCCTGTCCCCCGCAGGTGCTGGAGTATCTGTGCAGAAGCGACATGAATGTGATGCGCTGGCGGGTGGCGAACAACCCGTCCTGCCCGGCTCGTTTGGTAGGGAGGTTAACCGGGGACACCAGTGTGCAGGTACGGCACCGAGCTATCAGCAACCCGAGCTGCCCGCCGGAGCTGTTGATTGTCCTGTGCCGGGACCAGGACAGCGAGGTGCGTAGCTTGGTGGCCGGGAACCCGTCTTGCCCCCCGGCGATCCTGAGCGACCTGGCGAGGGACGTCGAGGTCCAGGTCCGGTGCTCGGTGTCTAGCAATCTGTCCGTCCCGGCGGCCGCTCTGGACCGGCTGAGCCAGGACACTCACCCCGGGGTGCGTACCTGTGTTGCCATGAACCTGTCGTGTCCGGCGTCTGCTCTGGAGGGTCTTCTGGGCGACCCGGAGGAGGCGGTGGTGCTGGCCGCCGCTCGGCATCCGCATCTGCCTCGGGCTACACTGGCGATGTGGGAGCTAGTTAACGGTCTGGCCTAGATATGGCATATCGTAGTTGTGGCAGCTATGTCTAGCTCGGCTCGCAACGCCGGGGGTGCCAACCAGTATGTTAAACATCCGGTGTCCCGGTTGCCGCTGGGGGTGCTGCCTGTGGGGCTGCTGCCTGTGGCGGTGAGCCAGGCCGCCCAGCGGGTGTGCGGCGACATCTGGGATAACGGCTGCGCTGTGGCGGTGGGACCGCCGACTTGGAGCCATGGAGACCACCCGGACGTGGCCGCCAAGCGGGCGGCGTCCTACGGTCCGGAATGTCCGGCTGTCATCCTGGAGCGCTTGAGCCATGACGAAGATCTGTACGTTCAGTGGGGGGTGGCGAACAATCCCTCGTGTCCCCCGGCGACTCTGAAACTCTTGAGCCAGGCCAAGGGTGAGTATTCGCTGGTGCGGGGAGGTGTGGCTCACAATCTGGGCTGTCCGCCTGCCGTCCTGAAACGTCTGAGTCAGGACCCCAAGGTGGGTGTGCGCCGGCAGGTCGCGGGGAACCCGGTGTGTTCTCCGGCGGTGCTGGGCCAGCTCAGCCAGGACGTTGACAGCCAGGTGCAGGAGAATGTAGCTAGCAACCCCTCCAGCTCCATTGCCACCTTGAGCAGCCTGAGCCGCAGCCCTAATCATCGGGTGCGCCAGAAAGTGGCTGGCAACCCGGCCTGCCCGCCGGCGGTGCTGAGACATCTAAGCGTCAACAAAGATGAGGAGACCCGTCAGGCAGTGGCTACCGGCCCGTCCTGCCCTGTCGAAATTCTGGAGCATCTCAGTCACGATGAAGACAAAGGGGTGCGTTATCTGGTGGCTAGCCATCCGTCCTGCCCCGTCGACATCCTGGAACGGCTTCTGGATGACCATGATCTGGACACCCATCAGGCGGCGGCGGCTAACCCCAACCTGCCGCAGGCCACTCTGGCGATGTGGCAGCTGGCGCACGACGAGCAGTAGACCGCGCCTAGCGTCTCGGCGTGGCACAACATCCCTATGAGCAGCCGCGGCTCCAACCAGTACGTCAGGCGTAATGCCTCGAGTGCGGCCGGGCTGTGTTTATCTCCTGCCAGCTCAGTTCGCCCCTTGGTAGCGCAGGTGGACACTCTGAACCAACGGTGGCAGACAAGGGTAGGTATCTACAGGGATGAGGCGGAGCTGGGCGCTCCGGCTGGGGTTGGCGCAGCGGTGTGGCAGGGGACCGCGACCGCTGATCAGATCGAGCGGTTCATGAGCTGGCTGAAACCGCTCAGTCGGAACAAGCAGCACCATCTAAGTCGGGTGTTAGAGAACCCGGCGTGCCCGTCAGACGTAGTGGCCCAGATCTGGAAGGTGGGGGTTCAGCATCGCGGTGACGATATGTGGCTGAATCTAGCTGAACCCGCTTTGGAACATCAGAACATGCCGGAGAGCGTTCTGCTGCGGCTGATGCGAGACAACATCCGTCTCCACAACCATTTCATTGACGTCGGCACTATTATTCATCGCAACGCCACTCTGCCCCCTAGAGTTTTCGGGGTGATGGCTGGCTATCCCGAAGTCCGGGTGCGCGAAGTAGCTGCCGCTCGTCGCGACTGTCCCGCCCCGGTGCTAGACCTGTTGCTGCGCGATCCGGACCGGCGGGTCGCCCGGGCGGCGGCGAATAACCCTAATCTGCCTGCTAGTGTGCGGGCGATGTGGCAGCTCGCCAGCGGGTCCTGACGATGACCAGGGCAGCGAGCGGCCGGGGTGCTAACCAGTACGCTAGGGGGTCTAGGAGCCGGCTTGCGGCATCCCGGCCGGCCGCTCTCGGTCTGGCCGCCCAGGTCGCTGGCCCCGGGGTTCCGGCCAGCCGTCCCGCACCCTATCGGGCTCAGGCGGTCGCCCAGCTGTCGACATTTGACCGGGCGATCATGGCAGGGGACGTGCTCACTCCGGCCGCTCTGCTCCGAGAAATAGCTAGCAGCCCGGAATCCGAAGTGCAACGAACTCTAATGATGAACCAGCGGTGCCCCGCCGACGTGCTGTACCGATTCAGAAACAGCGAATGGGAGCCGTGGAACCATGTCAATGCCACCCCCTCATTTATTAACTGGACGATCCGGAGCGGCAGAGCCAAGCCGGAGACAGCCGCCCAGCACCGGAACCTGAACGGTGCCGGCATGATGATGCTAGCCCGATGGGCAGTTTCTGCTCATGACGGCGACTCTCCAGGTGACAGCGTGGACCGCGCCGAGTATCGGACTGAGTATCATCTGGCGAGCCGGCTGGATCTAGACGAGCGGGCTATGCGGCTGCTTGCCCGCCGAGGTGGCCAGTCCTGCCGCTATATGCTGGCTGACCATAAATTCGCCCCGCCTGATGTGTTGGAAATTTTGCTGCAGGACACAGATCGGCAAGTGCCAGAGATAGCAGCCAGGAACCCAAATCTGCCTCGGCATCTGCAGGCGATGTGGCAGCTCGTTCATGATCGGTCTCTGTCATGACACGGAACGCCGCGAGCCAAGGGGCCAACCAATATACCAGAAACAGACTGCGCCGGGCTGCCCGGCCCGTCCCCGCAGTCCCCGACCTGACCGCTCAGATTGTCATGGCGCAGTCCCCGACAGACAGCGTCGCCCGCGAATCTTTCCGTGTTCCCATCCTGTCGCTCTGGTCCGTCGTTGAGCGGGCAACGCTGGCGGCTGTCCCCACCACCCCGGCGGCTGTCTTGGTCGATCTAGCGGACAGCCCGGAAACAGAAGTGCTGCGAGAGCTGGTCGGCAATCCGAGATGCCCGCCGGAAGCGCTGCGTCGGCTGCGGGATACAGGCATGATGTCGTGGCGGCATGGCAACGCCCCGGCCGATTTGGTGAGCTGGGCGGTCAGGCATGGGCAATATACGCCGGAAGCAGCTGCTCAGCATCCGAATCTGGATAGCGAGGGGATGCTATGGCTGGCGCAGGGGGCGATAAAGCGCCGTTCCATGCCCGACGATGGCTCTTCGTATGACAGTGCTTACTGGACCGAATTCCACTTAGCCAGCCGGCTAGACCTGAGCGAGCAGACCATGAGACTGCTCGCTAGTTCCGGTAATTACTGCCGCTCCATATTGGCAGCACACCGGTTCGCCCCACCGGACGTGCTGGACGTGCTGGTCAGAGACAGCGACCCGATGATTTCCCAGGCTGCCATCAAGAACCCTAATCTGCCCAGGTATCTGCGGGCCATGGTGCAATTAGCGCAGGACCCAGGATCCGGGTGAAACGCCAACTAGCCGCTCGAGGGCGGCACAGCGACAGTCGTCAGGGAGTGGGTTCCAATCAGTACGCCCATCGTCGTCGGAGCAGACAGCCACCACCGACCGCTGTCAGTCTGGCCTCCCAATCCGCTCCGCCCGCTGCCGAGTACCGGTGCGGCCAGATCTACGGGACAACTTGCGACCACAAAATCAGCGCCCCTAGATGGGGTCATCGGACAGCTGAGTACTCCCAGTGGGCGGGGATCTGCCTGGCCCATCCTGACCCTACCGGCAAACAGTACGCAGCCCAAGATCCGACCTGCCCCGAACTGCTGCTGAGACAGCTCAGCGTCGACAGGTCCCCGGATGTGCGCCGAGATGTCGCCCGTAACGAAGCATGCCCGCCGGAAATCCTGGAGCAGCTCAGCGCCGACGAGCAGCCGTTGGTACGCCGACCGGTGGCCGCCCATCTGTCATGCCCACCCTCCGTTCTGGAACGTCTCAGCGCTGACCCGGACATCGATGTGGTCGGATATATGGCCGGCAACCCGTCCACCCCGCCGACCGTCGTGCGGTCCCTGACCGAGCACAGCCAGGGCTGGGTACGGGAGACGGCCATCAGCAACCCGTCGTGCCCGCCGGACACCCTGGAACAGCTGGCACAATCCGGGACCGAGGTGGAACGCCACAAAGCAGCCAGCAACCCGGCCTGCCCGCCAAGCGCCCTGGAGCAACTGCTAAGCGACGGCAGTATCTGGGTCGCCGATGCTGCCGCCGCCAACCTGAACCTGCCCGCCTCTACCCGGGCGATGTGGCAGCTCGCTCACAGTTGATCAGCGAATCAGCATAATTGCGGCACACCAGCACCATAAGCCTTGGCGTCAGCAGTCTCAACTAACGCCAGACGGGCTGGCAGATGACATCCTGACATCGGCATTGAGCGTCACTTAGTATCTCCGGGCCAAGTTCAGGGCGGTCAGCTGCTGACGGTACGATGCTGTGATATGTGTGGAGTTCGCCCCGGCCCGCCGGGACCGACATAACCAGTGAAAGAGGTGCTGCTATGAAGGATAGATCGGTGAGCCTGTCGGTCGTGTTGACGGTGCTGCTCGGCCCTCTGGGGCTGATTTACGCCAGCGTTCCCGGCGCGCTCGCGCTGGTGCTGCTGGCCGCCGCCGGGGTCGTTCCCACCATGGGATTCGTGTTAATATTCGTGTGGCCCGCCTCAGTGGCCTGGGGTGTCATCGCCAGCAGTAACAAACATCAACTATATCTGCGGTCCCAGAACCAGCTGCCGGCCGCAGACATTGCCGCCTGAAATCGGCTGGCAGTCCCGTCCCGGGGGCGGAATTCGGACGTCTGTGCGGTCTGCGCCTGGCCTGCCCATCGGACAGTGAGTTGACATCTTTATCGTATTCTGAGAGACCTGAGCTACGACCTGTCGATAATGGCGCAACCTGGACTCAGCGGTATGCAACGTGGCTGCCACCAAGCCGAACTTGCCCCCATCCGCTTGGGCAGTATAGCAGCTCGCCTATAACTAGCGATGATAACCATATAGCTGGGGCCGGCTCCAGAGGTACGCTGAAACGATGCGTCATTACGAACTAGCCCCCGTCCCCATCCCAGAGCCGCTGTGGAGGTTGAGCGCGGCCGCCTTGCTGGGAACGTCCAGCCCGGCGTGGCGTTTGATGCGGGCCGGAATGCTACAGGCCGCGAACAACAGCTGCGAAACCTGCGGCCGGCCAGTCAAAGACGGCAAAGGCATGGTATGCGACGAAATGTGGCATTACACCGAGGGCCGGGGATACGGGGCGGCTCTGCTGGTGGCGCTGCGAATGCTATGTCTCCAGTGCGACCGGGCTCGGCATCCGGGGATGGCCGGGGTGATGAACAGCAAGTTCCCCATCTATGAACATATGATGAGGGTGAACGGCTGGACCCGCCGTAAAACGGAGACAGTGGTGGAGGAGGCGTGGCGGGATTTTCGGCGGCGCAGCGAGATGACTTGGGCGGTGGAGGTGGAGCCCGGTCTGGTCCGCCGCTGGCCGGCGTTGGTGGTGCTGAACGGTCAGGTCGGGGAGCCGGGGGACGGCACCCGCCGGGTCGCGATGGCCCGGGCCGCCAGACCGGCGCGCCGCTCTGTGGGCGGAACCCAGGCTAACCGTTCCCAGCGCTGAGCCGCATTCCCACCCGCTATAATATAAGCCGCAGTAGTATAGATTAATCTGAGGTATGATGCCTATGACGGCGCGGACAGGTCAGAAAGCTGCGAGGCTAACCAGACGGCCCGTCTCTAGCGAGCTGGCTGTCGTTATCGTGCGGCCCGATGATGACCAGACAATCCAGCAGCCCGAACGTCCCTACCGTCCCAGTCGTTGCGGCGAGATCTGGGGCAGCGACTGCAAAGTTCCCGTGGGGCTCCCGGACTGGTGCCACGGTGACCATCCCGACCAGGTTTCGAGGCGGATGGTGGCCAACAGCCCCACCAGCCCGCCGGTGCTTCTGCTGATCCTGAGCCGCGACCAAGATTGGTATGTGCGCTGGGGTGTGGCCGGCAACCCCAACTGTCCCGCCGAAGCGCTAGACCGCCTGAGCCAGGATGTGTACGAGAGTGTACGTCAGTTTGTGGCCTGCAACTGGAGCTGCCTGCCAGCCACCCTGGAACGTCTCAGCCGGGACCGCAGTTGGATCGTACGCCAATCGGTGGCCGGGCACCCCAAATGCCCGCTACCTGTCCTAAGGAACTTGCTGCGAGACTCCGAGGAGTTGGTTGGCTGTGTGGCTCGCATGAACCCGGCTCTGTCCCAGACCCGCATTAGCTGAGCTGCAACAACATCGGGGCGGCTAGACGGGACAGGTACAACCAGCGGTGTTGATGCTGCCCTGCGTCCCGGCTAGGCACACACAGGTTGGCATATCGACAGTATGGGTGTTAACGGCCGGGCCGCCGGTTCCAACCAATACCGGGCCCGGCCAGGCGGCCAGCCGGATGTGCAGCTAACACCGGCAGACAGCGCCAGCCTGCTAGCCCAGGTCCGGCAGCCCGCGGCGAGACAATGCGGCCAGGTCTGGGGCGGCACCTGCCAGGTGCCGGTCTCCCCTCCGGGACTGTCTCACGACGACCATCCCAGCCTGACGCAGCAGCGGCAAGCTATAAGGATGACCGTGATGCAACCCGAAGTGCTAACCGCTCTCGCCGGCGGCCGGTTCCACGGTATGCGCATCGCGGTGGCTAGCCACCCTCAATGTTCAGCTGAGGCGTTAGATCAGCTCAGCCGAGATACGTCACCCGAGGTGCGGCGAGCCGTAGCTGTGCATCGTGGCTGTCCGCTCGAAGCGCTACACCGGCTCAGCCAGGACCCGGCGGCAGCGGTGCGCCAAGGTGTGGCCTCCCGCCCGAAACTGCCCCCGGATATCATGGAACGGGTGTTTATGCTGCCCGTGATAGGGGACAGGACATCGCAGGCGGCGTTAGCTGTGCGGGTCTCGGTGGCCAAACGGCGAGACTGCCCGCCCCATATCCTGCAGAGGTTGAGCGGCGACGGTCATGCTGAGGTTCGTCAAGCGGCAGCGAAGAACGTGTCGTGCCCACCCGAGACGTTGACAGCGCTAGCCGGGTCATCCAGAGTGGATGTGCGCCGTGCGGTGGCATCGAACCGTGCCTGCCCTTCGCACCTGTTCGCGCAGCTGTACAGAGACCGGGATTTGGCGGTGCGCCAGGATGTAACTTCCAATCCGTCCTGCCCTCCGGATATCCTGGCTGCGGCTTGCAAAACCAGGGTTCAAGTGCTACGCCGGGCGGTAGCTCAGAACCCTTCTAGCCCATCCGAAGTGTTAGCTGAGCTGTGGACCGACCTTGACCTAGTGGTAAGGTCTCGGCTGGCCGCTAACCGTTCCTGTCCCACCACCATTCTGGAGAGTTTGGTACGTACCGGAAATGAACAGATACGCGCTAAGGTAGCCGCCAATGTTTGCTGTCCCGGCACCCTCTTGGAGAAATTAGCAGCAGACCGGAACGGCGCTGTCCGCCGAAGTGTCGCTAGCAACCGTTCCTGCCCGGTCTCTGCTTTACGTATTCTGGTAGCACCCATAGAGCTCAAAGGAGTGCTGATGGCGGTGGCGCAACACCCGTCGTGCCCACCCGATGTGCTCGACCGGCTGGTGCTGCATCGAGACACCGAGGTCCGGCAGGCAGCTCTGCAAAGCCGCAACATGTCCAAAGCGACCCGGGCGATGTGGCAGCTCGCTCAGGTGTGATAACGGCGGCCAGGGCCGCGGAGTGTTAAAATGAGGATTGTGGGGAAATACACGCCGGCTGGTTATTTGCTGCGCCAAACTCGTCGTGCCGCCGACTTAACTCAGGCCGAAGTAGCTGAGCAGTCAGGTGTCGCCCTGAAAATGGTCGGCAATTATGAACGTGGGATATTGGAGCCGACGGTGGACACGTTTCTGCGTCTGCTGGCAGTTACCGGCCACTCTATCGACATAGTTGACGACCGGGATTCCGAGTTCGTCAACCCGTACGCTAACACCAGGAAATTCGTTAGCATCTCGAGGTTCACTGATGCCATCCAGACCAGTGAGCAAAGTCGCTTGGATGGGCCGGTGTCCGTCCCGTTCGAACAGAAAATAATGGCGGTGCACGAGAATCTGGAAGCTGCCAATATAGAGCACGCGTTCAGCGGCGCCATCGCGCTGGCGTTCCACACTTTAGATCCTCGAACCACTGATGATATCGATCTGCATATCGCTGCTGACTCCGCCAGGGTGTTAGATGTGTTGCGCGCTCTGCCGCCCCAGATACGATGGGACGACGTTCTAGCTCGGATAGCCGAGAGGCAAGGCGGAGTTAAATTACGCTGGATGCGGGAGACAGCTGTGGATCTGTTCTTCCCTCGGAACGAACATCACCGAATAGTGAAACAGCGCATAGAGCGGTACGAATTCTGTGGCGCTCCGCTGCCGGTGGTGTCAGCCACCGATCTAACGGTATTCAAAGTGCTGTTCGACCGGCCGCAGGACTGGGCTGACATTGACGCTATGCTGCGAGCCGGCAAAGTGGATTCAGCTGAGGCGTTACGGTGGGTAGACAATTTAGGTGGAGAGCCAGCCAGCAGCAAACTGCGTGCCGCAATAGTAGCAGCTAAGACACCGCAACGCCGGTCAGCATTCGAAGTCGAATTGCTGTCGCCGCCCCGATCGGAATGACCTAGCAGCGCCGCCTCGCTCGGCCGTCATATCTGCCTCCGGCCCGCCGACCGCAGCTGGGTGTCGTGAGCTGGTTGCTGTGGCACAGAGGCGCTATCAATAGCGACCGTTATCATCAGCCAATTACACTGTGATTATGCGTAACTTAGTGGAGGACCTGGCTGAGCTGGCCGACGAGAGGCAGCGGCACTGGGCCCGGCGGGTACGACGCGAATACGGTATCAAGCTGAATGAGCCGGCGACGTGGGTCGCTGAAATGACGCAGAGCCGTATCAACGGGCGGGACGTGAACGACCGCAACATGGTGACGTTAGGGCCTAGCCCCGGTGACGTCCTGTCCGAGGCAGCTGATTACGCTGATGGTCGTGCCGCCCGGCGGGACGGTGTGGGCCGCTGGACCCTCGAAGTGTTCGGGGACGGTGAGAACAGCCCCCTGGTGCTAACGGTGTACCCCCACCTAGATGAGGAGGGCTACCCCGGCCCGCTGCTACCAGAGCCAGATAGGGGCCGGGAGAGCTGATGTCGCCGGCCCCCTACCACGATCCTAATTGTTTGGCGCTGATCAACGGGGAGCGATGCTCCTGCGCCGACCGGAACGCACGCCCGCCTCACAGTCAGATACCAAACGGCCCTGGAAGCTCCGTACCGTACGACCGGGTTACCTCTCCCACCACTATATGGTCTGACACAGAGATATCCTCAGACCAATATGTGCTGACGGCAGCGGAGTATCTGGCCTACGAACAGTGGGAGTATCCCAAGCCGAACCGGGCTGCGGTGGACAGCGCCAAGGCGCATATCATTCAGGTACTGGAAGCTCTACAGACCGTCGGTTTCGACTGCAGCGGGATTCTGGCTGATTTCAGTCGGCCGTCAACACCGACGGACAGATAGACCTACTGGCGAACGGGTGCTACCGTGCGAGGACCGACAGTCACCGGGTTCGCGGCGGTGGCCGTCAACCTGTCGACCGTGGTGGTCGTGGTCGCCGTCTGGTGGTCAGTCATCCGGTTCGTGCTCAGGCGCACCTCGGCTGCGCTGCGTCGGTGGCATGCCAGAAACAAAGCTATTCAGATAGCCGAATTTAAAGCTCGGAACGATTACCAAGACAGTTCCGCGGCTGCGCTGGCAGGCACCTCCGGTCATCATGTAGACCGGCAGCCTCGCACCGCGAGACGGCCAGTGCCGCTGTACGTCGGGGATACGATCTCTATGTCTGTCAACCTCGCCGGCCCCGATGAGCAGCCTGTTTCCCCGTTCCGGTCTGTCCAGCTGCAACTACCGGGGCTCGAACCGGAGCGGGACCACTCAGCGCAGCCCGAGCCGGCCCAGCGGATGCATGCCGGCCATAACGGCCATGACGATGTCCACCCGGGGTATTTGCCGGCGCGTCAGTCGTAGCTAGCGCCGGTCGTTCGCGCAGTCACTTATCGGCGTTTCGCCGTGTGCTTATGTTTGTGTGCGCCGACCATGGCCGCTAGAATAGGTGTGCGCCGACTACATCGACCAACGCGGCGCGTACCCGGGAGGGTCTGATGGTCGCGGTGCGCAGGCGACAACGGCGTCTCTTTATCGGCAGACGTCTGGCCGGGCTGGCCGCGGTGGTCCTGGCGGCGCTGCTCGGGCTGATCCTTACCGCCTTGTCGTTGCACGGTGCTGCCACTGTCCGGCAGGCAATTTACGCGGCGCTCTGTTCATGGCGGTAGGTTCAGTCTATAGGCGTCTGCGGTATCAGAAACCGGTTACGCATTTGATGTCTCCTATAGGTTACACTGCTAGTGTGAGCTTTCGAGATTACGCCGGCCGGGAGAGCGCCGATTCTGCCGCCGGCCATCCAATACATCGCGACACTCACAGACAGCAATCATGTCAAGTAGTCCCGGATCCGGCTC
>Ga0182030_10022897_pt1 | contig 11596 bp, 13 predicted proteins | sample 812S3MmetaG_FD_121299 | JGI IMG/M metagenome (GOLD analysis project Ga0182030, IMG submission 121299) | Permafrost microbial communities from Stordalen Mire, Sweden - 812S3M metaG (Illumina Assembly) | ecosystem: Environmental > Terrestrial > Soil > Wetlands > Permafrost | place: Sweden... | reverse complement strand
CATGTGGCTCCCCGGGACTCGGCCCTGGACGGCCGGCGTCGCCCCGTGACCGTCCCCGGCGGCGACAGTGAACGACTGCGGCGCCACGATGCCGCCGAACCTGCTCTCCGCCGCGAAATCGGGGTCGTAAAAGAGCGGGTTGGGGTTCTGCATCCCCTGGGCCCAGCGCCCGATATCGGACTCGGTGATCGGGTAGCGCGGCTGCAACCGCTGCAGCGGGACCCCGAGCCAGCGGTCCACATCGGTGGTGTCCAGCTCCAGCCGTTCGCCTTCAGATGCCATCGTCATGTTCCCCTCTTCAGCCCTCTATTAACATAATCATAAAATGATGCGAACCCTAGGGGGGTCGAATGGCGCGTCCGTTGGAAGGCCTCAGTGTGCTGGACCTCACGACGACGTTGGCCGGCAGCTATTGCACCAAGCTGTGGGTCGACGCGGGGGCCGACGTCCTGAAGGTGGAGCCCCCGGGCGGTGACCCGCTGCGGCGCCGGCGAGTCGTCGGCAGCCCGGCGCCGACCGGGGACCACTCGCCGCTCTCCTCGTTCCTGCATGCCGGGAAGGGCAGCATCGTGGCCGACCTGCGCACGCCGGCGGGATGCGCGGCAGTCCTCGACCTCGCCGCCTCGGCCGATCTCCTGGTCGAGTCGGCCGAGCCGGGCGCACTGGCGGCGCTCGGCCTGGGCCCCCGCGAACTCCGCACGGCAAACCCCGCGTTGACGATCGTCTCCATCACCCCGTTCGGCCAGACCGGGCCGTGGTCGCAGCGGCCCGCCACGGAGTTCACGCTGCAGGCTGCCTCGGGCTCCATCGGAGGTCGCGGCGTCCCCGAACGCCCGCCGGTCGCCGCGGGGGGACAACTCGGTGACTGGATCGCCGGAACCTGGGCCGCCATCGGGGGCCTCGCCGCCTGGCGCCGGGCCCATGCGACCGGGCGAGGCGACCATGTCGATGTCTCGGTCCTCGAATGTCTCTCCATCACGCTGAACCCGTTCGAGCCGCTCCACGCCTCGCTCACCGGCGACCGGGGCCATTTCCTGCGCGATGTCTTCCAGCGCTCCGTCGAAGTCCCCTCGATCGAACCGGCACTCGACGGATGGGTGGGTTTCGCCATGCTCAGCGCGCAGCAATGGCAGGACTTCACCGTGATGATCGATCGACCCGACCTGGCCGAGGACCCGGGGTTGGCCCAGCAATTGGGACGATGGCCCCGGCGGCACGACGTGGAGGACGCGGTGCACGCCTGGACCCGGACGCACACCGTGGACGAGATCGTCGAGTTGGCCAGCGCATTCCGCATTCCCGTCGCTCCCGTCGGCACCGGGGCGACCATCCCGGGTATGGGCCACTTCCGTGAAGTGGGCACCTACGTCGGCGGCCCGCAGCCAGGCCTGCTCTGGCCCCGCATCCCCTATCGGCTGGCCCTGGCCGACACGACCGATCCGGCTGGGCCGCCCCGTCCTGCTCCGGGCCTGGGACGCGGGCGGACGCCGCCTGCCGGATCGACGCCGCCACCCGCCGCACGCGGCATCACGGCTTTGCCGTTGGACGACCTGAGGATCGCCGACTTCACCGCACTGTGGGCCGGGCCACTGGTCACCCACATTCTCGGCACGCTCGGGGCCGACGTGGTCAAGGTCGAATCGGTGCAACGTCCCGACGCCATCCGCTACACCAGCTCACGGGGACCCGATGTCGACCAGTGGTGGGAGTACAGCTGGCTCTTTCACGGGGTCAACGCCGGCAAGAAGTCCGTGACGCTCGACCTGACCCGTCCCGAGGGGCTGGCACTGGCCGGTCGCTTGATCGAGGGGGCCGATATCGTCATCGAGAACTTCTCCCCCCGCGTGTTCGAGACCTTCGGCTTCGACGAAGAGGGCGTGCGGCGACGGGCACCTCAGGCCGTGTTCGTGCGCATGCCGGCCTTCGGGCTCCGGGGTCCCTGGCGCGAGCGGGTGGGCCTGGCCCAGACCATGGAACAACTCTCGGGGATGGCAAACCTCACCGGCTACGCCGATGGGCCGCCGACCAACCCCCGCGGGCCCTGCGACGCCATCGCGGGGATGCACGCGGCGTTCGCCGCGCTGGTGGCCATCATCGATCGCGATCGCACGGGCCGGGGGCAGCTGGTGGAGTCGGTCATGGTCAATGCCGCCCTGAACGTGGCCGCCGAGCAGGTGATCGAATTCACCACCCATGGCAACGAGCTCCGCCGCATCGGCAACCGCAGCCTGCTCGGGCACGTGCAGGGGGTCTTCCCCTGCGCCGGGGACGAGAAGTGGTTGGCGCTGGCCATCGAGGATGCCGCCCAGTGGGAGGCCTTGGCCGACTGGCTCGACCACCCCGACTGGGCCGACGTGTTGGGTGCCAAGCTCCCCACGGACGACGGCGCGCTCCACGACGAGCTCGAGCAGCGCCTCGCCGAGGTCTTCGCCTCACGCGACCTTGACGAAACGGTGGCTGCCCTGAGCAAGGCCGGTGTGCCGGCGGAGGCGGTCGTCCTCCCCGGCACCATCGAGGACAATCCGCAGCACACCGCACGACGGTTCTTCGAAGAGCTGGAGCACCCGGTCGCCGGAGCACAGCGCTACCCCGGCCTGCCGTTCCGTATGGCCGAAGGTCCAGATCACTGGTTCGACGAACCACCGCCGCTGATCGGACAGCACAACGACGTCGTGTTGCGCGACGAGCTCGGTCTCTCGGAGGACGAGCGCCGCACACTGGGCGAGCGAGCGATCACCGGGACCAGGCCCCTGGGCCTCTAGCCCCGGGGTTCACTACAGTGCCCGGTATGAGCGAATCTCTCGTGGGCCGCCAAGGCGCCCCCTTCCACATGGTCGTCGAGCGGGGAAAGATCCGCGAGTTCGCCCGCGCCACGAAGTCGTCCAATCCGGACTACCTGGAAGGTGAGCACCCTCTCTCTCCGGTCACGTTCCTGTCCGTGGCCGGATTCTGGCAGGACGAGTCGAATTCGCCCTGGGGTGACGCGGGAACCCGCAATTATGAACGCATCCTTCACGGGGAGCAGGAGTTCGCGTTCTTCGGCCAGCCGCCGCGGGCGGGAGCGGTCCTGACCGGTGTGAGCCGCATCGACCGCGTCTACGAGAAGGCTGGACGCCGGGGCGGGTCGATGCAGTTCACCGAGACGGTCACGGAGTTCCGCGATGAGGCCGGGCAGCTGGTGGCCGAATCGCGGACCACGGTCATCGAGACCGGCCAGGCGCCGGCCGGAGACGCGTCATGAGCGGTGCGACGTGGGACGACGTGGAGATCGGGACGACGCACACCCCCTTTGTCGACAAGCCGCTCACCATCACCGACTTCGTGCGCTACCAGGGCGCATCGGGTGACATGAACCCGATTCACCACGATACCGAGTTCGCCCAGAGCGCCGGGTTCCCGACCCCTTTCGCCGTGGGGATGCTCCAAGCGGGGGTGATGGCCACGTATGTCACCGACTGGCTGGGTGCGGCCTCCGTACGGCGGTTCAAGGTGCAATTCCGCGAGCAGGCCTGGCCCGGTGACGTCATCACCTACGAAGGGACGGTCACGGCCAAGAGGGAGGTCGACGGGGAGCGGCTGGTGGACCTCGAGCTCTCCGCCACCCGCCAGACCGGGGGGACGCACCTGAAGGGTTGGGCCACCTTCAGCCTCGACTAGGGCTTCGGCGGATCTCGTCGATCAGTCCGAAGTCCGACGCTTCCTCGGCACTCATGAAGATGCCCCGGCCGAAGACCTCGGCCACCGCGGCCGGTGCCTGTCCGATGGCGGCGGCGACGCGTTCGGTGAAACGCCGCCGCTCCTCGGCGCGCAGCTGCACCCACTGCTCCGCCGCACGGGCACTGGTCTCGAATTGCGTCGTCGGCTCGCGCCACGTGCAGCGGGTGCTGGGCATGGAGGCCCGATGGTGACAGACCGAGAGGACGCCCACGGCGGCACCGCCGACCTGTCCCATGCACAGAGCGTGCACCGGGACGCCCAACAGCTCAATGACGTCCATGAGGGTGAGTGCGAGCGCCAAACTCCCGTCGGCACAGTCGATGCGCAGCGTCACCGCATCGTCCCCTTGGGCATCCAACGTCATCAGCTCCGCCGAGACCCGGTTTGCCGTCATGTCGTCCAACCGGCCGGTCAGTACCACCACGCGTTGCTCGAAGAGCCGTTGAGCCAGACTGTGTGACCAGTCCCCGTCATGCACGTTCGATGCTCCATTCCAGCTTCCCCCCCAGGGCCGCCGCATAACGCTCGATCGTGGAGAGTCGAACGTCGAGGTCACCGGCCTCGAAGCGGGCCACGGCGGACTGCGAGGTGCCCATGCGGGACGCCACCTCCGCCTGTGAGACGCCCAGGCTGCGCCGCAGATCGGTGAGCTGGCCGCTCAGGGCGTTCCGGCGCTCGGCCATCTCTCCGAACCCCGGGAACACCGGGAGATGTCGTCGCTCGCCCACGCCGTGAGATTATCTCATATATGAGATAATCTCACGGCTCCACACTCGAGGAGGAACCCGACATGTCCACAACCAGACCGTCGCAGATTCTGGTGCCGACCGTGATCGAGGAGGGCAGCCGGGGCGACCGTGCCTTCGACATCTACTCCCAGCTCCTGCGCGAGCGGCCGATGTGTCGACCCTCTGCGTCGGGATGGGCATGTCGGCCGCAGCCATGATCCTGTGCGGAGGTGCCGCCGGGAAGCGATTCTCCCTCCCCAATGCGCTGGACATCGATCGCGATCACTCCCTGACTGCGGAGGATGCCCGTGACGACGGGTTGATCGACGACATCATTGCGCCGCGTCGAGGTGTGGCTGGGCCCAGGCTCGAGGCAGCTGTCGCCTGACGCCACCCCGGGTGGCACGGCGCGCGCGGTCTCCCACCTGATGGAGGGCGCATAGGGTGGATGACACGAGCGTCAGGAACGCCGCGAGGACACGGGAGGTTGTGGCATGCGTACCGAAGATCTGATTCTGGTCAGTGTGGACGACCACGTGATTGAGCCTCGGGGCATGTTCGACGGGCGGCTGCCCGCCAAGTACCAGGACAAGGCACCGCAATTGGTGCGGCGACCGGACGGAACCGACTACTGGCAGTACGACGGGAACGAGATCCCCAACGTCGGGCTGAATGCCGTCGTCGGGCGCCCACCCGAAGAGTACGGGCTCGAGCCGACCTCGCTCGACGACATGCGCGTCGGCTGTTACGACGTCCATGAACGGGTGCGCGATATGTCGGTCAACGGCGTGCTCGGTTCCATGTGCTTCCCCTCCTTCCCCCAGTTCTGCGGTCAGCTGTTCGCCCGCCGCGAGGACAAGGACGAGGCGTTGGCCATGGTGCGGGCCTATAACGACTGGCACATCGACGGCTGGTGCGGAGCCGAACCGGGACGGTTCATCCCACTGTCCATTCCCGCCATCTGGGATCCTCAGTTGGCCGCAGCCGAAGTGCGCCGCGTCGCCAAGAAGGGGTGCCACGCCGTCACCTTCTCCGAAAATCCCGAGAAGCTCGGATGGCCGTCGCTGCACAACAGCCACTGGGACCCTTTCTGGGAGGCCTGTTCTGACGAGGGCACCATCGTGTGCATGCACCTCGGATCATCGTCGCAGCTGTTGGTCACGTCCGCCGAGGCGCCGATCGACGTCATGATCAGCCTGCAACCGATCAACATGGTGCAAGCCGCAGCCGATCTGTTGTGGTCACCGGTATTACGCAAGTACAAGGACCTCCGCTTCGCTCTTTCCGAGGGTGGCATCGGTTGGATCCCGTACGCGCTCGAGCGCATCGACTACGTCTACCAGCACCACCACAAGTGGACGGGACAGGATTTCGGGGACATGCTGCCCAGCCAGGTGTTCAAGGAGCGCATCATCACCTGCTTCATTGACGACGCCTTCGGCATCGACAACCGCCGCTACATGAACGTCGACAACATCACCTGGGAATGCGACTACCCGCACTCGGACTCGACCTGGCCGACCTCGCCGGAAGCTGCGATGAAGTACCTGGCGGACGTGCCCGATGCGGAGATCGACAAGATCACCCATCTCAACGCCATGAAGCACTTTCGCTATGACCCCTTCAGCGTGCGCCCCCGGGAGAGTTGCACCGTGGGCGCGCTGCGCGCCGAAGCCTCTGACGTCGACACGTCACTCGTCTCGCGGGCCAGGGGCCACACGGCGGTCGGAGAGAAAGGCATCGTCGACCTGGCCGCCGTGGCGCAGGCGCTCAGCGCTGACGACTGAACGGACAGGGGATGTCCATCGACTACGTCGCCGGCGACGACCACGTGGTGATCATCACGATCAACCGCCCCGAGGCGCGCAATGCGATGGACGCGGAGCACTTCTTCCGGTTGCGTTGCGCCTGGGAGCGCTTCGGCGGTGACGATGACGCCTATGTCGCCATTGTCACCGGTGTAGGCCAAGACTTCTGCGTCGGTGCGGACCTGAAGTCGTACATCCCCCTGCTCACCGCGCTCCAGCGCAAGCGGGACGAGGGGCAGGAGGCCGAAATCGACGGCTACCGCCTCGAAGACGGCATCAAAGCCGTCCTGCGCGGCGTCGAGCTGTACAAGCCGGTCATTGCTGCGGTCAACGGAAACTGCGTCGCCGGCGGCATGGAGATGCTCGGCGGTTGCGACCTGCGCGTGGCGAGTGACACCGCCAGGTTCGGCGTGATGGAGCCCAAACGCGGCCTTTTCGCTGGTGGGGGCACGACCGTCCGCCTGCCGCGACAGCTTCCGTACCCCGCGGCGATGGAGCTGCTGCTCTGCGCCGACCGGGTGTCGGCGCAACGGGCCTACGAGATGGGTCTCCTCAATGAGGTCTGCCGCCCCGCCGACCTGATGGACCGGGCTTACGACTACGCCCACCGGATCACGGCGAACGGCCCCTTTGCCATTCGCAAGACCAAGGAGTCGGTGTTGCGCGCCCTGGCCACGGATATGGAAGCGGCGTACCAGATCGAGGCCGAAATTTCCGACGAGGTCTTTTCGAGCGAGGACGCCCAGGAAGGGCCCAAGGCCTTCGCCGAGAAGCGCACGCCCGACTGGAAGAACCGCTGAGGCTTACGAGCCCCCCAGCCGGCCCCCGGTGATCGACGCCGCCAGCTGCCCGCAGGCGGCGTCGATCTCAGCCCCGCGCGTCATGCGCACGGTGGCGTTGACACCGAGACTCTCGAGCTCGTCCCTGAACGCGCGCACCCGGCCGGCCGTGCTTCCGCGCACGGCGTAACCCGGTGTGGGGTTCAAGGGGATCAGATTCACGTGGGCACCCAGCGGGCGGGCGAACTGCGCCAGTTCGACGGCATCAGAACCCTGGTCGTTCACGTCATGGATCATGGCCCACTCGATCGAAAGACGGCGATGCGACGCTTCGACATACCGTGCACATGCGGCGGCGAGGACCGAAAGCGGATAGCGCCGGTTGAGCGGCACGAGAATGTCACGCTTCTCGTCGTTCGCCGCGTGCAGCGAGACAGCCAGGTTGACGGGAAGCGACTCGGCCGCCAGGCGGTGAATACCGGGGACGACCCCCACGGTTGACAGCGTCAGATGGCGAGCGGACAGCCCCATGTCGCCATGCAGTCGGGTCACCGCGCTCCACACCCGGTCATAGTTCGCCAGGGGTTCGCCCATGCCCATGAAGACCACATTGGACAGCCGGCGGGGGCGGGCCGCTCTCATCGCCTCGGCAACTTGCTCGACGATCTCCCCCCCGCTGAGTTGGCGCTGGAACCCGGCTTGGCCCGTGGCGCAGAACTGGCACGCCATGGCACAACCAGCCTGCGTGGAGACGCAGACCGTGACACGGTCGGGATAGTGCATCAGGACGGTCTCGATCTGCGCACCGTCACGGAGCGCCCACAGCCATTTGACGGTCTGCCCGTCATCGGCGGACCGGCGTGAGACCTCCTGGAGGGCAGGCGGCAATGCCTCGGCCAACATCGCCCGCACCGAGGCGGGCAGGTCTGTCATCTCCTCGGGCCGGAGCACCCGGGTGTGGAGGCCCTCCCACACCTGGCGGGAGCGGTACGCCGGCTCCCCCGCCAAGAGGTGCTCCAGCTCCGCGCGCTGCAGGTCGTAGGGAGCCACCACCCACCCCAGGCTACGGCACGACAGTGTCAGTCCCGGCCGAGGATCACCGTGCCCGCAGCGCTGAACCATCCACTCGTGCCATTGACGCAGGCCAAACGGGCATCGGGCACCTGGCGCCCACCGCATTCGCCCCGGAGCTGCCTAACCGCCTCGATGAGGAGGAAGATCCCGCGCATCCCGGGCTGGCAGGCCGACAGGCCTCCCCCGTCGGTGTTGGTCGGGAGTGCCCCGCCGACACGCAACCGGCCGTCCTCGACGAACGCGCCACCCTCTCCCTTCTTGCAGAAGCCCAGACCCTCCAGCGTCAGGATGACCATCGGGGTGAACGCGTCGTAGACCTGGGCGGTGTCGATGTCGTCGGGCGTGACGCCGGCGCGGGCGAAGGCAAGTTTCCCTGATCGCACGCAGGGCGACTCCGTGAAGTCGTCCCACTCGCTCATCGTCGTGTGCGAAATGGCCTCCCCGGTGCCGAGCACCCACACCGGTGCCTTGGCACAATCACGGGCCCGCTCCTCACTGGTGAGGACGATGGAGCCGCCGCCGTCGGAGCGGATGCAGCAGTGCAGCTTGGTCAGAGGATCCCAGACCATGGGCGCATCGACGACGTCGTCGATCGTGATGGGATCACGGTAGTACGCCTCAGGGTTGAAGCCGGCGTTGTACCGGGTCGACACCGCCACTTCGGCCAGCTGCGCAATCGTCGTCCCGAACTCATGCATGTGGCGGCGAGCCACCATGGCGTAGTGCGAGCCCACCGGGTGTCCGAACGGCGCCGCGAATTGGACAGGGCCGCGCGTCCCGAAAGAGAGGTTGGCCATCCGGAGCCTCTTCTTCAGATCGGCCCGCTGGGTCGATCCGTACGTCAGGACCACCACCTCGACAAGGCCTTGCGCAATAGCCGCGACTGCGTGTTCGACCATGAACTCCCAGACACTGCCACCGTGCGCGGTCGAGTCCACCCAATTCGGTCGTAGGCCGAGGTATTCCGCCAGCTCCACCGGTGGCAACGTGCCGGTCGTCGACATGAACCCGTCGACGTCAGCCTTGTCGATGCCGGCATCGGCCAGGGCTCGCTTCGTCCCCTGGAAGTTCAGTTGGAAGGCCGTCTTGTCGTCCACCCTTCCGCAATCGGACGTGGCCGCCCCGACGATGGCCACCCGGCGATGTGTCATGATGCTCCCCTTCTCCGGCAATTCGGACGGCTCACCCTGCCGCTTCCCCCAGGCCGGGATCCGCGGTGAGGATCCCTGATCCGAGAGGAGCAGCGCCTCGTCATATACCGTAACGGGGCGGGGGGTGGCGGACGATGTGGCCGACTGACCTGGCCCTCACCCTCGTCCTGACGGAACGACGACGAGGAGCACCGATGCCCATCACCACGGAGACACCGTCCGGCGACGACGTGATCCGCCACGTCGAGAACGGTGTGGCCCGGATCACGCTCAACCGGCCTGATGCCGGAAACGCCATGACAAGCGCCATGCGGGACCAGATCGGCGACTGGGTCGAAGACGCATCGAGCGATCTCGCCGTCCGCGCGGTAGTCATCACCGGAGCAGGGGACAAAGCATTCTGCACCGGAGCAGACCTGCGCGGGCGTGCTGCCCCGCGCGCGCGTCCCGAGGGAGCACCCGACACCGTCGTGGGCGACGGGGCGAGGACGATTCGCAACGGTTGGCAGCGACTCGTGGGCGCCATCCTCGACTGTGAGAAGCCGGTGATCGCCGGAGTGAACGGAACGGCGGCCGGTGGTGGCATGCACCTGGCACTGGCCTGCGACCTGGTGGTGGCGGCCGAGGAGTCGAAGTTCATAGAGATCTTCGTGCGGCGGGGCATCGCCCCCGACGGCGGAGGCGCCTGGCTGCTCGCCCGCCTGGTGGGCCTTCAGAAGGCCAAGGAACTGTTCTTCTTCGGTGACGACGTCCCCGCGAGCGAAGCGTACCGGCTGGGTCTGGTGAATCGGGTCGTCCCCCGGGCCCAACTCGAAGAGACCGTCCAACAGATGGCCACCCGGTTGGCCAATGGCCCGACAAAGGCCATCGGCGTGGCCAAATGGCTGACCAATCGATCGCTCGACGTCGACCGGGCGACGGCATTCGCGGACGAGGCCATGGCGCAGGAACTCGTCACGCACACATTGGACTCCAAGGAAGGCTTCGCCAGCTTCCTCGAGAGGCGTCCTTCTGACTTCAAAGGCTGGTAGCCCCTCAGCCGGTGGATGACGTCGTCGAGGTGCCAGTGACGCTGGTCGATGGCGTGGTGTCGGTGACACCCGGGGACGAGGTGGTGGAAGTGGTGGTCGGTCCGCCGCCGGTCGTCGTGGTACCCCCCAGGGTCGAGGTGGTGGTCGACGAGGACGAGGAAGAGGTCGTGGTTGTCGACGTCGACGTGGTGGTTGTCGTGGGTGGCGGCAGCGTCGTCGTCGGGGTCTCGAAGATCTTCTCGACCGTGGTGCCCCCTCCCGTATGGCCGAAGAGGTCGGCCAACGGTCGCCCGGCAATGAGCTCGACCACGGTGACGAAGACGAGGGAGACCACGAAGACCACGGCGACGACGCCGGCGATCTGCGGCCATCGGAGGTCTGTTCGGGGTGTACGCCGAGGAGTGGAAACGGACGTCCGCGGTTCGCTCGCCTCCACGGGGGCGGGTGAGGGGCGCGGTTGCTCCACCGTTGCGTCCGTCGCGGCAGCGCTGGTCGCCGTCTCTTCATGCACCGCCGATGCGGTCGATGCCCCGGAGCTGATGACGCCGGCGACCTTCGTTCCTCCCAAACGGCGCAGCATGGCGTTGTCGGGCGCATGAACGACGGCTTGTTTCACCGCCTTGTTCGTGCGCTCGATCGACTGGAAGACCAGAGCTGTCCCGGTGGTGGCGGCAATGGAGCCGATCGCCACACCGACGATGGTCCCCTTCACCCCGAAGATGGAGGCAATGACGGCCGACAGCACCGCTCCCGCGGCGGAAGCCAGGATCTGACGGTACGAGAACTTCACGGCAAACCTCTGCTAGGAAGCAAACTTGCAATGGTGCATCCGGGGGTGCAACCCGAAGGGATGCAAGCCCCGATGAGGTCGCCGATCGGACGGCTTCCTCGAGTACACGGCATCCACCTTAGCCTTCATAATTCTTCGGGCCGCAGGGCGCGAACTGTGCGTCCGCGCGGGGCTCGGCCGCGGCCAATCCGCCGGGTGGCGACCAGGTCGCAGACGAGTCCCCTATCGTGCGACCCAGCTGTTCAGAATCATCCCGGTCCCACAGGCCGTCGTGCATGCCGCAGGCGATGCGACCCCTATGGGATAGGGATAATCGTCGAAGGTGACGACTGATTGCACCGTTGGATTGGCCGTGCAGCTCGCAGCACTCACCGACGACGAGCACGCAGAGAAGGTCTCGACCCGAGTTGTCGCACTCAAGGGCGTCCATACCAGGCTGCACCATACGGCAATGGATATCCCACCGATGCTGACCGAGGGACTCGTGCCGGCGCAGGTGTTGTCGTAGGCAACCGTGT
>Ga0182030_10022895_pt1 | contig 11597 bp, 10 predicted proteins | sample 812S3MmetaG_FD_121299 | JGI IMG/M metagenome (GOLD analysis project Ga0182030, IMG submission 121299) | Permafrost microbial communities from Stordalen Mire, Sweden - 812S3M metaG (Illumina Assembly) | ecosystem: Environmental > Terrestrial > Soil > Wetlands > Permafrost | place: Sweden... | reverse complement strand
CTCGCCGGTGAGCAAAGCCTGGTTGACATAAAGGTCACGGCTCTCAAGCAAACGCGAATCCGCGGGAACGAGATCGCCAGCGACTAACTCGACAATATCGCCGGGCGCCAATTGGCTGATCGGAACCGAGACGGCCTTCCCGTCGCGTCTGACGGTCGCCTGAACGGACACCGACGCGCGCAAGGACGCCACCGCATTTTGTGCCCGGACATCTTGGACGAAATCGAACACGATGCTGATCATCACGATGACGACTATGACCACGAAGCTGGCTATCCCACCCGTAAGCGCGGAAACGCCGGCCGCTATCAAGAGGATGATGATCAGCGGGTTCTCAAAACGGACGAGGAACTGGCGCCAAAGCGGCTCGGTTTTCACGTCCGACGCGTTGTTCTCGCCATAGCTCGCGAGCCTTGATTTAAACTCTGCAGTCGTCAAACCCTCGATTGTCGTCTTTAGTCGAGCCAACAGACGGGCCGCCGGTTCACTCCAGATCTGCTCCGGCTCCGGCTCGCCTGACCCGACAGGCTCCGGCGCGACGGGCGGCGAAGGGATGACCGGAGGCGGAGGGATAAGAGCCTTGTCGTCGATTTTGAGGAGTGTCATCGGATAGGATCCTCGACCGTTCGCGCCCGCGCTAAATATTGGAAATCGACGGGAGCGGGTTTGTCAGCGCCACTTAAACCGGAATCATGCCGATTACACTGGGCGGGAAACTACTCGAGGCGACCCGCCGTTGCGGAGAGGGTCGGCGAATTTGACGAAACCGTTCGGGCTTGGCCGGACGGCGTTGGCCGTCGCCACGACGTCCAACGTCTCTTCCATTCTCATCGCCGGAGCGTCCGTCGCGGCAGCTTCGGCGTTCGAGTCGCCGATAGGCGCGAAAATCGAACGCAACGGGGACGCTGACGCGTCCGGGCCGCCTCTGACGGCTTCGTGAAGAGTTATAAACAAGAAGCTGAAGACGACAACGAAGGCCAAGGCCCCCATCGCAAATTGCACCGACAGGAGCGTCCAAAAAATGCCAGCATATTCCAGTTGCCGCATCCAAAGCCAGTTCTCGACATAGACCGCTAGGCTCAGGGCCATGAACACGAAGACGATGCTGATCCCGCCGATCCACGCCGTACGACGCGCCCGAGCACGCGCCCTGGGACTTTCCCAGGCACCGTCCGTCTCGACTTGTCCCGCGGGCTTAGAGGGATGATTGGTCATGGTCCAGCCTTTGCGGATAGCACGGATCGCATCGCCCTCTCCGCCTCCTGGGCATCGTGTATCGGCTGAAGCGGCAAAGACAGGGGCGGAATCTACTCACGCCGGCTTTGAGCGCCAAAGCGGGTCCGGCTCAAGTCGTGGCGAACAACGCCGCGGGAAAGGCTTTTCTATTCGTTACCATTGTCGCATCAAGTCGTTCACGATTAATATAAGATGGATCGATCGTGTCTGCGAGGCGCTGAATGCGAGTCGATCCTGCGACGCATACCTAAAGGCTCCCACACATGCCACCGCCTTCGTCGTACCGCCCGCGAAGACGAGCTATGCGGGAAACTGGGTGACGGTATGAGGAAGGCGGCGTAACGGGGTTGGTGCTGAAACCACCCGAATCTCCCTGAAGGAGCGTTACGCCATGATCGAGAATAGAGTTGTTTGCCTTCGACAGAAAGGGGCAATCGATGATCCTCTCACCGAAATCTTGCGGTCGGGCGCGCGCCGACTGATCGCCCAAGCGGTTGAGGCGGAATTCGAGACTTTTCTGGCCTCGCACGCTGAGCTGGTTCTTCCTGACGGTCGTCAGCGTGTGGTCCGCCACGGCCATGAGCCGGTTCGCGCGGTTCAGACGGGGATCGGCCCGGTCGAAGTGCAAAAGCCGAAGGCCCGTGATCGAGGCGCGACGCCGGGCACGCGGATACGATTCACTTCCAATATCCTGCCCAAATGGGCGCGACGCACCAAGAGCCTCGACGCTCTCCTGCCTGTTCTCTATCTGCGCGGGATTTCCGCGGGCGATTTTCAGGAAGCCCTTGCCGCCTTGCTTGGCAAGGACGCGCCCAATTTATCGCCGTCGGTGATTGCGCGCCTGAAGAGCGACTGGGAAGACGAATATCGGCAATGGCAAGGTCGCGATTTGTCGGCGCGCCATTACGTTTACGTCTGGGCGGACGGCGTCTATTTGCAGGCGCGCATGGAGCCGCAGGCTGAATGCATGCTGGTGCTGATGGGCGCGACGCCGGAGGGCAAGAAGGAGCTGATCGGCTTTCAGACGGGCATGCGAGAGAGCGCCCAAAGTTGGAAGGAACTGCTCGTCGATTTGAAGGCGCGCGGCCTGTCTATCTCGCCGCAAGTGGCCATCGGCGATGGTGCGCTCGGGTTTTGGAAAGCCATCGACGAGGCATTCCCGACGACGCGCCATCAGAGATGTTGGCTGCACAAGACACTGAACGTTCTAGACAAGTTTCCGAAGTCGATGCACCCCAACGCTCACAAGGACTTGCGTGAGATATGGCAGTCGCCGGACCGCGCCGCGGCGAAAGCGGCGATGACGACCTTCGCCGAGAAATATGCGCCCAAATACGACAAGGCCGTCGAATGCCTGATCAAGGATCGCGAGACGCTACTGACGTTCTTCGACTTTCCCGCCGATCATTGGGACCACCTGCGAACATCGAACCCCATTGAAAGCGTCTTCGCGACGGTCAGGCATCGGACCGTCCGCATGAAGGGCGCCTTGTCTCAGGACACCGCGCGTCTCATGGTGTTCAAACTCGTGATGACGGCGTCCCGAACCTGGCGGCGATTGCAAGGTCAAAACCAGTTGCCGAAAGTCATCAACGGTGTAAAATTCAAAGACGGAATCGAAGCCGTCGCCGAAATCAAATCCGCCGCTTGATTCACGCCATCACCTACTTTTCGGCATAGCTCCCGCGAAGATTGTGTGCTGCGCTTTGAGTACTTTCCGAGTCTACCTACGGGGCGCTCGCTTAGGGCATCCTCGCATCGGCGACGGGAGCCTTGGGGCCCCGCAGAGGATACAACGATGGCGGAGTTGGAAATCACGAAGATCGAAGACCAGAAGAATGGCCGTTTCGTCTTCAACGTGCGCGTTAACGCCGTCGAGGGAAGGATTGAATTTCCGATCGCGATTCAGGATTTGGGATCGTCAGCCCTGGACGAAACAGCCGTCCTTTGGTCAACGCTGGGCTTTGCCGAAGAGCTGGCCGCTTTGATCCGAGTTCGTCTCGGGGTGGAACTTCGCAATCCTGAGGCTCTGCGAAAGATCGCCTAACCCTGCCGGCTCTCGACGTTGGTCGTTTCGCACGAGCTAACGCGCTTGGCGAATTCGGGCCTAACTCTCCGCCTGCTAGGATCTGCGGCGCGACTGCCCTCGGGCGAGATATTGCCTGCGGGAGGCAGTGCCTTGGGATGCGATATCGGGGACGTTCGTTTGCGATGCGAATTCGCGTCCGCACGCTGATTGCGTGAGTAGTTTCGGGTTCTTTCGTTCGACCGTCCGGTGTGACCCTTTGTGGGCTCAACCCAACCCCTGAGGTCACAATGCCTATGCATGCAAAACATTTCAGAGACGCTTCGGGCATCCCAAGGCGAATCGGCCTAACCGCCGCATTCAGCGCGGCGGCCATTGTCGCCGGCGTCTTCGCCGCTCCGGCCGCCAGCGCGGCCAACAAAGAGATGATTATCAAAACCGGGTCGAGCTTGCTCTACCCGTTGTTCAATTTGTGGGTTCCCGAATAGGTGAAGACCCACAAAGACGTGCGAATAACCCCGCAGAGTACGGAAGCGGAACCGGTATCTCCCAGGCGATCGACGGCACCGTCGAGATCGGCGGATCGGACGCTTATCTCAGCAACGCTCTGGCCAAAGAGCACGCCACTATGATGAATATCCCGCTAGCTATCTCCAGTCAGATGGTGAACTACAATCTGCCGGGATTGGCTGAGAAACATATCAGCCTGAGCGGGCCGGTCCTGGCTCAGATCTTCCAGGGCAAGATCACGGATTGGAGCGACGACGCGATCAAGAAATTGAACCCGGGCGTTGCTCTGCCGGCTCACGAGATCGTTACGATCCATCGCACCGACGGCTCGGGCGACACGTTCATCTTCACCCAATATCTCTCGGCCGGCGCGCCCGAGTGGGAGAAATCACAAGGCTTTGGAACGACCATCAGTTGGCCGCCCGCCCCCGGCGCCATCGGCGCCGTCGGCAACCCCGGCGTGGTGGACGCCATGAAGAACGTGCCCTACTCGATCGGCTATGTCGGCATCAGCTTCAAGACAGCGACTGAGAGCAATAAATTGGGCGAGGCGGCCCTGGAGAATCGGGCGGACAAGTTCGTGCTATCGTCGCCCGCGAGCGTGAAGGCCGCGGCCGACGAGCTGTCAGGCAAGACGCCGGCGGACGAAAGCCTGAGCTTGATATTCGCAGCGGGTGACACGTCCTACCCGATCGTCAACTACGAATACGCCGTCGTAAACTCGAAACAGTCAGACCCGACGATGGGGAGCGATCTCAAGGCGTTCCTATCCTGGGCGATCTTGCCCGAGCACGGCGGCGCGGCGAGCTTCCTCGACGAGGTCAGCTTCGTGGCCCTGCCGCCGGCCATCGAGAAGCTAATTCAAACGCAGATCGACAAGATCGGCGAGAAGTAGACCATGACCGCCGCGGCGCTGAAACCCGCGGTCGGCTCCTTCGCCGCTCGCAGACCGCGGGCGGCGAGAATGGTCAAGAACGTACTGCGGTTCCGCGTTCTCTTGGGGATTCTGGGCGGCGCGGTTCCGGCGAGCCTGACCGCGATTTTGGCGTTTCTAGTCGTCTACCGTCTCAATGGATCTTCGCGAGTCGGCCTACGCCCTCGGGGCGAACGAACGGCAGACGATCACCCTCGTCGTCCTGCCGGCGGCGATGCCCGGCGTGCTGACAGGCGTGCTGCTCGCGCTAGCCATTTCCGTCGGGGAGACAGCGCCGCTGATTTATACCGCGGGTTGGTCCAACTATCTCTGGAACGGACAAATCGTCCATACGCCGATCGCCTACCTCACTTATGCGATCTGGACCTTCATTAACGAGCCCTTAGCTTCGGCGAATGCATTGGCCTATGCCGCAGCGCTGCTGGTGACGAGTTTCGTACTCCTGCTCAGCGTTGTCTCGCGTCTGATCCGGCAGAGGCGCTAGAACATCCGCCAGAACCGCACGGCGGGACCTCTCCGGCACACGACTCTACCTTCTCACCATCGATCTATTGTCATCTTGGGTAGTTTCCGATCCTGCCGCTCACCCGAAACGCGTACTAATGGGAGCGGCTACCCGCGGAGCGTTCGCTCCTAAGCGCTCGACATTGTCGACGCGGCGTCAATGAGGTCTCGTCAGGCCGGGCGCTTCAAGCGAATTGCGACACGGAAGTGGCCTTAATAAAGGAGCGCAAAATGCGAAGCGGCAAGCTCGTCATCGCGGAGGGCGGCGGCCCGACGGCGGTGATCAATCAATCTCTGGTTGGCGCCGTGCTCGAAGCGCGCCACTTTCCGCAGATCGAGCGAATCTACGGGGCACGATATGGCGTGCGAGGCATCGTCGACGAGGATTTTGTCGACCTTTCGCTCGAAAGCCGAGCCAATCTCGAAGCGATCGCGGATACGCCGTCCTCGGCCCTCGGCTCGACTCGGGACAAGCCGGACCTCGCCTATTGCAAGAAGATTTTCGCTTCGCTCAAGGCCCACGGCGCGGCCTGGTTTCTATATATCGGAGGCAACGACACCGCCGAGACCATGCGCATCATCAGCGAAGAGGCGTCCAAAGAGCGCTACGATTTGCGCTGCCTGCACGTTCCCAAGACCATCGACAACGATCTCTTGGAGAACGACCATTGTCCCGGCTTTCCCTCGGCGGCGCGGTTCGTCGCCGAAGCCTTTATGGGAGCGGACCTCGACGATCGCGCCCTGCAGGGCGTTTACCTCGCCGTCGTGATGGGCCGTCAGTCGGGCTTCCTCACTGCGGCCTCGGCGGCCGCGCGCACGGTTAAGGACGATGGGCCGCACCTCATCTATCTGCCCGAGCGCGTCTTCGACGAGGCGAAGTTTCTCACCGAAGTCAAATCTGTCTATGACAGGCTGGGGCGGTGCGTCATCGCAGTCTCCGAGGGGATACACGACGCGCGCGGAACGCCGTTCGCCGCCAAGATCGGCAGGACGGCGGAGGCGGATCCGCACGGAAATATCCAACTTTCAAGTGCCGGCGGTCTCGCGGATCTCCTGTGCGAGGAGATTAAGGCAAAGCTCTGAATCAAACGCGCGCGCGGCGACGCGTTCGGCTTTCTCGAGCGATCGTTCGCCGGCTGCGTCTCGGACGTCGATCAGCGAGAAGCGCGCGAAGTCGGCGAATTCGCGGTCAAGCAGGCCATCTGGGGATTGTGCGACGGCTCGGTAGTAATCCGGCGCACCGGCGATTATGCCGTCGACTACGCCCTGATTGAGCTCGCCAATGTCGCCGGCAAGACGAAGGTGATGTCGGAGGAATTCATCGCCCCCTCGGGCAACGACGTAACGCGCGCTTACCTCGACTATCTCATGCCGTTGCTCGGCCGCGACCTGCCTCGGCCCGCTCGGCTGCGTGGCGGCGGCATTGCCAAGGTGCTCCCTCCGAAGCTGCTTGTCGCGTAAGGCGCCCAGCAGGCGATCGATCCCAAGGCCCTGAGCGTTTTCCGGGCGCCGACGCCCGCAGCAACCACGCACAAGCATTTTGCAGACAGCCGGAGCACACCATGTCGAACCGTCGTCGGTCGCAGCCACACCTGATAAAATCAACTGGTTTGTTGTCCGCAGGGTTCGCCGCGCTGTTCGTCGGCGGCGCCGCGGCGCAGGTTCAAGCCCCGGGCGCGCCGGGATTGTCCGAGGGTTGGGCGCCGTCAAACAAACTAGGGTTCGGTACCTCGGTCGACGTACGCGCGAACGCCTGGTTCACGGTCGGGCCCTCCGGACTGACGGAGATTTACTACCCAACCCTCGATACCCCGAGCGTCCGCGACATGCAGCTGATTGTCTCGGACGGAAAGACCTTCGCCGAGCGCGAGGCCGACGGAACCACAGGGTCCACCGTCGCGCTCGATAATGGGGCGCTAAGCTACCAGCAAGTCGAGCGCGCAAAGTCCGGTCGTTATAGCATCACAAAGACCTACTCGGTGGACTCCACGCACGCGACGATATTGGTTCATGTCAAGTTCTCGGCGCTCAGTGGCGGCCCCTACCAAGTCTACGCGCTCCTCAATCCAGCGCCCAACAACGATCTGCTTCATACCACCGGCGAAACATTGGGAGCCGCGCTCGTTGCCAGCGGTAGCGGGGCCGGAACGGAATCGGGCCAAGTCTTTAAACAGCGTCGCGACGCGAGCGATGGGATGAAGAACTATCCCGATGAAAAAGGCGGCAAAGAAGTTCCGTTGATCGCGACCGCGTTCGCCGCCGATCCGCCTTTCATACGCACGTCGAACGGATTTTTCGGCACGAGCGATGGCGCCACCGACCTCTATCGCCACTTGTCGATGAACTGGACCTACGCCCAGGCCAGTCATGGAAACGTAGTGCAGACCGGCCAGACCACGCTCGACGGCGTTAACCAGACCGAGGCTACGTTTGCCATAGGTTTCGGCTCGACCACCGGCGCAGCGCTTTCGGCGGCCGAGCAGTCCCTCGCTTCTGGCTTCAATAGCATCGACGATGCCTACGTCGCCGGCTGGCGGTCACATCTGGCGCGCATAAAGCCCGCGCCGAGTTGGCTTACCGACGAGGAGCGACGGCTCTACAATTCTTCCGCGTTGGTGTTGTCGGCGAGTGAGGACAAGACCAATCCAGGCGCGTTCGTCGCCTCGCCCTCAATGCCATGGGTGAACGAATTCATCTTCCCGGTCGGCCCCTATCACCTGGTCTGGGCGCGCGACCTCTATCAGATCGCAACAGCGTTGATCTCAATTGGCGACCTCGACGGCGCGGAACGAGCGCTCACCTTCCTGTTCGACCGCCAGCAGAAGACGGATGGCTCATTTCCGCAGAATTCGACGGTCGACGGCAAGCCGTTCTTCGACAGCCTGCAACTCGACGAAGTCGGCCTGCCGCTTGTCCTGGCTTGGCAACTGAAACGCTTCGATCGCGCGACATACGCCAGCCATGTGAGGCCGGCGGCCGACTTCATCGTCGCCCATGGCCCCTCCACGCCGGAGGCGCGTTGGGAGGAGCAAAGCGGCTGGTCGCCCTCGACTATCGCGGCGGAGATCGCCGGCCTCGTGTGCGCTGCGGACATCGCAAATCGAAACGACGACACGGCTTCGGCGAAGACTTACCTCGAGACCGCAGATGTGTGGCGCAAGAATCTGGCGAGTTGGACGGTTAGCACTAACGGCCCGCTGTCGCCAAACCCCTACTACCTGCGTCTGACGAAGAATCATATGCCGAACGACGGCGCAACGTATAATGTTCTCAACAGCGGCCCCACGGTGGATCAGCGCGCAGTGGCGGACGCCGGTTTCCTCGAACTGACACGGCTCGGCATTGAGCCGGCTAACGATCCGACCATCGTCAATTCGCTCGCCGTGGTCGATCAAACGATCGGAGACGTCACGCCGACGGGCATGTATTGGCATCGCTACAGCGACGACGGCTACGGCGAGCAACGGGACGGCAGTCCATGGAACTACGGCTTCCCAAAGGGTACCGAGGTCACGTTCGGGCGGCTTTGGGTGCTGTTGGCGGGTGAGCGCGGCGAATACGATTTGCTGAACAATCAACCCGATGCGGCGCGCAAGCGCCTCGCAGATATGTCGAACGCGGCGACCGAGACCTACCTGCTGTCCGAACAAGTATGGGATAGCAACCCGCCGTCCAACGATCCGCACTCAGGCTTCGTCGCCGGGCGCCCGACGACGTCGGCGAGCCCGCTCGCCTGGACTCACGCGCAATTTCTGCGCCTCGTTTGGTCGCTCGCGGACGGCCATCCCATCGAGCAGCCTTCGGTTATCGCCTGCCGCTATATCGAACGGTCATGCGACTAATCGCAACGGCCTGAGTAGTTTCCGAGCCTCCCGCACGACAGAGCCGTCCCGTACGAACGCAGTTTGCCGCGCCACGAGCGGCGGCGAAGCTGACCGGGCGAGAAAGGGATGGACATGAGGCCAGCGGGCATCCGCATTGCGACCGCGTTGGCCGGGATCGCACTCGCAACGTATACGGTACTCGCTCCCGCGCGGGGGCAAACCGCCGGCGCGGCGCCGCTCTCTCCCTATGGGGCGATTCTCTCGACGATGGGCATCGTCCCGAATATTACCTATATAGGCGAATTCGCCGCCAATCCGAACGGCGGAGCTGGTCAGGGCGGAGAGTTCGCGGGCACGTTCGCCATCGGCGCCGATGTCGACCTTCAAAAGCTGATGGGCCTGACCGGCGGCGCGTTTCACATCGAATTCACCGATCGGCAAGGCCGCAATCTCGCCAACGACACGATCAACAGCAGCGTTTCCGTGCAGGAAAACTATGGTGGCGGCCAGACGTATTTTTTGACGACGCTGACGTATGAGCAGAAGCTCCTTGGGGGGATCGTCGATCTACAGTTCGGGCGCACGGAGCTCGGCGGGGTGGCTTTCCAGGATCCGATATATTGCGAATTCCAGTCGAACAACTTCTGCGGCGAGCCCGCTGTCATGGGCAAGCTCATCAACGCATCGTACTATCCCGTCCCGGTTTGGGCGGGGTACGCCACGATAACGCCCACGGCCAAAACCTATTTCATCCTGGGGCTGTTCGACAACGCGCCAACGGAATCCGAGCCGCAGTACCATGGCGTCAATTTTTCGATCGACGCGTCAGAGGGCGCGCAGATTCCCCTCGAGGCTGGCTATCAGACAACGTTCAAGAACGACAATTACCCCCGGCGCTACGACGTCGGCGTCATCCTCGATCGCACGCCTTACAGCTTCACGACCTACGATCCCGCGACGAAGCAGTTGGACTCCACCGACGGGTTCGGCCGCACGATGCTTTACGCACAGGCGAAACAAATGGTGTATCGACCGGACATGACTTCCGAACGGGGACTGACAGTGTTTGGCGCCGTGGCATTCGGGCCCGACGCAAATCAGCAGGCCAATTACGGCATCACGGCCGGGGCGGTCTATCTGGGACCCTTCGCCTCGCGTCCGATGGACAGCATAGGGGTCGCGGTCGGCGATACGCACTATCGGGACAGCTATATCGATCAGCTCTATGCCTATCGGGTCAATGCGCTCGACGGGAGCCAGCGTCCGGCCAGCGACCTGATAATGGCGGAGATCAACTATAAGGTCGCGCCAACGCCTTGGCTCAGTGTGATGCCGAACATTCAGTATATCGACAACCCCGACAGTTTGGGCGCATTGCCCTATCCGAGGAGCAATCTGCGCAATGCCTTCGTGTTTGGGTTGCAAATCGAGGTCGACGCAGCGGTTCTCAGCGGACTTGCTCCCGCAAAGTGAGCGCGGCTTCGCGCCTTTAGCCGGTCGACTGGGCGAGTCGTCGGCGCGGACGGATGCGTAGTTTCCGAACCTGATCGCCGGGAGCCAAACGCGCTAAATCCCGTCGTTGGGCCTGCGCTTGGCGCGTTGAAGGTGGGTCCTAAAGGCCTGCAGCCCAGAAGGGAAGTTCAAGTATGTCGGCTCAAGCGCAACAGCCCAAAGCGCCCGTTACCAAGCCGGGTTCGAAACCGGTCGCCGCCGACGACCTGCAGAAGCTTCCAATCGCAGAGGTCGAGAAAAGGCTCGGATCTTCACCGGACGGGCTGACCGACGCGGAGGCGAAGAAGCGGCTGACGAAATACGGCCCGAACGAGATTGCAGAAAAAAAGACCAATGCGCTGCTCAAGTTCCTGGGCTATTTCTGGGGCCCCATACCCTGGATGATCGAAATCGCGGTCATACTCTCTGGCGTCGTGCGCCACTGGCCGGATTTCTTCATCATTCTTCTTTTGCTGCTCGCCAATGCGGTCATAGGGTTCTGGGAGGAGCGCCAGGCCGGTAACGCGATCGACGCCCTGAAGGCGAGGCTTGCGATCAAGGCGCGGGTAAAGCGCGACGGAAAATGGGTCACGCCGCCGGCCAAGGAGCTCGTGCCGGGCGACATCATCCGCCTGCGCCTCGGCGACATCGTCCCGGCGGACGCGCGCCTGCTCGACGGCGACGAACTCTCTGTCGACCAATCCGCGCTGACCGGGGAGTCGCTGCCCACCACCCGCAAATCCGGCGATCCAGTGTTTTCCGGGTCGATCGTTCGACGCGGCGAAATCGACGCCCTCGTCTATGCGACGGGGACGAAGACCTATTTCGGCAAGACGGCGGAATTAGTGGAGACGGCGGTCACCGTCAGCCATTTTCAGAAAGCTGTGCTGAAGATTGGCGACTACCTCATTATTCTCGCCGTCGCCCTGGTGGCAGTCATCATCGCCTTCGCGATCTACCGCGGCGAGCCGCTTCTGACCACCCTGCAATTCGCCCTCGTGCTTACCGTGGCCGCCATTCCCGTTGCGATGCCGACGGTTCTCTCGGTGACCATGGCCGTCGGCGCCCGGCT
>Ga0182030_10022894_pt1 | contig 11597 bp, 12 predicted proteins | sample 812S3MmetaG_FD_121299 | JGI IMG/M metagenome (GOLD analysis project Ga0182030, IMG submission 121299) | Permafrost microbial communities from Stordalen Mire, Sweden - 812S3M metaG (Illumina Assembly) | ecosystem: Environmental > Terrestrial > Soil > Wetlands > Permafrost | place: Sweden... | reverse complement strand
TTGCTTTTGATGAGTGTGAAAACGTCCAGAACCGTAGCAATACTGCGAATGTTCCCCGCAACACTCAAAAGTCCAACTTCCATGCCGGGGTGTTTGTCCGTCAGGGTCTCAATACGTTCGCTCACACTCCTCAGCCGATCAATTTCCAGCAGAAGGTCCTCGAAAGCCGGAGCCACTACCGGCCCATCGGCCGCTGACGCGATTGTGTCCCCTTTGGTCATGGCCGACTCTCGACTGACGTCAACCTGAAGGCGTAAATCTTCGATCAATCGCAGCGTTGTTGCCTCGCCAAGGAAGGTAAGAAACAGCCCGAGCAGTTGCGCAATCAGAATGATTCCGCCCTCGCCATCCTCGTCCGCGTCCGTCTGGGACTCAACTTCGCTGAGACCGCGCAAGCCCCCATTCGCCGTTACCTGCACCGCGCTGAGCCGGGGTGATTGCGACTTGGCAAGAGCCAAAGCACGGGAAGCGAGCGCCTGAAAACCGTCAACTCCCACGGGTGCGCATAGCTGCCGGCGCAGTCTCTCATAGACACGCACAGTTGCAGGTTGGATTTGCAGGGAGGTTGCACTTGCATTGGCCTCGCGAGCAACGAGGCTGCCGGCCAAATCACGCGCCCTTTGTCTATGAGTCATCGGTTCAGTTCTTTCTTAACATGTGACGCTTCGCCTTGTAACGTGAAGCGACTGCCGCAATGATACTCTCAAGCGGGTTGCTCTGGCGACGGGATCCACGGCGCGTTTTATCAGACTCCATATTGGCGAAACGGAATTGAGGAGGCGCGAAAATATTTCCGCAAGAGTGAGCAAAATTGCACAGAATTTCCCCTCCGCAGGTGCGACCATGTGCTAGAGTTTGGATCAAAGTGTGCAGCCGAAGAGAATGCCTTGAATGCTTAGTCGCATGAAGAAGATCCGGCATCCCGTGGTTCCGCTCGCAGTCGATGGTTCTTTCCACACTGCACACCAGCTTTGTTAACCTTGTTGCAGTATGGTCGAGCATCCCTCCAGTGGTCATCCTGCAAGGGCCGCAATCGGAAGGAGGCCGTTCAATGGTTAAACTTGAAAAGCCCGGATTTGATACCGCCGCCTTTCTGGCGAGCGCAGGTCTGGGGCGAAGAATCATCCAATATGCGCCAAAAGATGCCTTCTTTTCGCAAGGAGATCCGGCAGACTCGATTTTTTATCTTCAGAAAGGCCGCGCAAAGGTCACAGTTGTTTCCGCCAGCGGGAAGGAAGCTACCATCACGCTACTCGCGGCCGGCGACTTTGTGGGAGAAGAGGCGCTCGCGGCGATGCCTGGACTGTGTTTGGCCACGGCCACTGCCATTACCGCCTGCACCGCTCTCAGAATCAGCCGCGGAGAGATGATCCATGTAATGCATGAGGAACATATTTTCTCAGACTTCTTTTTGAAGTTTTTGCTGGAGCGCAGCATGCGCGTTCAGGCCGACCTGGTCGATCAGCTCTTCAACTCAAGTGAAAAGCGCCTGGCGAGGATTCTGTTGTTGATGGCGGAATTTGGCAAGCCGGGCGAGCCGGAACAATTCATTCCCAATATCTCGCAAGAGACCCTGGCGGAGATGATCGGCACCACGCGCTCCCGTGTCAGCTTCTTTATGAACCGCTTTCGCAAACTTGGGTTTATCGAATACAACGGGCGCATCAAGGTTCACAGGTCGCTGTTGAATGCGGTTTTGCTTGATCAAATGCCTGAGAGAAACCACGAGAGACGTACGGGTTCGGCCACTCCACAGAGTCCCTCAAGCGCCCCCAGCCGTATGCGGTGAGTGTGGTCCACCACCCTCAGCCTCGCATCAGCATTCGGTAGATAGGCTGGAACCACTTCCATATGGCCGGTCGCGTTGGCGCAGCGCAGGCATCCGTGTCGAGAGAGAACTGCACGGATAACACAGATTTCTGGGCATATCTCACGGAGTATCCTCAACCGGACGAACTGAAAAGTTCGGATTTCCATTCGCGAAGTAGCGTCTTCGAATCCAAAATGCGACGTTGACAAGCCCGATGAGTGCCGGAACCTCAATCAGCGGGCCAACCACGCCGACGAATGCCTCGCCGGAGTTCAAGCCGAAGACGGCAACGGCCACTGCGATCGCCAATTCAAAGTTGTTGCCGGCCGCAGTGAACGACAGAGTCGCCGATTGCGCGTAGTTTGCACCGAGCCGCTTGCCCATCCAAAAGCTGACCAGAAACATGATGAGGAAGTAGATGACCAGCGGGATTGCAATGCGAACGACGTCTAGCGGCAAACGCACAATAAGATCGCCCTTGAGCGAGAACATTACCAAGATTGTGAAGAGCAACGCGAATAACGTGAGCGGGCTGATCCGGGGAATGAAGCGCGTGCGGTACCATCCCTCGCCCTTGACCCGAATGAGCACGAAGCGCGTGACGAACCCGGAGACGAACGGAATACCCAGGTAGATAGCGACGCTCTTTGCGATCTGGGCGATGCTGACGTCGACGATGCTTCCCTGAAGACCGAACCATTTTGGAAGCACTGTAATGAATACCCATGCGTAGAGGCTGTAGAAGAGCACTTGAAACACACTGTTGATGGCTACGAGCCCAGCGACATAGTCCGTGTCGCCGTCCGCCAGTTCATTCCAGACCAGAACCATTGCAATGCAGCGAGCGATGCCGATGAGAATAAGCCCACGCATGTAGGCCGGTTCACCGCGAAGAAACACAATCGCAAGGACGAACATGAGCGCCGGGCCGATGAGCCAGTTTTGAATCAGCGACAGCCCCAGGACCCGCTTGTTCCGGAAGACATCGCCCAGCTTCTCGTATCGAACCTTCGCCAATGGCGGGAACATCATGATGATCAACCCGATGGCGATGGGAATGTTTGTCGTCCCGCTCTGAAAGCGATTGACGAGTCCGGCAGAGCCTGGGATGAAGTGTCCGATCCCTACTCCAATTGCCATTGCGAGGAAGATCCACAGAGTGAGGAAGCGATCGAGGAAGGAGAGCTTCTTGCGCTGCAACGGAGCGCAGGTCTGGCCCTGCGAATATGGTCTGCTGGACATGATCATCTGGCCTCAGATGCTATTGAACAATCGACAGGAAGAGGTAAAGGTGCGCCTTGGAGAGCGGCGAATTTTGCCGGACTGCAGCAAGCCTTGGAAAGCCGCGTCCGGTCCGCCTGCATGGCTCGCTCCTCTTTCAACCACCCAAGCGTCTGGCGCAGCACCTGAGCGGCGCCGATATTCGGTGGCATGACGATGCGATAGTGCATCCATTTTCCATCGCGTCGGGCCTCAACAATCCCGGCCCGACGAAGGTAGGCCAGATGCCTGGATATTTTGGGCTGCCCCTGCTCCAGAATCTCTACGAAGTAGCAAACGCAGATCTCCTGATCGCCCATCAGGTTGAGCAGGCGGAGGCGTGTGTTGTCTCCCAGAGCCTGAAAGAATCGTTCCATGTTGAACGGCGATGATTTTCCGGCCATGATTTGTTTATACGCATTGACGAATATATTGGCAAGGGATATAGTCGTGTTTGCAAATATGTTTTTGAGGCGCAAGTCATGAGAGAGAAGATTTTGGAATCGGTACGGTCGAAATACGGAGCGGTGGCAGAGAGTTCGCTGTCGAGTGACAATGCGGGCGTGAAGGCGGTGGCGGAAGCCTTCGGCTATACCCCTGAAGAGCTTACCTCGATTCCGGCGGAAGCCAACATGGGTTTGTCCTGCGGCAATCCGACGGCAACGGCCCACATCAGCCCCGGTGAAGTTGTAGTCGATCTTGGCTCCGGTGGAGGTCTCGATGTCTTTCTCGCGTCGAAGATGGTTGGGCCGGAAGGCCGCGCCATCGGCGTCGATATGACTCCAGAAATGATCGAGCGGGCACGTGCAAACGCCAAAGCAGGTGGTTACACGAACGTCGAGTTCTACCAGTCAACCATTGACCGGATTCCGCTGCCGGACGCTTCGGCCGATTGCGTCATATCAAACTGCGTCCTCAACCTGGCGCCCGACAAGGCCGCCGTATTCCGCGAGATTGCCCGTGTTCTCAAGCCTGGTGGTCGCGCGGCGGTGAGCGACATCGCCTTGAAGCGTGAACTTCCCGAGGCTGTGTCCAAGAGCATCGCCGCTTACGTCGGCTGCATTGCCGGAGCCATCCTCATCGATGACTATCGGGCCGGACTGCTTGCAGCGGGCTTCGAACATGTGGAGATCGTAGATAGCGGCGCCGACCTCAATGCATACGCCAAGGTTGAGAATCAGGCTGGCTGCTGTTCCCCAACGATGGACACATCCAACCCGTTCCAGGTCATCGAAGCGCCTTGCTGCTCTCCTGTACCCAGCACATCGGCTTCCCTTCATGAGGAACTAACGGCTCTCCTCTCGCAATACGACATCAACGCGGCTGCGGCAAGCGTCAAGGTGTACGCCATTAAGCCGAATGCGAACCTTTAAGCCCGCTTCCAAGTGCGAAAGGACGATGTTATGGCGCACTACAATGTGTTGTTTCTCTGCACAGGGAACTCAGCCCGGTCCATCATGGCTGAGGTGATCATGACCCGCAAAGGTAAACCGAACTTCACCGCCTTTAGCGCGGGAAGTCATCCGTCTGGTACCGTGCGGCCAGAGGCCATTCACCAGATTGAGAAGGCAGGCTTGACCACTGCGAATCTGAGGAGCAAATCTTGGAATGAGTTTTCGGTACCCGGCGCGCCGCCACTCCACTTCGTCTTCACCGTCTGCGACAATGCGGCGAATGAAGTCTGCCCCTTGTGGCCGGGCCAACCGATGACGGCGCACTGGGGTGTACCCGATCCCGCGGCTGTGCAGGGTACGCCCGCAGAGATTGAGCGGGCTTTCGCGAGCGCATTCGCTGTACTCGACCGGCGCATCAGCCTTTTCCTTTGCTTGCCCTTGGCATCGCTTGAGACCTTCTCGCTGCAGCGGGAAATCGACAACATCGGAAAACAATAGCAAAAGAACGAGGGATCATGATTAAAGTCATTTTTGCTTGTGTTCATAACGCTGGCCGCTCACAGATGGCGGCAGCCTTCTTCAACCAACTGGCCGACCGCGGCAACGCTGAAGCGGTCTCTGCTGGAACGGAACCCGGCCTTCGCGTCCACCCGGAAGTCCTCGCCGTCATGCAGGAAATAGGGATTGACCTCAGCAACGCCAAGCCCCAGAAACTGACAGAAGATCTGGCGCAAGACGCACAGCTCCTCATCACCATGGGCTGCGGTGACAAGTGCCCGTACGTGCCCGGTCTGCGTCGCGACGATTGGCCTCTCCGCGACCCCAAAGGACAGCCGATGGAAGAAGTTCGTATCATCCGTGATGAGATTCGTGCGAGAGTGCAGTTGCTCCTGGGTCAGGAGGGGCTTGCAGTCAGCCAATGACAGGCTGCTCGGACTTCAGGCGTCATTTGACGTATGCAATCGCTGAATTCCCTGAGGTGTCCAGACCGAACCGGCGGAGATTGACTAACTGCTGATCGAGGCTTAACCAGCATGGGGACTGCCGCATTCGAACTCCGGCAGCTCGATGTCACTCAGGACCAGCTCGGCTGTAGCATCGTTCTTGTGCATGCCTATATAGTCTTCATAGAAACGGGAAGCCGACCGCGGCATCCGGGCCGCTACAAACCAGTCTTCCGCCCCGTCCGCGTCTGTCACCCAATAAAGATGGTAGGGATTCTCCTTCATTGGACCTCCGGATTGAGTTTCTACTTGGGCTCTTCTCCGGGGTTCATTCTACAGAAGGCATTGCCATTTCCAAAAGCCACCGGCGCCGGATTCAGAAATCCTGGACCCTGCTGTTTCGGCTTTGTAGCCAGGAGCCGTTTACGTTTCCGGAGACGCGCCGACTTCCCGTTCTTTCTTTGCCGTCGATGAGCACTCTGGCGATTTTGCACTCAACAGCACTTAGTTCGTCCTGCGCTGTCGCCGCCTTATCCGATTGCCGAGGTGGTCGCGGCTGTTTGACGATAACCGGAAAAGATTATATTAATTAATGGCGTAGTTAATTACGGTAAACGTAAGAATGACTGGAAAAGCTACTGGCCGTCCCGGCCGTCCGGCTGCAAGCCTCGAACGCGATGCGCGCGATCTGCTGCTGGCTGCGGCAACGGACTTGTTCGCCGTGCACGGTGTCGCGGCAACAACCTTTGCCATGATCGCCAAGCGCGCGGGCCTCACGCCCGCCATGGTGCATTACTACTTCATCGATCGCGGGCAGTTGCTGGACGCAGTCGTGGAGGAGCGGATTGCCCCTCTTATTGTCTCGGTCTGGGGTCCGGTTAACGCCAGCGATGCGCCGGCAGAAATCATCCGTGGAGTCGTCGAACGAATGCTGGCCGGCATCGAGCAAATGCTCTGGATTCCGTCCACCTGGATGCGAGAGGTGCTGAACGAGGGTGGCCTTCTGCGCAGCCGTGTCTTCCTCCATTTGCCATTTAATAAGTTGAAGCTACTCGGCAAGTCAGTCGCGGGCGGGCAGGCGCGCAAGGCGATCAATCCCAATCTCGATCCCGGACTCATTGTCTTCTCCACAATCGGGCTGGTGATGCTTCACGTGGCCACAGTTCGATTCTGGGCGGAGATATTTGAGAGCAAACCGCCAAACATCGAAGCCTTGCGCCTTCACATCACCGGCCTGCTGCTCAACGGATTGCAGCCTGAAGCCTCTGCTCGATCCGTCCAGCGGACGAGGAACAAGTAGGAATGGAGGAGACATGCTCGTTCGAGGAACAGTCAGAACCATCGCATCGCTCGGCATTGCGGTCGCCGTCAGCTATCTGATGGCCGGGTGCAAACAGAAACCAGCAGATAGCTATCAAGGCTACGTTGAGGGAAAATTCGTTTACGTTGCCTCGCCCCAGAGCGGCAGGCTCGACCACCTCACGGTCGCGCGCGGTGATTCGGTCGATGTAGGCCGCCCGCTGTTCAAGCTCGACAACGAGCCTGAAGCCGATGAGGTGCGCCAGGCTGAACAACTGTTCAAAAGCTCGCGGTCGCGCCTGGCAGATCTCCAAACAGGCAAGCGTCCCGCTGAAGTCGACGTGACCCGTGCGCAACTACTCCAGGCGCAGACGGCAAAGAAGCAGGCCGACCAGATACTGGCCAGCGATCAGGCGCAATATCATGCCGGCGGCATCCCCGAAACCGAGCTGATTAATGCGCAGGCCGCTGCGGACTCAAGTGCCGCCAAGGTCCGGGAACTCGATGCCTCTCTTGCCGTCGACGCGCTGCCCGCGCGCGAACAGCAGATCAAGGCACAGCAGAACCAGGTTGCAGCTGACACTGCTGCCCTTGCAAACGCAAAGTGGAAGCTCGACCAGAAACAGATCACCTCGCCGCGGCAAGGGCTGGTGTTCGACACACTCTATCGCGAGGGCGAGTGGGTCGCTGCCGGCAATCCCGTCGTCCAACTGCTCCCGCCTGAGAATCTTGAAGTTCGCTTCTTTGTGCCAGAACCCGTAATGGGCAAGCTGCGCGTGGGGCAACCGCTTCACGTAGGCTGCGACGGGTGCGCGGGCGACACCGGCGCGACCATTACGTTCATATCTCCTGACAATGAATACACGCCGCCGGTCATCTACAGCAACGAGAACCGGTCGAAGCTTGTCTACATGGTGATTGCGCGGCCGAACGACGCGAAGGCTCGGACTCTGCATCCCGGCCAGCCCGTGGAGATTACGCTCGAATGACGGCCGCCTCCAGTCCGGAGTTCGCCATCGACGTGCAAGGTTTAAACAAGCACTTCGGCGACAAGCACGTGGTGAAGAACCTATCGCTGCGCGTGCGCCGCGGGGAGATCTTCGGATTTCTGGGGCCGAATGGCAGCGGCAAGACAACCACCATACGCATGATGTGCGGGCTCCTCAAACCCGACTCCGGAAGTGGAAGATGCCTGGGGTACGACATCCTGCGCGAGAGGGCTGAGATCAAGCGCAATGTCGGTTACATGACGCAACGATTCTCCTTTTGGGAAGACCTGACCATCGCCGAGAATCTCGATTTCGTCGCGCGCATGTATGAGATCTCCAATCGCAAAGACGCAGTGCGCAGGACGGTGGAAGCTCTGGGGCTGACAGCCCGCTCATCGCAGCTGGCAGGCGCTCTTTCCGGCGGATGGAAGCAGCGATTGGCGCTGGCGGCCTGCATGCTGCACCAGCCCCAGTTGCTGCTCCTCGATGAGCCGACAGCAGGCGTGGATCCGCGCGCGCGGCGCGACTTCTGGGACGAGATTCAAAAGCTCGCGGCGAACGGTATCGCAGTGCTGGTAAGCACGCACTACATGGATGAGGCGGTGCGCTGCCACAAGCTGGCGTACATCGACTCAGGAACAATGCTGGCGCAGGGCTCCGCCGATGAAGTAATCCAGAGTCAGCATCTCATCACCTGGTCCGTCCGCGGCGACCACCTCTCGGAGTTGCAGGATAAACTGCGCCAGCTACCCGGAGTCGAGCAGACCGTTACTTTCGGGGCCACATTGCACGTAAGCGGTAAAAACGCAGAACAGTTACAGCGCAGCATAGAGGCGGCCATTGCGGGTACAGCCTGGCACGCGCAAAAAATTGACACGGGTCTCGAAGACGTATTCATTTACCTGATGAGTCCAGCAGAGACTCAAAAGGGAGCGACGCTATGAAGCGCCGCAATGGCTTTTCACTAGCCCGCTGGTGGAGCATCGTGCTCAAGGAGTTCATTCAGCTGAAGCGCGACCGCATCACCTTCGGAATGATCCTGGGCATACCCATTTTGCAGATGGCGCTGTTCGGCTACGCTATCAACACCAATCCCAAACATCTCGACACTGCCATCATCAGCGCGGACGACACCGACATCACGCGCAGCTTCATCGCCGCCATGCAGAATTCATCGTATTTCAAGGTTGTCGGCACTCTGCCCAATGAGCAGGCAGGCCGCGACGCGCTGGCGCGCGGGCAGCTTCTCTTCGTTATCAATATTCCGGCGGGGTTCACGCGCCAGCTCCTGCGGCGCGAGCATCCGTCCCTGCTCATTGAAGCCGACGCAACTGATCCCACGGCAACCGTCGGCGCACTGGCCGCGGTCAACGGGATTGTGCAGTCCGTAATCCAAAAGGAGCTCACCGGTCCGCTGGCCATGCTTCAGGCGGGGCCGCCTCCGTTCAGCGTCGACGTGCATCAGCTCTACAACCCAGACAACATCACGCAGTACAACGTAGTGCCCGGCCTGATGGGTGTAATTCTGACGCTGACCATGGTCATCATGACCGGCTTGGCCATCACCCGCGAGCGCGAGCGAGGCACGATGGAAAATCTGCTTGCCATGCCCGCAACGCCACTGGAGGTAATGACAGGAAAGTTGCTTCCGTACGTCGGCATCGGATTGATTCAGGCCACCATCATCCTGCTCGCTGCTCGCTTCGTCTTCAATGTGCCGTTCTTCGGCAATCTCGGCGCGGTTTATCTGTCGACCCTCCTGTTTATTGCGGCCACGCTGACCGTCGGAATCGCCTTCTCGTCGCTGGCGCAGAATCAGCTCCAGGCTATTCAGCTATCCATCTTCTACTTCCTCCCTAACATCCTGCTCTCAGGATTCATGTTTCCATTCAAGGGCATGCCCGCCTGGGCGCAGTTCATTGGCAATCTTTTGCCGCTCACCTATTTCAACCGCCTCATACGCGGCATTCTGCTCAAGGGCAACGGCTGGGCTGACTCATGGCCCAGTGTGTGGCCGCTGATCGTCTTCACGCTCGTGCTCATGGTGATTGCGGCAGCCACCTATCGCAAGACTTTGGATTGAGAGGTACCGGCCATGCGTGAATCAATCAATTGGAAGCCCGCAGCATTGGCAGCTTTGTTAGCGCTACTCGCGCAGGGATGCACCGTAGGCCCGCACTATCGCCCCCCTGCCCCCCCAACGGTCGCCAGGTACACTCCCCAGCCGCAACCGCAGCAAACGGTAAGCAGCCCCGGTCCTGCCGGCGTCATCCAGCACTTCAGCTCCTCGGCTGAGATTCCCGCCGAGTGGTGGACTCTCTTCCACTCGCCCGAGCTCAACACCATGGTGAGCAAAGCTCTTCAAGATAGCCCCACTCTCGCGCAGGCCACCGCAAGACTCAGGCAGGCACAGCAGGAGTTGGCCGCCCGCACCGGCCAGGCAAAATACCCCACGGTCACCGGCAACGCTTCGGTCCAGCAGGAGCAACTGAACCTCTCCGCATACGGAATCCCTTTTCCCAATCCATCACCCTTCACGTTGCTCAATGGTTCTATCGCAATCTCCTATGCGCTCGACCTCTTCGGCGCCAACCGTCATCTCATCGACGGCCTTCGGGCGCAGCGCGAGTATCAGCAGTGGCAGCTTGAGGGCGCGCGCCTCATCCTCGCCGGAAGCGTCGTAACCGCCGCCATCGAGGAGGCGCAATTCGAGCAGCAACTCGATCTCACCCGACAGATGCTCGAGCTCCAGCGACAGGAACTCGCAATCTCAATTGACCGCAACCGCGCCGGCGGCATCTCCGATTACGACCTCCGCACCGAGCGAACCGCCGTCGCCCAGACCGAGGCCAAACTTCCCCCGCTCCAGCTGCAACTCGATGCCATCCACGACGAGCTAGCGCTCCTGATGGGCGAGTCCCCGGCCGAAGCTCATATTGCCAACATCACGCTCGAAAGTCTCACTCTCCCCGCCGACCTCCCTGTCAGCCTTCCCTCGTCCCTCGTCAAACAACGCCCAGACATTCGTGCTGCGGAGGCTCTCCTTCATCAGGCCAGCGCCAACGCAGGCGTAGCCACTGCCAACCAATACCCGCAAATTCTCTTGTCTGCAAGCGCTGGCGGCGTCGGCACCAGTTTTCTCAACGGAGGCGACATCTGGAATGTGGGCTCATCCCTGACGCAGCCGATCTTCAACGCCGGCGCATTACAGGCAGAAAAGCGCAAAGCGCTGGCAGCCTACGACGAAGCAAACGGAGTCTACCGTCAAACGGTCCTCGAAGCCTTCCGTCAAGTAGCGGATGCCCTCTACGCTACTCAGCACGATGCCGAAGCCCTGCAATCGCGCACAGAAGCCGCAAGCGAAGCCGATGCCGCCTGGCAAATCGCGGCCCGCCGCTACGGCGCTGGAGGCATCAGCCATCTCGACCTTCTCGAAGCCCAACGCCAAAAGCTCCAAACCGCGCAAGATTGCACCAACTCGGCAGCCAGCCGCTTCCAGGATTCAGCAACCTTGATCCAGGCCCTCGGTGACGGATGGTGGAACGAAGCCCAAGTAGCGACTCCGCGGAAGAAGCCCATCACAGAGCCAGCGAAAAAGGCCCAACTAAATTCGAAAGACTGAGCCAGCGAGTAAAGTATCGCCTCCTCGATAAATTGCTAGTAGGAGGCTCACTGGCGATAACCGCCCAGCGCATGCTTCGAGGATGGGCGGTAAAAATCAGTCCCCCAAAACGCCCATGTGACCAGATTTCTGGCTTTATTGCCGAGCGGTCGGCTAGGCCGTATCGACATATACACTTTGCAGCTTGGTTTCTAGGTGCTGAAGTGGAAGTATGTCGCCTAGCCGTTATGAATTGAGTGATTTGCAATGGGAGAAGATCAAGGATTTTCTTCCTGGGCG
>Ga0182030_10022893_pt1 | contig 11598 bp, 10 predicted proteins | sample 812S3MmetaG_FD_121299 | JGI IMG/M metagenome (GOLD analysis project Ga0182030, IMG submission 121299) | Permafrost microbial communities from Stordalen Mire, Sweden - 812S3M metaG (Illumina Assembly) | ecosystem: Environmental > Terrestrial > Soil > Wetlands > Permafrost | place: Sweden... | reverse complement strand
GGGCGTCGTGGGCTGCGACCACTCGCTCTCGATGCCCGATTTTCGCGCCGCCGAGCGGGTCTTTCAACTCATGACGCAGGTCTCAGGTCGCGCCGGACGCGGGGAATTGCCAGGCCGGGTCGTGGTGCAGACCTACTATCCAGATCATTACGCGATCCTGGCCGCCAGCAGCCACGACTACGCCAGTTTTGCCGAACGAGAGCTGAAATACCGGCGCTGGATGCACTACCCGCCCTTCGGCGTGCTGGCCAATGTGCTGGTGCAGTCGGCCAAACTTGAGGAGGCGGCCGGCTGGTCGTCTATTCTGGGCACATTCTTGACTAAAACGCAAAACGGCGGAGCCGTGCGCGTTCTTGGCCCCTGCACCGCGCCCATCGCCCGCATCAAGAACGTCTACCGCTTTCACCTGATTCTGAAGGCCGCCTCGCGCAAGGCGCTGAATGCGGCGCTGCGCGGAATGCTGACGCACGCCGAGGCCGCCGGAATTCCGCGCAGAAATCTGATTGTGGATGTGGATGCACTGCGTTTAATGTGATCACCCGCGGTGTGGCTGACTGCCTTCGGCGCGGCTAGAGCGTTTTCAACTCAAGTGTTAACAAAATGCTGGGTGCCCCATCCTTTCCGCGTTCTTTGCGGAAAGGATGGGATAGCACAAAGGTTCATTTCGACCGTAAACCCCAGAACCAAAAGTAGCTAAACGCTTTTAAGGATTTCCCGGCCGAAGGCAAGGCATTCACTGCGCTTCAGGTTGTCGTATTCGCCAAAGTGAGACACCATGGCCTCGCGCAGTGGAGGGTCAAGAAGAGCAGCCGTGACGCGGCCCAGGAAGACATGGTGCGGAACGTCTTTCACTCCGCTAAAAGCCTGCAACTGATCGGTGACATACATCTTCTCGATATCAGGCGTGATAGGCTTTTGTGTGTTTCCACAGACGATAAAGAAAGCTCTGGTTTTGTCCTTGAGCCAAGAGGAATTGGCCTCGAGATACTGTTTGATTTCAGGTTTGATCTGACCTGACCGGACGGAAGATCCGATGATAATGTTGTCGAACTTCTTCAGGTCGGGATTCTCTCGCAGATCGAAGACATCTGCTATGCCGCCCAGGCCTTCGGAGATCCAAACGCCCGCGTCTCGAGATGTGCCACACCAGGTAGCGTAGAGCACAGCCCACTTCTTGTCGGAAGGCCTTGGATAATACTGAAGCGCCGAAGCCTGATTTGTCAGGGCCAATGCGCCAATACCCGCTATGCCCAAACCCAAAACTGTTCTTCTTTTCATGGTTTTTCTCCCGCTTGATTCTGGTATACACGGCCAGAGTTCAGCGTAAACAGGTTCTTTGCTCGTTGATATTTGTGCGCGGGGATTCATTGGAAGGAATCTCGCGCGCCAGATTCGCAGCCCGCATCAGTTGCCCAGCTTACTGATGAGATCGGCGGCATCCTTGGCCTGATGGACTTCCATGCCCTGGGCGGTCTTGTGCATGGTCTTTCGTGTCATCTTGTTGGGTTGCAAGTCGAAGGGCAGAGCGTTCTCCTTGGCGACACGAGTCAGCACAATACGCATCACGTCGGAGACCGTGAGGCCCATCTCTTCGAGCACCGCGGTGGCTTTCTCTTTCACTTCAACGCTGATACGGGAGCGGACAACGGCATTTGCTGCCATGCGTGGATTGTAGCCCAACTGGGCTACAATCCACGATGAACTTCACAGATAAATAACCTCACTCCCTCAGCCCGATCGGCGCGAACGAAGTGAGGCTGGCCGTGCCGAGCGGGTTTCTATTTGCCTGCTGCCGCGCCCGCTTCCAGCGTGTGCAGTTCCTTGCCCGGCTTGAAGCGGATCGCTTTGCCGGGGGTAATGCTGACTTCGGTGCCGGTCCGCGGATTGCGGCCAATACCGGTCTTGCGGGCACGGACGCTGAAAACGCCAAATCCGCGCAGTTCGATGCGTTCACCGGCGGTGAGAGACTGCTTGAGGCCCTCGAAAACCGTATCCACCGCGGATTCAGCCTTGGCGCGGGGCAGGCCCGTGCGCTCGATTACATTGTGAACAATGTCCTGTTTGATCAATGGCATTACCTCGCTGGGGCAAATGGAATCGCTGTGAAATGCCCTACGGAATTGATGCTACAGGTTTTGCGCCGATTGTGGAATATGGTAAACAATATTCAGGAGAATTTTCCGCTGACGAAAGTTGTTTTTTTCCCAGGGAGGCATGCTTGTGGGCCGGTTAGGGTGGTTTGCCGAAAATTCCTGAGATCGATCGCCGCAACTTTGGCCGAGATGGAGCATCCGGAAGATGGCACGGATTCCTGGCTTTTACCCGGAGGCGCGGAAAATACCAGAGGAAGACTCCTCAAGAAGCTTCAGAACTGGAGAAGTATGTCGATTCAGAACGACCGGTGGATCGGGGAACAGGCTCTCAAGCATCGGATGATCGAGCCCTTCAGTGAGGATCAGGTGCGCGATGGTGTGATCTCGTATGGGCTTTCTTCTTACGGATATGACCTCAGGGTTTCGGATGAATTCAAGATTTTTACCAACGTAAACAGCGCCATCATCGATCCCAAGGCCTTCGACGAGCGTTCTTTCGTCTCAATCAAGGCACCCTCGGTGATTGTGCCGCCGAACTCCTTTGTTTTGGCGCGTTCTGTCGAGTATTTTCGTATTCCCCGCGATGTATTGGCGATCTGCGTTGGCAAGTCAACCTATGCGCGTTGCGGAATCATTGTGAACGTAACGCCTTTCGAGCCGGAGTGGGAGGGATTTGCGACGCTTGAGATCTCCAATACGACTCCGCTGCCGGCTAAGGTTTACGCCCATGAAGGGCTGTGCCAGATTTTGTTCTTTCGCTCCGACGAGGCCTGCGCGGTCAGCTATGCCGATCGCCAGGGCAAATACCAAAAGCAATTGGGAATCGTACTTCCAAGACTGTAATTCTTTGTTGCATCGGTTGGATGGCTGGCGAACCGGAATCTCTCTTGTGGCGATGCGCAAGGGGAGACGTTTGCACTCTCTTCGAGGCTATAGCATTTTCAGGATTGGTATAGAAGGGAACACAAAAGCAGAGGAGCTTTTTCCTCAAGAAAAATCCCCTCTGTATGCTTCTGGCGACTCTACGGCACTACTGAAAATGCTCTAGGGAATCTCTGAACAAGTCGCAGTTTTGAAAGGGCACGTCTTCAGCCGTGCCGCAAATGCCGCAAAATCAGAGGGGCTTTAGCCCCTGAGGGAACGGGAGGATGTGATCAGGAACTTATTCAGAGGTTCCCTACTTCCTCCTGCCGGTGAAAGGGGACGCTCAATGTGTTCTATGCGCATTTTGAGGCCTATCCGCGTGGGATTGATGGCCGACGAACCCATTCGGTTAGAGGGGCTTGCCAGTATCTTTGAGGAGCCTCAGCCGGAGGGCCAGGTCAAACTGACTGCGGTGGCCGGAAGCATGAAGGAATTGCTGGCCGACGCGACGCTCGAGTATCTGCTGATCGACCTGAATTCCTCCTGCTGTGGGCGAGAGACGCTGGAGACGATTCGCAAGTTGCGTCCTGCTCTGCGGCTGATCGTGATCGGTCCGGAGGGCAATGACGAACTGGTCATGAGTTCGATCCTTGGCGGCGCACGGGCCTATCTAGACTCTTTGGCGGGACCCGAGATGGTGCGCCAGGCTCTCGATGTAGTCATTGCCGGATCGATCTGGGCGCCACGCCGGCTGCTCTCCAAACTTGTCGACCGGCTGCTTGCATTCCCCGATACCAGCCGCGCCAGCGTCACCCCTCAATTGACCAACCGCGAGCGGCAGGTGCTGGACTTGATTCTGATGGCGCGCTCCAACCGCGAAATTGCCCGTCAATTGGGCATCGAGGAACGCACCGTGAAGGCTTATGTGGGTAGTTTGATGCGCAAGACCGGCGTGGACAACCGGATCGAACTCTCCATGCGCGCACTGAACCTGTCGCTTGCCTCTCAACCCAGCGACAGCGGCCTGAGCGAGCCCGGCGCACGGCGCCAATCTTCCTCTTAACCGGGCGGCGATCTCCAAAGAGGCAATCTGGTCCTCGGCAAAGGCTGCTGAAGAGAGCGCGAACGGTGCGTCATCTACGCCCCATCAGCCATTTCCGCGATCGGACCGCTTCTGCGAACGACGGAGATTTGAGCCATCCAATCGCCCGTAACTAAATAGTCAACATATTAGGTTACTTTAATACATGCTCCTTTCGTACTCTTGTGTGAAACATTTGTTTTCCACAGACTTTTTTACAGAAACAACGCAGATCTGGGGAAAGGAGTTCCCGGCAGTGTGTTTTATAAGTTTTCCATATGCGTGGGAACTCCTCTTTTTGGGGCTTATTTTTTGAGATTCGGCCTGTCCGCCGCGTCGTGAATCCCGTTCTATCCCTGTCTCCGAGAATCGAGAATGGCCTCCGTGTATCAGAGAAGCGCAATATTTTACTATACTCTTGCCTTCATTCCTTCCGAAAAATGACGCAGCACGAAAAATATTTAGAAATATGAGCAATATTGACCAGAATTAGTGATCCTTTTTGCACATACTCGTTTACAGAAACAACGCAGATCTGGGGAAAGGAGTTTCCAGGCGTTAATTTCATGTTCAACATGATGCCTGGAAACTCCTCTTTTTTTAGCGCTTGCGGCAAACCCGATTCTGCTTCCGTTCAAGCCATTCAAGCCTCCCCAGCGTCCAATCAGGCATCGATGAGTCCAGACCGGATGATCCGGTCTGCTTTTCCGCGCCTGCCGCAAGGCAGACAGAACGCGAAGCGGCCAGCCGCGAAGCAGTCGGGGCAGCAATGCCCTTGCCCGTCCCAGCGGGAGCAGGATAAAAGCCATGCAGCCGCAGATGCGCCTCCTGGCTGAAATGCTGTAGGCTGATTCGGGATGCACAGGGCGCCGCGGGCCGATTCCCTGAGGCGATCGCTCGCGGATCGGGATGAGCGGCAGGCAATGCGCCGTTTTTTTCTTCAGGAATCAATAGACCGCGCCCGTGAGGGCTGCGCCGTGGAAAGGACCGAAATACGAATATGAAAAAGACGATGACTTCAATCTGCCTTTGTTTTCTGCTCACATCGAGCGTCTTGGCTGCTTCCAGCCGGGGGGATTTGCAGGCGCGCATCGACGCGGCCAAAGTGGTTCTCGATGAGATCATGGCGGCCAAAGACAATAGCATTCCGATGAATATTCTGGAGCAGGCCACCTGCGTGGGCGTGGTTCCCGGACTGATCAAGGGGGCATTTGTCTTCGGCGGTCAGTATGGCCAGGGCGTGGTCACCTGCCGCACCGGGCACGGCTGGAGCGCCCCGGTTTTCATTCGCATGGCGGGCGGGTCGTTTGGATTTCAGATTGGCGGCCAATCGACGGATCTGGTGCTGGTTGCGGTGAATGACCGCGGCTTTCAGGATCTGTTGAAGAACAAATTCAAGATCGGCGGAGATGCATCGGCGGCGGCGGGCCCGGTGGGCCGCAGCGGACAGGCCGCCACGGACTGGAAGATGAACGCCGAGCTGCTCAGTTACTCGCGCAACAAGGGACTCTTTGCCGGCATCGACCTGGACGGCACCAGCGTCAGCCAGAACTTCGAAGATACGGAGCTCTACTTTGGTGGGCCGCACAGCTTCGAGTCGATTCTGAAGGGCAGCGTCGATGTGCCCGTAGGAGCTGTCCCATTTGTCAAAGACGTAGCGAACTACTTTATCGAGGCCAAGAGTCGCAAGTAACGGCTAGTACCGTGACCGCGTGATTTGGTCATTGTTTGAATGTAGCGCCGGCCTCCCGGCCGGCTGTAGCGCGGACGTCCTCGTCCGCGCTTGTCCATGATGAATTACCAATTCATGCGGCCTGAACACTAGCCGGTATGGGGACGCGAGCGGGGACGGTCCGGCAGGGGTCGGCCTGCCCCGGTTTGTTTTGCGCCGGGTTTAAATCGGTGCGGGAGTCCGGCGTAAGCAATTACACTTGACCTTTGCCTCCGACGATGCTGAAAAGAATCGAGTATTGGCTGGTTGTGGCCGTGGCGCGCACCCTGGGATGGATGCCGCGCGGGCTGGCACGCCTCTTTGCCAACGCGCTCTCCTGGAGCGTTTATCGAGCGATGGGACGTCTGCGCCGGGTAGGCGAGCGCAATCTGGAACTGGCCTTGCCCACGATCGCTAAGAAGGAACGGCAGCGCATCCTGCGCGGGGTCTTCCGCAGTCTGGGCTGGCAACTGGTCGAGTTCTGCCGCATGCCCCGCTATACCGCCGAAAATACCCGCAGCTGGATTCGCACCGAGGGACTGGACCACTACCTGGCGGCGCGGGCGCGCGGCAAAGGGGTGCTGATCGTCACCGGCCACCTGGGCGCGTGGGAACTCTCCAGCTTTTATCATTCGCTGATGGGCTATCCGATGGGCATGATCATCCGCCGCCTGGATAACCGGCGGCTGGATGAGTTTGTGAACCGCATCCGCTGCCTGCACGGCAACCAGGTGCTGCACAAGGACGACTTTGCCCGCGGCCTGCTGACCGCAATGCGCGCCGGACAGACAGTCGGCATCCTGATGGATACGAACATGACCCCGCCGCAGGGTGAATTTGTCGAATTTTTCGGGCGGCCCGCATGTACCGCCTCGGGACTTGCGCACGTCGCGCTCAAGACCGGCGCGGCGGTGCTGCCGGGGTTCATGCTGTGGGAAGAGGCCGAGCGCCGCTACGTGCTGCACTTCGGCCCCGAGCTTTCCTTGGCTCGAACGGGCGATGCTAATGCCGGCATTTTGGCGGCTACGCAGCTTTGCACCCAGGCGATTGAAAGCTGGATCCGGCGCTATCCCGACCAGTGGCTGTGGATTCACCGCCGCTGGAAGACGCGGCCGGCGGGCGAGCCGGGGCTGTACTGAGATCAGGGATCAGGGATCAGGCGATTTGAGGAGAGACCGATGAAGCTGGGCGAACTGGTCGGAGCATTGGGCGGCAAACTGGCGCAGGGAAGCGCCGGGCAATCGATTACCGGAGTGAATGAGAGCGAGCAGGCTCAGGCAACCGAATTGATCTTTGCCGAGGATGCCACCTCAGCTGCCAAAGCCCTGGCCAGCAATGCCGGAGCGGTCGTTTTGCCAGAGGGAAGTGCTGCGGCCTGCCCGCGAGGCAAATGCGTCGTTGAAGCCGCGCAGCCGCGGCTGTGGTTTGCCCGCGCGGCCAAGCTGCTCACCCCGGCGCTGTCCGCAGCTGGAGTCCATTCCACGGCGGTCGTCGGCGAGAATGTGCGACTCGGGAAAGGCGTGACAATCGGCCCCTGTGTGGTGGTGGGAGAGAATGCGAACCTCGGCGACGGCAGCCGCATCGAAGCCGGCGCGGTGATTGGCCGGGGCGTGCGCGTGGGCGACGACTGCCGCATCTATCCGCGCGCGGTGCTCTATCCGGGAACCACGCTGGGCAACCGGGTTGTGGTTCACGCCGGGGCGGTGCTGGGGGCGGACGGCTTCGGCTACGTGCGCGACTCGGCTACGGGAGCGTATACACAATTTCCGCAGCAAGGCACGCTCATGATCGAGGACGAGGTCGAGATCGGCGCCAATTCCACGATCGACCGCGGCGCGCTGGGCGAGACTCGCATTCGCCGGGGAACCAAGATCGACAATCTGGTCCACATCGGCCACAACTGCGAGATTGGCGAAGACGTGATCGTGGTGGCGCTGACGGGCATCTCGGGGTCCTCGACCGTGGGCCGCGGGGCGGTGATTGCCGGCCAGGTGGGCATCGGCGATCACGCCCACATAGGCCCCGGCGTGATTCTGGGGGGGCAGGCTGGCGTTCTCAGTGGCAAGACGGTCACCAATGAAGGATTGAAGCCTGGAACGGTCCTATGGGGCACTCCGGCCCGTCCGCTGAAGCAGGTTTTGCGCGAACTGGCGGTGGTGGCAAGGCTGGCGAAGAAGCAGGGATCAGCCACCCCAGCGAGCACCGACCGCTCGCCGGGGACCCCGGCAGGGGTCAGGGGTCAGGGGTCAGGGGAATAGCGCCGAGTCCGTTCCGCATCTCCGTTTGCGGCGCGGGAGCATGGATCGCCGAAGAAGCTGGCCGGGAGGTTGCTGTACTTTTCATAGGCCGCCTGGTCAATTTGCACGCTTGACCCTGATCCCTGCTCCCTGTTCCCTTGGTTCAGATCGGCTTTTCGGTCAGAAACGGCTCCGGTTTCAGTGCGCCGTCGCGCTGCTTGACCAGCATCTGCACCTTGCCTTCGGCGGCGTCCAGTTCCTCTTTGCAGGCTGCTGAGAGGCCCACACCCTGCTCGAAGAGCTGGAGGGACTCTTCCAGGGCCAGATCGCCCTTTTCCAGTTGATCGACGATGGTTTCCAGCTTCTTGAGCGATTCTTCAAAGGTGGGCATGGCGGTTACTCCGGGATGGCTTGCGGGGCCGGCAGCACGCTGCGGATGACCTCGGCGGCGTCGGCATAGCGGCCGAAGGGAGCGCTGACCTGCACGCCCTGAACGAAGGGGCGCACGGCTTCCAGCATCTCCTGGGCGATGAGGATGCCTTCGCGGCGGGCGGTCTCGGGCGAGTCGGTCTGGGCCATGCGCAGCATGATCTCCTCAGGCATCGAGGCGCGCAGGTCGTTCTTCATGAATTCGGCGTTGCGCAGGCTGGTGAGCGGCCAGATGCCGGCGATGATGGGGATGCGGTGATCCTTGATGCGTTCGAGGAAGGCTTCGAGCAGGCGCAGATCGAAGACCGGCTGGGTGATGGCGTACTCCGCGCCGGCTTCGACCTTGTACTGAAAGCGGCGCAGTTCGTGCTCGATGTCGGGGGCGCCGGGGTTGGCGGCTACGCCGATGGTGAAGTTGGTGCTGGCGCCGATGGAGTTGGCGCCAATGTCCAGTCCATGATTAAGCCGGCGGACGATGTTGACCAGACCGATGGAGTCTACGTCGAAGACCGCGGTGGCGTCGGGGTAATTGCCCAGTTTGGGCGGGTCGCCGGTGAGGCACAGAATATTGCGCAGGCCGATTGACGAGGCCCCCAGCAGGTCGGATTGAATGGAGAGCAGATTGCGGTCGCGGCAAGTGTAATGGAGAAGCGTTTCAATGCCGGTGTGCTGCTGAATCTGGATGCAAAGGCTCTCGGCGCTCATGCGGGCCGAGGCGCGCGGCGAGTCGGGCACATTGATGGCGTGAACGCCGAGCGAAGCCATAAGGCGAGCGCCCTCGATCTCTTTGGCGCAGTCGATGCCGCGCGGGGTCGCGATCTCAACCATGGTGACGAAGCTGCCTTGCGCGACCAGCGCCCCGATGCGGGAGCGCGCGCCGAGCGGAGCGGGAGGGGTTTCAGTGTTGATCTCCGGGGCTGCGCCGGTGAATTCGATGCGGGCCTGGGCGTCGATGGCGCGCATCGCCGAGCGCATGGCGCGGATGTGGTTGGGCGTGGTGCCGCAGCAGCCGCCCACAATCTGCACTCCGGCCTGGATGGCCTTGCGGGCAAAGCTGGCCATGTACTCGGGCGAACAGAGATAGATGTTGCGGCCCTCGATGGCACGGGGAACTCCGGCGTTGGGCATGGCGGCCAGGGGCAAGGTGGTAGCCGCGCGCATGGCCTCGATGGCCGTCAGCACCGTGGTGGGACCGGTGGAGCAATTGATGCCGATGGCCGCGGCGCCCCACTCGGCGAGTCGCGCGGCGGCCTGCTGGGGCGAGGCGCCGTCCAGGCAGTTGCCATCGTCGTCGACGGTCATCATGATCAGCACGGGCAGATCGGGAGCGGTCTGGCGGGCGGCCTCCAGGGCCTCATGGGCTTCGTTGAGCGCGGGCATGGTTTCGATGACCAAAAAGTCCACGCCTGCTTCAACCAGGGCGCCGATCTGCTCGGCAAAGGCGGCGCGAGCCTCGTCGAGGCCGGTCTTGCCCAGGGGTTCGAGGCGTACACCGAGCGGGCCGATGGCGCCGGCTACCCAGGCTTCGCTGGCCTGTTTTTCTCTCAGGTGCTCGACGGCCTCGCGAGCCAGGCGGACGCCGGCCGCGTTGATTTCCGCCACTTTACCGGTCAGGCCGTGTCGGGCCAGACGGAAGCGATTGGCCCCAAAGGTATTGGTTTCAATGATCTCGGCTCCGGCCTGGAGATATTCCTCGTGAACGGCAAGAATCAGGGCGGGGTCGGTGAGATTCAGCTCGTCATAGCAGCGGTTGATGAAGATGCCGCGAGCGTAGAGCACGGTACCCATGGCGCCATCGGCGAGCACGGGACGATTGGCGAAGATGTCGGCGAACTGGCGCATTCTGTAGCTATGCTAAGCCACCAGACCCAGCCGCGTCAGCCTGGAGCAGTTTTCCAATTAACGAGAAATCAATTTCATTGAGAAAGGTGGCTTTTTCATCCACCCCACGGACGAAGGCCTGTCCGTGGGGACCCCGGACACCACCCCAGCGACGAAGACCTGTCGCCGGGGACCCCGCGGCCGGAAAAAGCCACTTGGCAGCAGTGCTTTCGGCCCATACCAATTGGAAAACTGCTGTGCCGGGCGGCTTTGTTATACTTCGTAGGTCATGGCAGAGCGGTTTTTCCAAGTGTTTGCGATTGTCCGTTGAACCGGCGGCCGCCTCCAATTTCGTCATTCCGCGGCCAGGGTCGTGGGATAATACGCGGATCGTTCCGCGCTTTCCGTCGAGGTATGGGATCTTGAAGAAGAGAAGTCTTTGGTTGAGCGCCGCCGCAGCTTTGTTGATTGCGGCCGCGCTGGCAGGTTGCGGCACCACTACCTATTTTGCGGGCAGGGTTCTGCCTCCCAGCGGGTTAGCCAACCGCGTCCTGATCGCGATTCAGAACCCCAGCGTCGCCACAGCGGGTGCGCTTCAGTTTGTGGACGCCTATTACGATATCCGGTTCCGGTATAACGGCAACAGCACGGCTCCGGCGTTTCCCATCACTGGCTATTCGGCTTCGCTGCCCATTACCATCCAGAATATGCCCGAAGAACAACTGGGCGTGGTGTACGGCTCCGGCGACGGCAGCCTGGATATCATTAAATACGCAACAGAGACATTCTCCGGCAGCGCGGGCAGCCTGCCCGGGCTCTCTTCCAGCGCGTTTATCACGCGGAATCAGCTGTATGTTATTGCCGCCAATCAGTTGGCGCATGTGCTGACGGTGTTGGATAAGTCTTCGTCGAATGGCGGGTCCTATGCTTTCAGTCTTCCTGGCGTTTACCGCGTCAGCGTGAACCCCGGCGGCTCAATGGCGCTGGCCTTCGTCGAGAACTCGAATTACGTCTATTATCCGCGGAAATTGTCGGCGGCGCAGACCCTCGCCTACTCCGGAGGCTCCAGCACCTGGCCCAAGGCCGCAATGGACTGCGAGCCGCAGAATGCGCCTGTCTGGTGTCTCTTCCAGGCGCAGAGCCCGGACCATACGGATTCCACCGGCAACTATTATGGCGCGCCGCTGACCTTCGATCGGCCGGTCAAGGCGGTCTTTTCCGCCGATGGAAGCACGGCTTATGTGCTGAACTGCGGTCCGGAGTGCCGCGGAACGACGGCTTCGATTACGCCGCTGCCGGTGGCGCCGATGATTTATTTGGTCGGCCAGCAGGCGGGCACTCTGCCCACCCAGAGCGTGATCG
>Ga0182030_10022892_pt1 | contig 11598 bp, 9 predicted proteins | sample 812S3MmetaG_FD_121299 | JGI IMG/M metagenome (GOLD analysis project Ga0182030, IMG submission 121299) | Permafrost microbial communities from Stordalen Mire, Sweden - 812S3M metaG (Illumina Assembly) | ecosystem: Environmental > Terrestrial > Soil > Wetlands > Permafrost | place: Sweden... | reverse complement strand
TGACGGCTGCTTTTTCACTCGTCGCTCTCCTCTCCACTGATCCCCTGAGGGAAAAAATCAACAAAATCCAACCCATCGCGCCAACGGCTCTTTATTCAGCGTTTCCTTAGAACCCGTAAACGGCGCGTTTATGTGCGGCCATGTGCGCAACCGCTTGCGTGATGCTTGTCTGAGGGCGAGCGCCTGGAAGTTCCTCCCCTCGCCCAACTTGAGAGGTAAAAAGCGGAGCCGGAGGGATTCGAACCCTCGGTAGACTTTTAAGGGCCTACAACGGTTTAGCAAACCATCGCCTTCAGCCACTCGGCCACAGCTCCATTTTTCTGTCTGATCAGCGACTTGCTCTGACTGTGCGGCGATAGCAATTTCCAGTCACTGACAACCTGCCGGTTTGCAGGTATCGGGAATTTAACGGACTCCATGAAGCAAATCGAGAACAAAGAACCAGAAGTATTCCGGGATGGCTCCATTTATGCAAACTGTGCAAACTCACAGGACAGTGAGAACACTGTCAGCATGAACATCTCTGTTTTTTGCACTCGTCTGGGCCCGGGACTCATCCTGATGCTGCTCCTCTTCGCCGGATCCAACCGGTTTCAAGGTGAGGAAGTCACGGCTGATGCGGCTAAAAATCAGGGGATCCCCATCGCTTTTACCTTGAAGGACCCTGGCTTTGTGACGTTGGTGATTGAGGACTCTCAAGGCAAACGGGTGCGCAACCTGGTCAGTGAAACACCATTCCCGTCGGGAAATCACATTGTCTACTGGGACGGCCTCGACGATCTGGATCGCGACCAGGAAGCGGCAGCCCATGCGGTTTATCACGTTCCCGGCAAAATTGTGCCTGCCGGGGAATATCTTGTTCGGGGGCTGGTTCGCCCGAAAATTGGCCTGAATTATGAGCTGGCTCCCTATACCAACGGCAAGCCGGCATGGCTTACCCGGGATCACTCAAGTGGATGGTTGGCGGATCATTCGCCGCCTGCTGCAATGCTCTTTCTTCCTGCTGGGGGTGCTCCCCTGCGTGAAAATAAGCCGGCTTCCGCCGAAGGCCAGATTTTGGTGGGCAGCTTTGTCACCGAGGGGGGGCAGGGTCTGGCGTGGCTCGATTTGGACGGCAACAAGCTGCATGACCAGAAGTGGGTGGGAAACGCCTGGACGGCGGCGACACAACTGGCGCGGGATACGGGAAAAAATCCCGTTCCGAATGTCTATGCCTACACCGGGGCGCCATGGCTGGAGGGCGGCGGCAATGATAAAGCGCTAAAGAAGGCGGAATTACGCCTCAGTGTCTTGCTGGTGAAATCGGCGTGGGGAAAGCCTCCCGCACAGCTTCAATTTTTCGGAACGGGCGAAGATGGCCCCGTCCTTCCGCAAACCTATGTGGTCAAAGATCTTTCTCCTGACATGCTCAAACTCCGGGCTGATAACAATGAATTTCTAGGGGGTCTCGCCGTCCACGACGGCTTGCTGGTTGCATCGATTACCCCTGCCAATGAACTGGTTTTTATTGATGCGCATGAGCGAGTGGTGCGCGGCACCGCATCGGTGAAAGATCCCCGCGGCCTGGCTTTCGATAACAACGGACGCCTCCTGGTCGTGTCCGATAACCAGTTGTTGCGCTATACTCTTGGAGCTGTTCCCACCGAACTGGCCAATCCCGAAATCATCGTGAAGGAGGGATTGGAGGATCCACAGCAAGTAACGTTCGACCGGGACGGAAACCTCTATCTCAGCGATTGGGGAAACAGCCATCAGGTCAAAGTCTTTCAGCCTGACGGCCGACTTCTTCGCAAGATTGGAAATCCGGGGAAACCAACGGTCGGATTCTACGATCCGTCCCACATGAACCATCCCTATGGGATCACGGTCGATGACCGCGGACGTATCTGGGTGGCGGAAAAGGACTACTCTCCCAAAAGGCTCAGTGTCTGGTCAAAGGAGGGCGCCTTGGAAAAAGCTTTCTACGGCCCATCCCGGTATGGCGGAGGTGGAAGCCTGGACGGCGAGGACAAGACCCGCTTTTTTTATGCCGATGAGCGGGGTGGAATGGAACTGAAACTGGATTGGGAAAGCGGTGGGAGCGTCCCGCTGGATATTTACAGCCGGGCGGACCTCGATCCCGTGCCGTTGCACGGACCTTCCGTGGGAGATCCTCCAAGCACACCGATTCACCATGGCGGTCGTCTCTATTTGACGAATGCCTACAATACGGAACCAACCAACGGAGCGTCCTGCGCGGAAATTTCTGTGCTGGAAAACGGGGTGGCTCGCAAAGTTGCGGCCATGGGCAATATCGCGGTTGATGGGAAGCTCCTTCCCGTCTTTCAGGACCAGGCCTTCACGCCTCTCCTGCCCGCAGGTTTTGATCCGAAAAAGGACGATCTTTTCTTTGCATGGTCGGATCTCAACGGTGACGGAAAAATGCAGCCGGATGAGGTTGTCTTTCGCGATCCAAAACGGGAAACCGTTTCCGGCAAAACGGGAATCGGCGGGGTCACGGTGTTGAATGACTTATCATTCGTGGTGGCCAGGTTTGGCGATGAAGCCCTGCATTTTATACCGGACAAATTTACCCTGGCTGGCGTACCGGTTTACGATGCCTCCAAGGGAGAAGTCCTGGCGCGAGGAGTCTCGCCCCGACCGTCCACGGGAGGCGAACAAGCCTTGGTTGGGGAAAACGGATGGTCGATCTTTACCACTGCGCCACAGCCTTTTTCAGCTTATGGATTCGCCGGTATTCGGGACGGAAAACCGCTTTGGACCTATCCGAATATGTGGCCTGGATTACACGCGTCACACAATGCTCCATTGCCCGGGTTTCCCGGGGAATTGATGGGGCCGACCCGTTTGCTCGGACCACCGATCACGCCCAAAAATTCCGACGCGGGAGAAATATGGGCCGTCAATGGCAACAAAGGGACGATCTATCTTTTCACCATGGACGGCCTGTTTGTCGCGACGCTTTTTAACGACTCCCGAACGGCGTCGTGGGCGGCGCCCCAGGCAGTGCGTGGCATGCCGGTGGATCAATTCAGCCTTCGTGAAGAATGCTTCTGGCCCACCATCACTCAAATGCTCGACGGGGAGGTTTATCTTCAGGTGGGAACAAATGACGGTCCCATTCGAATTATCCATGTCACCGGTCTCGATGGTATCCGACGCCTGCCGGATGAGAAAATCAACGTGTCCGCGGAGATGTTGCGCTCGGCGGTCAATTCCACTCTTGCCCGTGAGGCGCAACGTCAGAGTCAACAAATGCCGAGCGTGCTATCGGTGCCACACTTGGCGGAGGCGCCTGTATTTGATGGCAAAAGCGATAAGTGGGCTAAGGCCGATTGGGCCCTGATAGATACACGCACGCTGCAAACGGGCGACTGGGGACATCGTCAGGCGGAGACGCGTGCCGCTTTGGCCGTTTCAGGGGAAAAACTGTATGCCTTCTTCGAGACTTACGATCCCAACCTTCTGGAGAATACGGGCGAGTCGCTGGCCACGCTTTTTAAATCCGGAGGTTGCCTTGATCTCTCGATTGGAGCAGCCGGTGCCGATCCGCAGAGAATGCAGGCGGTGGCGGGAGACATGCGATTGCTTGTCACCCGGTCCAAGGGGAAAACCCTCGCCGTTCTTTACCGTCCGGTTGATCCAAGCGCCAAGTCCGAACCGGCGATGTTCAGCTCAACGATTAAAACCGTTCGCATGGACACCATTGAGGATGTCAGCGCCGATGTTCAACTGGACTTGGAAACCGTGAAGAATGATCAGGGGAAAATTACGGGAGCGATTTATGAGTTTTCCATTCCGCTGGCACGCCTAGGATTAAAACCGGAAATTGCACAAAGTATTAAAGGAGATCTTGGCGTCTTGCGGGGCGACGGCATGCGCACGCTGGAACGAAGCTATTGGGCGAACAAAGGCGCCGGACTCGTCTCCGACACGCCAAGCGAAGCCGAGCTGACCCCCCGGCTGTGGGGGACTTTTAGCTTTGAGCCCACGAAGTAGCGACGGGAAGAGGAGTCACTTCCAGTCAAAGGTTCGTGCCGCCAGCCAGAAGAAGGAATCTCACTGCGCCAGCGAAGCCCTGACTTTTGCGACCTCATCTTCGGTCACAGCCGACGCGCCCTTGCCAAATTTATCGCGAATATAGGTAACCACGGCTGCTATCTTCGCGTCACTCAGCCCGGTGATGGGAGGCATCTGTCCCGAATACTTCGGACGATCGGCCGGCAGCACTTTTGTCGGGCCAAGAAGGATGATTTTGATGACAGTATCCGGATCGCCGGCCACGATCGGAGCGCCCATGAGTGCCGGATAGGTACCGGGAACGCCGCTTCCATTCGCCTGGTGGCAGGCGACACAATTGTTGGATACAAATAATTTTGCGCCGTCCGGGCCGTCTGCCTTGACCGGTTTCGGGGTCAAGACGAGCAAGGCTACCAGTGGAACGATAATATTGCGGCAGGTTTTCATGGTTCTCATTTCGATCATTGGGTGCGTTGGTTCTATTATTGGGCTCGTTGACTCTTGACTTCCTCTGCGCTCACTTCAAGTCCGGAGTTTCCAAAGGAATTGTAAACATACGTCAGGACATTTGCGATGTCCTGGTCGCTGAGCGGGAACGGAGGCATGCTGTTGTTGAATTTCAATCCATTCACCACGACTTCCCCTTGCTTGCCATGGATGATGATTCCTATGGCCCTGTGCTTATCAGCGTTTAAGAAATCGGATCCAGCCAAGGGTGGAAATACATTCGGTACTCCCTGTCCCGTGGGCTGGTGACACGCCGCGCATGCCGTAAACAGCCGCTTCCCAATTGCGATCTTTTCGTCTTTCGATAGGGAAGCGTTGCTTTGTGCCTGTGGCCGTGCCTCACCTTCTATCCCCCCGTTGTCCACCCAGTTTTTGATCGTTAAGCGTTGATCGTCGGTAAGTGCCAGGGATTCGGGGCTATTCTCAATAGGCATGGCCTCCTTATAGTAGGTGCCTTTCCAACTGTCCCATATCCGCCTCTTTATCTCCCAACGATCAGCGTAGGCGGTTTTATAGTCGAGCCAGTTGTAAACGAATCGGGTCTGCTGGTTGTGGCATCTGGCGCAATTCGCCATGAAGATCGGCTGCACATCGCCAAGGTAAGTGGGGGTTTGGGCCGTCGCTTCTGAAGCTGTGGCTCCGCCAGCACTTTGCTTGGACGCGGACGGTTTCTCCGGGCTGTCGGTTTTGGTTGCGGTACCTCCATGCGCTAAACCTCCGGCGAATACCATGCATCCGAGCACGGATATACACGGCAAAATCAATCGCGTTCGCCGCCACTCGTTCAGGAATAGGAATGTAATCATTGCGGCTCCGTATTTCGATATTTGACTCGTACCAGTGGTTTTAGAATCCATAGGAAAGCTGGAAGATGATATTGTTGGTCGGCAGAGTGGGATCGGGGCTGTTGCTGTTGAGAAATTCATAGTCTCCTTCAAAGAGCAGCGCGCTCGTAACGTAGTAGGCAAAACCTGCGCTCTCTCGCTGGCTGGTAGTTCCCATCCCATCGTTCATCGAGTCGTAGCGGCCCAAGAGTTCCAGGTTGTTGATTATCGGCAGGTCCACATGCAAACCGGCAAGCTTGTAGCCGGCCTGCACCCAGTACCCATCCTGATGAATTTCGCCCATGTCGTCAGTTGCGTACCAGCTTCGGATATACTCGCCCTTCAGTTCAATGTTAGGCCCTAGATGCAGCGACCCATCGAGCACGCCCGCCGACCAGAGGTGCTGCCCCGCATTGTCCCATTCACCCGATTGGCCGGAGATTCCAAGCTCCAGATCGGTATGGGGTTTGGCGAACGGTAAAAACAGACCCAGGCGAGCACCCCCGCTCGGGTTGCTGTGCAGGTTTGCCACCACGCCGTCGGACCTGAGACCCACGTTTCCACCCGCAATATCCAACTGACTGGCATTACTGGTCCCATCCGCCGAGCCCGGCCCGTTTACTCCAAACACCGAATAGTTGATAAATTTGCCATCGGTGCCCAGCGGAACTGCCCCGCGCACCTCGGCCCCGATTCCGGTACCTGGAACAAGGCTGCGTGCCAGCGGAGCATCAGGAAATTTGTTCAACCAGCCCGCGCTCCGCTCGCTATAGGTGCCAAGCGGCAACAGTAGGTTTCCCACGCACAACGTCGCATAATCAGTCGCCACATAATCCAACTGTGCGAAACTCAAATTGACGGTGGTCGTGTACCCGGTGCCGTTGCTGGTCGCAGAGGTTAGACCGCCGCCATCACCGTTAAGAAACGGGTTACCTGCGGTATCCGTGAGTATGCCCGGCGTGCCGCCGTTATTCTGGAGAATGAAATCGAAGCCGGCCTCGAACAAAATATTGTCCCCGCCTCGATAGAGAAAAATGGGCGCAAAATCGGCCAGGAAAAACGCCCCATGTTGATGGTCCTCCTTGGCATATTGAAACTCCGCGTCGCCCAGCATTTGGAAGCTGTGGTTGACGGTGGCCTCGTCGAGCGCCGTACGCAGAGGGGGTTGCGACTGTGTTTGCGCCGCGGCGGTGCTTTTCTGTTCCGCGTCCTGGGCGGTTTGTTGCGTTTGGTCCAGCTTGTCCTGGAGTTGCTTGATCTGTTGGATGTCGTCCTGATGCGTTTGCTGCTGGGCGGTATTTGCCTGCTCCAAAGTCTGAACCTTGTCACTTAACTTTTGCACCGCGTCCTGCAATTTCCTGAAGTCGTCAGCGCTCACGGTTGTGGTCTGGGGCGTCTGTGCGGTTTGATTCTCCTGCGCAGTTGCTCGCGGCGAAAGCGCCACCGCCAAGGCGCAGCCCACGGCCAACAATCCCAAAATCATGCGGCGTGTTTTCATTATTTTTTTCATTCTCTTTTTGGTTCGGTGTTCAGTTCCTCGCCCGGTCGCTCAACGACCGCTATTCTCCTGGAGGTACTTCAGGATCAGCTTTGCCTGTGCAGCGGGAAGGTTCGCACGTATCTGCATATGCAGCATGATGGTTTTCCAGTTCGCCGCCGTTCGTTCGGTCGGGTACCGCTCGGGATGGCAGCGGTTGCAATGTATCGAGTAAAGCTCTGCTCCCGTGATTTGCCTTTGGTCCCCGGCCGGATTTGTATCCGCAGCGTTGGTTTGCGAGGGCAGCGCGCCGGATTTCGGTTCGTCGGAGTAAAGGGTAGACGTCAGCCCACCGATTACCATGATGGCGACCACGACGGCCAAGGTTGTTGGGAATAGCGATTTGAACTGTTCTGGTTTCTTCATTTTGCTCCTGGGCTATGGGGTATCGTTTAGGTTGTGGGACAACATTCCCTCACTAAAACTGACACTTTTTTGCTACACAGAGGGGTACAGGTTTTCATTATTTCTGTCTAGGAGGTTCTCTTGGATAGCTAAACGAAATTACTAGTGACGGGCAGGTTTCAGCCCGAACCCTTCAGAAAAGTGGACCAACTCCGCAACGGAACCGGCCTTCAACTTTTTCATGAGACGACCCCGTTGATTCTTGATGTTCTTTTCTGTCGTGCCCAGTTGAGCGGCAATTTCATGGTTAATCCTACCAGCGATAACGAAACCCAAAACTTCCCTCTCGCGAGACGTTAACTGATCGAGCAAGGCCTTCGCAGCGTGCTTTTCATTACGCAAGCTGTGCGTCTTGCGCAAATTGACGGGTGCCGATTCCCTCGCGGACAGCAATGACGAGATGGCTGCGGGTTTGAGGAGTTCGGCTGTGACGGTGTTCAAAATTGTTTCGGCCCTTCTGAGCGGAAACTACAGATCAGACGAAATCACCGCCAACCATCCGTTGTCCAAAACTTTACTAAGATTGCTCGTAATGAACAGAAAATTCCAGCTGGATCGCCACCGAAAAACCGGTCAATTATTCGTTCGATGAGAGGTAAACAGCCACCCGTAGAGCAGCTTGGAAATGAATTGCGTGAGATGAAAACCAGCCTAATACCCTTAGTAGCTCAGCAAAAAAACTTAAACCGCATACCAGAGAATCGCAAAAAAATGGCAGGTGGTGCCCGCGATCGTAAAAAGGTGCCAGATGAAATGGCTGTACCTGGCCTTGGCCACATAAAAAATTACGCCAACCGTGTAGGCGAGGCCACCGGCGATCAGCCAGAGCAAGCCGTTTAACGGCAAATGCTGGTAGAGGGGACGGATAACCAGCACGATCATCCAGCCCATTCCCAGATAGAGGACCAGGGAAAGTTTCGAATGACGAAGCTTGGGCACCAGTTTGGTTATGATTCCAAACAAAGCCGTGCCCCAGATCAGCCCGAAAAGTGTCCAGCCCAGGGCTCCCCGCAAGACACCCAGGGCAAACGGCGTATACGTACCGGCAATCAAAAGAAATATGGCGATATGATCAAAGATATGAAAAACACCCTTTGCCCGGTTTTTTGGCAGACAGTGGTAAATCATGGAACTTAGATAAAGCAAGACCATGGATGTCACAAAAATGGAAACGGCCACAATCGTCAGGGCTTCACCTTTACTGGCCGCCACCCAAATAAGAAACGGAGATGCTCCCAGCGCCGCGATCAAGCCAACGCCATGACTGATGCTATTGGCAATTTCTTCACCAAGCGACTGTGGCCTATCCTCCCAAGGGGCTACGACGGATTCATCCATGATTTTAGTGCGCACCAACGGTCTCAGGTACACTTGAAGTCAAAATTTGGATTACATCCGCAGCCGTATAGGAAAGGGAGCCGGGCTTGAGAAAAGTTTTTAGATAAGCCAGGGAATCTCCTGCCGTGACCAACGGAGGTTCGATAATGCCGGATCGATTCGTCTGTCCCAGGCCAACGGTGGAAAGCAATCCGTTACAAACACACTTACGTCCTTGCGTGTCTTCAATCTTTCCGCCTTTTCGGACGTAGTCGTCGATAGCTTCGCTGGCGCAACGATAGCCTACGGTGCCGTCAGGTTTCACATAAGCCTGCCGCAACAACCCAACGTCGCAGACGCGTTCGCGCATTTCATCGATGTTGTCGGATGACACGCTCCCCTCCACGCTGACGATCTTGAATGGAAAGCCGGTGGGTGAGGCCAGCGGGTCGGTAAAGACCTCAATTTTCCCGTCAATTACCAGCTGCAGCACCTGTCGTTTCAGCTCAGGATCCACTCCCGATTCTTCACAAAAAGCGAAGGGGGTTCCAACCTGAATGCCGGTGGCTCCCAGTTCCAAGGCTTCATCGAGTTTTCCAGGCCCCCAATAAGAGCCTGCCAGCCAAAACGGATACCCTAGTTGCTTAAACCGCTCCAAATCGGGCAAATCGCGGGGGCCGTAGATCGGTTCGCCGCCCGCGCTTAATTGCATCTGGCCGCGAGGAGGCGCATTATGTCCGCCCGCGCTGCTACCTTCGACGATGAAGCCGGTGATTTCTCCGTGGGACTTTCTCGACAAACTGAGAGCCAGCGTGGCCGAGGATACGATTGGCATGAAGCGGGGTCTTTTCAAGACCGGCGGCGTTCCCTGCCAGAATTCCCGTGGATCAAACGAAATGGTATAGGAGTTTCCTTCGGCCGCTCCGGCCACGTCGACTTTCAGGCTGACCGGCTCGCCGGCGGCAAGCGCGTCCAAAACCGCCGGAATGTGGTTCGGTATGCCTGCTCCCATCAACACGTAATCGACCTCCGCCAGCATGGCCCCATAAAGTGCGGCCAGAGTCGGAAACTGAATCTTCTCCATCAGGTTCACCCCAACCGCAGCAGAATGATTTTCCCGCGCCAAAAATATCTCGACGAAGTTCGCCGCAATCAGCAGATCTTGATGATCCTTAGGCATATCCAACCTGCCCATGGGGGTCCCTCGGAAGCCCTCTTTGGGGGGCCTTCCCTCAGGCGGATAGTATCTGGCCAGCAAGGCTGAGGCGATGTCCTGCCTCGGAAAGTGCCCCAAAGCCCGGCGCATATGACCGTCCGGATCGCCCTGTTGCAGGCGTCTGGCCAAAACGACATCCAGACACGTTCCGGAAACGACCCCGAGGTGTCCCAAGCGCGAAACGGTTCCTGCCAAACGCCAATTGGAAACACCAATACCCATACCACCTTGGATGAGTCGCGGAAGAGGAGCAGAATTCATGGGCATACTAAAACCTTAGCGGCACTAACTCCAAACTCGCTTCTCCTTTCTTGGCCAATATGCGCTCGATTTTGCTCTATTCTGCCACCCTTTTAGCGATAAATAGGCCGAGCTAGCTCCTCACGCTGTGACGCGCTTGCCGTAGTAAATTTGACTAGGCAGGCCGGTCAGTTCTTTAACCAGGGCCGCGATGTGATTTAACTCGTCATCGGAAAGTGCCGTGGCCCAAGCCACCGCCGATGGTCGCACCATGGTGTAAAGTTGCAGGCCTGGAATCTTTCCGCCCTGCGCTTGAATCTCGTTCAGCCGGGCGGCATAGGCGCGAATTTCACTTTCCGCCGGAGGTTCATCGCGAACTCGCAGGAAAAGCGATTGAATGAAGAGGGGGCACCAACGCGACGTCTCCGCAATATTCCTTAAAATCCGCGCATAAGAGACACGACTGCGATTGACCACGTGATAATAATCCGATGTGCCCGCATCAAGTTTCGCCCAGATTTCGTGCCTGCCCTCCTGCATCCGGCGGATGCCGCGTTGCACGCCGGGGCGATCCAGACAGGCTGCATCCGTGATGAGCACGAGCTTGGTCGCTTCCAGTCCCAAGGACTCGCGCACGCGCCAGGCCGCTTCCACCGCCTGCTCAAAGAACCGGCATGTGGTCGGCTCGCCTTCTCCACTGAAAGCGATGTCATTCAACGCGCGCCACGATTGGGGCGCGCTGGCGAAAGGCTCGCGTTCAAACAAGCTGCCATCCTGATAAATCCGCAGCATGTCCTCAAGTTCTTGCGCGAGCAAGCCGACATCGACGTCTTTGCGTCGCGCAGGGCTTATGCGGTCCACTTCGCAATAAACACAGTTAAAATTACAGTTTTTGTCCGGATTCAAATTGACGCCGATGGACACACCGTGGGACCTGCGCGAAATAACCGGATAGACGTAATAAAAATCGCCATACGAACGGCGATGATCAAAATGCGCCGCAATTAAGTTCCTGCCCGCCATGACTCGACTATCCCTCATCGTTGATTTAAACGCAATCAACACGCACGAATGGGCGGGCCACTTGGCGAAACCACCCCAACATGAAACCGACTTGGCACGAGGTAACAATGCCTGGGCGCTTTACCACGGATCGGGATGGTCTGGCATTGTCCATCGGCAAGAACTTGCGCAAGAGCTCATTCGCGCGTAAGGTTGAACTTCTACGGGGGCGCATTGGCTTCGACTGGAGCATGGTGGTGCCCGCCGCAAGTCGAGGATGGGGTAGGTCTTCCTCGTTAAACAGCCAGCCCAAAAATAAAGAACAACAATACGTTGGCTCTCGCTGCCTAATAAATCACGGCACGACGTTGTCGCCCTGACCTCCACTAGGGGACGACAACGACATTAGTGGGGCGACGCGGTTGGTGAGTGACCGACCCTCCGCGGCGAATCAACGTGGTGACTACGGATGCGGGGTGAGCTGCGCCACAACCCGTCTCCCGACAATATCAGCGCGGACAAACTTGTAG
>Ga0182030_10022890_pt1 | contig 11599 bp, 7 predicted proteins | sample 812S3MmetaG_FD_121299 | JGI IMG/M metagenome (GOLD analysis project Ga0182030, IMG submission 121299) | Permafrost microbial communities from Stordalen Mire, Sweden - 812S3M metaG (Illumina Assembly) | ecosystem: Environmental > Terrestrial > Soil > Wetlands > Permafrost | place: Sweden... | reverse complement strand
GGCAAGCTCGGCTACTCGCGCTGGGAGCACCTCGGCGGCACCAACGACGTGAAGCTCTTCAGCGCCAACCCCGACGGCACGAAGATGATCGCCGTCGCCGGTCAGCACGGCAAGCCCTCGAACTCGCTCATCAGCGTGCGCGAGACCGCGCCGAACGTGATGATCGGCATCGCGACCAACCGCGAGCGCACCATCCACGCCGGCGCGCTCGTGCAGATCGACGCGCGCAACCAGAGCGACCCGACGTGCCTCAGCGCGACCGCCGACGAGACGGGCCACGCGTGCCTCGACGAGGAGCATGCGGCGTTCACGGTCCTCACGCCGAACGTCCCGACGGGCAGTGACCCGTCGCCCGTCGGCCGGTACCGCGAGCCGAACGTGCTGCCGGATGGGCGCATCATCACGTCGTGGGCCGAGGGCCCGGTGAACGACATGAACGAGCAGTCGCTCACGCCGCCCGACTTCGGCATCTACATCTACGACCAGACGACTGGACAGAATCAGCTCGTCTACAACGACCGCACGACCTGGGATCTCAACGCCGTCCCCGTCGTCGCTCGCACGGAGCCGCCGGTCATCGGAAACAACCAGCACCAGCAGGACTCGACGATCCCCATCCGCCTCGGATCGGTCAACGTCGCGCAGACGGACCTCAACGAGGTGGTCAGCGGCGCGCAGTTCAACAACCTGCCGATTGGCCAGGCCCTGCAGCAGGGCGCCGTCGCCGTCCGTGTCATCGAGGGCTTCTCGAGCGAGTCGGCGATGGGCGTGTCGATGTTCGGTCTGACGATGTTCGAGGGCGCCGCCGTCCTCGGTGAGGCGCCGGTCTTCCAGGACGGCAGCTGGCTCGTCAACGCGCCCCCGTACATCCCGCTCCACCTCCAGCCGATCGACAAGTATGGCCTCGCCATCCGTAACCAGCGCCTCTGGATCAATGGCATGCCCGGCGAGGACCGCCGCTGCGTGGGCTGTCACGAGTCGCGCACCGGCCAGGGCGTCCCCGCTCTCGGCGCCAACCCGACGGTCGCCGAGCAGCACGGGCCGCTGAACTACACCGAGGCCATCGCGGACCGCACCGAGTACCCCTGGGACAAGAAGGTGCAGCCGATCCTCGACGCCAACTGCGCCGGTTGCCACAACGCCTCGACGACGAACTACTACTACATGACGCGCACCGACCCGGTGACCGGCGTCGAGACGACCTACAAGATCCCGAGTCTGGACCTCTCGAGCACGCCGGTCACCGTCTACTACGACCGCATGGTCGCGTCTTACCCGGCCTCCTACGTGTCGATCTTCTACCCGGCGTCGCTGGGCATGATGGGCGACGGCGATACGACCGGGAAGGTCGTCGTGACGGGCGCGGCCCCGTGCGCTCAGGGCGGCCTGACCAGCGGCGCTTCGCAAGACGGGACGGCCGGAGGGTGCACGCCTTGGTGGGGCATCCCCGGCAGCGCACGCGCCTCGGCGCTCACCCAGAAGATCAACCTGAACGGCATCCTGAATGGCGTCGCGGACGGCTCGACTGCCTGGCCGCTCAGCGCCAACCCGAGGCACCCCGAGGACCAGGGCGGCACGCTCAGCGACGCCGACCGCAAGACCATCGCGGTCTACCCGATGGACCTCGGCGGACAGTACTGGGCTCGCCAGAATACGGGCTTCGCGCCCTTCACCAACGGTGACCCAGTCACCCCGGTCTCGAACTGAAGGATCAAGAGGAGAAACGCCATGCGCCGCAACAGCATTCTCAAGCTCGCAATGGGTTGCTTCCTCTCGGTGGCCGCGTCCTTCGCGGCGACCGACGCCCACAGCCAGGCGGCACCGCGCCAGGTGACCCCCAGCGGGCAGGGCCTCGCCGGTGTCTACGGCAGCCAACCCGCTGACCAGGCAGAGTTCCTCTCGTCACCCGACGCCATCAAGAGCGCGGCAGCGAGCGGTGCCCCGACCCTGGTCTGGGAGACCCTGGAGCACGGGGAGAAGATCGAGTGCCTCGACTGCATCCCGCTCGTCGCGCCCTTGCTCTACGATTCGAACGCGAAGACGCGGGAGATCGCTGCCTGGTGGCTACGGCGCCGGATCTTCGGCGTCTTCGGGCAGGGCGAGGTCTACCAGCAGACCGTCCAGACGCTCCAGGCGGACTCGGACCCGGTCAAGCGCTCGTACGCCGCCTACGCGCTCGGTGAGTTCTTCGCTGCCCCCGGCATCGCCGCCTGCGCTTCGGCGCTCGTGACCGATGGTGACGCCCGTGTTCGCTCTGCTGCGGCGAGTGCGCTTGGCCGGTTGAACGCTGACGGTGGTGGGGCGCTGGGACAGGCGCTCGGTGACTCGGATCCCACCGTACGCCTCGCGGTGCTCGCCTCCGCGGGACGGATCAACTCCTTCTCGTCCGCGGCAGGCCTCGCCTCTCTGACCACGGATACCAGCGCCGATGTGCGTCGGCGCGCGCTCGAGGTGCTCGACGCGCTGAACGTGCGCGATGCAGTTGCCCCGGTCGCCGCAGCCGCGCAGAACGACGCCGATGCCAGGGTACGCGCGGTGGCCTGCCACGCCTTGGGTACCTTCGGCAACTCCAGCGTGCTGAGCGTGCTCCAGAATCTGTCGCAGAACGACCCGGACGCGTTCGTCCGCGACCAGGCGACGATCGCGCTGCGGAGGTTGTAGTCGTCCGGGTACGATGGGGTCATGCGAGCCGCGAGCTTCCTTGCGCCGGTGACGCTCGCCGTCATCGGCGCGGGCGCGTCGGGAGCGTGCGTCACCAAAGAACCGCAGACGACGACGTACTTCGATCAGACGATCGATCCCATCCTGCAGACGTCGTGCGTCCGCACGAACACGGGAGCCGGGTGTCACGTCGCGGACACGCACGGCAATGCCTTCGGCAACCTGGACCTGACGAGCTACGCCGGCCTCAACCACCGGCGTGACCTCCTCCTCGACTACGGCCCGTACCTCCAGCCCTCGATGCTGGTGAAGAACGTGCCGCCGTATGCGGTGGAGGTGCAGCTCTGGGACGGCACCCAGATTTCCGTGACCACCGACATCAAGCACGTCGGCGGTCCCATCCTCGACCCGACGGCGAGCGGCTACCAGACGTTGCGGCGCTGGATCGAGAACGGCGCGACGGCCGACAACACCGGCAATCCACCGGTCGACATTCCGCGCCAGCCCTGCACGGACACGATCCCCAGTGCGCCCGGCTTCGACCCGAACATGGACCCCTCGGGGTCCGATTGGCCGACGTTCCAGCAGACCGCGGAGCCACTCCTGGCATCCTCGTGCGCCGGCGGCAATTGCCACGGCACGACGGTCAACGCGCTCTACCTCACCTGCGGCAACACGCCGCAGGAGGTCCGCTGGAACTACTTCGCGGCGAGCAACTACCTCTCGGCCACTCCGCAGCAATCCGAGATCGTGCGCCGACCCCTCGCGACGTCGCAAGGCGGGAGCTACCACGAGGGCGGCCCACTCTTCTCGTCCGTGCAGGACCCGAACTACCAGGCGCTCCTCCAGTGGGCCCAGGCGCACGCCCCGCCGACGGACACGGGCCTCGACCCCGCGTTCCTCTTCTTCGCTCAGAAGGTGCAGCCCATCCTCGTGAAGAAGGGCTGCATGATGTCGCAGTGCCACTCGGCGGCGATGTTTCACGACTATCGCTTGCGCGGCGGTTCGGCGGGGAGCTTCTCGCTCACCGCCTCGATGCGAAACTACACATTCTCCGTCGCCCAGATGTCATTCGAGAGCGACGACGTGAGCGCGAGCCGCCTCGTACGCAAGAACCTCTATCGGCCCGAGGTGTTCAACGGCTCCAACGGCATCACGCACCGCGGCGGTCCACTCTTCGAGGACTTCGGCGACAGCTTGCCGAGCGGCGCGCTCTGCGACTCGGGCAACTACGACTACGACAACGCTCCCGTCGACACGATCCCGGCGTTCTGTGTGGTCTACGAGTGGCACAAGCGCGAGCGGGCGGAGCGCATGCCGGGACTCGTCAGCGAGATCGCGTACGTCAGCCGCCCCATACCGCCCGCGCCGGACCGCCCGCAGGACTTCGACGTGTTCGCGGGCGGGGCGTCGCTTCATCTCACACAGGTCCTACCCACGCCGCTCACCGGTGCGCTCGTGGCCGGCGGAGACACCGCGGTGGACGTGTCCACGTGTGGCCTCGCGAGCGGTCCGGACATACGCCGCCCTGCCGTCTCGTGGGACGCGCAGACGATCGCCTTCGCCGCGCGAGGCAGCGCCAGCGATCCGCTCGCCATCTACACGATGAAGGCCGACGGTTCCGGTTGCACCAAGCAAGCCGACATTGCCAACCACGCGGCCAGCGCCAACGGCCTGCTCGAGCACGACTTCGACCCGGCCTTCAGCCCTCCCGGGCCTGACGGCACCGAGCGCATCGTCTTCGCGTCGACCCGCGGCAACCTCGACTCCACGGCCTTCGACTACTCGGGCCCCCAGCGCACGCCAGAGGACCCCAGCAAGCCGAACGCGAACCTCTATGTTCTCGAGCCGGACCCGAGCCATGCGGGAAGCAACCACGTCCGGCAGCTCACCTGGCAGCTGAACATGGAGCGGCTCCCCAACTTCATGCAGGACGGGCGCCTCGTGTTCACCGTCGAAAAGCGTGAGCCGAACTTCTACGAGCTCTCGCTGCGCCGCCAGAACCTCGATGGCGGGGATTATCACCCCCTCTACTCCCAGCGTGGGAGCATCGGTTTCCAGCAAGCTACCTACGTGACGGAGCTCTCCCACAAGGACTTCGCGGTCATCTTCAGCAACCAGAACGCGGTGCACGGGGCCGGGTCGCTCGGCGTCTTCAACCGGTCAATCGGCCTCGATTTCACCAGCACCAACCCGACCGACTACCCGATCGATCCGAGCGTGCTCGACCCGAGCTCGCCGTCTTCGGTCGAGCCCGACTTCTTCCTGCACTCGCTCAGCATCCCTGCCAGCGATGGCTCGTACACGAGCCCCGCGGCGCTCCCCGACGGCCTGGTCCTCGTGAGCTTTGGCTCGGGCGATCCTTCGACCTTCGGGGGCGACTACGACGTCTACGTCGTCGATCCGGTCACCGGGGCCAAGACCCAGTTGCTCGGCAGCGCCGGGACGGCCGAGGTCGAGGCGGTCGCCGTCTACCCGCGCGTGCCCAAGGGCATCTTTGCCTCCGCGCTCGACGAGCCGAACGGACACACCTACGTCAACGCGGGCGATGGCAACGCAGACATCACCGTCCTCGACATGACCGTGCTCGCCTCGTTGCTCTTCCAGAACACCCCGACGGGGCGCCTCATCGAGTCGGATCTCAAGAGCTTCGACGTCTACGAGGACCTACCTCCGGACGTCACGAGCATGCCCGCCTGCCCCACCAGCGGAAATCTCTTCTGCGACAGCTTCGGCAGCGTCTACGTGCGGCGGCGCGTCGTCGGTAGCGTTCCGCTCTTCGCCGATGGGTCGGCCCACTTTGCCATCCCGGGCGGCCTGCCCATGGTTCTGCATCTGGGCGACGACAGCGAGTCGCAGGCCATGAGCCTGCCGCGGTGGCAGCGCGAGGAGATGACGTTCGTGCCCGGCGAGCAGGTGCACCAGGCCTTCCCGAGCCAGTTCTTCAACAATCTTTGCGCCGGGTGCCACAACTCGATCCCGGGGCAAGTCGTCGACTTCGCGCTCGGCCCCGACTTTCTCACGCAGGCTTCGAACGTTGCCGCCGTGACCCAGCCGGCCGTCGACCTCACGGGCCCGCCTTCGCAGCGCGGGCAAGTCACGGGGCCGCCCGCCAACCCGTGACCCTCCGCCGGACCCCTGCACGAGGGAGGTGACGGGCGCCCGTTTTTGCGCGATACGGCGGCCATGGTGTCCCTCCGCTTGCGGCTCCTCCTCGCGCTCGCCCTCCCGACCGTCTCTGCCCTCGTCCTGGCCTGCGGTGGGGAAGCTCCTCCGCCCGTCCTGCCCCCGCCCCCGGTCGCGACCGCCCCGCCGCCGCCGCCTCCCCCGCCGCCGGTGAGCTACGACCCGGACCTCAAGGGGCCCGAAGAGGCCGCACTCGATCGCTCCGTGCAGCCTTGCGACGACTTCTACCAGTTCGCTTGCGGCGGCTGGATCAAGTCCACGCCCATCCCCGACGACGAGTCGCGATGGTCGCGCGGCTTCAGCATCCTCCAGGAGGACAACATGAAGGCCCTCCGCGCCATCCTCGAGCGCGACGCGGCAGCGGACACCAAGGGCGACGCCTACGGACAGCAGCTCGGGGACTTCTGGGCGTCCTGCATGGACGATGCGGGCGTCGCCCAGCGCGGGGCCAGGGAGCTGGAGCCTGAGCTCAAGCGAATCGACGGTGTTCGTGACAGCAAGACTCTCGCGAGGGAGCTGGCGCACCTGCACTCCATCGGCGTCGGCGCGGCGTTCGATCTCGACAGCGAGGTCGACATGAAGGACGCGGCGCACATGATCGCCGGCATCGGCCAGGGTGGCCTGGGCCTGCCCGACCGGGACTACTACCTGAAGGACGATCAGCGCTCGAAGGACATGCGCGTCGCCTACGAGAAGCACGTCGCCGCCACGTTCGGGCTGCTCGGCGAGAAGACCAAGCGCGCTGCGGCCGACGCGAAGACGGTGTTGAAGGTGGAGGGCGAGCTCGCAGGCGCGTCGCTCACGCGCGTCGAGCTCCGCGACCCGCAGAAGATCTACCACCACATGACCCTCGCGGAGCTCAAGGGGCTCGCTCCCGACGTGCCGTGGGACGGCTATCTCGGCGCCATCGGCTTTCCCGCAATCACGGCGTTCAACGTCGCCGAGCCCGAGTTCTTCAAGAAGCTCGACGCGATGACTCGCTCCATCCCCGTCCCCGAGTGGAAGACGTACCTTCGCTGGCACCTCGCCAAGTCGATGTCCCCGTACCTGTCGCAGGGCTTCGTCGACGAGTGGTTCAGCTTCCAGCAGGTGCTCACCGGCGCCAAGACGCTGCAACCGCGCTGGAAGCGCTGCGTGAAGGCGGTCGACCACATGATGGGCGAAGCGCTCGCGCAGCCCTTCGTGAAGCTTTATCTCGGCGACGAAGGCAAGCGCATGGCCGAGGGAATGGTCGCCGGCATCGAGACGTCGATGAAGGGCACCCTCGACTCGCTCTCGTGGATGGACGACGTCACCCGGACGAAAGCCGAGGAGAAGCTCGGCAAGATCCTCAACAAGATTGGCTACCCGGCGCGGTGGCGCAGCTACGACGGCCTCGACATCACGCGCGGCTCGCTCGTCGCCAACATCGCCAATGCGAGCGCCTTCGAGGTGAAGAGGGAGCTCGACAAGGTGGGCAAGGCCACCGACAAGGACGAGTGGGGCATGACGCCGCCCACCGTGAACGCGTACTACGACCCCACGCTGAACGAGATGGTGTTCCCGGCCGGGATCCTGCAGTCGCCGTTCTACGCCAGGGTGAACACCCCGGCGGTGAACTTCGGCGGCATCGGCACTGTGGTGGGTCACGAGCTGACGCACGGCTTCGACGACGAGGGTCGGCAGTTCGACGCCGACGGGAACCTGCGCGACTGGTGGTCGCCGTCCGTGAGCGCCGAGTTCGACCGCCGGGCGAGCTGCGTGGAGAAGCAGTTCGACGACTACGTGGCGGTGGGCGAGACGCACGTGAAAGGCAAGCTCACGCTTGGCGAGAACATCGCCGACCTCGGCGGGCTCAAGCTCTCGTTCGCGGCGTTCCAGCGCGCGGAGAAGGCGCACCCGGCGACGCCGCCGCTCGCGGGCTTCACCCCGGAGCAGCAGTTCTTCCTCGGGTTCGCGCAGGTCTGGTGCAGCAACACGCGCCCGGAGGCCGCGCAGCTGAGGGCGTCGGTCGACCCGCACTCGCCGCCCCACTGGCGCGTCGACGGACCCCTGTCGAACCTGCCGGAGTTCTCCAGCGCCTTCCAGTGCAAGGAGGGCCACGCCATGGTGCGCTCCCAGGAGAAGCGCTGCGCCGTCTGGTGATCCACGCGGCGTCGATCGGACGACAGGGACTCCGGAGGGTAGTCCAGTCAGTCCTGCGTGGCGCGTAGCTCGTGGAAGGCGAACGACTCACACGCGCCCAGGTCCTGGGTCTTGCGCTCCAGCCGGACGCGCGCCCCGTCGAAGCGCCGTTCGGCGTCATCGGCACGGGCGCGCACCGAGGTGAAGGCCGCGCCCGCGAAGAGGGCACACAGGACGCTCACGGCCGTGACGGACCAGAGGACCCGCTCCCGGGGCCGAGGAGGAGCGCGCAGGGCGCGAATCGTGCGCAGGTCGGCCTCGAGCCGCTCGATGGTCGAAGCCAGGGTGTCGTGCGATGCGCGGTACATGGGGATGGGACCGACGTCGACGGCGAAGGCTTGGATCCACGCCCCCCGCGGCCCGAATCCTCATCCATGCCCGCCCACCACCAGCTCGTCGGCGTGCACCACCACGGCCAGCTCGGCCAGCTCCGGCGGTAGCTCCCCCCTGGCCTTTCCCGCCACCATGGCCGCGTCGCCCGCGCCGCATCGCGCGAGGCCGCGCGCGATCTCCTTGCCCTCGACGTCGACCACGCGCACCGCGTCGCCCGCGCGGAAGTCTCCGCGCACGCCGAGGACACCCACCGACAGCACGCTCTTGCCCTTCGCGCGCACGGCCTCGGCCGCGCCACGGTCCAGCACCATCTCGCCGCGTGGGCGCAGGGTGAACGCGATCCAGTACTTCTTTGCGCTCATCCGCTCGCGTGCCCCGACGAAGAGCGTGCCCACGTCGTCCCCGGCGAGCACGGCATCGAGGATCCCGGGCACCCGCGCGTCGGCCACCACCACGTTCGCCCCGGCCAGCGTCGCCCGACGCGCCGCCTCGACCTTGCTCGCCATGCCGCCGCTCCCCACCGCCGCACTGGACGACCTTCGGGAGTCCGTGCCGGGTGATTCACCCGGCCTGGACGACCGTACGAACGGGACGGCCTCTTTCCCGACGTCCCGGATGACGGCGATGCGTCGCCCTCCCGCGTCGAGCAGCCCCTCCACGTCGCTCAGGAGCACCACCAGATCGGCGTCGACCAGGGGCGCCACCATCGCCGCGAGCTGGTCGTTGTCGCCGAACTTGATCTCTTCGACAGCGACCGAGTCGTTCTCGTTGAGGATGGGGACGGCCCCCGCGTCGAGGAGCGCCCCGAGGGCCGCGCGCGCGTTGTTGGCGCGTGTGCGATCCGCCAGGTCCGCGTGCGTCAGGAGCACCTGCGCCACCGCGAGGCCGCGCTCCTCGAAAGCCTCCTCGTAGGCTCGCATCAGCAGCGACTGGCCCGCCGCCGCGGCGGCCTGAAGGCGCGCCATCTCCTTCGGACGCGCGCGATAGCCGAGCTTCTTCATCCCGAGGGCGATCGCGCCGCTGGAGACGACCACGAATGCCGCGCCCGGCCGCGCAGCGATGGACGACGCCAGCCGCCCGAAGACCCCCCGGTCGCCCGCGAGCGTGCGCGACCCGATCTTGACCACCACGCGCCTCGCGCGCGTCAGCGGACTGCGCGCGTCAACCATGGCCGTGCGCGAGCAGATCGTCGAACGCCGCGTCGAGGCGTCCGACCAGCCGGCCCGGCACCCCCGCCGCCAGCCCCAGCATGCTGTCGATGAACGCCGTCATCGCGTCGCGCTGGTCGTCGATCACCGTCGGCTCCTCGGCCTGCGGCGCCTCCACCGTCAGCGCGCGAGCCAGCGCTCCCTCGATGGCCTGCCGTACGAGGCGCGCCTCGTCGGCATCGATGCGCACCGCGCGCTCGGTCCGGCCGAGCTCGAGGTATCGGTCGAAGAGGTGCCCCAGCACGTACGTGCGGAAGGCGTTGCGCACGGGCCACACGAGGCGGATCGGGCCGATTCGCTTCAGCGTGCGCGTGGCGAAGCGCAGCCCGAGGAAGCGCGCGGTCTGCGAGAGGAGGCCGTGCGGGCCGTCGGGTCCGGCCGGCTCGCAGAGGACCTCGCGTGCCTCGGGGGCGAGCGATAGACCGTGTCGCACCGCGACGTCGTGCACCACGGCGCCGCGCACGCGACGCACCAGCGAGTCCGGGACCCACGGCAGCGGCACCGCCCCGACCGAGGCACCGATGGCCGCGTACACGCCCAGGCGCGCGCGCTCCACCGGCGAGCGGGCGCCCACCGTGGGCAGGGATTCGACGTCGTCGCGCGTGACCGGGGAGCGATGCGCCATGGCGCCCGAAGCTTACGCGAACGCGCGTGCGAGCGGGCGCAGCTCGACCACCACGGCCTCGCACTCGGCCGCCATGCGCAGCAGGTCGCGCGCCGCCAGTGGACCGAGCTCCACCCGCACGTGCACCGGCGGCGGAGCCCCGACGGTGACCTCCGCGCGTCCTCCGCCCGCCTCCACCGCGCGCGCGAACGCCGCGACGTCCCCGTGGACCCGCAGCGCGACGGTCCGCTCGCTCGCCGCGAGCTCCCCCGGCGCGCCCTGCGCCGACACCACCGCCCCGTCGATCACCAGCGCCTCGTCCGACGCCAGCGCCAGCGGCGACTCTAGCGGCACGCGCCCGGCGAAGAGCGCGACCCGGTGCTCGCTCAGCGCGCGGGCGATGACGCGCGCGAACGGGCGCTCGGCCTCCGACGGCAGACCCGGGAGCGGATCCTCCACCAGCAGCGTCCGTGCGCCCGTCGCGATCGCCGCCGCCAGGACCGTCCCTCGTCGGGTCGCCGGGGCCACGCCGCCGAGCCTCGTCCCCGCCACGCGGCCGAGGTGCATCCTCTCCAGAGCTTCCGCCGCCATCCCGCGCGCCGTCGCCTTCGGATGCCCCGCGAGGCGCGCGCTCCACGTCACGTACTGGAGCACCGTCCACGCCGGCGGCATCGGCGGATCCAGCGGCGCGCCCGCGGCGACCCCACCGCTCACGGCCGCCCGCGGCGACACGCCCTCGACCCGGATCTCCCCGCGGCTCGGTGCGCGCAGCCCCGCCGCCGCCTCGAACAGCGCGCGCGCGGCGCCCAGCACGAGCACGCGATCCCCCGTCGTCGACAGCGTCAGGCCGTCGATGGCCGGCGAGCCGCCCACGTCGACGCGCAGGCCCGAGACGGCGAGGAGGGCTCGTGAATCACGAGCCACAGCCTCCCGAAGGTCGGCTAGCGGCGGCAGGTCCGGCACCGGGGCGATGATAGGCTAAAAGGGCCGTGCCGCAGCCCGCCCACCGCGCCCTGCGCCAGCGCGCCCGCGTCGAGGACCGCGACGCGCTCGTGCACGCCGCCGAGTCCGCCTTCGAGGCGGGCGACTACGACGCGGCGCGGGATCTCGCGCGGCGGGCCGTCGACGCCGCGGATCAGGCCGCGACGCGCATTTCCGACGGCGAAGGCGCCGCCCGCGAGGTCGCCGGGAACGTGCGAGCCAGCGCGCGGAGGCTGCTGGCGCTGGCGTCTCTCTACACGGACCGCGCCGACGACGCGCTGCAGGCGGCGCAGGAGGCGGCGCGCATCGCGCAGGGAGCCGGGGCCATGCGCGAGCTGGCGCTGGCCGAGCTGGCGCTCTCCGAGATCGCCCGGTCGCAGGGCGACAACATCGAGGGCCTCCGCTGGGCCGCGCGCGCCAAGAGCTCCGCCATGCGCGCCGCCGACGCCCCGACGCTGCGCTC
>Ga0182030_10022889_pt1 | contig 11599 bp, 7 predicted proteins | sample 812S3MmetaG_FD_121299 | JGI IMG/M metagenome (GOLD analysis project Ga0182030, IMG submission 121299) | Permafrost microbial communities from Stordalen Mire, Sweden - 812S3M metaG (Illumina Assembly) | ecosystem: Environmental > Terrestrial > Soil > Wetlands > Permafrost | place: Sweden... | reverse complement strand
CTACCCGCAAGCGGCACATCTTGAACACTTCGAACCGCGGCGAACGCGGCAATTGATGACGGGAACGGGCGGTTACATGGCACGGGTCGGACGATGGCTACGCGAAAGTTTCTGACCCAAATCTCCAACCTCGAAGCGGCCGGTGGCGGACCGGCTCATTCGGCGGCGTGGCTCAAGCCTGCTGCCCGTGCATTTAAAAAGGTAGACCAATGACCATCAATCTGAAGATCCCTGACATTCGCGAAATGAAACCGCGAATTACCGTATTCGGTGTCGGCGGCGCCGGCGGCAATGCCGTGAACAACATGATCACGGCAGGCCTCCAGGGTGTCGACTTCGTCGTCGCCAATACCGACGCGCAGGCCCTCACAATGTCGAAGGCCGAGCGCATCATCCAGATGGGCACCCAGGTGACCGAAGGTCTCGGCGCCGGTTCCCAGCCGGAAGTCGGTCGCGCCGCGGCGGAAGAAGTGATCGACGAGATTCGCGATCATCTTACCGGCGCACATATGGTGTTTGTCACCGCCGGCATGGGCGGCGGCACCGGCACCGGAGCAGCCCCCGTCATTGCCAAGGTCGCCCGCGAACTCGGCATTCTCACGGTCGGCGTCATTACCAAGCCTTTCCATTTCGAAGGCGCCCGCCGCATGCGCTTTGCCGAGGCCGGCATCGTCGAACTGCAAAAAGTGGTCGATACCTTGTTGATCATCCCGAACCAGAACCTGTTCCGGGTGGCCAATGAAAAGACCACCTTCGCCGACGCCTTCGCCATGGCCGACCAAGTGCTCTATTCGGGCGTGGCCTGTATCACCGACCTAATGGTCAAGGAAGGCCTGATCAATCTCGACTTTGCCGACGTGCGCGCGGTCATGCGCGAAATGGGCAAGGCGATGATGGGCACCGGCGAAGCCTCCGGCGAAAAACGCGCCAGCACCGCCGCGGAAGCCGCGATCTCCAATCCGCTGATCGACGATGCTTCCATGAAGGGTGCCCGCGGCCTGTTGATCTCGATCACCGGCGGCAAGGACCTCACGCTGTACGAAGTGGATGAAGCCGCTACCCGCATCCGCGAGGAAGTCGATCAGGACGCCAATATCATCGTCGGCGCCACCTTCGACGAAAGCCTGGAAGGCATCATCCGCGTCTCGGTGGTGGCGACCGGCATCGACCACGCCAATGCCCCGCGCCAGCACCAGCCCGCGGAAACCGCGCTCAAGGAACTCGCCGGCCGCGTGCGGATCGAGAAACACCGCGCGGTCGACCGCATCGAGCGTGCGCCCAGCCTGGTCACGGCCAGTGCCGCGGCGGTAGAAACAGCGGCCCATGCGGCGGTCGCGGCCGCCTTGCAGATGCCATCCACGGAGGAGGTCTCGATCAGGCCGATGCCGTTGAAGCCGTCATTGTTCGAGCCAGCCGGCGAGCCGGCGCAGGCCGATCTGCCGATGCCGGCAACCTACATTCCGCCGGCGCCGGAACGCAGCATCCGCACGCCGCGCATGCCGCGCATCGACGAATTGCCGCTGCCGGCGCAAAACGAGATGCGGGCGCAACGCGGCGAGATGCCCGACGATCACCCCGAGAAGCGCCGCATGTCGCTCATGCAGCGCCTGGCCTCGGTCGGGCTTGGCCGCAGGCCGGAAGAGGCCGAAGCGCCACCTGCGCCCCGTACCGCGCGCTCGATCCCGCAGTTCGAGCGTCCGCCGCAGCGCCCAACCGCCCGTCAGCCGGAAGGCCGCCACGCGGATTCGGCCGGCGCTGGCGATCCGGTCTCGGAATATGCCCGCCGTCCCGCCCCGCAGGGTCTCGACCCGCACGGGCGGCCCGCGGCTGTGCATAATTCGGCCGAGGAAGACCAGCTCGATATCCCGGCCTTCCTGCGCCGCCAGGCCAACTGACCGGCCGGAAACTCAAGGATAGCCCCGCTCCAGCGTTTGGAGCGGGGCATCCTGCCCCGGCTGCATTCCGCGGCCACCCGTTAAGGCATTGATTTAAAACAATTTTTATTAAGGTCGCCAGGTCTCGACGAAGGCTGTTACGGCCCTTTTATGTGATCGCAAGGTTTCGCCGGTAACGAAACACCAAACCGTCGCTCGTCGCCGCCTGCAATTGCGGCAAAAACGAGTAACACTCGGTAAGAAAGCGTGAGTTGGCGATACCGGCCGGGTATGGCTAAGTTTCGGCTGCGGAAGGGACTTTTGGTCTCTGGGGGTTGCCGCCCACACCTTCGGGCGAAGTAACGGAAGTCGTGACTTGAAGGCAGGAATGTGGCCCCACTTGGGTCTGGGATGGGACGGCTCGCTTGCGGGCCGGCGGGTACGAAGTCGATGAAGGCCGCCAAGCAGACAACGCTCCGCGACCATATCGCCGTTTCTGGCGTTGGCGTTCATTCCGGATTGCCCGTCACACTCACTTTGAATCCTGCCGGCGACGACAAGGGCATCATCTTCCGCCGCGTATCCGCCGAAGGCTCGATCGAGCGCGAAATTCGCGCAGATGTGCGCGCCGTGACCGCCACCGAATTCGCCACCGTTTTAGGCGATGCATCCGGGCCGCTATGCTCGACCGCCGAACATCTTCTCGCCGCGCTGCGCGGCCTGCATGTCGACAATGTCATCGTCGAAATCGACGGTCCGGAAGTGCCGATTATGGACGGCAGTGCGGCGGCCTTTGTCGATGCCATCGATCAAGCCGGTCTGACCGCGCGCGCCCAGCCGCGCCGCTATATTGAGGTGATCAAGCCGGTACGCGTGTCCAAGGACGGTGCCGTCGGCGAACTGCGGCCCTACCAGCATGGTTTTCGGGTCGAAGCCGAAATCGAATTCGATCATCCCATGATCGGCAAGCAAGCTCTGGCGCTGGACATAGAGCCCAACACCTTCCGCAAAGAGATTGCGCGCGCACGCACTTTCGGTTTCATGAAAGACGTCGCAAAATTGTGGAGTGCCGGCTACGCGCTCGGCGCCAATTTCGAGAACACGCTGGTGATCAGCGAAGACCGCGTGCTCAATCCGGAAGGCCTGCGTTTTGCCGATGAGTTCGTGCGCCACAAGGTACTCGATGCGATCGGCGACCTTGCGCTTGCCGGCCAGCCGCTGCTCGCCGCCTACCGGACTATCCGCGGCGGCCACAAACTCAACCACGCGGTGCTTTCGGCGCTGATGGCCGATCCGACCGCCTGGCGGGTGGTCGAGGCGCCGGCCGAGACGGCCCGGCGCACGCGCGGCCGTGCCGACGTCACCACCGGCATGGTGGCCCCGGCCTATGCTCCGGTAGTCTCCTAAAAGCCTCAAGAATCAGGCTTAACCCTCCGCCTTAATACCGGCCGAATGCAGGCTTAATCGCTTGGCCAGACGGCGTTATTTGGTTTACACCAGCCAGCGCGATTGCGGGGCTGCCGGCGGCAACGCCGCACTCCAAAACGGGGAAACGGACACACAAGCGTGCTTGAGTTTCTGCCCAATAACATCGTGGCAAAGGACACGCTGCGCCGCCCGGGCCTTGCGCGCGTCGCGGCCATATTGCTTCTGGCCATAAGCCTTGGCGCCTGCAGCAGCCTGTTCGGCAAAGATGACACGCCGCCCGACGAGCCCGCCGACCGGCTCTACAATGAGGGCCTCTTCCTTCTCAATCAGAAGAAGGACCCCAAGGAAGCGGTCAAGAAGTTCGAAGAGGTCGACCGCCAGCATCCCTATTCGGAATGGGCGCGCAAATCCCTGATCATGTCGTCCTATGCCTATTACGAGGCCGGCAACTACGACGACTGCGTCACCGCGGCCAAACGATATATTTCACTCCACCCCGGCAGCCCTGACGCCGCCTACGCGCAATATCTCATCGGCTCGTCCTATTTCGATGAGATCCCGGATATCACCCGCGACCAGGCGCGCACTGAAAAGGCGCTGGACGCGCTCGATGAAGTGTCGCGGAAATATCCCACCAGCGAATATGCCGTCAGCGCCAAACAGAAAATCGCCATCGCGCGCGATCAGCTGGCCGGCAAGGAAATGCTGATCGGCCGCTATTATCTGGATATGAAGGACTACACCGGTGCCATCAATCGTTTCAAAGTCGTCGTCACCAAGTACCAGACCACGCGCCACGTCGAAGAGGCGCTGGAACGGCTGACAGAAGCCTATATGGCGCTCGGCATCGTGGATGAGGCGCAAACGGCCGCCGCTGTGCTCGGGCATAATTTCCCGGACAGCGAATGGTACAGCCACGCTTATTCTCTGGTGAAATCCGGCGGCGGCACGCCGTCCGAGAACCAGGGTTCTTGGATCAGCAAGGCTTTCAAGAAGGTTGGGCTGGGCTAACCCCTACCGCAAGCCCAATTTACCCGACATCCCGGCCGGCCCGCGCACAGGCCTTGTGCCGGCCAAATCCGTCTTTAATGATGGCGTCCCAATTCGGATTCGCCGCGCCATGCTCTCCCGACTCTCGATCCGCGATATCGTCCTGATCGACCGGCTCGACATCGATTTCGCCGACGGCCTTGCCGTGCTTACCGGCGAGACCGGCGCCGGCAAGTCGATCCTGCTCGATGCCTTCGCGCTGGCGCTCGGTTCCCGCGGCGACCAGAGCCTGGTGCGCCAGGGTCTGGAGCAGGGCCAGGTGACCGCTGTGTTCGAGGTCGCCGCCCGGCATCCGGCGCGCGCGCTATTAAAAGCCAACGACATCGCCGGCAGTGACCTCACAGATTCGGACGAGCTCATCCTGCGCCGCGTCCAGTTTGCCGATGGCCGCACCAGGGCCTTCGTCAACGACCAGCCGGTCAGCGTGCAGGTGATGAAGCAGCTTGGTTCCGCCTTGGTCGAAATCCACGGCCAGCATGACGACCGCGCCTTGGTCGACGCCGGAACCCATCGCAGCCTGCTCGACGCTTTTGGCGCGCTCGAGAGCGACGCGGCCAAGGTCGAGACGTTGTGGGAAGCGCGCCGCGCGGCGCAGGAAGCTGTCGATGCGCATCGCGCCGAGGTCGAGCGCGCCAAACGCGAGAGCGATTGGCTGCGCCACGCCGTGGCCGAGCTCGACAAATTGGCGCCGCAGGCCGGCGAGGAAACCGCGCTCGCCAACCGCCGCACCGTCATGATGCAGTCCGAAAAAGTGGCCGAGGATTTGCGCGACGCCTTTGATGTGATCGCCGGCGCCAATTCGTCGGTGCCGGCGCTTGCCGGCGCCATTCGGCGGCTGGAGCGGCGCACGTCGCAGGCGCCGAGCCTAGTCGAACCGGCGGTGAAGTCGCTCGATGCCGCGCTGATCGCTCTGGAAGAGACCCGCGGCCATCTCGAGCAAGCGCTGCGCACCGCCGATTTCGATCCGGCCGAGTTGGAGCGCAACGAAGAGCGGCTGTTCGCGCTGCGCGCCGCGGGCCGCAAATACAACGTGCCGGTCGACGATCTCGCCGCATTGGCGCGCAAATATAATGGCGACATCGCCTTGATCGACGCCGGCGAGGAAAAGCTTAAAAGCCTCGACGCCGCCGCCAAGATCGCCGAGGCCGATTTCCGCGCCGCGGCGGGCGCACTCTCCAAGGCGCGGGTGAAGGCGGCGGCCGCCCTCGACAAGGCGGTCAATGGTGAACTCAAGCCGCTGAAGCTGGAGCGCGCGCAATTCTCGACGCAAATCGTGAGCGATCCGGCCGCCGGCGGCCCGAACGGCATCGACCGGGTCGAATTCTGGGTGCAGACCAATCCCGGCACCAAGCCCGGTCCGCTGATGAAAATCGCCTCCGGCGGCGAACTGGCGCGTTTCCTGTTGGCCCTCAAGGTCGTGCTGGCCGATCGCGGCTCGGCGCCGACGCTGGTGTTCGACGAAATCGACACCGGGGTGGGCGGCGCGGTCGCCGACGCCATCGGCGTGCGGCTGGCGCGACTGGCTTCGGGCGTGCAGGTGCTGGCCGTCACGCACGCGCCGCAAGTGGCGGCGCAGGCCGACCGGCATTATGTCATCAGCAAAGATGCGCTGGAGAAGGGCAAACGCGTCGCCACCCGCGTCAATGAAGTCTCCGAGGAGCGCCGCCGCGAGGAAATTGCCCGCATGCTGGCCGGCGCCGAGATCACCAACGAGGCCCGCGCGGCCGCCGAACGGCTGATCAAGGCGGCGTCGTAACCGTCCGCCGACGTGAAGAGTAAAATGGCGAAGCCAAGCAAGTCCAAGGTCAAAACCGACAAAACTCCCGTGGACCTGCTGACCGCCAAGCAGGCGAAGGAAGAACACGCGCGTCTGCAAGTCGCCATCTCGCAAGCCGACAAGCGCTATTACCAGGACGACCGGCCGTCGATTACCGATGCCGAATACGACGAGCTGCGCAAGCGCTACAACGCCATCGAGGCGCGCTTTCCCGATTTGCGCACGCTTGAATCGCTGACGCTCAAAGTAGGCGCCGCACCGTCGCGCGGCTTTAAAAAGATTCGCCACGCCATCCCGATGCTCTCGCTCGACAATGCCTTTGCCGAGCAGGATGTCGTCGAATTCGCCGCCCGCATCCGCAAATTTCTCAAACTCAGCGACGACGAGAAGATTACCTTCAACGCCGAGCCCAAGATCGACGGGCTCTCGATGTCGCTGCACTACGAGGGCGGCGAACTCGTCACCGCCGCCACCCGTGGCGACGGCGCCGAGGGCGAGGATGTCACCGCCAATATCAAGACCATCAAACAAGTGCCGCAGCAGCTTAAAGGCAAACACGTGCCGAAAATCTGCGAGGTGCGCGGCGAAGTCTATATGACCAAGCCGGATTTTCTGGCCCTCAACGAGCGCCAGAAGGCCGCCGACGAGCCGATTTTCGCCAATCCGCGCAATTCGGCCGCGGGCTCCTTGCGCCAGAAGGCCCCGAGCGTCACGGCGTCCCGGCCGCTCGGCTTTTTCGCCTATGCCTGGGGCGAGATGAGCGATATGCCGGCCGACACGCAGTCCGGCATGATCAAATGGTTTGCGTCATGCGGCTTCAAGACGAATCCGCTCGCCAAGATTTGTCATTCGGTCGAGCAACTCATCGCCTTCCACCGCGACATCGAACAACGCCGTGCCAAGCTCGATTACGACATCGACGGCGTGGTCTACAAAGTCGACCGCCTCGATTGGCAGGAACGGCTTGGCTTTGTCTCGCGTAGCCCGCGCTGGGCCATCGCGCATAAATTTCCGGCCGAGCGCGCCATCACCGTGCTCAAGGATATCGAAATCCAGGTCGGCCGCACCGGCACGCTGACGCCGGTCGGAAAATTGGAGCCCGTCGGCGTCGGCGGCGTCATCGTGCAGAACGTCACGCTGCATAACGAGGACTACATCAAAGGCATCGGCGGCGACGGCGAGCCCTTGCGCGAAGGCCGCGATATCCGCATTGGCGACACCGTCATCATCCAGCGCGCCGGCGACGTCATTCCGCAGGTCGTCGATGTTGAACTCGACAAGCGGCCGAAAAGTGCCAAGCCCTATTATTTCCCGAAAAAATGCTCGTGTTATCTGCACACCGCGATCGTGCGCGAGGAAACCGCCACCGGCGAGGAGGGCGCCCGCGCGCGCTGCACCGGCGAATTCGCCTGCCCCTATCAAAAAATAGAGCATCTCAAACTGTTCGTGTCGCGCCGCGCCTTCGATATCGAGGGTCTGGGCGAAAAACAGATCAAAATGTTTTACGACAAGGAATGGATTAAGGAGCCGGCCGATATCTTTACGCTCGAGCGCAAGCACAAGAAGGAGCTGCTCGAAGAAGAAGGGTACGGCGAAACCTCGGTGGGCAATCTGTTCGCCTCGATCGATAGCCGCCGCGAGATCGCGCTGGAACGTTTTATTTTTGCGCTCGGCATTCGTCAGGTTGGTGAAACCACGGCGCTCGCTTTGGCGCGCGGTTACGGATCGTGGCAGGCGTTCTACGAAGCCGGCCTCAAAGTCGCCAAGGACGACGAGGAGGCGAAGGCCGAAATGGACGCGCTCGACCAGATCGGCGAAACCGTCATCGCCGCGGTCGCCGCCTATTTCGGCGAGAGCCATAACCGCGGCATTGTCGATCGCCTGGTCAAACAGGTGACCATCCTCGATGCTGAAAAGCCGAAAACCGATTCAACCATCGCCGGCAAGACCGTCGTGTTCACCGGCGCGCTGGAGAAAATGACGCGCGAAGAGGCCAAGGCCACGGCGGAACGGCTCGGCGCCAAGGCGTCCGGCTCGGTCTCGAAGAAAACCGATTACGTGGTGGCCGGGCCTGGCGCCGGCTCGAAACTCACCGAAGCCAAGAAATACGGCGTCCAGGTTTTGACCGAAGATGAGTGGCTGAAGTTGATTCAATAATTGTCGACCCCGCCAACGGGTCCGCGCGAAGCGCGGCCCGATGACAGGCTCCGGCGGCGACCCAGTAATCACTGCGCTCTCGGTGTTTACTGGATCGCCCGCCTACGCGGGCGATGACAGCGCGAGCTAAATCGGCCGCGTCGCCGCCGCCAGCCACTTCTTGTCCGGCGCCTCGAGCAGCGGCGCCAGCATTTCCTGCACCCGCGCGTGATAGCTGTTGATCCAGTTGCGTTCCTTGGCGGTCAGCAAGCGCGTCAGCATCAGCCGCCGGTCGATCGGCGCCAGCGTTAGCGTCTCGAAGGCCAGCAAATGCTTCTCGGCGCCCGCCGGCGCCTCCGATGCCGCCACCAACATCAGGTTCTCGATGCGAATGCCGTATTCGCAGTTCTTGTAGTAGCCCGGCTCGTTGGACAGGATCATGCCGCGCTTGAGCGCGACCGTGCCGAGCTTGGAAATGCGCGCCGGGCCCTCATGCACCGACAGATAGCTGCCGACGCCATGGCCGGTGCCGTGGTCGAAATCGAGCCCGGCCTGCCATAATGCGACGCGCGCGAGGGGATCGAGTTGGGCGCCACTGGTGCCTTCCGGAAACACCGCGGTGGCAATAGCGATATGGCCCTTGAGCACACGGGTGAAGCGCTCGCGCATATCATCGGTAGGCGTGCCGACTGCCACCGTGCGGGTAATGTCGGTGGTGCCGTCCTCATATTGCGCGCCGGAATCGACCAGAAACAGCTCGTTTCGCCCGATCGTGCGGTTGGAGCCGGTCGTGACGCGGTAATGCACGATGGCGCCATTGGGCCCAGAGCCGGCGATGGTGGGAAACGATATGTCCTTGAGCGCGCCGGTGTCGCGGCGAAAATCCTCCAGCGCCTCGACGGCGGCGATTTCGGTCAGCTTGCCGGACGGCGCTTGCACGTCGAGCCAGGCCAGAAAGCGCGCCATCGCCACGCCATCGCGCAGATGCGCGGCTTTCATGCCGGCGATCTCGGCTTCGTTTTTCACGGCTTTCATCAGCGTGATCGGATCGGCGCCCCGCACCGGCCTGCCGCCACTGTCCGTCACCAGCCGCGATAGCGCGTCGGCGGCGCTCGCCTGATCGAGCCGCACGGTCTTGTCTTTCATTTGACCGAGGTCGCGCAGCAGCTCGTCCGGCGCGCGCACATCGGCGAATTCTTCCAGCGCGCGCCGCGTTTTGCCATCGAGCTTGCCGGCGTCCACATAGAGCGCCGGGCGGCCATCGCGCGGCACCATCGCGAAGGCGAGCGCCAGCGGCGTATGCGCCACGTCCGAGCCGCGGATATTGAATGTCCAGGCGACATTCTGCGGATCCGACACCACCAGCACATCGGCGCGCAATTTTCCGATTTCGGCGCGGACACGCTTGAGCTTGTCGGCGGCGCTCTCGCCGGCAAGCTTGATCGGCCGCAACAGTACGGGCCCGGACGGCGGCGCGGGCCGGTTGGTCCATAAAGCGTCGATCGGGTTGCCATCGACCGGCACAAGCGTCGCGCCGGTGCTGGCGCAGGCCGCGCGCAACTTCTCGGCATTCTCGGTCGTGTGCAGCCACGGATCGAAGCCGAGCTTGGCGCCGCTCTTGAGATTTTGCTCGAGCCATTGCTCGGGCGGCTTCTCCACCAGATGCGCGATCGAGAAGACTTCGGGATCGGCTTGCGCCTGCGCTTGCACGGTGTAGCGGCCATCGACGAACAGCACGGCGCGGTCGGCAAGCACGATAGCCGCGCCGGCCGAGCCGGTGAAGCCGGTAAGCCAGGCGAATCGCTCTTCGCTCGCCGGCAGATATTCGTTCTGCTGGCGGTCGGCGCGCGGCACCACAAAACCGTCGAGCCCGCGGCGCGCCAGTTCGGCGCGCAGCGCCGCGATGCGGCCGGCGCTTTGCGCGCGTCCGCCCGATTCGTCGAATGATTGGAAACGTGTTCCGGACATGGCCGCACTCTAGAGCATGATCTGTATTTGGGCATGAGTGGACTTGCGGCAATGCAGATGCCCGAAACTTCACACCGGACTGGCGTTGGATTTGGCAACGAATCTGCGTTGTGATTCAAAATTGTGCAACGCACTAATTTTTCCGCATTGCTGCCACTTGTTTCAACAGCAATTAATTAAATCATGCTGTAATTACGGGGCTTATATGCATTCTTACGGGATGTTCGCAGGCGCGAAATAGATTATGTTGCGGTGCAGTAGTCAGGGAAGAAGGCTCGGGAGTTCGCTCATTCTACGTTTCCGAGAAGGAGATACACGATCGCTACAGTCACCTATGGCGGCGCGCGCGTTGCCGCGCCGGCAGTTGCCGAAACCAAATCCGGCAAAGGATTTTTCGCGCGCATGTTCGACACCATTGCCGAGATCCAGATGAAACGGGCGGAGCGCGAACTCGCGTTGCACCGTCATCTGCTGCCGACCGATTTCAAATTCAGGCGCGAAGACGAGCCGTTCGGCGGCTGGTAAGCGTAGCGTCTAACCTCCAAAGCCGCCCTGGCCGTCCCCGCGCCAGGGCGGTTTTGTATTCGCTATCTTCGCAGCACCAGCGTCATCCAGCCATCGAGCGGGATGCGCTTTTCGAGAATGAGGCCTTGCGCGCGATAGGCGGCGAGTGCGGCATTGGCATGCGCCGGCAGCAGGCCGGAGAGCACGACGCGCGCGCCGGGCGCGGCGAGGCTTCGCAGCGGCACGGCGAGCCGCAGCAGCGGCGCCAGCAGAATATTGGCGAAGATCAGATCGTAGGGCGCGTTTGCCGAAATAGTGTGCGCGCGAGTGCCGGCGGCCTGTAGCAGCATGATCGCGGGCGCCGCCCGGTTGAGCCGCACATTGGATTTGGCGGCATCGACGGCGATGCGGTCGATGTCGCTGGCGACGACACGGCCGTGCAGCGCTCTCGCGGCCGCGATCGCCAGCACGCCCGAGCCGGTGCCGATATCGAGCACATTGCGAAACCGCCGCCGTTTCGCCAGATCGTCGAGCGCCAAAAGACAGCCGCGCGTGGTGCCGTGATGGCCGGTGCCGAAGGCCAAAGCGGCTTCGATCTCGATGGCGATATCGTTGGGCCGCACCCGCGCGCGGTCGTGCGCGCCGTGCACCATGAAACGGCCGGCCCGCACCGGCACCAAACCGCTGAGACTCTGCGCCACCCAGTCGGCGGCCGCCACCGGCTCGATGGTGAGCGCATCGGCCGCCGCGCCGTCTTGCGCGGTTTCCATCAGCGCGCGCAGCGCCACGTCGTTCGGCCGGTCGCGGAAATGGATCGCCAACTGCCAGCGCCCGTCATCGCCCTCGAAGGCGGCGCAGGCGG
>Ga0182030_10022888_pt1 | contig 11599 bp, 12 predicted proteins | sample 812S3MmetaG_FD_121299 | JGI IMG/M metagenome (GOLD analysis project Ga0182030, IMG submission 121299) | Permafrost microbial communities from Stordalen Mire, Sweden - 812S3M metaG (Illumina Assembly) | ecosystem: Environmental > Terrestrial > Soil > Wetlands > Permafrost | place: Sweden... | reverse complement strand
AGCGCTTTTATCGAGGGATTGCGCTTGGTCATGTCCGATTCGGGCACCGCATGGCGCGGGTTGATCTCGCGCATATAGATGCGAGCGTCGTACCGGATCTGCCCCTCGGGAAGAAAATAGAGCGGGTCCAAACCGAACGCGTAGGCTTCCAGCCCGAGAATCCCCGTGCGCTGCAGCAACTCGATCGGCTTGCTGCGGAGCGCCGCTGCGAACGCGGCGAGCGCGCTCGTGCCGACACGGCGGCTGCCGGCCAGGATTTCCGCCATCGCGGCGCCGTCCAAACCCACGGACTCGGCCAAGCGCTCGATCGGCACGTCGCGTTCCAGCGCCAACGCTCTGAGTCCCGAGCCGAAAGCCGGGCCCCCCGCCAACCCGAGCCTGCCGTCCCAAGCCGGCGCGTCCGGATTCACGGATCCTCGATCGGCACGCTTGCCACCAGCACGTCGTCGCCGTCCACGCGCACGTCGAAACGAACGAGCATGGTCATGTCCGTGAGGCGCATCTTTCCGGTCGTAACGTTGAAGCACCAGGCGTGCCAGGGGCACGTCACTTCCTGTCCTTCCAGCGTGCCTTCGGCGATCGGACCGCCTTGGTGCGGACACGCGTTTTCCGTCGCATAGAGGGTACCGTCAACGTTGAAGACCGCAACCTCGTAACGCCCGACCGCGAACGCCCGGCCCTGTCCGCGCGGAATCGCCGCGACCCGTCCGACGCGCACGTAATTGACGCCGGGTGCAAGCGGCTTATCCAAAGACGCCTCGCACGAGCCCGCCGTCCACGCCGATGGTCTGACCCGTGACGTAGAGCGCCGGCTCTCCGCACAAAAACGCCACCATCGGGGCAAATTCCGCCGGCAGCGCGACGCGGCCGATCGGGACGTCGGTCTTCGCGGCTGCGGTCATGGCCTCGTCGCTCGCGTAGAGCTCGCGAAGGCGCGACGTCGCAACGCGGCCGGTCGCGATCGCGTTCACCGTGATGCCTTCAGCCGCGACTTCCGACGAGAGCGTCTTGAGCGCGGAGATCAGCGCCGTGCGGAACGTGTTGGACAGCGCGAGACCGGGAATCGGCTGCTTCACCGAGGACGACGTCAAGGCGACGATGCGTCCCCACTTCTTAGCACGCATGTCCGGGAGCACGCCGTCGATCAGTTGCAGCATGCTGCGCAGCGTAATGCGGTATCCTGCGTCCCAATCGTCGAGCGATAGCTGCGCGTACGCGGCCGGCTTCGGACCGCCGCCGTTGGCGACGAGAATCTCCACCGGTCCGAGCTCCGAACGAACCGCCGCTTGCATCCGATCGATCGACGACGCGTCGCCGAGGTCCAGGTCGAACGCGCGGGCTTGCACGGCGCCCGCTTCACGCGCGCGGCGCGCGACGTCCTCCAGCCTCTGCGAGCGGCGAGCCGCAACGGCGAGCTTGACGCCTTGCGCGGCCAGGCAGAGCGCGACCGCCTCCCCGATTCCGGAGCTCGCACCGGTTACGAGCGCGACGCGTCCTTCAATTCCTAGATCCATATCTCGTGCGTTGCTTTCTTTGCGCCGCTCTACGATTCCGGTACGCCCCCGCGGCGAGCTTCGCGCAGCGCGTTCGCATACCAGAGAAATTCGTCGAGAAACGGCCCGAAAGATTCCTTTGTGTATGCTTGCGTTGCCGTGCCTTCGTCGTCGAACGCGTTTTGCACGTGAGGAATCGGAAATAGCGACGGGATCGTCACCATGCCCATTTCGGCCAAGGTCATCCGCAGCTGCATCGCGGCGCGCACGCCGCCGAACTGGCCGCCCGAATAACACACGATGGCTGCCGGACGCCAGAAATACTCCTCGAGAAAGTGATCGAGCATGTTCTTGAGCGCCGGAGGGATCCCGTGGTTGTACTCGCCCGAAACGATCGCAAAGCCATCGGCCGAGCGAAAGATGGCGGCGAGATCCTCGAGCACGGCGGGCGCCTGACCGGGCGGAAACTCCTTGTACATGCAGTCGAGGAGCGGCAGCTTGCGTTCCTTCGGGTCGACCAGTTCGGTGCGGATTCCTCGGTTCTCGAACTCGCGCACGACGAAACGCGCCGCCTTGATACCCTGGCGTGCGGTGCGAACCGAGCCGTAGATGACCGGAATGAAGAGTTCGCTCATGCCCTTGCGTTACAGGGCCCGGCCGCAAATCCTCGGGACGCCGCACGGAGGTCCTTGCACGGGAACGGCGCCTCTGCTATGCTACGCCGGTCGCCGGGACGGACTTGAGCGAGCGCGCTCGCCTGTACCCGAGCGAGACCATCCTGCTAAAGGAGCCTGCTCTTTCATGCCCCTCACCAAAGAACAAAAAGCGGAAATCGCGACCAAATACGGCCGCGGCGCCAACGACACCGGCTCGGCCGACGTGCAGATCGCGATTCTCACCGCGTCGATCAACCAGCTCACCGACCACCTGAAGATTCACAAGAAGGATCATCACAGCCGTCGCGGTCTGCTCCTGCAAGTCGGCCAGCGCCGCCGCCTGCTTAGCTACCTGCAGCAAAAGGATCTCGAGCGCTATCGCGCGCTGATCGCGGATCTGGGTCTGCGCCGCTAAACGCCCGGTTTGCGCGCGTGCGCGCGCCGAATCGCTTCTTTGATCGACGACGTGCCCATCCCGTAGTACTCGACGAGTTCGAGCGGATCGCCGGACTGCCCGAATTGGTCGGCGACGCCGACGAATTCGATCGGGACCGGATGGCGCTGCGCGAGGATCTCCGCGACGCGCGAGCCCATGCCGCCGTGTTGCTGGTGTTCCTCGACGGTGACGACCGCGCCGCACGCTTGCGCCGCGGCTACGATCGCCGCTTCGTCCATCGGCTTGATCGTGTGGTTGTTCACGACGGCGCACTCGATGCCGTCTTCCCGGGCGATCTCCTCGGCTGCGACCAAGGCGTTGTATACCAGGATGCCGCACGCGACGACGGCCACGTCGCGGCCTTCGCGGAACGTCTGCGCCTTGCCGATTTCAAAAGGCGTCGCTTCCGTCGTCACGATCGCGGACTTTTCGCGGCCGAAACGCAAGTACGTCGGTCCCCAGCGCTCGGCGACGGCCAGCGTCGCCTTCTTGGTCTGCACCGAATCGCACGGCACGACGACGGTCATGTGCGGTATCACGCGCATGATCGCGATATCCTCGATGGCCTGGTGCGTCGCGCCGTCCGGCCCGACCGAGACGCCGGCGTGCGCGCCCGCGATCTTGACGTTGGTTTCGTTCAGCGCCATGGTCGTGCGGACTTGTTCCCACGAGCGGCCCGGATTGAACATCGCGTAGCTGGCGATGAACGGAATCTTGCCCGCGCTCGCCAGGCCCGCGGCCATCGCGACGAGCAACTGCTCCGCGACGCCGATCTCGACGTACTGCGCCGGATGCGCTTTCTTGAAGCCTTCCATGCGCGTGGATTCCGCGAGATCCGCGCAGATCGCGATCACGTTCGCGTTGCGGGTTCCGGCTTCGATCAGACCCTCGCCAAAGCCGTTGCGCGTCGGCAGCTGCTTGATTTCGGCGGCGTTGCGATAGTCTACCAGGTGCATCTCGCGCGCACCGTCGCCGTCTCGTTTCTCAGACATCGGCCAGGATCCGTTCGCGGTCCGTTTGCAGCTCGCGCAGCGCGGCCTCGGCCTGCTCGCGGTTGGGCGGCTTGCCGTGCCACGTGTAGTCGCCCTCCATGTACGACACGCCCTTGCCCGGAATCGTGTTGGCGACGATCACCTGAGGCCGTCCCGTAACGCGCCTGGCCGCATCGAAGGCCTCGACGAGCGACGCGACGTCGTTGCCGTCGCATTCGATCACTTCCCAGTTGAACGCGCGATACTTTTCGCCGAGCGGTTCGAGCGGCATGACGTCTTCGGTGCTCCCGTCGATCTGAATGAAGTTCCGGTCGATGATGCAGGTCAGGTTGTCGAGCGCGAATTTGCCGGCGGTCATGACGGCTTCCCAGTGCAGCCCACACTGATGCTCGGCATCGGATGTCACGACGTAGACACGCCAACTCGCGCCGTCCATCTTGGCCGCCAGCGCCATCCCGACGCCCTGCGCGAGGCCTTCGCCCAGCGGGCCCGACGTGGATTCCAGCGCCGGCAGACGGACGCGCTCGGGGTGGCCCTGCAGGCGCGATCCAAACTTGCGGAGCGTCAGGAGTTCCTCGACGGGAAAGTAGCCGAAGTTCGCCATCGCCGAATACCGCACGGGCGCGATGTGCCCGCACGAGAGCAGCAGCCGATCGCGCTCGGGCATCTCGGGACTATTCGGATCGTGGCGCATCACGTAACCGTAGAGCACCGAAAAGACGTCGGCCATGTCGAGCGAGCCGGCCGAGTGGCCCGACTTGGCCGCCTCGAGCGACCGGATGATGCCTTGCCGCACGTCGTTGGCTTTGAGCCGCAACTCGGTGAGGCGCTGGGGGGAAAGCGTCTGCATAGCCGTTTCCTATACCTGAGAGGGCCCTAGAACCTTTAGCCCTACGGAGCCGAGTGGCGCGTGCCTTCGCCCTGGCCGGATTCCCTGGGCGGATGCGATGTAGCCGTCAGGTTTCTCTTGCCGACAAACACAAGGCGCATCGTCTCGTAGTAGGCCGGAACCGAAGTCGCAAATCGCTGCCCGAACGTAACGTGCCGACGCCGCTCGATTGCGACCAAAACCTCATGGGCGCGTTCGTAATTAATCCCATTAGATACACCCAGGTGCGTGTCCTGAGCAACGATGATTGTTGCATGCATAGCATCTCCCGCGGTCAAAATCCTACTCGCAATGCGTTCCGGGAATCCGGGTTCCGACCACTGTGACTCGTTTAGGTGAAAGAACTGCGGCTCGCTCCAATTGGCGACCCCGCGCAGGGAGATCCGAGGGTCACCGCGCGTGTAATAGTTCAGTGTAGGTCCAAGGTAGTCCGGCAAAGCCACTAGCAAAACGGGGCCTCGCATCGTGGCGCGTACGGCGGCTACCAATTCCCGACCGGCAGGCTGAGGATGAAGGTCATCAAAAACGAACGCAGGCAGTTGCCATAAACCCGTTGCCACGACAACGCCGATCAGGACGCCGCTAACTATTCGGGTAAGACTAACGACACCAGATACCGGCTCTCTCAACCACGCGATAAAGCGTTCTAACATCATGGCGGTGGCAAGCCACGCGGCAGGAGAATACGCAAGTAGATGGCGGCTTCCCGATACATTCTGTACCACATTTGTGAAGAGGCCGGCAACGGCAATCCAAATGAAGAGTGCCGTATACCAATCTCTTCGGTCAAAGCCGCGGCGAAGCGCCGTGACTAACCAAACGATAGCCGCAACCGCCATCGTTAGAAGCGCAGCCGGCGCAATACCGTTAAATGGCGACAGATAGAGACCCGATAGGTAGATATCGTCGTGAACGACTGAAGACAGGACATTAGAAGCGATAGGTGCGTGCCGAACCGATAGGGCGTCGCGTAGCGACGCCAATGCGGGCGCGCTAAGCGTCAGAGCGGCAAACGCTCCGAACGCTAGCGCCACGGAGTTAGGCGTTTTCCGTCGCAACCATAATACCACCGCCGCGAACAACTCGGCCCCGACCACTACGAGTCCAGTGAAATGCGTCAGGATGAGCAGAGAGCCCGAAAGTGCCAAGCATGTCGCCCATGCAACCCGCCAACCTCGCGTCCGCGCCTGCGCGGTGCATACGAAAGCTAGAATGGTAAAGGAACTCAAAAAAAGCGCCATGCCGTAAGCCCGCGCTTCCATTCCAACGTGCACCGACAATGGGGCGATCGCAACGATGCAACCTGCGACAATGGCTACAAGTTGCGATCCGGCCCGACGGCCGGCTGCATATGTCGCGGCAATCGCGAGAAGACCGAACACCAGGGACGGTACTCGCAAAGCAACCTCGCCGGTGCCTGCGAACGAAATCCAAAAGCGCTCTACGAGATAGTATGCCGGGGGACTCAGATCGGACAGGTACATGCTTCCCAGCATCTTCTGGACCGTTGGCTGTGTGATCTCAGCAAACGTTGCTCCCTCGTCGCGCCACAGGCTCCAACTTAGCATGGGTATCCGAAGAAGAAAGCCAAGCACGACGAGCAGAGATAGCCAAACTCCATCCGATAAGACGCCGCCGGGCGACGTCTCTTTTTGCCGATATGCCGTCAAAGGCGGCAGCGCCGATTTGCGACATGACGGGCATAAGGACGCGAATCGTAGAACTCGGCCAAGCATATCGCATCACGACATCGACCGCCGCGCAATTCGGCACCCACGCGGATGAACTTTACGACTCCACCGGTAGGGTCGGTAACCAGCATCCGATCTACATTCGTCCCTCGAGAACCTGTTGCCGAATCCAAGGTATTACCTCGTCTAGAACCGCTTCCAACGGAGTGTTCGCTTCAAAGCCTAAGATGTCTCGAGCCTTCTCCACGTCCGGAACTCGTCGTTGAACGTCATAGACAAACGGCTCGTCGCTAACGTAGCGCAGCGTAGTCACTGGATGAAACCTCTGCCAAACGAGCTGCGCAAGCTCGAGCACCGTATGGCCGACGGGCGTAGAAAGGTTGAAGTCTTCGTTCACCGCGCGTTCACTTTCCAAACAGAGGCGGATACCCCGAGCGAGATCGCCCCCATAAGTGTAATGACGAACCTGACGGCCTGAACCGAGAATGTGCAGTGGATCCTGCCCTTTAACAACCTTGAGCACGAGATCCGGGAGCACATGGCTCATAGCGAGAGTGACATTCCCCGAACTGACGACTTCGTCAGAAACGGCACGTCCTTCACCAACTCCCACGCAATTAAACGGCCGGCAAATTGTGTACGGCAAACCATATTGCTCCCAGGCTCCCAGTGCAAAATATTCGCACGCGAGCTTTTGAAAGCCGTAGGTGGACCGCGGAGGTGGCGACGTGAACTGCATTCCTTCCTTCGTGGGGAAGGCCTCAGACGATTCGAAGACCATCGACGACGATATCACCACGATCCGCTTAAGTCTTCCGTGTGCGTGCGCCCATATTGCGGCGTCGAACTGCGCAGCGATGATGCGTTCGTTTTCCGCGATTAGATCGTAAGCAAGTTTGTGGAAGTAGCTAATGCCGCCTATTTTCGCAGCAGCAGCAATTAGAACGTCGCATTCGGCAATAAGATTCCTAAGCGTCGCCACATCTTTCGCATCCCCCTCTACAAACGAATATCGCGGATGCGAGTCGTAAGTGCGTTCGACGCGCCCGTATTTGGAAAAATTATCGATGCCCACGACTTCGTGTCCGTGCGCCAGCAATTCATTAACAACGTACCCCGCAATAAATCCCGACGACCCGGTCAAAAGAATTCTCATGGGGCCTCCTGCGGTAGCACTTGGTCCGGTAACACATTCCAAATATCAACCACGGGCTTCCCTCGTAGCTGTAGCCTCTTGTACTCCGCGTGGGGCGTCGCGACGACCAGCAGATCGGAGCGGTGAATGGCTTCCTCCGCGTCGACGAATCCTTCGGCGCGGACGAACGGATCCGAGCAAATCGTTTCCTTAGCCTCGACCTCAAGTAGATCGCGCAGTTTGAGCGACAACGAGTCCCGCATATCGTCGATATTTGCCTTAAAGGCCATTCCCAGAATCCCGACCGTCATATCCTGCAACGGGTACCGGTTTCGCATCTGCTTAATGACGAATTGAGGAAGCCCTTCGTTGACCAGCATGGAAGAATGACCGATGAAAAATTGATTGTTGGTGAGCGCAGACAGCTGCATGGTGTCTTTGAACAGGCACGGGCCGGCAGCGAATCCCGCGCCCGGCAGATCCGCCCCGCGAGGATAGCGGACGGTCATCCCCTCGTGGATTTTGCGAAAATCCGCACCGCATTCGGATGCAATCATGTAGAACTGGTTGGCGGCAGCAAATTTTATGTAACGCCAAGCGTTATTAAATAGCTTCGCGAGCTCGGCCTCGAGCGGTTCGAGTACGACGATGTCGTCGTTAAGCGCGGCGAACAAATCGATTGCGCGTTTCAAGCCCTCTTCAGAGAACGACCCTACGAGCTGCGGCAACTCGAAGATCTCTCGTAAGGCGAACCCTTCCGCGATTCGCTCTGGGCACGTTGCAACGTGCACCCGTATGTCTTTCTTTCTTGTCCAGCGCACGACGCGTTCAGACGTACCCGGATACAGCGTGCTTCGAAGAACGATTAACTGATCTTCGACGAGATAGGGAAGATATTGATCCAGCACCAAATCGATCGCGGTAAACGACGGCGTCAGGTGACTGTCGATTGGAGTACCGACCACTAGCACGACCGCGGCGCTTTGGCGGATCACGTCTAAACCTTCATGAACCTCGAGATTCGTTGAGGCGAGCGCGTCGCGCAGCGCTTTTTCGCCGCCCTCTTCCATGAAAGGCATAACGCCGCTGCGGACCTTTGTCATGGCTTCGACATCCTTGTCTACGATCGCGCAGCGCTTACCGCGAAGAGCGAAGGCGATGGACAAAGGCAGACCAACGTGACCGCAACCCCCAATCACGCAAACGTCGTATTTCATACCGCGCCTCTTTGAATCGGGAAAATGACGAACCGCGAAGCGATAAAGGTCCACGTTGCCGTCAACGCTATTGCGACCGCCTTGGCCGCATAAATCCGGTCGAACGGGTTTTGCACGCGATTCGTTAGCATCCGCATGAGCTCCATGACGACGACGTCGTTAATGACTAGCGCAACAATCTGGACCAGCGCAAACGGCAGAAGCTGCCGCTTCGGCGTAAGGGGCACCTTGAACGTCCACCTAGCGCTCCAGTAGTATCCGTTGAGAATGGCGGCGAGGAACGCCAGCGTTGTGAAAACGAGGAACGTCGGGCCGGACGTAACCCCGCTCGTTCGAACGAGAATCGTGAGAATGCCGAGGTCTACTGCGACGTTTCCGACACCCACGACGATATACCTCAAGAGCGTCCCGCCCATCTCATTCATCGGCGGGCACCGCAACGAAGAGGCTCTGCTTGCCAAGAATTCGCTGTGCTATCGGGAATTTCAAGTAAACCCGTACCAGCCACGGATCCAGCGGCAGCCGAGACTTCGTCGTATACGGCAAAAATCGCACGATCTTATCGGATACGGAAAACCCCGTGCATTCGAGCGCTTCTTGCACGTTGGCATCGGTCAGGATCGTCTTGTGGTCTATGAAGTCGAAGTAGCGCCATCCTAGTAGCCTAAAGTTTGGCTGCAGGATGACGAGGCGCCCATTTGGCGAGATCAGTTTACGAATCCGGCGAAGCAGCTGAAGCACGTCATCACTGCTGCTTAGATGCTCTAGAAAGTTGCTCAGAAAGACAAAATCAAAATGCTCGCCGTTCAACTCGGCCATCGACAGATCCGCGGTCGATATAAAGCGAACGCCAGCCCCCGCGAATTTAGCGGCAGCGGGATTCGCATCCACGCCGGTTCGGCTCGCGGCCGAAACGTTGTTGAGAAAATGGCAGAAACCGCATCCGATATCGAGCACACGGTCCGTCGAGGCAATCATAGGCTGAAAAAAGTCTTGTACTAGAACGCGCCAGACGGCCTCGACCTTTTTCAACTCGCGGTCGTCCCATCGATGGCGATAAATCGCCTCGTTAGCGTCCTTCGTCGTCACTAGAAGTCGCGAAAAACGCGGGTAATCGCAATCTTGGCGATTGCGAGGCGGCGCGGATAGCAGGGGGCGCTCACGTCTTGAAAGCTCCTTCTGCGGAAATGCATTGAAGGTGGCAACTGGGCGCGTCGACTATATTTTCACGACCATCGTTTAGGGAACCTGTGAGGGACGTATCCTGCCCGAGCTGACCGTAATCGTACCCGTACGGGGCGAAGCCGAGAACATCGGCCCGCTTTTCGAACAGTTGGCGCGCGAAGTGAGGATTTGGACCGAGGTCCTCGTCGTGTACGATAGCGACGGCGATTCCACCGTGGCCGCCGTTCGCGCTAAAATTGGAACCACGCCTTTTGATGTTCGGCTGGTCCGTAACGATCTAGGGCCGGGTCCCGCAAACGCGATTCGGTCGGGGATCATAGCCGCAACTTCGGAAGCGATCGTCGTGGTCATGGCGGATCTTTCGGATCAGCTGACGGTTATCGACACAATGTTCGCTCGAGTATCAGACGGCTACGACCTTGTGGCGGGCTCGCGATATATGCGCGGCGGTAAGCAGATCGGCGGACCGCTCATTAAGGCGATGCTCTCTCGCGTTGCTGGCGTGGCGCTTTTCGTTCTCGCTGGTCTTCCCACGCATGACGCCACGAACTCGTTTAAAATGTATCGAACGGATCTATTGCGTAAGTTAAGAATTGACGGCGACGGCGGATTTGAAATCAGCCTTGAGATCACGGTCAAGGCTTGGCTCGCCGGCTGGCGCATCGCGGAAGTCCCGAGCACGTGGACCGATCGCGTGGCTGGCGGTTCCAAATTCCGCCTCCTGGAATGGCTGCCTAAGTATCTACACTGGTTTCTCTACGCTCTGCGGGGACGGTGGCTGCCTTGGTCGATGAACCCTAAGGACGAAGGCTAGTAGCCTAGCGCGGCGCCGCCGGGACGGCTGTGGGCGCTTCCCCCGTAGCGCGTGCCCGTAACCGGATCGACCAAGATGACCTGCGCGACGCCCCACGGATCGAGCACGCGAAAGCGGTAGCCGTTAGCGCGCAGCACGTCCATCGTCTCGGGCGTGAGCGCGCCCGGCTCGTATTGCACTTCGTCGGGCAGCCACTGCATGTGCACGCGCGGTGCGTCCACCGCTTGTTGCGCGTTCATGCCAAAGACGAGCGCGTTGAGAATCGTTTCGAGCGCGATCGTGATGATGCGCCCCCCGCCCGGGCTCCCGGTGACCATGACGAGCTTCCCATCCTTGGTAACGACGGTCGGCGCCATGGACGAGAGCGGACGTTTGCCGGGCTCGACGCCGTTGCGCGCGCCCTGAACCAGGCCGTACATGTTCGCCGTGCCCGCCTTCGCCGCGAAGTCGTCCATCTCGTCGTTGAGAAAGAAGCCCGTGTCGCCGGCGATGACGCCGGCTCCGAACCAGTCGTTGAGCGTGTACGTCACGGCCACCGCGTTGCCGGCTTCGTCCACGATCGAGTAGTGCGTGGTTTCGCCGTTCTCGTGAATTGCGACGTCCAGTCCCGGGCGGACCTGCGACGAGGGGGTCGCGCGACGCGCGTCGATCGTCGCGCGAAGACGCGCTGCGTAAGCGGGATCGAGCAACTGCGCTACCGGATCGGTCACGAAATCCGGATCGCCGAGATACGCGTTGCGATCGGCGTACGCGCGGCGTTCGGCCTCGACCAGATAGTGCGTCTCGTCGGGGCCGTGCCAGCCCCACGCCGCGAGCGGATACGGCGCGAGAATATTGAGGATTTCGCAGAGCGTTACGCCGCCCGAGCTCGGCGGCGGCGCGGAAGCGACGTCGTATCCCGCATACGTGCAGTGCAGCGGAGCGGACTCTTCGACGCGGTACGCGGCAAAGTCGGCCATGCTTAGGATGCCGCCGTTCGCGCCGGAGGCGTTCACGATCGCGCGCGCGATCGGGCCGCGATAGAACGCGCCGGCTCCGTCGCGTGCGATGAGTTCCAGCGTGCGCGCCAGCTGCGGCTGCACGAGCCGGCT
>Ga0182030_10022887_pt1 | contig 11599 bp, 11 predicted proteins | sample 812S3MmetaG_FD_121299 | JGI IMG/M metagenome (GOLD analysis project Ga0182030, IMG submission 121299) | Permafrost microbial communities from Stordalen Mire, Sweden - 812S3M metaG (Illumina Assembly) | ecosystem: Environmental > Terrestrial > Soil > Wetlands > Permafrost | place: Sweden... | reverse complement strand
GCCCGCGACGATTACGACCAGTCGGGCGCGCCGGCCGGCGGCAAGGAAGACTTCGACGACGACATTCCGTTCTAGGATGTAGTTTGCCAGACGCCATGACCCCATTCGACATGACCCCGCCCACCGAGGCACAGCGCCTTGAGATCACCGCCGGCCTCTCGCCCGACGAGCGACGCGTGCTGTTGGAACATGGCACCGAGGCGGCCTTCTGCGGCGTTTTTCTCGACAACAAGAAGAACGGCGTCTACACCTGCCGGTTCTGCGGGCTGCCGTTGTTCCGCTCCAACGCGAAATTCGACTCGGGCACGGGCTGGCCGAGCTTTTTCAAGCCGTACGCCGAATCGCACATACGGCGCATCCGGGACACGAGTTATGGGATGGTGAGGGTCGAGGAAGTGTGCGCGCGCTGCGGCAGCCACTTGGGCCACGTGTTCCCTGACGGTCCCAAGCCCACCGGCGAGCGTCATTGCCTCAATTCGGTGTCTTTGAGTTTCACCGACGCCGGCAGCCCCCTGCCGGACGCCTTGGGGCGCGGTGCCCCCGAGGGGACGCTGGATGCCGGCTCTTGAGAGCCCTCAATCGTCCTCGAGTGGCTCGCCGGGGAACAACGCATCGCTGAAACCGAACTGACGAAGGTCACGAATGCGCCGGGGATAGAGGATGCCGTCCAAATGGTCGACCTCGTGCTGCACGACGCGGGCGTGAAAATCGCTCACGGTGCGGTCGATCGGCCGGCCGGATTCGTCCGTACCGACATAACGCAGGTGACGGTGACGGGGCACAAGGCCGCGCATTCCGGGCACCGACAGGCACCCCTCCCAGCCGTCGACCATGTCGTCGCCGACGGGAGTCAATTCCGGGTTGATGAGCACCGTGAACGGCACCGCGTCCGCGTCGGGGTAGCGGGGATTGTGGTCCATGCCGAAAATGACCACCCGCAGGCCGACCCCGATTTGCGGTGCAGCGAGTCCCGCGCCGTTGAGATCCCGCATCGTGTCCCGCATGTCCTCGAGCAGGGTCTCGAGCTCCCGACCGCCGAAGGCGCGCACCGGTTCGGCCACCGCCAGCAGGCGGGGATCCCCCATTTTCAGAACTTCGCGTATTGCCATGATTGCTAGTATCTTAGCGGCCTTTTCCACGTGAGCCTATGCCCGGCCTTTTATACATAAAAACGTTCGGCTGTCAGATGAACGAGTACGACTCCGGCAAGATGCAGGACGTGCTCGCGGCGGCCGATGGAATGACGCTCACCGACGACCCGGCGGCGGCCGACGTGCTGCTCGTGAACACCTGTTCGGTGCGCGAAAAGGCCCAGGAAAAGGTCTTTTCGCTTCTCGGCGAATGGCGGCTGCTGAAACTGGAGCGGCCCCACGTGGTGATCGGCGTCGGCGGCTGCGTGGCGAGCCAGGAGGGGGACGGGATCACGGCGCGGGCCCCGTTCGTCGACCTCGTGTTCGGACCGCAGACGCTGCATCGCCTGCCGGAATTGCTGCGCGGCGTCCGCGCGTCCGGCCGTCCGCAAATCGACATCAGCTTTCCGGAAATCGAGAAATTCGACAGCCTGCCGCCACCCCGTGCCGATGGGGCCACGGCCTTCGTTTCGATCATGGAGGGCTGCAGCAAGTACTGCACCTTTTGTGTCGTTCCCTACACGCGCGGCGAGGAGATCAGCCGTCCGTTCGAGCAGGTGCTCGCGGAGGTCCGGGAGCTGGCGGCACAGGGTGTGCGCGAAGTGACGCTGCTTGGACAGAACGTCAACGCCTACGCCGGTGAAATGCAGGACGGCACGGCGGCCGATCTCGCGACGCTGATCCATTTCGTCGCCGCCGTCGACGGCGTCGAGCGCATCCGTTTCACGACCTCGCACCCGCTCGAGTTCAACGACAGCCTGATCGAGGCCTACGCCAACGTTGCGAAACTGAATAATTTCCTGCATCTGCCGGTCCAGAGCGGTTCGGACCGCATTCTCGCGGCGATGAAGCGCGGACATACGGTGATCGAGTACAAGCAGAAACTGCGCCGGCTGCGGGCGGTCCGTCCGGACATCTGCATTTCGACGGACATCATCGTCGGGTTTCCCGGTGAAACGGACGAGGACTTCATGGCGACGATGAACCTGATCGCGGACGTGGGTTTCGACCAGTCATTCAGCTTCTTGTACAGCCGCCGCCCCGGCACGCCGGCCGCAGCGCTGCCGGATGAGGTGCCGCACGCGGTGAAACTGCAACGGCTCGAACTTCTGCAGCAGCGGCTCAACGGCCAGGCGCGCGCCATTTCCCAGCGCATGGTCGGCACCACGCAGCGTGTGCTGGTCGAGCGGCCCGCCAAGCGCAATCCCGAGCAGCTCGCGGGGCGCACCGACAACAATCGATGGGTCAATTTCGACGGTTCCCCCGCCCTCATCAATCGCTTCGCCGACGTGGTGATCACCGAGGCGATGCCCAACTCACTCCGAGGTCGGCTCGTGGAGGAAGTCTTTTCGTGAATTCCGTTCCCATGACGCGGGATCTGGTGCTCGCTCCGGCGGACAACGTCCGTCTCGTCGAACTGTGTGGGCCGCTGGATCAGCATCTGCATCAGATCGAGGCGAGGCTCGGCGTGGAGGTGAGGCGCCGCGGCAACCGCTTTCAGATCGTCGGGATGCCGGCGGCCATCAAGCGCGCGGAGTCGGTGCTCCAGGACCTCTATACGCGGGCGCATCGCGAGCCGGTGGATTCCGAACGCGTGCACATCGCCCTGCAGGAACTGGGCATGGACCCGGGCGCACCGGCGCCGACGGACGCGGCCGATGAACTCAAGGTGCGCACCTCGCGCGGCGCGGTGCGCGCGCGCGGACCGAACCAGACGGAGTATCTGACCAACGTCCGCACCCATGACCTGACGTTCGGCATCGGTCCGGCGGGAACGGGAAAGACATATCTCGCGGTCGCCTGCGCGGTCGAGGCGCTGCAGTCCGAGAGCGTGCGGCGGATCATCCTGGTGCGTCCCGCGGTGGAGGCGGGAGAGCGTCTGGGCTTCCTGCCCGGCGACTTGTCCCAGAAGGTCGATCCGTATCTGCGGCCGATGTACGACGCCTTGTACGAAATGATGGGTTTCGAACGGGTCGCGAAACTGATCGAGCGCAACGTGATCGAGGTCGCCCCGTTGGCGTTCATGCGCGGCCGTTCCCTCAATGATTCGTTCGTGATCCTCGACGAAGCGCAGAACACCACCAACGAGCAGATGAAAATGTTCCTGACCCGCATCGGCTTCGGCTCGAAGGCGGTGGTCACCGGCGACATCACGCAGGTCGATCTGCCGAGCGCGAAACAATCGGGCCTGCGCACAGTGATCGACATCCTGCGCGGTGTGCGCGGGATTGCCTTCACGATGTTCACGTCGCGCGACGTGGTGCGCCATCCGCTCGTGCAGCGCATCGTCCAGGCCTATGAAGCCAGCACCCCGGGCGACGGCGTCTGAGCCCGGGCGGGTGCCGCTCGAACTCCACCTGAGTTACGCCGCCCGCAGCCCTTGGGCGCCCCGCCGCGCCCAGTTCATGCGATGGGCGGCCGCCGCACTCCCGGCACAAGGCAAACGACCGGGCAGCGTGCTCTCCATCCGGGTCGTCGGAACGGCGCGCAGCCGCAGTTTGAATTTGCGCTTCCGGCACAAGGATCGGCCGACCAACGTCCTGTCGTTCGACGGTGCCGGCGCCTCCCCGGATGGCCGAACTTATCTCGGCGAACTCGTGCTTTGCGCCCCGCTGGTCGCGCGCGAGGCGCGGGCGCAGCGCAAGCTCCTCAAGTCGCACTGGGCTCATCTGACGGTGCATGGCGTTCTGCACCTGCTCGGTTTCGACCACGAACGGCGCGGCGAGGCCCGTTTGATGGAGGCTCGGGAGGTTCAAATCCTTGATAGACTTGGTATTTCCGACCCGTATGTTTGATCGGGTATCCTGACGGCTTATGTCAGAAACGCCTCAAGGAAGCACCGGCCGCTGGCTGAAGCGCATCACCCAATCGATGTCCGGCGAGCCGCGCGATCTGGCCGAGCTCATCGAGGACCTGCGCGAGGCGAGTTCGCGCGGACTGTTCGACGGCGACGCGCTGGTGATGCTCGAGGGCGTGCTCGCGGTCGCGGACATGCAGGTTCGCGACATCATGGTGCCGCGTTCGCAGATGGTCTTCGTCGAACGCGATGAGCCGCCGCACAAGCTCGTCGAACTGGTGGTGGAGTCCGGCCACTCGCGGTTTCCGGTCATCGGCGAGGACCGCGACCAGATACTCGGCATCCTGCTCGCGAAGGATCTGTTGCGGCTGCAAACCGCCGGCGACGAGCCGTTCGAGATCCGTGAATACATGCGGCCCGTGATTTTCGTGCCGGAGAGCAAGCGTCTGAACGTGCTCCTGAAGGAATTCCGCCTGAGCCACAACCACATTGCCATGGTCGTGGACGAGTACGGCGGCGTCTGCGGGCTCGTGACCATCGAGGACGTGATCGAACAGATCGTCGGCGAGATCGACGATGAGCACGACGTCGAGGACGACCAGACCATCCGGCGCGAGAGCGAACGCGAATTCACGGTGCGGGCGCTCACTCCCATAGCGGATTTCAACGAATACTTCGGCACTGCGTTCTCCGACGAGGAGTACGACACGATCGGCGGACTGCTCATGCAGGAGTTCGGCCGCCTGCCGCGGCGCGGCGAGACCATCCAGGTGGGTGAGCTCGAGTTTCGCGTCGTGCGCGCCGACCGCCGCCGCATCGATCTGCTGCGCGTGATCACACCCACCGCCATCGAGCCGCCGGCCGCCGACGAGTCCACTCCTTGAGTGTGCCCGGGCGCGGCATTGGCGCCGCGTTTCATCGGCACGCTGCCGGCCGGCTGCTCGCGGCGTTCGCCGCCGGCGCCGCGCTCAATCTCGCCTTCGCACCCTTCGGCTGGTGGCCGCTGGCGGTGCTCGCGCCGGCCGCGTTGTTCGCCCTCATCCGCGGACTGCCGCCGCGGCGGGCCACGTGGACCGGAGCCTCCTTCGGGGTCGGCTTGTTCGCCTGCGGTACGTATTGGCTGTTCACCTCCCTGCACGGCTTCGGCGGCGTGCCCGTATGGCTCACGGTCGTGCTGCAGACCGGCCTGGTTCTTCTCATGGCGGCATACCCGGCGGCGCTGTGTCATCTCGCCAACCGTTTTTGGCTCAAGCCGGGGGTCACCCGCGACTGGCTGGTGCTGCCCGCACTGTGGGTGCTGCTCGAATGGCTGCGGGGCTGGGTGCTCACGGGCTTTCCGTGGCTGTCATTGGGTTATGCGTTCAGTGATTCGCCGCTGGCCGGCTGGGCGCCCGTGTTTGGCGTGTACGGTGTGACAGGGGCGGCCGCGGTGGCCGCCGCCGCCGTCGTGTCGGCGACCGCGCGGCAGGTGCGTCCCGGCGCCCGCGCGTTGGCCTGCGCGGGCCTGGCGGCGCTGTTCCTGATCCCCGCCGGATTGTCGCGGCATGCGTGGACCCATGCGGCGGGGCCGCCAATCCCCATCGCCGCGGTGCAGGGCGATGTCTCCCAGGATCAGAAATGGCAGCGGAACAATCTCAATGCGACCATGTCCCGCTACGCAGGCCTCACGACCCGGGCGTGGGGCGCGCGGCTCATCGTGTGGCCCGAGTCGGCGTTACCGGCGCTGTCCAACGATCTCACGGACTACTTGCGCGGGATCCGCGAGACCGCCCGCGCGCACGATGCCGACCTCGCGATCGGGCTCCTGACGTATGTGCCGGAGTCCCGGCGGTATTTCAACGGGCTGCTGGTCATGGGCGCCGACGGCGACGGCTGGTACTACAAGCGGCATCTCGTGCCCTTCGGCGAATATTTCCCGGTGCCCCCCTTCATCCGTTCGTGGATGCGCCTGATGAGCCTGCCCTACGACGACATTTCGGCCGGCCCTCCGCACCAGCCGGTGCTGCGCGCCGCGGGACAACCGCTCGGCCTCACGATCTGCTATGAGGACGCCTTCGGGAGCAGTCAGCTCGCGGTGCCCCGGGAGGCCACACTGCTGATCAACGTGACCAACGATGCGTGGTTCGGCGATTCGACCGCCTCGCACCAGCATCTGCAGATCGCCCGCATGCGCGCACTCGAGGACGGACGCAGCATGATCGTCGCGGCCAACGACGGTGTCACCGCCGTCATCGACGCACGCGGCGCCGTGGTTGCCCGGCTGCCGCAGTTCGAACAGGCGGTGCTGCGCGCCAACGTGCAGCCGATGAGCGGGATCACACCGTACGCGGAGCTCGGCAACGCGCCGGTGGTGATCGGGGCGCTTGTCGCGCTGGCCCTGGCGCTGTGGCGCCGCCGGCGCGCGGACTGACCGGGCCGTGCGCAAGGCAAATCAATTCTCGTGGCCCGCGGTGACCGATCCCCTGCGGGGAAAGACGCCGCTGTCCCGCGTCGTGTGGGTGTACGGCGTGCTGGGTTCGCTCGCGTACGGCGCACTCGAATTGTTTCTGGATGCCGGCAGCGCCGTCGAGATGCGGCTCTACTCCATCGGCGGACTGGTGTTCAGCATCTACGTCACGGTGGCGACCTACCGGTGCGCCGGCAACTGCGGCTCGCCGTTCTGGGCGCGCATGGCACGACTCTCGGCCGTGCTGACGCTGCTGCTGCTGCCGCTGTTGTTCTACCTCGACTGGTCGGGTGCGTTGTCGCTCGCGCTTCTCGGGGAGCAGTGAGAGAGGCTCCCTAGCGCGCCTTTTCGGCGAGAATCCAGCGGTCGGTGCGGGCGTCCAGCAGGTCGAGCGGCAGCACGCCGCCGTTGAGCATCTCGTCGTGGAACCGGCGCAGGTCGAAGCGGGGTCCGAGTTCGCGTTCCGCCCGTTCGCGCAATTCGCGGAATTTCAGCTGACCGAGCTTGTATGACAGTGCCTGCGCGGGCCACGCGATGTAGCGGTCCGTTTCCGCCTGCAGCGTGGGTTCGTCCTCCGCGCCCGACTCACGGAAAAACGCCACGACCCGATCGCGCGACCAGCCCTCCGAATGGATGCCGGTGTCGACGACCAGGCGCACCGCCCGGAACAGCTCGCTGGACAGACGGCCGAAGTCGCTGACGGGGTCCTGGTAAAGGTCCACCTCCTTCCCGAGCTGCTCGGCATAGAGCGCCCAGCCTTCGATGTAACCCGAGTTGCTCGAGTGCTGGCGGAATTTCGGCAGGCCGGTCATTTGTTGTGCGACCGAGAGCTGCATGTGGTGGCCGGGGATGCCCTCGTGATACGCGATCGCCTCGTCGTTGATGAGCGTACGGTCGGCAAAATTCGAAGTCGCGACGACCACCCGTCCGGGCCGGACGCCATCGGGTGTTCCCGTCTGATAATGCGTCGCCATCGCCGACTGGAAATCCGGAATCGCCTCGACCGTGACGGGAGAGCCGGGTATGTAGCCGAAGAGCAGCGGCAGCTTGGGCTGCATGTCCGCGATGTGGCGGCGGAAGTCGTCGATGATCTGTGCGGCGGATGTGGGGCGGTACTTCGGGTTGGTCTTGAGCGACTCGCGGAACGCCGCGAGATCGGCGAAACCCTCCTCGCGGGCGATCACCTGCATCTGCGCTTCGATGCGCGTGATCTCGTGCAGGCCGATCTCGTGGATCTGGGCCGGCGTGAGCGTCCTCACGGTGGTGCGGCTCACGATGTCATTGCGGTAGCGGCCCTCACCCCCGGGGAGCGACGTCACCGACAACGCGGTACGGCCGCGCGGGGCATACTCGGTCGCGATGAACGCGCCGAAGGCCCGGTACGCCGGCAGCACTTCGTGCTCCACCGTGTCGGTGATCTGCCGCGTGAGCCGCTCGCGATCCGCCGCCGGGACTGCTGCGGGGAAGCGCGCGAGCGGCAGCAGGAAGGGGTCTGCCTTGACCACGCCGTCGCATTGGGCGGGCACCTTCTCCAGCAGGAATCGCACCGGCATGAGCTGATCCTGCATGCCCCGGCGCAACACCTCCTCCGTTTCCGCGAAGGCCCGCGGGATCTGGTGCAGTCGGGCGATGTAATCCTCGTACTCCCGGACCGAGTCGAACGGAACCGACAGCGGCAGGTCGGCCAGGCTGACGTGGGGACCCTGCATCTGGCTCACCGGCATCTCGAATTCCTTGAATCCGTAGTCCGTGAGTCGCTGCTGCAACGTGACGCGCAGAATTTCGTGTGACAGCGCGTCCTGCTCCGGAAAGCCGGCGGTGGAGATGGCGTCGAGGCGCGCGAGAAACTTCGCTTCGGCGGCATTTTCCTCGGCCCGGGCCGCGAGGGAGCGCGCATCGAGCCGATCGTTGTAGCGGTAATCGCCGTAGGCGGTGGCGCGTTCCGGATGCGCCTCGAGCCCTGCCTGGTACTCCTCCTCGAACAACGCGTTCTGGGCGGCGAGTTGCGCCGCGACCGTGTCGGGTCGCGAGGCTGAAACGCTGCACGCCGCGAGGAGGGCACAACAGGCCAGGATCACAATTGTCCGCATGGAATCGGCACCTCGCGATGGAAGGGTTGGCATGAAAGCTGCTAGCTCTCAACAGGGGGCGATGAATGATACGTCCCCGAGAGTCAGGTTTTCCACGTTGAGGCCACCGATGCCGAATTTAAATGCGCCCGGACGGCAGCCACCCGCCACCCCGGCGGCAGCGGGCGGCAAGCCCTTGCCGCGGCCGGCATCGAATTCGCGCGCGTTGCGCCGCGACGCCCGTCAACAAACTTTCCAGCCCCCGTTGGGCAAGGAGTCATCATGTCTTTGATCTCATCCGCAGCAGCCACGTCCTCCACGCAACCCGTACTCGGCCTTCATGGCCACGGTCACCACAAGAAGGGCGGCTCGACCGACAATGCGACCGCCCAGACCCAGGGCTCCACCCAGGGGCTGCTGAGCCGATTGTTGCAATCGCTCGAGTCGGTGACCGGTCTGCCGGTCAGTGCGCTCACGGGCACTTCGACCGCGAGCACCGCCGCGACCCCGGTAGTCGGCGCCACGGGTGCGACGCCCGTTGCCGCTGCGACGGCCACGACGGCGGCGACGGCGGCAACGGCAGCGCCCTCCACGGCCGGCGCAACGACCGCCAAGGCCGCGGAATCGGTACAGAGCTTTCTACATACGCTGTTCCAGGCGCTGAAGGCCGACGGCCTCGGCACCTCGACCACGACCGCCGCCGCTTCAACGGGCGCCGCCCCCTCCACCGCAGGCGCGGCTCCGGCCGCCTCCGCCGCGGAGACCGGCGCAGGGCAGTATGGGGCCAGCCTCGCCTCGTCGCTGCAAACGCTGATCCAGCAGGTCGGCGGGACGAGTGCAACCGGCACGGCCGCCGCGAATCTCACCGCCTCGTTCAACAACCTCATCGCGAGCGTCGGCGGCGCCACGGCGGCATCGGGGACCACCGCGGGTGCGACGTCGACGACGTCGCTGCAGAGCTTTCTCTCCGGTCTCCTGCAGGACGTGCGCAACGGGGGAGGGCATGCGCTCAGCAGTCTTGGAGCGACCGTCGACGCGAAGGTGTGAATGGGCGACGTTGACGATCACGACCGGCCCGGCTAGTCTGAACTGTGCCGGTAACCGTCCCTGTGAACGCGTCAAAGAGACTCCCAACGCTGTACATTCCGCATGGCGGGGGGCCGTGTTTTTTCATGGACCCGCCGGCCGCGTTCCCGCACCTGTGGGACGGGCTCGCGGCGTATCTGCGCGGCATCGACGCCACGCTCGGGGTCAGGCCGGCGGCGGCGTTGGTGATTTCCGGACATTGGGAGGCGGCCGAGCCAACGCTCAACGTCGCGGAGACGCCCGGCCTGCTGTTCGATTACTACGGTTTCCCCGAACACACCTATCGCCTGAAATATCCGGCCGCGGGTGCGCCGACGCTGGCCCCACGCGTGCAGGAGCTTTTGTCGGCTGCCGGTTTCGAGCCCCTCGTCGAGTCCGGACGGGGGCTGGATCACGGTGTTTTCGTTCCTTTCATGCTGATGTATCCGCAGGCGGACGTGCCGATCCTGCAGCTGTCCCTGCACCAGAGTCTGGACCCCGCGCTGCACCTGAAACTGGGACGGGCCCTCGCGCCGCTGCGCAGCGAGGGCGTACTCATCGTCGGCAGCGGCACGAGCTATCACAATCTCGGCGCGATGTTCTCGGGACGCGGTGCCCAGGCGGCGGCGGCGTTCGACGCCTGGTTGAACGACAGCGTGCGCGATCCGGCGCAACGCGACCGGAAGCTCGCGGCGTGGCGCAGCGCGCCGGGCGGGCGCGAGTCTCACCCGCGTGAAGAGCACCTCATTCCCTTGATGGTGGCCGCGGGCGCCGCCGACGGCGACGCGGGCGTACGCACGTTCAGCGAGTCCCTCGCCGGCAACGCGCTGTCGGGCTTTCAGTTCGGCTGAGCCGCCGCCGTCAACGCAGACCCGCGAGCATGTCCTTAGACGACCGCCCGACCCCGACCGAGCGGCTGAACACCAAGGCCGCGGGTGTGATCGGAATCGCGGTGATGTGCAGCCGCGTTCTCGGGCTGGCACGGGAGCAGATTTGCGCGGCGTTGTTCGGCGGTGGCGCCGCGATGGACGCGTTCACCGCGGCGTTCCGCATTCCGAACCTGCTGCGCGACCTGTTCGCCGAAGGCGCGCTGTCGACAGCCTTCGTGACGACCTTCAGCAAGACGATCGCCCGCAGCGGCGACGCGGCCGCCTGGCGCCTCGCCAACAAGGTGGCCACCCTCACGTTGATCGTCCTGGGATCGATCTGTGTCGTGGGGATGGTGTTCTCCGCCCAGCTCGTGGCGTTGATCGCGCCGGGATTCGATCCGCAGAAGGCGGCACTCACCGCCCAGCTGACGCGCATCATGTTTCCGTTCATCGTGATGGTGTCGATGGCCGCACTGGTGATGGGCGTCCTGAACGCGAAGAGCGTGTTCGGCATGCCCGCGATGGCCTCCAGCTTCTTCAACATCGGCTCCATCGTCGGCGGCGTGACCCTGGGGGCCTGGTTCGACCCCGCGTTCGGGCCGCGGGCGCTGATCGGGCTCGCCATCGGCACGTTGATCGGCGGTGGGCTGCAGCTGGTGGTCCAGCTGCCGTCGCTGGGACGGCTGGGGTACCGCTATCAGCCGGACTTCAAGTGGCGTGACCAGGGGGTCAACGCCATCCTGCGGTTGATGGGTCCGTCGGTGATCGCCGCCAGCACCACGCAGGTCAACGTGCTGGTGAACTCCATGTTCGCCTCCCAGCTCGGGGACGGCCCGATTTTCTGGCTGTCGATCGCCTTCCGCCTCATGCAGCTGCCGTTGGGCCTGTTCGGCGTGGCACTGGGGACGGTGACGCTGCCGCTGCTGTCGCGGCTGGTGGTCGCCGGCCACATGACGGGCTTTCGCGACGAGCTCGCGCGCGCGATGCGTCTGATGTTCCTGCTGACCGTTCCGTCGACCATCGGACTCATGATGCTCGCGGAGCCGATCATCTCGGTTCTCTATCAGCACGGCAAATTCGATGCCCATGCGGCGGCCCAGGCCGGCGGCGCGCTGCGCTTCTACGCGGTGGGGCTGGCCGGCTACGCGGCCCTCAAGGTGCTGGTCAACGCGTTCTATGCCCTCGACCGGCGCAAGACGCCGATGGTGGTGAGCTTTCTCGCG
>Ga0182030_10022886_pt1 | contig 11600 bp, 13 predicted proteins | sample 812S3MmetaG_FD_121299 | JGI IMG/M metagenome (GOLD analysis project Ga0182030, IMG submission 121299) | Permafrost microbial communities from Stordalen Mire, Sweden - 812S3M metaG (Illumina Assembly) | ecosystem: Environmental > Terrestrial > Soil > Wetlands > Permafrost | place: Sweden... | reverse complement strand
CCCGTGCAGGAAAATCCGTAGGACGGATTGCCTGCCCCGTCCGGATCGCATCCCTGGATGCCCGGGTCCTGCGTGCAGGTGCTCCCCGATGGAGCAGTGGTCGTATTCGTGTAGCAGCAATAAAGGTCCTGACCGCCCGACGTCGTCGGAACGCTGCACACGAGGGAGGAGTCAGCGACCTCCGGCGGCGCCGACCCGCTCGTACAGCTAAATCCCGAGGCTCCCGTCACGCACCCTGCGACGTTCGCGTCATAGCCACAGTCCGAGCTCTGAGCGCAGCAGAACTGGCCCACACCGTTGTCCACACTGCAGACGATGCCCGAAGTGCTCGACTCGGGTCGCGCCCCACCCGTGCAACTCCAGCCTGACCCGGCGGAACAGCTTAGGGCACTGTCCTGCGCACACGATGCGGTAGTTGTCGTCGTCACCACGTTCGTGACGCAGCAGTAATAACCCGTGCCGTCTCCTGAGCACGTCAACGTGGGGTCGGTCGGTTCCCCAGAGGTGCATGAATACGCCACCCCAGACTGGCACGTGACCGCATTGGTTGTTTCGCACGTTCCGGTCTGGACCGTGGCGGTGGCGGTGCACGCCGCGACAGCCAGGAGACCCGCCAACGGCGCGAGGCAGAGCAAACGCCCCACGACACGTCCGCTAGAGACTGCTACACGATTGAAGATTGAGACCCGTTTCGTCATTGAAAGTCCTCCTGATTCAGCGTTCCCACCATATATCGCCCACTATAGTGACGCACGATAACCGGTTTTTCCCGTTTTACCGACGTGCACCGCGTTCGACGCGACCGATGCCTCCCCTATGCACACGATTGCTCTGGAGCTCGATGAAAAGCACCCGGTACGCAGAACATCATGGCTCATCCGTGGAGACCGTTCCATGGAGCACGGGCTGATTGCTGCCAGGCCAGAGAGTGCTGCCCGACCAGATCACTGCCCCTGCCCACTGCGAGTCGCGAAACGTGCCGTACGTGTGATCCACACACACCGTACCTCTCTGCGAACTCAGCTTGACGTTTTCGCCCGCGGTCACCCTGCCGTCGAATAGAACCCGATTGTCCGCAGCATCGCACGGGCGCGACGCCCCGTCCGCTACGACAAGGCGAATCACCCCTCGCCCGAGAACATTGACCACGACCGGCGTCGGCGGCGTCTCCGCGGGCGCGGCTCGCGAGATAGAAAGTGCCGCAATGCAGGCGAGCACTCGAGCATGCGGAAAACGCATGACCCCAGTCTACGTCAACGCGCGATCGACAGTCCATTCTCGCGCGAAACCAGTATCGTAGACGTCGGTTATGTCACGGTTGTCGGCGGACCATCCGCGCTGAACCAGACACCTGAGGAGCGGAGCATGGCACCCCGTTATACGGACGAACTTCGGAGGATCACGCGCGAGCAGGGCCGTCCGCTGGCACCGGAACCGACGAGCAGGGCCGGCACAGGCAGCCACTCCGAGTCCGGCGTAAGAGCTCGCATCATCACAGCTGGGTTCGTCGTCGTGCTCGTGGGAGCTGGCTGGCTGCTCATTCGCCAGCTCATGTTCGACGCGAAGCTCCAGGACTGCGTGATGTCTGGTCGAAAGAACTGTGCTCCCGTCGATGTGGATTCAACGCGGAGATGATTGTACGCGAAAGGGGCGAGCTTTGCGTTTCCTGCCTGGGACGCTAGTTTTGGCGATCGTGGAGAGCTGCAAACCGCTTCGATTATCGATACCTCCGGTGGAGGTCGTCGACCATGGCGACACTCACGTAGTTCTTATCTATCTCAATGTGCTCACGGTCTTGTGGCGCGGCGCTCACGATCCGAGCGTCTGTCAAAAGCTTTACAAGCGATCGGTCGATTTGGCCAAGAGGAGCACCGTGGGAGCCATGTCGGCGGTGTCGGTGGTGCACGCAGGCACTCCAGCGCCTTCACCGGCTGCCCGCGAGGCTCTCGCGCAACTACATGACGATCGCGAGGGCGTAATATATCGTTCAGCCGTGGTGTTCCGCGGTGATGGATTTATCGCATCCATTATCCGAAGCATCGCGCTTGGCATTCAGCAGCGCTCCACGCGACACGGGAACCACAAGATGTTTCAAGAGCTCCGCGAGGCCATGACGTGGGCGACGACCGGTCTTCCCACCGCGACTGGCGTTCCGGTCCCGATCGAACCGCTGCTGCTCGCGGTCGAGAGCCACGACGTGGCGGGCCATATGAAAGTCGGTTGAAGCTGTGGGAGACTCCTCCGGCTTTCGGGGGGAGGGGGTGGAACGACTTCGCTATGGGATAGAAGAGATTGTGGGCCGCAAAGCCGCAAAGCCGCAAAGAGGAGTGAGGTTTTTCGACACGCGGTCAGACCGCAGGGTGGGCACTTGCGGCCATCTTCGGAATTGCGGGTCAGATGCCCCAAGCCCAGTGAATCCGGTCGAGCCCCGAGGTATTGGTGACCGAAAGCGTATAGTTTGGGGCGGTGCCGCTTGCGGTCGTGACCGACCAGGGATCTCCTAGCCTCCATCCTGGCCAATAGCAGCTTCCCATATTATTCGTATGTATGAAGTTGGGAACGCCATTCATGTATGAGATGTAGAGGTCCCCGCTGGCGGCGACATCGTAGTTGGTACCCGACGTCATCGGCGCGCCCCATTCGCTCACGACGGTTCGGGATGCGTAGCTCCCAACATCGGTCGTCATATAGCTCGTCCAACCCGGGATGGTCGTCGTCCCGCTCGAGAACATCGTATAGGCGTGCAAATTGAGTAGCGTGCCGGCGAGCTTGGAATCCGCGCCCACCGGATTGACGTTTTCGTCGTAACCGGTGCCGGCGATGAGGATGTGGTCCTTCGGAACGCTCGGGAACTTGGCGAGCCAGGACTCCGCGAACGTCAGCCATGCCGAGCTGGAGAAGCCGTAGGGCTCGTTGTGGATGTCGAAATATACGAGAGAGCTCGTCGCATAGGCGCTTACGACGACCTGCCACATGCTGTAGTAGGTCGTGTCGTCGGCTGGCTTTCCGCCCGAAACTGCCCAGTAGCCGACCATGACCTTCATGTTCTTGGCAATCGCCGTGTCGATAACGCCTTTGTAAGAGTCCCACCACGACGTATTGGCCGTGGGCTCGTTGATCGGAATGCGAATCGAGTTTGCGCCTAGCACCGTTTGAAACTCGGACAGGATCGACTGAGACAGAGCCACCACGGAAGCGTAGGAATCGCCCGCAGCCATGCCCGAAAGGTAAAGGGGGCCGGATTGGAAGTTGTCCCCCTTGTCTGCCCAGTTGACACAATGCCAGCTCGGCGATCCCGCGTCGCCTGCTGCGTCTGAGTAGACGTCGGGAGAGCCAACCTCCGCCACAACGACGTCGGCGGAGACTGCGTCGCCCACCGTCGCATCGCGCAACCCGGCGTCACTCTTGCCCTGCGCGTCGCCGGCATCCGTCGCACGAGAACTGTCGGCGTCCGAGCCATCGGCACGCGAGTCATCGACACTATCGCTCCCGGCGCCAGAGTCCGACCCTGCAGCTGAGTCGAGAGCCGCGCCCGTGTCCGGGTGAGCGATGGCGTCGAGGCCTACACTCGAGTCCAGATTCGCGCTCGAGTCCACACGCCCACTCGAGTCCACGTCCACGCTCGAGTCGGAAGACGCACCGGCTTCGAATGTCGAAGTTACGTCGGTGGCCACCGCGTCCTGCAGCCCCGATCCGTCGTTATCGCCGGAGTCGGAGCCCAGTCCTCCAGAGCTGCATCCGGCCAACGTCGCTACCCAAGCGGCAGCCACGAGACCCAATCGAGTGTGGGTGAGCATCGCGAAATCCTTCCTCGAACTATGACGCCGATACGATCAATGCAAATACGACTTAATCACGGCGTACCATTTGTCGCCCATCCAAGGGTATCCGGTGGCGTCGTTGGGATGGAGGTTGTCGCTCGCATATCCATTGGTGGTCGGAAATCCCGTATTCATGTCGACCAGGAGCACGTGTTTGCCCTGGCTAGCGCGCTGCTGGGCTGCGGCTGCGACCGCCGTGTTGTATGTGACAACCGTGCTTTCCATATATCCTATGGGGATGATTTGGGCGACCACAAGCAGGGAATTCGGGAGTGCGGCAACGATAGTGTCGATGAGTTGCCCCAGCTGATTGGCAGTGCCAGACAGCTTTTGTGTCATGTCGTTCGTTCCGATATGCAGCAGAACAATCGGGGGCGAATCCTTGAGCGCGTTCGTTGTGGTCGAGATGCCCGCGACCTGCGCGACCGTCCATCCTGGATGGCCTTCGTTATTCGGAGGGAAAGCGACACCCGACACCGTCGCCGGACCATCGGATTGACTGCCGACGAACGTGATGTGCTTGCTATCGGCGATCGCGTCAGCGAATAGCTTGACGCGATATCCACCGTTGTTCGTGGTGGAACCGTAGGTGATGGAATCTCCGAGCGGCAAGACCTTGCAGTTGCCCGTGGCCGGACAGGGATCGAATCCGTTCGAGCCAGAGCTGCTGCCGCCCGAGCCGCCGGAACTGCTTGCGCCGGCCTCCGGGCTGGTGCCACTCGAACTGCCAGAACTGCTTGCGGACCCCGAGCTGCTCGAACTTCCGGAGCTGGTCGAACCGGATCCCGAGCTGCTGCTGCTCGAGCTGCGACCGCCAGACCCCGAACTGGTGCCACTCGAGCTGCCGGAGCTACCCGAGCTCGACCCCGAGCTGCTGCTGCTCGAGCCGCCCGAACCGCTTGCGCCGGACCCCGAGCTGCTACCACCCGAGCTACTGGAGCTGCTTGCGCTCGACCCCGAGCCGCTGCCGCCGGAGCTTCCACCACCGGAACTAGACCGGCCGCCACTGGAGCTGCCGGAACCGCTGGTCGACCCGGAGGAACTCGTGTTCGAGCCGCTAGAACCGCTGGACGACGAGCTCGATCCACCGACCATTCCCGATGACGACCCGTTTGCGCCGCCGGAACTCGTCGCCCCGGAGTCGCCATCCGTCGAAGGCGCCGCCGTCGACCCGCAGCCCGCTGCAGCCATCGCGATGGAAAGAACGCTGATAAGCCTAATGGGTAACATGTCTACCTTTAGTCTAGCGCAGATACGTTAGGAGTGAATGCTTATTGAGCAATGCAGTTTTGCTGCATCACGTTCCAAATGGCGTCGCCCTGGACCACGGCGCCGGCGTCGGTGGCCTGAATGCCGTCCACGTATTCGGGATGGCCTGTGAAAAAGGGTTGAAGGTCGAGAAAATAGCAGGGCACCGCGCTCGCCTCACACGCCTGCTTCATCCCCGGCCTCAAGGCAGTCGAAATGCCTGGGATCGCGGCAACCTCGGGAACCAAAAAGTAGATGACCTGCTGCACGGTCCCGTCACTCGCCACCGTGGCTAGAAGCTGCGTGAAGGTGCTGACCACATTGGCGACCACCGCATCAGACACGCCGGATTGGATAAGATCGATTCCACCGCCGTCCAGGATCAGAACCCTAACTTTGATAGGACCGGATTCTTGAATGTTGTATTGGCCCGCGATGGTCGCGATCGCAGCACCGACGATGCCGCGGTTGACGTAGAGATCGTTCGGGCCAATGGCACCCGCGGCGCGCGCAAGATCTTGGACATGAGTGACCTGGTTACCAGGAGTCGTAACCCAAGAATCGCCTATCCAGAGTACCTCGCCTGCCGCGACCTGCCCTTTCTGGCACGCTCCGTCCCCCAGGCGGAGGACCTCCCCGCAGCCGGCCATAGCGAAGAGCATCGCCAGTCCCGCGGCGTGCGCTACAGACTCCGCGCGATGCATTCGTCGATGGTACTATCCTGCCGATGACCTCGGCCAGCGCCTCGCTCGCCGCGCTTGCCACGATTCTAGCCTCAACCTGTTGGGTTCGGACGGCCGCGGCCAGCGGGGCCTCTTCTGCTACGCCGGCGACGGTGGCGGCGCGCCTCGAAGTCCATGCCGCGGAAGACTGCACGACGCAGAATGACATCGCCGCGCGCGTCGTGGTGCGCTCGCCCGGTGTTCGTTTTACAAATGATGCGAGCGGGCTCACATTCCGAGCGGAGGTGACCGCTACCCGAGCGGGTGGAGTCGCGGGCGAGCTCGTGATCGCCGGGCCAGGCTCAAAGGCATCGACGCGCCGCATCGCCGCGCGCTCCTGCACCGAAGTGGCGGACGCGGTCGCGCTCATCATCGCCGTGGCGCTCGATTCGACGTCTCCGAGCGAGACCGAAGCCGCGTACGAAGGGATGGCGATGTCCGGGGATGCCGGGAGCCCGCCGCCGACTCCAGGATCATCGCCCGCAGCTGTCCCTGCGCCTGCAGCGGTCGCAGCGCCTTCCCAAGGGGCGACCGAGCGCCCGGACTCCTCGGCTCCGCGGGGAACGTCGAGTACCGCGAATCCCAGTGATTCGTCCTCGCCGGGCTCGTTCGATGGCGCGCGGCGCAGATTCGGTCTCGACGTCGAGCTAGGTTCATGGTTTGGACCCGCTCCCTCGGTGATGCCGGGCGTCACCGTCCTCGCGATGGCAGCTATCGAGCGGGACGCACTTTGGTCTCCCGCTCTCATCGTTGGAGCGACTCACGCGTGGACCTCGGGACAGGCGGAGCCGGGCGGCACGGCCTCCTTCACCCTGGACGTCGCAAGCCTCGACGCCTGCGCGCTTGCAGTTCGGATACCAGCCGTGACCGCCCGCGCGTGTGGTTCGGCATCGGTCGGCCTGATGTCCGCGAGCGGAACCGAGACTCGCTCGCCAGCGGCATTCGTTCGCCCTTTCGTCGTCGCAGGGGCCACCATTCACGTGACCGCGAATCTTGGTTCGATCTTCGTGCTCTCTGCTCGTCTGATGGCGGGAATCACCCCGATACGCGACTCGTACGAGTTCACGCCGGTCGTCTTCTATCAAGCCGCACCCATGACCGCGTCCGCCAGCCTTGGGTTCGGAGCGCGATGGAGGTAGCCGGCTGCCGCGAGACCGTCACGCGTTACGGAGATCCGACGTGTGGCCCCGTCAGCCCTGCGAGCCGGGACACGTGGTCCGCGAGCGAGCTCGAACCATATTCCGCGATGAACCGCTCCGCGAGCGCTCGCGCTTCGGCGCTTCGGCCGAGGCTCACGAGCGCTTCGACCTTGATCGCCATCGCTTCGGGCCGGAAACTGCCTCCTGGATAACGATCCTGATACTGCCGCAGGTTCTCGAGCGCGCGGCTCGGGGATCCGGAGGACACCGCGGACCGAGCAGCATCCACGAGCGCGATTTGGGCTCGCAGATCGCCCATTGATGCGCCAGCCCGACCTCGCTGCGGGATCGCCGGACCCGCGGGATTCTCCGACGATTCGACAGGAGCCACAGCGGTCGAGGGGACTTCCGCAAACGGAGTGGATACTGAGGCCGCGGTCACCGGAACACCTACGGTTGGCGACGGATCGTGCCCAGCCGGGTGCATGTAGAGTGCGCGCGTCGCGACGAATGCGCTCGCGACGAGCACCGAAACGACGCCGACCCCAACCCACGGCGCAAGCCCGTTCAATCCTGCAGCGGCCTTGGGCGCAGCAGCGCCGGCAGGCACCTTCGCGCTGGTCGCAACGCCGAACGCGGAGCCGGACAGGCCGAGCGCGTGCGCCATGCGTTCGCTGAGCTCCGGCGACGGTCGCTCGCCACCCGCCGCGTCGAGTAAACGTCGCTCGAGGTCCGTGACCGACCTCGGACGAAGCCGCTGCCAAAAACCCTCTGCGCGCCTCACGGCTTTCCCTTCCGACCCAGGACTCGATCGATGTGCTTTACCACGTCACGGAATTGCTCCCGCGCGCGTCGTAAGCGAGAGGCGACGGTGCCCAGCGGAATCTCCAAGGCCGCCGCAATTTCGGGCGAAGAGAGCCCTTCGACTTCGTACAGCACGAATACCTCCGCCAGCTCCGGGTGTACCTTTGAAAGCGCCAGGTCGCAAAGCTGAACGTCGGCCTGGGCATCTCCCGTGTCTCGAATGCGGGCGATGCGCTCGTCCATGTCATCGTCAAGCTGCCAACGGATCGTTTTCCGGCGAAGCGTATGCGCTGTGCGCAGCGCGGTGCCGATGAGAAATGCCCTTTCGCGGTCTGGTTGAATGTCCTGCAAACGCTCCATGGCAACGAGAAACATCTGTTGTGTCGCATCGGCCGATGCGTCGGCATCCAGGCCGGACCGGCGAAGAATACGCCAGACAGTCTCGTGGTGAGCCGCGAACATCCGTTCGAGCCGGGCGCGATCTGCGACGGAAAGCGGAGACGCACCGTCGCGAACTTGCATCGCAAGATTATCGCCCATCCGCAACTGGCCAAGCACGTCTCAATTCCAAATGCGCTCCTTCAATTCTGTTCTGTGTGTTCATGCGAGCGCAGTGGTCATTCGATCAAAGAATCTTCTTCGATCACGGAAGAGGGCCGCAACAGCCTAGGGGCGAAGAAAAGCGGTAGATCACATTGTTTGATCGATTGGGGCCGCTGGCCGCATGTGCCGTGCAACCATCTTCTGAAAGGTCGTACGAATGCGCAACTCGCACACAGGCTCTCGCGGCGCCGCACTGACGTGCCTCATGGTCTTCGCGGTCTTCGGATGCGGAACTTCCAGCAATTCGGACGACTCGGACGCGTCGACGGGTGGAGGGAGCAGCGGCGGACAAAGCTCCGGCTCCAGTGCAAGCTCCAGCTCCGGCTCCAGTTCGAGTGGCTCGGGTTCAAGCTCTGGCAGTTCCAGCTCAAGTTCCGGCGGAGTGGGTTCGAGCTCCAGTTCGGGCAGCTCGGGTTCAAGCTCCAGCAGTTCCGGATCGAGCTCGGGTTCCAGTTCGGGCGTTAAGTCTGGAAGCTCGGGGTCGGGTTCAAGCTCCAGCAGCTCCGGAGGATCGAGCTCCGGTTCGACGAGTTCAGCGTCGAGCTCCGGAGGGTCCAGCTCGGGCGGCTCTAGCTCAAGCTCCGGCAGCTCTAGCTCCAGCTCGGGCAGCTCTAGCTCCGGTTCAAGTTCCGGTGCCTCGAGCTCTAGTAGCTCGGGCGGCAAGAGCGATGCGGGAAGCAGCGGCGCATGCCCGTCAACCGTCCTAAAGTCCGGTGACACCAACGAGACTGTGCAGGTCGGCGGCTTGACCCGCGCCTATATTCTGCACGTGCCGACGGCATACACTGGAACCAGCGCGGTTCCCCTGGTCGTGGACTTCCACCCGATTGGCGGATCGGACACGGGGGAAGAAGCCTCTTCGCCTTTCAAGGCGGTCACCGATCCCGAGGGGGTCATTACGGCCTATCCTCAGGGAGAACCCAGCCCCAATATGGGCGCCGCCTGGAATGTGGGTCCGTGCTGCGTGGCGACCGCAAATGGCGTAGCCGTCGACGACGTGGCCTTCGCCAAGGCTCTCGTCGCCCAGGTCGAAACGAAGGGCTGCATTGACACGAAGCGCGTGTACGCGGTCGGCTTCTCGATGGGCGGCGGAATGAGCCACTATATCGCGTGCCATGCCGCCGACGTATTTGCTGCGGTCTCGCCTGCGTCCTTCGACCTTCTCAAGGAAAACGAAGACGCGTGCACGCCCACTCGCCCTATCGCGGAGCTCTCCTTCCGCGGCGAACAGGACAACGTCGCCATCTACGCCGGAGGGTATTCTTCTCTGGTGACGAACATGGCCATCACGTTCCTCGGCGCGCAAGCGTGCTACGCCAAGTGGGCATCGATTGACACGTGCACCGACACGGCATCCACACCGCAAACGAGTGGCAAGTGGCAATGCAGCTACCACAAGGCCTGCGGCGCCGGAGTGCAGGTCGGGCTCTGCATCGATCCGAGCGGTGGGCATGAGTATGGCGATGGGTCCATCGGCTGGACGTTCCTCAAGCAATTCACGCTGCCTTGAGAGACGAAACCGGTACACGATAAGAGGATGTTGACGAGGAGTCGCGCGACGCATCCGCAGTCAAGATAAGCAAGGCACAAGGACACATGAGCGCCCGACGCAGTGTCGAAAAGCAGGTTTGTGGGGTCGCCATCATTGGGATGGCGATCGCGGCGTCAGGCTGTGGCCAGAGCTCGACCGACAGCGGCTTCCCCGCGGACAGCGGCTTGTCGATCAGAGACTCGAGCTCGAATCCGAATGGCGAATCCGAAAGCTCGGGGCAGAAGGGATCTGGCGGCGATGCGGCGGCCGACGGGACTCCCGCCTCAGCGACCGACGCCACTACGGGCCGATCCTTCGACGCGACCTCCGGTCCAACCGACAGCGCCACCGGATTCGTGGAGGCGGCCGGTCCACATGGTGGGGACTCGACCGCGCACGACGGATCGAGCGCGGATGCCGGTTCGCAAGACGGACCGGAGGCCATCGACGGAAGCTCCGGCAGCGACGCCGGACGGATCGAGGCGGGCGGAGTCCCGAGCGCCGATTCGGCAACGGAAGGGAGCAGCGGCGGCGCCGCGGACGCCGCGGGGGCTGATGCGAGCGTCGACTCCAGCTCGTCGACAATCGTCCCCGATCCTTCGTGGACGTGCGGGATGGCCAACGGCATTCCACCTCCCACGAGTGGCACGCTCGTATTTCGCGCATCGCTCGCGCTCGGCTACACCCACGACGTCGGGACGACGCCGTACGGACACCGCCGCATCCTTGGCGTCACGGGGGGCACGCTGACGGGTGATCGCATCACAGCCACGTTTCTCACCGGGGGTCTCGACCTCGAGCTCACGCTGTCCAACGGATCCGTGGAGCTCGAGGAAATCGATATTTTTCGAACGAGCGACGGCGCCGACGTCTACGTCCGCAGCTGCGGCGTCGCACCCCCGGGGGACTCCGTCGTCCGAGTCGTTCCCGATTTCGAGGCCGCGACTTCGAGCTCCTACGCTTGGCTCAACACCGGAAAGTTCGCGGGCACCCGCTCAGTCAACGCCGCGGCGAACACCCTCGAGTTCGACGTCTACGATATCTCGACGGCGTCAGCTTCAGGCCCGCGAATCACACTTCAGGATCCCAGCGGCGTCCCCAATCAACCGTGGAATTGCTCGACAGCAACCGGCACGAAAGGCGCGAGTGTATTCACGGAGTCCGTTACGCTCGGATCATCCGTATCCATCGCGAGCAAAAACGGGACTCGCAATATCATTCCCATCACGGGAGGCACCCTCAGCGGGGGCGAGACGGGCACGATACTCTCAGCAGGCGCGGACTACCAGCTCATCGGGGCGACCACGACACTGGATGCCCGATACATCGTGGCCCCGAGCGACGGAGAGTTCGTCATTGTGAGAAACTGCGGTCCCATGGGCGCCCTCGTGCCGCTGTTCGAGACTCGCGTGGACGGACCGGAGGCGTTCCTGAACGCTAATACGTATTTGAGTTCGGACCCGTCCGCGTCATCGAATGGAGTGAGTATTACATTTTATAAACGTCAGTAGCGTTTCCGGCTGCCTCGCCCGGACTGTTCACGAGACTTCGCACCGGAAATGAGATTGCGACTGCGACTTGCGACTGCGACTTGCGACTGCGACTGCGACTTGCGACTTGCGACTAGCGACTAGCGACTAGCGACTGCGACTTGCGACTGCGACTTGCGACTGCGACTTGCGACTGCGACTTGCGACTGCGACTTGCGACTGCGACTTGCGACTGCGACTTG